>Ga0208375_1000233_pt1 | contig 87168 bp, 105 predicted proteins | sample RifOxyD1_FD_184038 | JGI IMG/M metagenome (GOLD analysis project Ga0208375, IMG submission 184038) | Soil microbial communities from Rifle, Colorado - Rifle Oxygen_injection D1 (SPAdes) | ecosystem: Environmental > Terrestrial > Deep subsurface > Rock core/Sediment | place: Rifle, Colorado... | reverse complement strand
ATCGAATTGAATTGCCCTTTACACGCCCTTCAATATAAAATTAGATAGTAACTAGTTCTATTTTTTTATAAACATTGTTGCAAGACAATGTATATGTTACAATCATATACATTTTAGCATATAGTTAATTTTTCTCGGGGTTTTTCAAAAATCTTGCCGAGTTTTCCAGAATTTTTCAGAGCTCCAGAAGAGTTTCCTAGCGCTTATTCCTAAAAGAAGATGCAAAAGAATTAAAAATTGCTCTCGCGTGAGCATTGCATGAAAGAAAAAGAGGCGCAGGCAGGAGCAAGAGTGCAGATAAAGGTAAAAGACAAGATTTACGAGGGGAATCTTCTCGAAAGTTATGAAAAAGATGCGCTGCTTCTGAAGCTAGACAGCGGATACAACATCGGTTTCGGGAGGAAAGATATCGATTCGATAAAAGTTCTGAAGCACGGGAACCCACAGGAAAAGAAGGCAGGGCCTGGAGAAAAAATTTCTCCGCAGAAAAAAAATCTTCCTGGAATCTCCATGATCATCACTGGAGGAACCATCTCTTCTCAGCTGGATTACAAAACCGGAGGAGTAAAGCCCCTCACGAGTCCAGAGCAACTCCTTTCAGTGGCTCCAAAGCTTCTGGAGACAGTAAACATAAGAAAACTTGAGCAGCCTTTCTCCATCTCAAGCGAAAATATGACGCCGAGAGAGTGGCAGAAGATGGCAGGCCTTGCCGCAAAGCTCCTGAACGAGAAGGAAAATCAGGGACTCATCATCACCCATGGGACAGATGCGTTACACTACACGAGCGCTGCCCTCAGCTTCATGCTCCGAGACCTGAACAAACCAGTCTGTTTCACTTACTCGCAGAGAAGCATCGACAGGGGAAGCAGTGATGCAACGATGAACTTACAGGCAGCAGGCTTTGCAAGTTTGAGCCAGATGGCAGAGTGCATGCTTGTAGGCCATGCCACTTCCAGTGATAACTTCTGCTATGCCATCCGCGGAACCAAAGTGAGAAAGATGCACACAAGCAGGAGAGATACATTCAAGGCCATAAATGATTTCCCGCTGGCAAAAATCTGGCCAGACGGCAAGCTCGAAATCCTGAACAAGAACTACAAGAAGCGAGACAACAACAGGCAGGTGAACGAAGATACTGCCTTCGAAGAGAAAGTCGCGCTCATAAAATACTACCCCGGAGCAAGCTCAGATCTGCTCGAGGCCTTGATAGACAAGAAGTACAAGGGCATAGTCATAGAGGGCACAGGCCTTGGCCATGTAGCAACAAGTGAAAGCAGGCTGAACTGGCTTCCAGCAATCAAGAGAGCAATACAGCAAGGAGTCATAGTCGCGGTGGCAGCCCAAACCATTTTTGGCCGCCTTCAACCCCAAGTGTACTCGGAAGGGAGAGAGCTCGCAGCTACCGGAGTAATCCACACAGAGGACATGCTTCCAGAAGTGGCATACATCAAGCTAGGCTGGGTGTTAGGACATACCCAGAACGAGAAAGAAGTGAAGCATCTGATGGGAACAAACATCGCCGGAGAAATAAATCGCTCCCTGAGCGAGAAGGATTTCTTGTACTGAGAAACATTTAAATAACCTAAATGATAGTTATTATAACCTAAATCAAGGTTATAGAAAAAAAATGCCTTTGCTTAAATCTCTTAAAGAGGATAAGGAAGCGAGAAGGATATTCGGCGAGCGTGAGCTAAAAATCGTCGAGAAGCAGCTCCTCGGAGTAAATCTTACCCAATCTGAAAAAAATAGGCTTTCGAGGGATATAAGGCCTAAACTTGATTTTATACGAAAGATAGCTGGATTTGAAGAAGAATTTGAGCTCAAAAAGGGAGCGGAGATAAAAAGATATATCGAAGAATCGAGGGAGATGATTCTTAATGATTCTCTACGGAAGAACATGAGAGAGATAATCCTTTTCGGCTCTGCAGTAGAAAATAAATTAACCTTAAAGTCAGATATAGACCTGGCAGTAAAATTTGATAAAATAAGCCTAACGGAAGCGACATCATTCAAGAAAAGAATTGGGGGGCAGGTAAGCAGTAAAGTAGATGTTCAAGTCTACAATCATCTGCCAGCTAGAATTAAGAAAGAGATAGACAGCAAAGGGAAATTGCTTTACAAAAAATGAGGATTAAGGAAAAGATAAATGAGATAGAACACTACCTAGAGGAACTTTCAGACATAGTTCCAGAAGATTTTCAAGAGTACGCAAAAGACAAGAAGGCTAAAGCTGCCTGCGAAAGATACTTTGAAAGATAATTGAGGCTGCTGTAGACTTGGCTTTCTTGGTTATCAAAGAAAATGGGTTGAAATCCCCGGAGGAGGATAAAGAGGCTTTCGATATTATTGCGAAAGGCAAGATCATTTCGGAAACCCTAGCTACAAGGCTAAAAGATGCCAAAGGAATGAGAAATATTATTGCGCATGAATATGGAAAAATAGATGACAAAATCGTCTTTGAGGCAATAACAGAAGAGCTGGAGAGAGACGTGAAGGAATTTATTAAGAAGGTTAAGGAGCTAACCTGAGCGAGAAGGATTTCTTGTACTAGACTATAACTTGACCCACAAGCGAATCATCTTCAATTAGCACTTCCTGTTCAGTCTTATTTTCCTTGTATGGTCCTAACCTATCCCTCAAGGATTCGTATGCCTTTCTGCCGCTCTGCGGCCCCCTGCAAGTAAGCAAGTCAAAAACAAGAGAGTATTTCTCAGGATTAGTATGGATAGTCGCGTGAGATTCACTGAGAATTGCCGCAATCGTGCACCCATGTGGGCTAAATTTATGAGATGAAGTTCCCAAAATATTAAACCCCTCGTAATTCAAAGCATCTTCCAAAGAAGACTGCAAGCTACCGACATCATCAAGGATGGCATTATCTTTAAAGAACATGACACTCCGGATGTAATTCCACTGGGGATTTATTTTATATATCATAGTAAATTCCCCGCAACCCCTATTTAAAAGATTTTCCCCTTTGCCCCTATACACCTGCCTCTCGCAAATTTTATTAACCATCCAGGTTTCAGCAAAAGTAGATAAGCCATACTAAAAGAGAAAAGGTATAAGCAAGGCCAAGAAAATTCTCCCTACAAGCCAAGCTAAATCCATCAAGTTCCACTTAACAAAATGAGCACAAAAAAAGAAGATGTAAAGCCTGTAAAAGATTATGAAAAGCTCGGCTTCAAGGCAGGCCTTGAGATCCATCAGCAGCTCAACACGAGAAAACTTTTCTGTAACTGCGATTCAGAGCTGCAGGACAGAGAGCCAGATATCAGGGTTGAGAGGATACTGCATGCAGTCGCCGGCGAAACCGGCGAGATAGATATCGCAGCGGCCCATGAGCATGCAAAGGGAAGAAAATTCATCTACGAAACTTATTCTGATGCAACATGCCTTGTAGAGCTGGATGAAGAACCCCCTCATCCGATAAACCATGACGCATTAAAGATTGCCCTGCAGATTTCTCTCCTGCTAAATGCAACCCCCCTCCAAATCTCGCAGATAATGCGCAAGACAGTGATAGATGGAAGCAATACGAGCGGATTCCAGCGAACGCTCCTTATCGCAGAAGATGGGTTCATCGAAACAAGAGGAGGAAAGGTAAGAGTAGCAACAATCGTTCTCGAAGAAGACGCAGCACGAATCATAAAACAGGACAAAGAAAGAGGACAGGTCACATACAGGCTCGACAGATTGGGCATTCCGCTCGTAGAAATCGCAACAAGAGCAGATATCAAGAGTCCTGAGCAGGCACTAGAGGCAGCAGCAAAACTCGGAGATATCCTGCGTGCTTGCAGTGTAAAACGAGGGCTAGGAACAATAAGACAGGATGTGAACCTGAGTATCAAAGGCGGAGAGCGTGTGGAGATAAAGGGATTTCAAGATCTCAAGGCAATTCCAGATGTCATGGATAAGGAGATAGAGAGACAACAAAAGATTTTGAAAGAAAACGCACGGAGCAGAGCTCCGGCGCGCCGAAAGGATTTGCCTTTCGTGCGGAAAAAGATGCAAGGTGAAGTAAGAAGAGCCTTGCCGGATGGAAAGACAGAATTCCTCAGGCCACTTCCTGGAGGAGCAAGAATGTATCCGGAGACTGATCTTCCATTGGTGCGCATCACGCACGAACTCATCAGGGAAGCAAGAGACTCGCTTCCAAAACTCAGGGAAGAGCATCAATCAGAGCTTGAGCAATTAGGGGTGCAAAAAGATATTGCGTTACAAGTCGTGAGAGAAAATTTGCTCCCATTGTTCAACGAGCTCCTAAAGACAAAGGCAGAACCTTCCTTAATCGCCAAAACTATCACACTCACAACAAAGAATATCATCGCACACGAGAAGCTCTCCCCGGAAAAAGCCAGAGGAAATTTCACGCAAGATGCATACAAAAAAGTCCTTCAGGCATTCTACGAAGATAAAATCACGAAGGATGCCATCGAGAGCGCTCTCACAGATATAGCAAAGGGTGAGAGTGTGGAAAAAGCCATAGCAAAATGCAAATCCATGTCAAAGGCAGAGATAGAAAGTATCATCAAAGATATCATAAAGAAAAAGCCAGAGTTGAAAGGGAACAGAGGAGCAATAATGGGCCTAGCCATGCAGCAGCTCAGGGGCAAGGCAGATGGAAAGCTCATCGCAGAAATTGTTGCACACTTGAGCGGATAAAATAGTAAGTTTTATATACTAGAAAAACCTAGTAAAAATTACTAGTTAAAATAGTAAAATGGTAAGGACAAAAGTTACGAGAAACTATCAGATAACTATTCCAAGGGATATTAGAGAAAGCATGAGCGTTGAAGTAGGTGATACCATTATTCTAACACAAGAAGAGGATGGTGCTAAAATGAAAAAGTTTTATGAAGATGCCTTCAAAAGAGCATTTGGTAGCTGGAAGACTAAAGAGACTGGATTAGAGTATGTAAGAAAAATAAGAAATTCTGAGAAAAAAAGGCTAAAGAGACTGGGGCTATGAGCGTAAACAAGATAGTTATAGATACAGATATATTTATCGACTACTTAAGGGGTTGGCCAAATGCAAAAAGTTTCTTTGAAAAAATTGAAAGTACACATATCTTCTTTTCTGCAGTCACCGAAGCTGAAATTCTTTCCGGAAAAGAATGCAGCAAGCCGGAGAGGATAAAGGGTGCTTTTGAGATTCTAAGCAGAGGTACAAAAATCCCAGTTGACAATAGAATTGCAAAATTTTCTGGGTATCTTCGGCGCACATACGATGTAGAGGTCGTAAGTGATGCTATAATCGCCGCAACAGCGCTCGTAATGAAGGCAAAACTGATAACGAGAAACTTAAAAGACTTCAAAAAGATCAAGGAGATTTCGGTAGAGGCCCCATACTAATCGCAGAGATTGTTGCGAGGGTTGCTGGATAGATCAGGGAGAGTGGAAAGATGGAAAAGAAGGTATCAATAGCTATACTTTTATTAGGGATAATTATCACTTCATTATCCACGTATGGGGCGTTTTCTGGATTTTTATACTATTCCTCTTTTTTTGCGCTTGGTTGGTGGTTTTTAATTGATTACATTAACTTTAGGATAAAGGATAAATCTTTTTTGATAACCTCTATTTCTAAGCTTGATTTTGCCTATTTATTCTTAGCGTTATTTATAGGAATCTTGACCGGACTCATGCTTGAAGTATATGCCCAGTTTATAACGCCAATCTGGGTGTACAAATTCTCAACTTTATCTGAATGGGCATTGTTAATGGCTGCTTGGGGAATTACTACCCCTATGGGCTTTGAAACTTTTAAGGTTGTTAATAATCTAATGAAAGGGATTAAGGATACTGGGAAGGTTAACATGGGAAAGAAAAGTAAATTTCTTAACAGCCTAGTCCCCACATCGATAATATTATTATTCATACCAGTAATATTTTTTATCTTAGATATCAAAATTTATCCGGGCTTGACCTTCGTATTCCCTTTAGTTGGGATATGGTTTTTACTAGATCACATCAATTACAAGAAAAATGGTTTTTGCTTATTAGAGAATATTATAAGAATTAATCCAAGAGTGATTATTTCTCTCCTAATTTCAACCCTAATTATGGCTTTTATAGGAGAGGTTCTAAACGTTCCGCAGAAAGTCTGGACATATTTCGGGATTCCATTTCTGGAATATCAGATACTAGGAGTGCCGTATGTAATTCTTCTTGGGTGGCTTCCATTAATGATTATATGGATTGCCGGATTTTATGCCGCAAAGTCAATTTTAAAAAGAAAATATGAGTAATCAACCATAGACCAAAGCAGAAAAACCAAAAGAAAAGAGAAAAAATGCCATACGCAGTAACGCATGTAATATTCGCACTCGTCATAGCAGATGTTATCCGCGACTATGTAGTGCGGGACAAGAAAAAGTTCCCCCTGCATTACGTCCTCATCGCGGGTATTGCTGGCTTGCTGCCAGACATCGATATCTTGTTCGATTGGTTCAGCGCAGGAGAGCCAATCCATCGCCTGCTTACGCACACAATATTCCTTCCACTCTATTTCTTGCTCCTAGCACTTGCAACAAGAAAAGTTAAGAGCAAGACACTTGGAAAGCACAAGATGAAGTGGAGCGGAGTCTTCTACATGCTTGCTCTCGGAACGCTGGTGCATTTATTGCTTGATGGATTTCTTGCGGGCATGGTTTACCCACTAGCTCCATTCAGTGAATTTGCCTTTGGGCTAGGGCTTGCGAGCCAAGCCATCCAAGGAGTAAGTGCAAACGATTTTCTTGCGGGAGTGGATGCAATCATCCTGATGGCATGGTTCGTGCATGAGGAAGTGAAGCACAAGATAAGTGACTTCATCTAAGCGGCATATTACAAAACTTTTTAAATTTACTTTCTCTAGGGAGAAGATGGAACGAATGGAGCGTATACTCGCGAAGGAAGCAACAAAAAAGACAGGAGACCAAGTCCTTCTCAAGGGCTGGATCCACGAGTTGCGAGACCTGGCCAAAATTAAGTTTCTGCAGCTGCGAGATGTTTCTGGAATAATCCAATGTGTAGTCAAAAGCGAAGCCCTGTTCGGAGAATTCAAAAAGCTTACGCTTGAGAGTTCTGTCGAGATCCGGGGCAAAGTCGCGAAGGCAGAGATCAAGAGCGAGATAGCGCTGAAGGGAGTAGAGATCGAAGTGCAAAGCCTGAAGCTCCTGAACAAGGCAGAGAATCTTCCGATACTCATCACAGGAAAAACCATAACCGAAGACCTCAGCAAAAGACTGGACAACAGGTCAATAGATTTATACAATCCAAAAGTTTCTGCCATATTCAAAATCCAGAGCGAAATTACAAATTCCTTCCGCAAATTCTTCTATGAGAAAGGATTCTATGAGATTCAGCCTCCGAGCGTCATCGGAAGTGCAAGCGAAGGCGGAACTAACTTGTTCGAAATAAAGTATTTTGAAAAGAAAGCCTATCTCGCGCAATCGCCGCAACTTTACAAGCAGATGCTCATAAGCAGTCTCGAGAAGGTGTTCATGATAACTCCTGTATGGAGAGCAGAGAAGCACAACACCATCCGCCACCTGAATGAAAGCAGGCAGATGGATATCGAAGTCGCCTTTGCCTCGCAGATGGAAGTTATACAATATCTTTTCGATGCAGTGAAATTCATAGTAAAAGAAGTGAAAGAAAAGTGTAGGCAAGAGCTTGAGCTGCTCGGTGTAAATCTAGAGGTGCCGAAGGATAAAACACTCACTTATGACGAAGTTCTCGAGCTCCTGAACAAGACTAAGAAGATGGGTCTCAAGAGTGGAGATGATCTCTCGCCAGAGGCAGAGAAGGAGCTCGGAAAGCTCTTCCCGAATACAATCATCGCAATCCCAGACTGGCCTTCTGAAATCAAGCCCTTCTACATCATGCCAAAAGGAGAAGATGCAGATGCAAAACTCAGCGAAGGAATGGATGTGCATTACGGAGGAATGGAAATTAGCTCAGGAGGACAAAGAATCCATCTGCCAGAACTTCTCATTGAGAGATTAAAAGCAAAAGGGCTCAATCCAAAGAACTTTGAGTACTACACCAATTCATTCAGGTATGGATGCCCAATACACAGTGGGTGGTCCATCGGTCTTGAAAGATTGACAATGCTGATGCTCGGCCTGCAGAATATCAGAGAGGCAGTCTTGTTCCCAAGAGATAGGGATAGGCTTGTGCCGTAAAATGCCAAAACAAAAAGAAACTCCGACAAAGGGAGTGAAAGATGAAAAATTCATCTCCGTAGAGGATGCACTGAAGCAAAAGACGGGCAAAGTAGCCCTTCGCGGATGGATCTACCGCATCAGGAAGCAAAAAGACAAAATCTTCATAATCCTCCGCGACTCCTCAGAAATCATTCAATGTATCTTCTCCCAAGAAAAGTTCCAGAAAGAATGGAAAGATATCGATAAGCTCTTGAACGAGAGCAGCCTCGAGGTCTTCGGAGTGATAAAAGAAGATCAAAGAGCGCCAACAGGATATGAAGTTACGGCAGAGAGAATCGAAATCATACATTACGCAGACAACTTCCCAATCAACAAGGATCAGAGCCCTGAATTTCTGCTCGACGTAAGGCACTTGTGGCTCCGCAGCAGAAGAATTACAGCCATCTTGAAGATAAGATCCACTGTCTTCGGTGCCATACACGAGTATTTCAGATCAAAAGAGTTCTATGAATTCCATTCTCCAATCATTACTGCTGGCGCGGCAGAATCAGGGCCGACAAAGTTCCTTGTTGATTATTTCGGGGAGAAAGCTTACCTAACACAGACCTGGCAGTTCTATGCAGAGGCGGCAATCTACGCTCTCGAAAAAATTTACACAATCGCCCCATCATTCAGAGCCGAAAGGAGTAAAACAAGCAGGCATCTTACAGAATACTGGCATGCAGAAGTTGAAGCTGCATGGTATGATCTTGACGCGCTGATGGAACTTGCAGAAGGACTGATAAAGCAGGTTCTCAAGCGCGTTCTCGAGAAAAATCAGAAAGAGCTCAAGATTCTTGAGCGAGATCCGGCGAAGCTCGAAGTAAGCCTGAAAAAGAAATTCCCAAGAATTACATATGATGAAGCTCTCAAATTCCTTAAGGAGAAGAAAGGCCACGCCATAAAGTGGGGTAAGGACCTGCGCACCATAGAAGAGGAAAAACTGATGGAGCTTTTCGACACCCCTGTATTCGTAACACATTATCCAAAAGAGATCATGGCGTTCTATAAGCCCCGCGACAGGAAAAATCCAAAGACAGCTGTCTGCTTCGACTGCCTGATGCCAGATGCACATGGAGAGCTCATAGGCGGAAGCGTAAGGGACACAGATATCGAAGAGCTGAAGAAGAGTCTCAAATCTTTCGGCGAGAAGATTGAAGATTACGAATTCTACTTCGATATAAACAAGTACGGAGCAGTTCCTCATGCAGGATTTGGCATGGGCGTGGAGCGTTTTGTCAAGTGGATCTGCAGTCTCGACAACATCAAAGATGCAATAGCATTTCCGAGGACGATTAACAGGTATAAGCCGTAAGGTTTACAAAATTAAGTATTCAGAATCAGGTGATTTTCTTGCTCTCGTAAGTCTTTTTTTGGCTCCTTTTGTTAATTGATCTTCCATAGTATCTATCTAAATGCAGGGTTTTTAAAAGTTGATGCCTAGAGTAGAAAAATGTATCAACCAGCAGAAGATTCAGAGTTAATGGTAGAATTCCTGCCATTCGTAATAAGAAAGGAGCATTCAACAAGCTTCCTGGACATGGGGTGTGGAAGCGGCATCCAATCAAGAGCAGCAATAAAGGCAGGAATCAAGGAAGAAGAAATTCTTGCAGTAGATATAGATGATGAAGCGCTGGAAGAAACAGCAAAGCTCGGAGTGCGCACACTAAAGTCAGATCTCTTTGAAAATGTAAAGGAAGGAGAAAAATTTGATCTTATCACATTCAATCCGCCTTATCTTCCAGAGGATGAGCATGAGAAAGGAATGGACACGACAGGAGGAAAAGAAGGATGGGAGATCATTGCTCGCTTTTTACACCAAGCACGCGAACATTTGTCAGAGAAAGGGAAAATCCTCCTCTTATTCTCCTCGCTCACGAACAGGGAAAAAGTTGATTCCCTCATCAAGGAGAATGGCTTCGACCAGATAGTTCTTGCAGTGCAGCAGCAATTCCAGGAAGAATTGTATCTCGTGATTTTGGAAAAGAACTAATCCAAAAGCTCCACGAGGAAAAGCCATTCATCTTTCTGGACTTCAGACCCATTCGGCTTACAGACTTTCAAGATTTTCCCTCGCTCCTTACCGAGGTCATGAAAATCGGGGAGATCATCTAAATGTATCTCATTATAACATTTTTGTGCTTCAAGCAAGCATAGGGTTGTGCTTTTTTCTACTTCATCCCCTACATTGACGTATGGGGGATCGTTAGGTGTTGGTGTTGTGTAGAAGACTGAGTTAAAGAAAGCCCTTACTACGTAGCAATTTTCAGGCAGGTCCTCAAGAGAATTCTTCTCAACAAAATCCTTTCGAAGAGAGTAACCCTGTGGCTTGATCCTAAGAATTGACTGGCCATATTCTACCGCAGTGTTATCTCCCAAACAAGATTCAACAACTCCATCAAAACGGGACTCTAGCTCATGTTTGATGCCAAGCTGCTCAATGTGTCCTAAAGAATCTCCTTCTTTCACGGCTAGGCCAACTTCAGGCGGATTTCGATATATCCCGACAACACCTGATTTGATCTTTACATCGACAACATATTCTTCCAGCGTAGATTTAGCTTCTTCTACCATCTTCTATCACTTAGCTGGAAAATTAGGAAAGAATAAATATGTTTGTACCAAGAGAGAATAGGAAACATGCCACGGGAGATGGGAAAACATAACTCTTAAAAATCTTGCACTCCTGCAAGAAAAATAAAAAGAGTGGAATCTTAAAATGAAACTCGGAAACCTAGAAATAGAATGGCTCGGCCATGCATCTTTCAGGATACAGGCGCAGGGGCAAGTGATATACATAGATCCTTTCAAGATCACGGGAACACCCAAGGACGCAACATTTGTATTCATAACCCATCCGCATTATGATCACTGCAGCCTTGAGGATCTGCAGAAAGTCGTGAAAGAAGGAACGTTTGTGATAATGCAGGCAGACTGCCAGAGCAAGATCGCGCGATTGCCCACAAAGATAAAGATGCTCATCGCCTCCATCGGCAATAAGCGCGAGGTAGAAAATGTGAAGTATGAAGCATGGCCTGCGTACAACACAAATAAGGAATTTCATCCGAAATTTCAGCAATGGCTTGGTTATGTCATCGAGATTGGTGGAAAAAGGATTTATCACAGCGGAGACACAGATTTTATTCCAGAGATGGCACAACTCAAGAGCATAGATCTGGCCTTGCTGCCAGTATCAGGAACATATGTCATGACCCCAGAAGAGGCAGTGCAGGCAGCGGAAAAATTCAAGCCAAAACTTGCAGTGCCGATGCATTACGGCAGTATCGTGGGCAAGGATGAGGACGCAGATAAGTTTATACAGCTTTGTCTCTCAAAGGGAATTGAAGCAGGGAAGCTGTAGACTGGGGAAAGATAAATCAAAAAACAGGAATGGCATGGGCAAGGCCAAAGAATCCCACCAACTAAATCCCAGGATATAAGCACTTAGCAAACAAGATGGTATCAAACACAAATCTTGAAGGAATCATAAAGTTCAAACAGGAATTCAGAGAAGGGCCTGCGCTTGATCATGAACTCCTTGAAGAGCTGAATTCTTGGAGGAGAATATTTTTTAGGGAAGGATTGATCGGCCAATACAAGAGCAAGTACAATAATGCAGGGTATGGAAATATCAGCCAGAGATTAGAGCCATTTGATGCTCCAACAAATAAAAAGAGATTTGTGATCACAGGCTCACAGACAGGCCACATCCAGCACTTAACTCCGGGGCATTACGCTATCGTTACAGAGTATCATCCAGAAAAAAATCTTGTTGTCTCAGAAGGACCGATCAAAGCCTCATCAGAATCCATGACTCATGGGACAATCTATGACTTGGCTGATTGGGTAAGATTTGTATTCCATGCGCATTCTGCGCAGATGTGGGCGCATGCGAAAGAAATGGAAATTCCCGTAACAAATGGGAAAGTGGAATACGGCACGCCAGAGATGGCAGAAGAAGTGCTAAGGCTGTTCAGTGACACAGATGTCGAGGAAAAGAAAATCTTTTCCATGGGTGGGCATGAGGATGGGATCTTCACATTCGGAAGAAGTTCCGAAGAGGCTGGAATGACCATGATGGAGTATCTTGGAAGGGCTCTGGCTTTTTACCACAGTGACAAATAGAAATTATGGCACTCTCGCAGAACTAGTGGAAGAATTTAAAAGTCTGGGATTTGTTTTTCCATCATGAACCCCATCAAATGGATCCCGGGAAAAGAATACAAGAGGATTTTCGGGCAAGTGCCGCGAGTCACTGCAGATCTTGTGATTCTGAACAACAAAAGGGAAGTTCTCCTCTCCAAAAGAGATATTCCCCCACATGCCGGATCATGGCATCTTCCGGGAGGGATGGTAAGAAGAGGAGAAAGAGTTGCACAAGCTGCCTTGAGAATCGGAAAGGCAGAGACTGGCTTGAAGATAAAACTTGAAAATTGTGCAGGCCTCTTCGATAGTCCAAACAGGGTGCCGAGGATGCATGATATCACACTTGTTTTCAGGGCAAAGATCATCGGCGGGAAAGTGAAGGGGAGCTGGCAGGGGCAAGAGATGAGATTCTTCAACACGCGCAAGCTTCCAAGAATGTTCTTCGAGCACAACAAAGAAGTGGAGATTACAAATAAAAGAAGCGCGGGAAAGCAAGGACAATTTTACTGGAAGGATTAGATTTTTAAATAGACCCGCTATCCAGAAACAAGAGCGTTAAAGGAAAAATGGCAATCAGCACATCGCCAATAAGCAGGGGAACTTTCGGAATGGGTAAGAAAATCTCATTCTGGGACAAGCTTGCGAATGCGTGGAAGATATTCAAGACCAGCTTCTCATTCATCGGGAAGGATAAATCCTTGCTGATAATCCCATTCATAATGCTTTTCAGCGGAATCCTATTCTGCGTAGGATTATTCCTGATATTCTTCGGCGGTGGAGGAAGAGCAGGCCTTTATGCCAGTTATATTCTCCTTATGTTCTTCTCTTACCTATGGTTTACATTCCTCGGCGCTGCACAATCATGGATGGTTTATGAAGTTGCTAAAGGGAAGGATGCGACACTAGCATCTGGCCTAAAGATGGCATTCCATAATTTCTTTGATATAGTTGCATTCGCTTTCACCTCCCTTGTAATTGCAATCTTTATCCGAGGCTTGCGCGGAAAAGGAAAGGTTGGAGAGATTGCGGGAGGCTTCATCGACAAGCTTGTAGGAATTGCAGGCAAACTCGTGTTGCCGGCAATGATCATCACAGAAAGGAATTTCGGAGATGCTGTGAAACAGTTGAGCAAATCATTGCAAGCTCTTCCAGAGATTGCGGCTTATGAGATCGGCATTGGCCCGCTCACAGCCTTGGCATTCTGGATGGGAATTGGAATAGCAATCCTGTTCGGGCTAGTGTTCGGCCTTTACACAGGAATAATCGTATTCGCACTCATCGCACTCGCACTCATAATCCTTTCAATCCTTGTGAACCAAGTGTATTACACCTTAGTATACTTGACCTTGATGGAAAAGAAGAAGCTAAAGGGCCTTGATTTGAAGGCGTAAGGGTCAATAGATGAATTCGTGAGATGAGAAAGAGGATTAAATACAGCTTGCATGCGGAAAAAAGGATGATTGAAAGAGGCATAAGCGAAGAGCAAATCAAACAAATACTTGAAGGACCTGATTTTGTTAAGTCCGAAGGTAGTAAAAGGAGGGCCGAAAAGGCCATCGATGAAAGAAAGATAAGGATAGTCTATATTGAGGAAGAAAATTATATAAAGATAGTCACAGTATTCTAGATATGAAAGTCGAATATGATAAAGAAGCTGACGCTGCTTATATCTACTTAAAGAAAATAGGGGCGGGAGAGGTTAAGAAAACCATTGAGCTGAATGAAGACATAATCCTAGACTTTGATAAGAATAGAAAGCTTGTGGGGATCGAGATATTAAATGCCAGTAAAGTGATGCCTAAAACCGCTGTTTCTGATTTAGTTAATGCTGCTGCATAAGTCCGAGGTCTTGATTTGAAGGCCTAAACTTTAACTGATTAATCCTTATTTCTATAATATTTTAAAGCTGCATTCTTGTTAATTACATGGGCCTATAGTCTAACGGATAGGACGCCGGGCTTCGGAGGACCTTCTTAGTAAGAAGCTCCACCAAGAAACTTCTTTGGTTGAGCTTTCTTCGGAAGAAAGGTCAGGAGACACCCGTCGATGGAGGTTCGAATCCTCCTAGGCTCACTTTTTCCCTTTTTGCATAAGCTTTTTTCTAAAAAGCTTAATTTGAAACCTTTATAAATTTGGGTTTCGGAAAGAAAGGATGAAAGAGAAGAAGCACCAGGAACCAAGAGGTAAAGGCACGGAGCAGGCGGGGAAAGAAGTGAGGAAAGAGAAAGAGAGCGCAGAAAGCCAGGGCCTCACCGCAAAGAAAGAGAACTTTGCAGAATGGTATCCTCAAGTTGTTCTTAAGGCAGGGCTTGCAGATTACTCTGCCGTAAAGGGCTGTATGATAATCAAGCCCCTTGGCTACTCACTCTGGGAGAACATCCAGGATTATTTCAATCCGCGCATTCGCGCATTTGGAGTGGAAAATGTCTATTTCCCCCTTTTTATTCCAGAATCATTCTTCAAGAAAGAGGCAGAACACGCTGCTGGTTTCAAGCCAGAGGTCGCATGGGTTCAGGGAGATTTAGATGCAGATGGAGGCCAGGGAGAAAGGCTTGCGATAAGGCCTACAAGCGAGACAGTTATGTATGATTCCTACTCAAAATGGATCAGAAGCTGGCGTGACCTTCCACTTAGATGCAATCAATGGTGCAATGTAGTTCGATGGGAAACAAAGGCGACAAGGCTTTTCCTGCGAACCAGGGAGTTCTTATGGCAGGAAGGCCACTGTGTATACTCAACAAAGGAAGAATGCGATGCAGAAACAAGGCGCTATCTGGAGGAATATCAAAAGCTCTGCGAAGAGATTCTCGCAATCCCAGTTCTCGCAGGAAAAAAGACAGATAGCGAGAAGTTCGCGGGAGCTTTCTACACGACAAGCATCGAAGCAATAATGCCAGATGGAAAAGTGTTGCAGATGGGCACTTCCCATAACTTGGGGCAGGATTTTGCAAAAGCTTTCGGCATCTCTTTCCTCGACAAGCAAGGAGGGAAGCAGCTGCCATGGCAGAATTCTTGGGGTGTTTCCACAAGATTGATCGGAGCGATAGCGATGGTGCATGGGGATGATAAGGGTCTTGTGTTACCTCCGAAAATTGCGAGAAACAAAGTAGTGATTGTGCCGATAATCTTCAAAGGCAAGGAAAAGGAAGTGATGAAGAGGGCACAAGAGCTCACTGGGCAACTTTCTTCCTTCGGAGCGCTTTTGGATGCACGAGAAGAATACACTGCAGGATGGAAGTTCAATGAGTATGAGCTGCGCGGAACGCCTCTTCGGATCGAAATCGGGCCGCGCGATGTAGAAGCGGGACAAGTGGTTCTTGTAAGGAGAGACACTGGCCAGAAAGAGATTGTGAAAGACAAAGAGATTGGAGAGAAAGTTGCTCAGACTCTTGAGGATATCCAGAAATCCCTTCTGGAAAAGGCACGCAGATTCCTGGACAGCAGGATCACCAAAGCAAGGAATTTCAAAGAGCTGGAGAAGGCCATAGGGGAAGGCAAGCTCGCGTTTGCCGAATGGTGTGGCTCAGAGAAATGCGAGAAGCAAGTAAAGGAGAAGACAGGCGCGAAGAGCGTGAACATGCCATTCAAGCAGCAGGCAGGAAAGGATTGTGCTGTATGCGGCAAGAAGGCGCAGTTCCAGGTTTACTTTGGGAAGAGCTACTGAACTCTAACCTTCTTAATCACGGCCTAGGAATCTGGCCGGAATATCCGTTTCTAGAATAATCATCAACAGCACTTCTCGCCCATTGCCTAACAGTTTGAGAGATATACAAGTAATTATAATTGTTATTAAATAAAAGATTAATTTCATTTCTGGCAGCAATAGAATCATCTGTAGGGCTTGTATATTCAATAAAAGCCTCTACTTCATCATTTCTTCTAACTGAAAAATCAGGAAAAATTCTCTGTGAACTTACTTCTCTAACAGGATCTGCTTCCCAACTTAAAATTCTCCCAGCATCTTTATCCAATCTCAATCTTTCTCTTATCTCAGATCTTACTTCTGATTCACTTGCTATCGGTTCACCAACTGTCCCGCCGCAGCCATTCAGCGCGACAATAGAGGCTAGCCCTGCCAAAACCGAAAATTTACCTTTCATTTTACTACTATTGAAGAATACTAGAATTCCTGTTTTTTAAAGCTTTGCTTTTTCGGCTTTTAGTCTGCTAAGGGCTTAGGCAGTCTACCTGACAGAGGTTATTATTCTCACCAAACACCAAATCTACTTGCCTAGTATTTTGGAAAATACTCCTGGCTTTAATAGGCAGACCATCAATTACCTTCGTCTGCCCTAAAGGAATTGTTTCGGTAAAAGAATAGCTTGGAAATGGATCCACAGCAACGCTAACTCTAGCTTCATTAGGACCAATGCCAGCAAGAGTTACTTTCCAAATCGAACCATTAAAAATGACATTTTTAGATCGACCAGCTTTCAGAATGTCCCTGTTCGTCATGCATATATTGTCGCCACAAGAGCCAAAATAGCCCGGATCAACCTCTACTACTAAAGATGTTGGGTCTGCGCTAATTGTCTTAATCTTTACGCCACTTACCGGATCAACAATAATTTGGCCCGGGAGTAAAGCGGCATCTGAGAAGCGGTTAGTAGTTGCAGGAGCCGAGGGATTTGTGTCTATTAGGTTTGTTCGTATAATTGGATGATAAATTGTGGCCAGCCTTATGGATGCTCCTTTTACAACATGCTCATAATCTAAAAAATTGTCATAGTAACCATAAGGTCTCCTATATTCTACAAAAAAGTGGGAGTAGTAATCTCTATGGCTTAGACCGCCCCTTTCTTTTACTGGAATCATAAGTGTTTTGGGGTTGTTCGAGGGATTTTCTAGCATTTCAATAGTGTAAGTTTTCTTATAGGGTGAGTCCAGCATTAGGGTATTGCTTGCAGAAAACCAATTTACAGTTCCCCTATTAAAAGAGCTAAAATGATGGAAGCTATAAGCATCCCCCATAGTATCAAATATATCGCCATACTCTATGCTACGGCATTTTGAGAAATCGGCGAGTGCAACATAATTACCCTCAATTCTACATTCATAGGAATTGGCGTGTGCCAAACCAAAATTGTGCCCAAGTTCGTGGGCCGGAACTCCCGTTGATCCACTATCGGGAGAACCATCCCTTATAAAACTAATAGAACCGCCGATATATGCAATTCCTGAAAACCAACAATTACTCCTGCCTTCTGGAGCAATAAACATTAAGTGATTGTAACCATTAAGATTTACTCCATTTTGCCTCGCGGCATTTTTTGCTTGATTAATCCATCTTAGCCAATTACAGCCACTACTGGAGGAAGAAATGTTGTATATCCCAAAGACATCACCGCTTGAGTTTAATTTTCCTGCGAGGCGTAGGTTTCCATAGGAGCTTTCTATTAGGAAACTATTGGTAGTAGGGTATGTAGTATTATAACTTATGTTGATATAATTATGTTGATCTATCCAAGACTTATATCGAAAGGTACGAATAAATGGCTCTTCATCAAACATCGATTTTCTAACATATTCTAATTGGGGATTAAAACTGTATTCTGTGGTATCAGTAAACCTGAAGAGGATAACTGCTAATTTCTTAACAGTGTGTCCTGTTTGAGCTTCGTAAAGAACCTCAAAGTTATTCTCAATGTCTATAATTATTAATACATTTCCGATTCTATTGCCAGTAACCCTAACTTTAGAGCCAGTCATGAGTGGAGGGTCATCTCCGCTAAAAATAAGTAAAAGTTCTTCGCCACTCTGCGCATTGAGGTAGTATTCGGTCATAGAAACTGCATTCTTAAAATCATCATAAATGATAACTTCAAGCTCACCCTCAAAAGTTACAAGTCCGCCGGACATAGAAAGAAGCTGGTTTAATGCTGTTTGAGAACGTGTTCGTTGATACTCTTCTAAAATCCCCTGCTGTTCTGTTGCTAAGCCTGAAAAGAATTCCCCTTCACCCCCAAGTTCTGATTCCGCCTGAGTTTGTTCGAGTTCCTGTGCAATGATTCGACCTGAATAACTTTCATAAAAAGATTTTCCAGTTAGGCTAACATAAAATAAACTTAAAATGGAGATGCCCGCGAGCGCTAAAATGGTAGAGATTATAATTATCGAAATCTTTGAATCTCGTGCGACCTCTTTTGGCATTTTCATTACTTTGTGAAGGAATAATCAGCTTAAAAATATATCTTCAGAGTTCCAAAAAGCAAGAAAACAAAACTAAAACCAAGTTCCTACCTCGAGAAAATCTTTCTCACCAAGTTCCGCGCATCATCCTTCAAGGCAACACCAAAGCTTATCCCTATCGCAAGCGCAAGAGCAAGGACAATTCCACCCACGATGACAAGGAATATGTTCTCTGCAAATCTCAGCTTGAAGCCGATCTGACCCAAGGCAATCAATACCAGAGAGATCAAGGCGACAATTTTGGTTATGTCTGCAAGGGAGTCTGCTCCCTTCATCTTCTTATGCCTTATCTTATCTGTCGCATAATCTACTACGATGAGACCGAAAATGAATATGACTGTAGCTGCAAGAACATTAGGAAGCCACGTTACAAGGCGGAAGAGTAAATCAGATATCACTCCAAGGTTCAGGTAGGATGTAGCAGAAGCCAAGAACGCAAGGAACACCCACCACTTTATAATCGTTCCAGAGATTATAGAAAGTGATGCGCCTCCGATGGCCTTATTGAGCTTGCTCTTAGTGAGCCAGCGGTCAAATCCTGTTCTGAGCAATACTTCCTTTACAACAAAGCCCAAGATGAGCGAGACAAAGTAACCGACTATAATTATTAGAGAAGCAGCTGCTAATCCTGGAAGTGCATCAACGAATGAAGCCCACAGTTTTGCCGCAGGCTCTAACAAATTTATGACTGCCATTATTACCTCTTCTTTCAAGTAACAGGCGAAAATGGTTTAAAAAGCTTTCTGTGGCTTATTTCGCTCTTTTAAGAATTTTTGAGCCTGATTTTTAGTTACTTCACTTCGTCAAAGACTCTTTCCCTGAACTTTTCTAAATCCGAAGCGGAGACGGTCGCCCCGCATGCATGCTCATGCCCTCCATGATTTCCTGGAATGTCATGCATAACATCATCAAGAAGCTTACGCAAATCCAGCTTGCCGTCCCTCAGGGAGATATTAACTCTGACCCCATTCAAGTAGCCAACGACAATCAGCTTTTTCGGAAAATTGTACAGGAGTTCATTCGAAAGATTTGCAGAGATGCTCAAATCTCCCCCATAAGAGAAGAATAACACTCGCGCAGAGCCTTCTTCCCTCCCAGCTTCCTTTGCTCGCTCAAGAAGCTTTTCATATTTCCTGTTGATACGCTCAAAGCGCGAGTAGATGAATTCAGCGTCCTTCCCATCCTGATTTAAGATCGTGTGCGGCGAAGAGACCCTTTGCATGAACTTCATCATCTTTATCACATTAGAAGTCTTATCCTTCAGCGAGAACTCGAGGATCTTGATTACCTTGCCCATCTTAGATTCGAATAATAGTCTTGCAGGCTCTTCAGAATAAGAAAGAAGTTCTGGGTTCCCTTTTGCAAACTCCTTTGCGAAGGCAGGCACGTAATAATCTGCAATACACCCGAGGAGCGCGAGCCATTCATCTTCCTTCTTCCTAGTCACTTGATAACACCAGTAAGAGACAGGCTCTGATGAGGGCTTTGAGCTCTTCAAGGGATTGAAGTAATGAATATCTTTTACAAACTCCGGATCCTGCAACCCATGATGGTCTATCCAGACGATGGGGAGTGCAAGCTGCTTTGCAGCATCAAGGAATTCAGGAGAGACAATGGGTTTATCCAGGATAAATATAGAATCACACTTCAACTCAGAAATCTTGCGAACATACTTCTCATCCAAGCCAGGATAGCTCTTTATCACAACTCCCTTTCCTCTCCCAAGGAAGCGCGCAAGCTGCAGAAAGGAAGAAAGTCCATCCACATCATTATCGAAGAAAAAGAGCGGATTCTGCGAAGCCTCAAGCAGGGTGCGTATTTTCAAGAGTTCTTTTTGGGAAAGCATCTACCTTCTTGAAAAAGGGATTTATATTTCTTTCTCTCTGGCTTCCGAGCAAAAAGTATTTATTGCCGGCTTTATTCTGGGTGGTATGGGAGAGGAAGTAATTCAGACTAAATTGAATGAGCTGATAGTTACAGCTAAAGATGATGAAGATGTCCTAGCTGTGGCTCTTTTTGGTAGCTATGCCAGAGGAGAAAGGCAAGCGCGCGATGTTGATGTGTGCCTCATTATGAAAAGCAAGAGCTACAGTAATCTAGAATTATCAAGGAAAGGGCATCAGTACTTAAGCAAATTCAACTTCGATATCCACATCTTTCAACAGCTTCCATTATACATTAGAATTAGGATTGTGAAAGAAGGAAAAGTCTTGTTCAACAAAAGTTATACGGAGCTTTTCGAAATCTACTTGAGGGCTATTAAAGAGTTCGGTCATTTTGAAAAATATTACAATATGTATTTGGAGACATTTGAAAATGCTAGATAAAAAGAGAATATTGAAGAAATTGGACGAGACGATGAGATACGTTGAGGAGCTGGAAGAGCTTACTCCCCAGACATTTAGAGAGTACGAGGACTCGTTAAAAACGAGGAGAAGTTGCGAGAGAACTCTGCAAATGGTAATCGAAAGTGTGTTAGATGTCATAAATATGCTTGTTTCTGGACTTGAGCTTGGGCTGCCTTCTGATGAAGAAGAAATGATAGCAAGGCTATTAAAAAAGAATATTCTAAGCAAGGAGATGGGCAAGAAGCTTATGGGAATGAAAAGCACGAGGAATTTCCTAGTTCATAAGTATGGGGAAGTGAAGGATGAACTGATTTTTGATAATCTAAAAGATAATCTCGGTGATTTTGAGCTATTCAGAAAGGAAGTTGTAGGATTCTTGAAAAGCAAGTGATGGTGGAGAGAGTCTACCTTCTTGAAGGAGGGATTTAAGTATTTTTCGCGCGGGGGAAGAACTAGTTCTGTGCAAGCCCGAACTTGACCTTGTTTCTGTCACCGTAGAGCTTAGGATTGTAGATTACTCCTCCTTGGCTATAAAAGTCCGCAGGGTAGTCTCCAATGTAAGTATTAGAGGGTATATAGACAATGCTTCTCGGCGTTGCAGTCCCGCCACCAGCAACCATTGAGAATCCGTCTTCAAATCCGACAGCTCCTGGAGATGATGAGACATTTGTTACGAATTCGAAATTGTAAAGGAAGTTGGGTGGATTTTCTCCAAGAAGGAATTTTATCTGTGGAACTAAGTTTACATTGTTAAGGGGGGTTACACTTTCTCCGATTCTGAATCTAGATCCATTTTGTAGGTTAATGGTAATTATCGCTCCAAGAGACATATCCGCACTTCCACAGAACTTCGCCTTTCCGCCATCGTTTGAGTCCTTCCAGTACAAGGTAATGTTGTTACCATAGGTCTGCACTCCAGGCATTGCTGCTCTTATGTAGATTACATCTGTAAACTTCCCCCTGCATTGAGGAACAAAGGAATCTTCAGATGGACCTAAGTAGATCGTGTCCTCTCCGTTCAAAGCCCTTAGAGCCAAAACAGGAATTGCAGATGTGTTCCAGCTAGGATTACTTCTTCCGCCGATATCTTGCTTTCCTGTTTGGTTGTATAGTTCTGTGGTTGTCTTTTCGAGTATGTAACTGGTATAAGTTCTGTTTCCACCCGTACTTATACATTGATTTACTTCAAACATGCAAGTCGAAGTGCAGCCCAAACTTCCTCCAGTAAATCCTAAAGAAGAGCAAGTCGCACCCCCCAAATCATCGCCATCACATTGCTCTCCAGGTTCCATTATATTATTCCCGCACACAGGGCCTCCGCCTCCGCCTCCGCCAGAGCAATCTTCTGGGCAGGTTTTCTCGTTTTCGCCGAAGAGTAATTTGGCTTTCCTCTGGCTGAGGTTAGATGAATAAGTAGAATCTGCATTCTGGACTGGGAGATTATTTACAACTTTGGTCTCGCCGAGTAGAATTATTTTTTTAACTCCATCTACAATCACTTGGATAGATCTGTCAGAACCAACATAATCGAGCTTCACCTTCCATGTCGAAGCGCCGAAGGTAACATTTACCGATTGCTTTACTTTTAATTCGGCAGAGTTCGTCGTGCAAGTCAAATCTCCGCACACTCCTGGGAAATTCTTAGAGACACATGCTCCGGCTGAGCATGCGTAGGGGCAGTTATATGAGACCTTCTGAATTCTCGGGCCACGTGGAAGGGTAGAGCAGAAGTATTCTGTAAGTTTCTTATCCGACTTGCACACATCTTCCTTATGCTGCGTGTAGTAGGTCACAACCCCAAAAACATCATAGACTCTTCCGCCGTCTGTATCTCTACATTGCCCACCGATAGGAAGGCCTGTAAATATCCCCGAAGAAATTGCAAAGATCGCGACAATCGCGAGCGCTAAAACAGAGCCAACTATCCATGTGGCGGCAGATGTTTTGCGCGCCGGCGCATTGGAAGAGCTAGGAGCATGGGAGATACTTGAAATCCTATGAGCTGTATGTCCTCTCCTCTTCATCGCTCCTCTTTTCATGATAAGTGTTTTTTTTTTGAAGTATTTAAAGTTTTGGATGAGCCATTTCCAGAATGCAGTTTTTTCCCACTATCTCCACTCAGCGCCAACAGCCTGCGAGATATTCTTATAGCCATCTCTCTCCAGCAAGTGCACAAGCCCTTGATTTATCTCTCCGACAACTTGAGGGCCTTGGAACACAAGGCCTGTGATGAGTTGTATAAGAGATGCACCGCATTTGATCTTTTTATACGCATCCTCTGCAGTGAAGATTCCGCCGACCCCGATTATGATAAATTTTTCCTTAGTTTTCTTGTAGATGTAAGAGATTGTCCTGTTTGAAAGTTCCTCTACAAGCTTCCCGCTTATCCCCCCTTTCCCAGGAATGTTTTTGCCGGGAATCTTTATCTTTTCTCTATCTTTTGTCAGATTTGTGCACACAAATCCATCAACTTTGAACTTTGAAGCGACTCTGATGATTCCATCCAACTCCTTTTCCGATAGATCGGGAGCAATCTTCAGGAAGAGCGGCTTCTTTGTCTTTACCTTCCGGATCTCGCGCAGGAGAGATTCAAGCTTTTGCGGAGAATGGAAGGGCTGGCCACCAAAAGCATTAGGGCAGCTTAGATTTATAGTAGTATACGCACCGATATGTGCAAAAGCTCTGTATGCTTTTACATAATCTTCTATCCCTTTTTCTGTATCAACTGTCTCTGGAGAATTTGTCTTCACAACATTTGTGCCGATGGGAATTTCAAAATGCGAACCGCGCAGTCTTTCAGCAACACGCGCACATCCTTCACTCTTCAACCCATAATTCACGACAAGTGCTCTTTCTTTTGGCATCCTCCAAAGGCGCGGTTTCGGATTTCCAGAGCATGGCTCCCCAGATACCGAGCCTATCTCTTCAAAGCCAAAACCAATGGATGGAAGTATCTTTGTAAGATGCCCATCCTTATCAAATCCAGCAGAAAGTCCTACCGGATTCCTGAACTTGATTCCAAGGATTTTTTGCTCAAGCATAGGATTAGAATAAGAGAAGCCAGCCCGCATCAGCCCCCGCGTCACAGCATTCGAGCCAAGAAACTTGCCAAGCACAAGAGTCCTGTCATGAACTCTTTCAGGATCAAGTCGAAAAAGGATTGGCTTCAGCACATTTCTGTACAGCGTACCTTCAATCGCATTCCTTACAGAGGTTATTTGCTCTTTCATCAAGAAGCCTGGGCAATTAAAGCCTAAAAATCTTTCCTATCTCCCCTTGTTTTTCATACTCATGCCTTTTCCGCAGCGGCCTTCGCGAAAGCGAGAAATACAGGAGAAGGCCTCTCGAAGCGGGAGGTGAATTCTGCATGATACTGAGTTGCAAAGAAAAATGGATGCTTGTCTTGCGGCAGCTCAAGGGTTTCTGCAAGCCTTAATTTATCTGCGGAAATTCCGCCGAATATCATTCCACCTGCTTCAAAGCGTTTCTTATACCTATTATCAAATTCATACCGATGCCTATGCCTCTCTCCCATCAAAAGCTTTCCATATATCTTGTGGGTGAGGCTCTTTTTTTTAATAGTGAAGGGACAATTCCCGAGACGCATTGTGGCTCCAAGCTTGTTCAAATCCTGGCCCGGCAGTAAGTAGATGATAGGATTCTTGGTTTTTGTAAATTCAGTAGAATTCGCATCCTTGAGGCCAAGCACATCTCGAGCATACTCGATCGCAGCAAGCTGAAATCCCAAGCATAAACCGAGGAAAGGAATCCCATTCTCGCGTGCATATCTGATTGCGCAGATCTTGCCTTCTACACCCCTGTTCCCAAAACCGCCGGGAACTATGAGCCCATCGATCTGAGTGTTATCCAACATCAGTCCTTCTTCAAGCCTTTCGGAATCAATCCACTCAACATTGATGCGGATGCCAAGAGTATGCTCGCAATGCCTCAGTGCATGCACAATGCTGACATAAGAATCCTGAAGGCGCGAATATTTGCCGACGATCCCGATAGTTATCTTTTTTTGCGCCCTTTCTTTGCGTTCAACTGCCCTTCTCCAGCTATCGAGATTTGCCCTGCCATTCTTCAGACCAAATTCTTCCAGAATCAACTTATCAAAGTTCTGCTCGATAAAAACAAGGGGCATCTTATACGTATCGCCAACATTATGTGAAGAGATTATATTTGAATATTTTACATTGCAGAAAAGGGCAAGTTTGCGTCTCGCCTCTTCACCGAGTGGATTTTCAGAGCGTGCGATAAGGAAGTTAGGATCGATTCCTGCACTCTGCAACGATCTGACAGAATGTTGTGCCATCTTTGTTTTCTGTTCCTTGAGAGTCAGTTCAGGAATGTACACAACGTGCACAAATTTGGCAGGCTCTTCAAATGCGATCTGCTTCGCTGCCTCCAGGAAAAGCTGATTCTCTATGTCTCCGACAGTCCCCCCGATCTCCACGACAACGAAATCAGCATTCTCGCGCTGAGCAATGGAATGTAGTGCATCTTTTATCTCATCGGTGATGTGCGGAATTGGCTGCACGGTCTTGCCTAAATACTTGCCCTCGCGCTCCTTGGCAATCACCTGAGAAAATATTCTGCCGGTAGTGATGTTATGTGCCCTGTTCAGATTCTTGTCTAGGAATCTTTCATATGTTCCCAAATCCTGGTCACCTTCATAACCATCTGCAGTGACAAACACTTCTCCGTGCTCAAACGGCGACATCGTGCCGGCGTCCACATTTATGTATGGGTCTATCTTCGCAATAGAAACATTGAAACCTTGCGACTGCAAGAGCTTTGCGATGGACGCAGTAACAAGGCCTTTTCCAAGACCGCTCATAGAACCAGTAACAAATAGATATCGTGCTTTTTTCACAGGGGGGAATTTATTAGCTATACGAGATGATTTGTGAGATGATTTAGATGATACTGCCTTAGAATGTGTCTTCTTTTCCTTTCCTCGAATCTTTGCCGCCTTCCGTGCCCTTCCCCTAACACGAGAAAGCTTGGCGCTCCTCAGCCTATGTTTCATAAATCTCCCCTTGTTTTTCAACAAAAGAGAGGGCGATATTTAATACTTTCTATCGGAAACAAAACAGGAACAAAACAAAGAAACCAGACCAGAACAAAACAAAATCAGGGCAAATCCAGAATCAATCTGCGCGGCTCTTCTTCTTCCATCTCTCGCTGCTCTGAGCTCTTCTGGAAGGCCTTGCACTTTCAGCGCCCTTTCCTTTCCATCTCAACCCGCGGGATTTACGGGCTGCGCTTGTGAGTCCCCTGTATGCTCTCCCTCTGCCAACATCAGAAATCCACTTCAAGCGAGGGTCTGCCTTTATCTCAGGGGCATTTGGATCAACAAGTATTACCTCAAACCACACATGCTTTCCATCTTTTGCAAGCCAATATGAGCTGAGAGCCTCAAGATTCTTGTAACGAGAAGAAGCCCTCTGCTCTGCAACCCATTGATGATTCATCCCGAGGATCTTCCTTATGGTCTGCCTCTTGCTTCTCCTCCCTTTTCTGGTAGGTCTTGGTCTTGTCCTTCCTCCGCGCATCAAACGAACGCGGACAACAATAAATCCTTTCTTTGCCTTGTAACCTAGAGCCCTGGCCCTATCCAAACGAGAGGGCTTTTCAATACGCACTATAGAATCGCTTCTTCGCCATTCGAGCATGCGTGCACGGAAATCTTCGATATTCTCTTTAGGATTCCTCCATGCTTCAGAAAGGTGCTTGTAAAGTCCCTGTGCCATCTTAGCTCCTTGATTCGAACATTTTTAAACCTTATTGCTTTCCAGCCAGAATGGGAAAAGAGCATGAGAAAGAGGCCATGGAAGGGAAAGTCAAGAACGAGTTCAAAAAAGCGATATCCATAGCAGTCATCCTTGCTCTCGTGATAAATATGATCCTCTTCGCAGCGCGGAAGATTCATGCCCTTCAATTCTGGCTCGTCATGATCGCCGCTGCAATTTTTGCCTTCATCATCCTGAAGAAATGGAAATGAGCAAAAAGATCAGAGAAAATTTCCTCTAGAGGCGGTAGTGAATTTCCCCTCTGAAAAAAACAGGGGGAAATGGAGAAACATGAGGGAAAAGAAAAGGTTTTTAACATTTTCTCCCTATAACGAATTATGGCAAAAGGAAAGGAATTATTTTTAGGAATAATCTTACTTGTTGTAGGAATCTGGGGCATCTACTACTTCAGCACTTTCGGTGCGCATGGCGCCGTAAGGATTGTGCAGGATGCATCTGGAGCACAGGTTGCACAGGTTTCTCCAGTGCTCATGGTGATAGAAGGCCTTTGGGGGATCTTCGTGACTCTTATCGGCCTAGTGTTCTTCGCTCTGGGAATAAGTGAGTTGAAGGGCTAAGAAGAGCTGGGAGCACGGGACTGGGGGCTGAAGCAGAGGGTAGTTCTTTCTGATTCTATTTTCCCTAGTTGCTAATTTGTTAGTTTGGTAATCCAGGTAAAGTTTATTAATCTCCTTCCCGAAAAAGCCTGCATGACACTCGCACAGGCAGCTGTAGAGATCCTGAATCTTATTCTGCTGACGGCAGTCATAGGATACATCATCTCTGGCTACATCAAACACCCAAGGAAGACCTTCAGGCAGCAGCATTCTGAGAAGGGAAAATTCTTTGACTGGGATGATTTCAAGTTCTCACTTCTTATCGCAGCTCCCGGAATTGTAATTCACGAACTTTTTCATAAGTTCTTTGCGATAGGATTCGGAGCAGGCGCATCCTTTCAGATTTTCCCGATAGGGATCGCGATAGGCATCATCCTTCGGCTCATCCATTCCCCCTTTGTTCTTCTCGCTCCCGGCTATGTTATGATCTCGCAGGATGCAGGCATCACATCAGCACAGATGGCCCTCGTCGCCTTCGCAGGCCCTCTCGTGAATCTGCTTCTTTGGCTCGGCCCAACTTTTGTGCTTAGAAATCAGAAGAGAAAATTAAGCAGGAACATGGCAATCTTTTTGTTCTACACCGCATCAATAAACCTGTGGCTTTTTATCTTTAATATGATCCCCGTGCCACCATTAGATGGAAGCAAGGTGCTGATGGGATTGATTAATGCGTTTGGGTGATCACTAATCCCAGGCACTTGAATGGTCCCTGAACTTCTCAGAATAAGTGAATTGGCATAAGAAGTCTACAGCATTCTTCAGCGTTTCTCCCTGGACATTTCTCCACTGCCTTTCGCTGACAAGAATCGGATCAATTCCATACCCCCTACTTGCTTCTCTCAAGGCATCGACAGCACCCATATGATAATTTTGAGGTGCTTCTCTCTTTTTGATGATTGCGTAGGCTTCATCAGAATTCAATTTTCCGACTAAATCGACAAGGGCATCTACAGCCGCCTCATTGCCCCGCACGATGTGCACTGTCGGAAGATAAGCTGTATCCCAAAGCCTGTCACCCATATGGCAGTTCTGATCCACAAGATCGAAGTATGCATGTACTATCCCTTCTTTTCCAGCAAAGGCATGCAATGCGTACTGATAAAGGTATGTGAGATCAGAACCAAATCTGCTGTGTGAGTGCTCTTTTGTCCTCGTCTCTTCCCGTGCTATTTCATCCAGCCTTTCTTTTGCCTTAGGATTAGCAGCAGTTGTAAAAAGATGATATGTCGCGGAAGGCTCAAAAATCTTCTTGATTTCATTCCGGACTTCTCCGCCAGTGAAGCTGCGCTCATGATTGCTATCGTAACGTGGCTCTACGTTCACTTCAAGAAGCCGAAATGGTTTATCGACAACAATCGGCTTCTCTTCCTTTGTTTCAGTCTGAACCATGTTCCCCTATTTTAAAATAGCGGGAAAAAACATTTAAACCCTTCTAGAAATCTTTCTATCTCTTCATCCCTTTCTTGTGCGCCTTCCTCTCCCCCCTCTTTGCCTTTGCTTTTGCTTTCACTCTCGCGAGCTTCGCTTCTTCGCGTTTCGCGACTCTGACTCGCACTTTTTTTGCGGCAGCTCTGGCTTCTTTCTTTTCCTTCGCAACCTTGATTATATCTTTTTCAAATGCGATCTTATTTGCCGCCTCGTATTTGTGCACAAGTTCCCTCAACAAGTTCACGCGCTCTTGTATAGTATCGATAGTCTTGTTTATCTTTCGCTGTTCAATCTCCCTATCTTTCAGAACAAGCAACTCTCCACACTCTATGCACTCAAAATTTTGCTCGAGGGAGGATTCCTCACTCAGTTCAGTATGGCCCTTAGGACATATGTAATAATTCTTCTTTGTCCTGCTGTCCAGAAGCGAGGTCTGGCTCTCAAATTCCTTCGAATATTCGCGGATTAGAGAGCGTATAGCCCTTTCCACATTCAAAGACCAGAAATAGATAAACCACCCCTTCTTATTATCCTTCTTTCTTATCGAAGAGACAAGGTCATGATGATGGAGCTTGTAAAGTATGTTCCTCAGCTCATTTATAGTTATCTTTGCCTTTCCTGCGATTTTGAATTCATCTACATGGCCCTTATCTTTCAGGATCGGAACTAGCTCTGCCGCAGATTTCCCCGCGACTTTTGAAACAATCTCGCGCAAGGCCTCTTCCTCTATCTGCTTCAACCTGCCGGCCTGCTCACTCTTGCTTGTTTTCAGCGCTGTCCCTTTGGTATCTTTCATCATTCTTTCATTACAAAATTAAAGAAGAATAGCTGCGTGAAAGAATATATAACTTTCTTATTTTTCGTGACTACTGAGTAGTTTTTACAAATGTTTTTATAAATATTAAAATTTAGAAGTTTTAAGAAAGGGGGAAAGAAGCCTTTAAAAGAAGCCTAATCTAAAATAAATCATGGGACTGTTCAAGAAAAAGAGGGAAGAATTACCACCAGAAGATTTCTCTCTCCCAGAACCTCCGGCAATGCCACCAGAAGATTTCTCTGGCTTTGAGGATCTGCCAGAACTCCCAGATTTACCTCCTATCGATGATTTCGAGGCTGGAAGAATAAAGCAGGAATTCCGGGATCCGAGGATGCAGCTTCCTGCGCAAAGAAGGGGCGAGAAGATGAAGCCCGTAAGGATAGAGATGGAGGATTATGAGATACAGGCACTTCCGATGGCTTCACCTAGAATGGACATGCAAAATATGCAGCCCGAATATCCAGCTCCTTTCCCAACTACTTTTTCTGGCCAAGCCCAGCAACCTGCGAGAAGAATCATCTCGCCAATCGAAAGGCCAATCTTCGTCAAGATAGAGAAATTCAGGGACTCTATAGAGAATATTCACCAGATAAAGAATAAACTAAAGAGTGCCTCTTCATTGATACAAAAGATCAAAGAGATTAGGCAAAGAGAAGATTATGAGCTCACATCTTGGGAAAAGGAGCTCGGAGAGCTCAAAACAAAACTCGACAGCGTGGACAAAAAGTTGTTCTCAGATGTAGAATAGTTCTAATCAAAGCTTAGAGGGCACAAAATGAAAGCGCGGAGCCAAGAAAAAAAGATGACCAAGGGAGATTCTGTGTATGTTGGATTCGGTGATGAGAATCTGATCGGAGTCCGGAAAGGAACACTAAGCAGCACAGTCAACATAATCAGGCTTCTCAAAAGATATGAGGACTACAAAGAGCAGAGAGCAGAAGAAGCCAGGCTCAAAAAAGAGCTGTGTAATGAGCTGAATGGATGCGGAGAACTTCTCGATAATTTTGTTAATTCAATCCCACGCATCAAGGAAGAATACGAAAAAGTAAAGGAGGAGAAGAAGGCAATTCCAAGAGCACTTGTCGCGGTGCAGCCGCAACCCTTAGAGATGCAGTTTGCGCGAGAAGGCCAACAAGAAAGAGGCCAGGTACAAGCACGGACAAAATTTCAGCCACAGACTCGCACAGAAAAAAGAAAATCAGAGCTCGATACAGAACTCGAAGAGATCAAGACGCGACTCGCTGCGCTCGGGTGATGAATAATGGGAAAAATTCTAAGCGGATTCTGGAAAGGAATAAAGATTCTGCTCATTATCCTTGGAGTTATCGCACTGCTTCTGATCCTAGCAGGGGTTCTTGCATACAACTTTCTGACGCTCAAGGAGATAAAAGTCTGTGTCACGAATGACGTGAACGACACAAGAGTCCCATGCACTACAGATTCGCAATGCCGCCAGTATGTTGCAGATGTCGGCGAGGAATTCATCACAATCACGGATAAGATGCCTCCGCAACTGAAGGAAAAAATTTCCGATCTTCTCGGAGAAGCATCATCCTGCGAGCAGACATGCAAAATAAAAGAGATACGCGGGCTTGGGGAAGGAGAACTAGGGAACATCAAAGAATGCAACACAGGAGAGAAAGAGGTCTCGTATAAGCTCAAGGCAAAAGATCTTGTGCAGCTTTCAAGACTTTCTAAAGGACAGAAGTAGATTGAAGGGGAGAAAGATAGAGAAGCGACAAATTTTTAACTCCCTTTTTGATTCTAAGTAGATGATAAAAACTCGGAAACAGCTCATCCAAGCATATCTTAAATTCTTTCAGGGGAAGGGGCACAAGCAAGTGCAGAATGCTCCCCTCATCCCAGAACATGATCCCACAGTCCTCTTCACGACAGCGGGAATGCATCCCCTTGTTCCTTACATCCTTGGAGAAAGACATCCGCAGGGCAAGAGGCTCGTGAGCCTGCAGAGATGCATCCGCACCGGAGATATCGACGAGGTCGGAGATGATCTGCATCTCACTTTCTTTGAAATGCTAGGAAACTGGAGTCTTGGAGATTACTGGAAAGAGGAAGCGATAAAATTCAGCTATGAATTTCTCACATCAAAGAAGTGGCTCGGGCTCGACCCAAAGAAAATCAGTGTAACTGTTTTTGGCGGTGACGGGGAAATTCCGCGCGATCTCGATAGTGCAGAAGTCTGGAAGCAGGTTGGAATTCCAAGCGAACGAATCTTCTTCCTCGGGAAAGAGCATAACTTCTGGGGTCCTGCAGGAAAGACAGGGCCTTGTGGCCCATGTTCAGAGATGTTCTATGACACAGGCAGGGCAAAATGCAGCAGAAAATGTAATCCATCGTGCAGCTGCGGCAAGTATTTTGAAATATGGAACGATGTTTTCATGGAGTACAACAAGCTCGCAGATGGAAAATATGAGAAACTGAAACAGAGGAATGTAGATACAGGAATGGGCGTAGAACGGACTGTGGCGATGCTGCAAAACAAGGCAAATGTCTTCGAGATAGAAGTTTTTTCTCCGATTGAAAAGAGGATTGAAGAGCTTGCAAACATTGGTGGGGAGACAAAAGAGCGAATGAAGAGCATCCGCATCATCGCAGACCATCTTAAGGCTGCTTGTTTCATCCTTGCCGAGAGAGTGGCACCGAGCAATCTAGATAGGGGCTATGTCCTGCGCAGACTGATCAGGAAAGCGATCCGCCATGGCAGGCTTCTCAGAATGCAGAAATTCACAAAAGAGATTGCAGAGGAAATTCTAAAGATTTATCGGCGGGCCTATCCTCAGATCAAGGAACATGGATCATTCATTCTCTCGGAGATGGAAAAAGAAGAAATCAAGTTCCTTGCGACGCTTGAGAAGGGGCTCAAGAGGTTTGAGGATATAATAAAAGAAATAAAAACTAAAGAAATAAGCGGCAAAGATGCCTTTGACCTATACCAATCTTACGGCTTTCCGATAGAGATGACACAAGAGCTCGCGCAAGAAAGAAAACTCAAAATAGATGCAAAGGGTTTCGAGGAAGAATTCAAGAAGCACCAAGAGATGAGCAGGCAAGCGACAGAAAAACGGTTCAAGGGGGGACTTGCAGATTTCTCAGAGAAGGCAACAAAGTTGCACACTGCAACCCACTTGCTCCATCAGGCCCTGCGCAATGTGCTCGGAACAGAAGTAAGACAGCACGGTTCAAACATAACACCAGAGCGCCTGCGTTTTGATTTCAATTTCACCAGAAAAGTGACTGAAGAAGAGATAAAGAAAGTGCAGGATGAGGTTAACAAAAACATCAAGGCAGCACTTCCCGTAAAGAAAGAAGAGATGTCTTTCCCAGAGGCAAGGAAGCAAGGCGCGCTAGCCTTCTTCGGAGAGAGATATGGAGAAAAGGTCTCGGTCTACAGCATCGGAGGCTACAGCAAAGAAGTGTGCGGTGGGCCGCATGTCAAGAATACCAAAGAGCTAGGACATTTCCGCATAGTCAAGGAAGAAGGAGTTGCAGCTGGTGTGAGAAGGATAAAGGCTGTGCTGGAATAAAAGTTCCTAGAATAGAACTATCTCTTATTTCTTTCCCTCGAGGAGGATTTTCTTTTCTTGCGCTCTTTGGCAACAAGCCCCCCTGGATTCTGGCCTTCTTTGAGCTTGTGCCTAAAACTCGCTTTGGTCATGTAGTGATAAGCAGATTCTAATCTCCATGCAACTATTCTGTACACACGGACAATACTTCTGAGAAGCCTGGAAGCGAAACCTTCCTCACGCAATATCTTCTCAGCGCTCTGGAAAAATTCTGCTTCCTTGAGCAATCCAGCCTCTCGTGTAAGGATGGCCTGATGGATTGCTCTTTGTGCCTGCTCTCCCGCACGGGCGAATTCTACAGAAAGGATATATATCCTAAAAAACAAGTAGAATGGGAAAACAGCTATCAGCTCAAGCCAATAAAGCCTCACGAAAGTCTTCAGATTCCTTATGTGCCACCATTTAAATGTCAGATCTGCGGCGAGGAAGATCACAAGCAAAGTATCAAATATGAAAAGCTGGCTTCTATAAGTGTGCAGATCCACAAGGCTCCAGAAGGGATTCTCAAGAATGACGACGACGGCAAGAATTATTAGGAGTATCGGAACGACACGGTCAACAAACTTCTCCACCCGCCTCAATGGGTGTAGGTGCTCTTTAATCAAAACTGGCTTTTTCTTCTGCGGCCTCTTTTTCATGAGAAATCATAAAGAAGGAGCGTTAAATACTTTTCCAGAACAAAATTAGGACAAATTAAGATAATAGCCTAACACCTGCCATTTAACAAAGAGTTAGTGAGATTTCTGCCACGCCATATCCTGGACTTGACAGTCCCCACAGGAATCGAGAGCTCTTCCGCTATCTCATCGTATGAAAATCCAAGAGAGTTTAATTTAAGGGGGGCACTATACTTGCCCGGTATCAAAGGAAGGTATGATTCTGCACAGATTCTCTCCTCTAAATGCCCCCTGTTATCCACTCCATTACCGGGATACTCATTATCCAGCTCTCCATACCCGTAACCATTTAGATCACAAGAGAGAATTAAAGGATGTTTAGCGCGGTCTCTGCACCTGGAGTTGCTTAAATTAGTGGCTATCCTATAAAGCCAGCGCTTAATGCTTCCCTCATCCCTTAAAGTATGTGCGTTCTTGATGGCACGAAGAAAGGTTTCCTGTGTAAGGTCTTCTGCATCCTCCCTGTCCCCAGTAAGCTTCGACAGATATCTAAGTAATCCATCTCGATACCGCTCAAGATTAAGTTGAGCCGAGGCTGGTTTCCCGTTAGAATAATATTGGGATTGCATCTAATATCAGGAGAAAAAAGGTATAAAAATCTTGCCTGTTCCACCATTATGTTGGATAAGGCGATTCCATCTGCTTTCTCAGTTCCGTTCTTCCCCGATAAAGCCTGTTCTTATAGGTTGAAATAGAGATATTCAACTCTGCTGCGCCTTCGGCGCAGCTATCCCCAAATTGGTCAAGGAGCAGTGGCATTCTATAATTCTGTGGAAGTCTTTCAATAAGCTCATCCATGGAACTCTCAAATACCACTCTTTCTTCTATATTCCAGGCTGGATCTGCAACCGATTCTGTAATTCGGGAAGCATCATTCTTCTTCAACCTGAAAAAGTCTGAAACAGCACTGTTACAAACATTGTACAGCCAAGAGGATATGTCCTCCTTCTCCCTAACGTTATGATACCCATTAAATGCCTTCATGAAAGCTATAGAGAGAATATCATCGGCATCGGCGAAATTTCCAACTAAATTATTTATGCGATGTATAAGCTTTTTTTCATGTTTTCTCAAAAGCTTATCAAGCTTTTCTACCTCATTACTCGTAAGAGATTGGTGCATACATTTGGATGGGGCAAGAGTATAAAAGTTTTTCTAGAACTTTCGTCATGAGTTCCATAAGTCCTCAAAGTAAGCTCTGTAATATTCTGCAGATTCTTTATTCCTTATCAGCACAGAGGCCTCATTGTTCCTTTCGAGAGCGCTGAACCCAAGATTTGTGGATCCGATAATCACAGAGTCATCAATAATGATCAGCTTCACATGCAGTGTCTTCTTTCCGGAATCAAATTTCGCTTCTATTCCCCCTTTCTTCAGATACTCGATCATCCCTTTGTTATCCTTCTCTATGGAAGGGTTCCAATCGCTTTTGTCTAGAAGAACCCTTATTTCCACACCCCTCTTCCTTGCACCGATGAGCGCATCTGCAAGAAGCCTTACTTTATTCTCCTCGTTCTCATAGAACTTGAATTCGAACATCGCCATATCTATCCTTTCCGAGGCAGAATTTATCTTTTCGAGGACTGTCGGAAAATAATTTCTGTCCACAAGAGGGATTAACTCAGCATCTCCGGCGGAGATCTGAGTAGAAGGAAAATTTGCATTTGGATGGTAGAACAACAATGTTGCAATGGTAAAACCAAACGCAAAAAATAGGAGTAGGATAGAAAACTTGAGGTATCGCCATGTGATCGAGACCTTCTCCTTTCGTGCTTTTGCCTGCTCTTTTTTATAGAGCTTGTCTGCCCTTATGAAATCCATTCTCTCGTCTTAAAAAGAAAGGGAAAATCCATTTAAAAATCTGCGCTGTAATTCACACTACAGCTTTTGCTGTGCCTTCTGTTACTCAAGGTATAAAGCAGGCTTCCCCTGCACTGCCTTCTCTGCCTTATTCAAGGGATCGTGTTTCTTCTTATCTTGTGTAGAGAAAATTCTGACCTTTGATATGTGTCTCTCGAATATCTCCACAAATCCGTTCAAGGTTTTGTGGTCTTCAGGAACTGCATATATGGATGCACCTGAAACAACCTTCCCTTTTTTCCTCACAATAGAGAGCAAGCTATCAAGATCTCTTTCGATTGATTCGACAAGCTGCATGGCTTTAAGGGCACGCTCTTGTCCAGAATTTAATTTCTTGGCATTAGGCCATTCTGCCAGGGCAGCAAAGCCCTTTCCTCCGTATTTGTTCCAGAACTCTTCTGCAAGATGAGGAGTGAATGGAGCGAGGAGTAATGCGATATCGTGCGCTATTTCCTTCATTGTACCAGCGCTTGCAAAATTCTTGTATCTTCCGACTTTTTCAATAAAAGTAAATATCTGCGAGAGAGCTATATTAAATCTAAGGGTCTCTATCTTTTCCGAAACAGCAGAAATCAGCTTCTCCTTTTCCGCTATCAGATATTCGTCTACAACATCGTTGCCCTTCTTCGGATAATCAGCAGAAAGAAGGCCATACAGCTTCTGCAAGAAGCGATAGCTCCCATTTATTCCCTGTTCTCTAAATTCGAGATCACTTTCAGGAAGCGCAGCGCTCAATTCGAACAAGCGGATGGTATCAGCGCCATACTTTGCAAGCATGTCATCACAGCTTACGATATTTCCTTTGCTCTTCGACATGATCTCTCCATCTTTCAGCACCATTCCCTGGGTGAAAAGGCGGGAGAAAGGTTCTCTGAACTTCAAGTAGCCGAGGTCTGCCAAGGCCTTAGTAAAGAAGCGCGCATAGATAAGATGAAGGATCGCGTGCTCAACTCCCCCGATGTAAAGATTCACAGGCATCCAATATTCTGCCTCTTCTTTTGCAAAAGGTCTCATCTTATCCTGCACAGAACAGTAACGCAGGTAATACCAACTACTATCCACGAACGTGTCCATAGTATCGGTCTCACGGCGTGCAAGCTTCTTGCACTTAGGGCACACAACCGGTACCCATGACTTTGCACTTGAAAGAGGATTTCCTTCTCCGAACTTCACTTTATCAGATGCAGGCAATTTGACAGGAAGTTCGCTCACAGGAACAGGAATGATGCCACAATCTTTGCAATAAATAATCGGTATCGGAGTCCCCCAATATCTCTGCCTTGAAATCAACCAATCCCTTATCTTGTACTGCACGCTCTTCTTTCCAAGTTTTTTCCTTGCGAGCTCCTGCGTGATCTTTTCACGTGCTTCTTTGCTATGCATACCTGAGAACTTGCCGGAGTTTACAAGAATTCCCTCTCCCCCGTATGCGCTTTCTGCAAAAACTCTTCTCCAAAGAATCCTCATATCATCGACATTAAGGAAAGGCTCAACTTTTGATTTATCCAGCCACAATACACCATGAATCTTTTTCTCTTCTTCTGAAATTTCCACCTGCTTACCATCCACAAGCTCAAAATATAAGCCTTGGAATTGCGCCCATCTATTTTGCTTTTTAACTACATGATAGAATTGTGAATGAATCCTAGGTCCTAGTTTTTTGACAAATCTGACATTTTTGTAACCAGTTTCTTCTGTAATCTCTCTTTTGCCAGTTTCAATCGGGTCTTCTCCTTCTTCTACTCCACCTATTACAAACCCGTGCCAGAATGTCTGTTTCCAGTCCAGGCAAAGATACTTATCTTCTGCCCAGTGTTTAACAACACAGACAACAGAATCGCGTTTTTTGAAAGGAAGATTTTCCCTTATTGCATCTTCGCCATCAGTTTTGATTATGAATGGTTGTACAACCTCTTTCACAGGAAGCTTGTGTTCTCGGGCAAATTCAAAATCTCTCTGGTCGTGCGCAGGCACTGCCATCACAGCTCCTGCACCATAATCCTGGACAACAAAGTTTCCGACATAGACTGGAACTTCTTCTCCAGTCAAGGGATTCATGGCATGCCTTCCGATGAACATTCCTTTTTTCTCGCCCTCTGCGGCAAGCCTCTGCATTCGTGTTTCCTTCTTCACCTCCTGCAGGAATTTCTTGAAAGGAGCTTCGTACTTAGTGCCTTTAACCCATTTATCCACGAGGGGATGTTCTGGAGCAAATACTACAAAGGTCACGCCGAATAAAGTATCGATGCGGGTGGTGAAGATAGGGATAGTTGCTACAATCTCATTTAAAACATGTGGCTCTTCCTCGCTGTTGAAATGTGATTTATTTCCGGTAGTTAGCACAAATTCTGCAGACAATCTCTCAGCAATTTCTTTTGGATGACTTACTGGAACTATGTGGTCCTTTTCATCAGCTATAACAGTTATGCTCTCGGATTTCTCTTTAATTCTGTTAAAATCAAAGTTCCAGTCACATGCCTTCTCCACTGCCGGCCGTTTCTTCCCATCCAAAAATTCTGTCCTTAGCGGTGGAGCAACCATAATCAATTTCTTGATTTTTGTACCCAGCTTAGGGAGTAACTTCATTGCGAGAACTCCGCCAAGAGAATGTGTTATGATCACGGATTTACTATTAAATTTGTATTTCTTCAAGACAAATTCTGCCTGTTCTTCTATATTCGGCTCATTCGGATTGGGCAGGTTTGGCGCAAATACTACTTTTCCGCCTTGCTTCTCAATTTCTTTCTTCAGCCAAGGCCAAAAAACACTTTCTGAAGTGTCTTGAAACGCATGGAGGAAAATAAATTCTGAGTTTTTAATATCCAAGTTCTCAACTTTGAACTGCACCTCTGTCCCCTCACTCTTGCCAATCCAGTTCTTCTGCATCACTTTCACCTTTTCAGGCCATTCCAATTTTTCTATATCTGAAAGGAGCTCATCGGCATAATCAGTGATCTTGAAAAACCATTGCTCCAGCATCTTTTCCTGCACTTCGCTCTTGCATCTCCAACAGCACCCATCAATAACCTGTTCGTTCGCAAGAACTGTTTCACAGGAGGGGCAGTAATTCACAGGCGCCTCCTTCCTGTATGCAAGGCCCTTCTCGAAGAGTTTGAGAAAGAAAAGCTGATTCCATTTGTAGTATTCAGAATTGTGTGTTGAAATCTCGCGTTGCCAGTCATAACTGAAGCTCAGGGCATGAAGATGCTCTTTCATCTCTCCAACATTCTTCTCTGTCCATTTGTCTGGAGAAGTTCCTTGCTTGACGGCAGCATTCTCAGCCGGAAGACCAAAAGAATCAAAGCCCATCGGATGAAGAACGTTAAAACCTTGCATCCTCTTATAACGCGCTATGCAGTCTCCGAGGCAATAATTGCGCACATGACCCATATGCAATTTTCCGCTAGGATAAGGAAACATCTCAAGGCAGTAGAATTTACGCTTCCCCTTCTCCACCTTTGCTTTGAAAATTCCGGCTTTCTGCCACTCTTCTCGCCATCTCTTCTCGATGGCCTTGAAATCAATATCTTCAGCTGTCATCTTCTGCGCTCTTCCTGCTACAGGGAACAAATCCAAGATTTAAAAATTTATATAAGCAGGACAAGTCAGCGCCAACGAACGCCCCCCCTTATCGCCGGTCCAGTTTTCTCTCGACCTCTCTTTCCCTTTCACTGACCTTTTTCCTTCGCTCTTCAAGCTCTGCCTGTGTCACCCATCCATCCATGTACTTATTGGTAAGGCTTGTGCAGATCCCACCTTCATGTGGCCTGAATTCTGCGACAACACTTTTTTCATCTCCGGCACCATAACGAATCAAGAAAGCGTAGCTAAAAGGAGAAAAATCTCCCAGAACGAGTTTAGAATGATAGACTGCAATCTTGTCATCGCCCTTCTTAAAAGGAATGCTTGTCCTTTGGAAAAGCAGACATACCTCATCAAGGCCAGGATAGAGCTTCTGCGCCAAAGCCAGATATCTTGCTTTCCCGTCAGAAAGATTCTCTTCAGGAATCTGCAGTGCATTATCTACAAATAGCTCATAATTATTAGACATCTTAACTTAGTTCTACCCCTACCTTACTCACCTCAATAGAAAGGTAAGTTTTAAAAATCTTATCAGTGTTAAGCTGGGATGAACGGGCAACATTTTATCCTGGACGCGGTATGCGGCACAGAAGAAAGAGCAAAGCTGGATGATGAGAAACTGATGCAGAAAGTTCTTTCAGAGCTTCCTGATGTGATCAAGATGAACAAGCTTGCCGCGCCATTCATCGTAAGGGGCGCTGAACACAACCCAGGACTTACAGGAGTCGCAATCATAGAGACCTCGAACATCGTCCTTCACACGTTCACAGAAACAGGCAAGTTCTCGCTGGATATATTCTCGGTAAGGCAGATAGATGAAGAGAAAGTGCTTGAATATATGCGCGAGAAGTTTAATTTCAAGATCCTAAGAAGAAATATGTTTGAGAGGCTGTAGAGATTCAGATAAAACTTCTAAAAATTTGATAGAAAGATTTAAATAAGTGAGCTCACTTATTTACCTATGACAAATATAACACTTTCAATAGAGGAGGAAGTATACAGGAAAATGCGCGGGTATTCTGAAATAAAATGGAGTGAATTTGTGCGCAAGGTCATAAAAGACAGGCTAGAAGAGCTTGAAAAGATCAAACATAAAGAAAAAGATGGTATTATATCCATGCTAGTATCAGAAGAAGTTCTGAAAAAAGATTGGGATAATAAGCCAGATGAAAGATGGGATAAGGTATAAAATGTACAATCAAAAAGAGATAGTTCTTGTTCCTTTCCCTTATTCAGATCTTACCGGAATTAAACAAAGGCCGGCGCTTATTCTCTCAAATGAAGAAGTAAATAAAACCCAGGATCTAATCTGCTGCCTTATCACTAGCAATCCATCAAAAGAGGGGATTTTAATCAAAAATAATTGCTTTGAAGATGGCAACTTACCGTTTAAAAGCTGGGTGAAACCGCATAGGATATTCACGATTCATACGAGCATAATAAAGAAAAGGCTCTGTACAATAACTAATGAGTTCCATGATGAGATAATTAGGATAATTGACAATTACCTAAAAAGAAGATAATTATACTTGACACTTGATAAGGAATATCTTAAGAAGAAATTTATTTGATAGGCTGTAATCAGCCAAGGTTTAATCTGATAAGCTCCTGCATATCGTGCGATAATTGGCCTAATTTTGAATCGATTTGCATATAATCTTCGTTGGGGCATAATCTATCCACCAACGATTTTTTATCTGGATGTTCTGTGATAAATTCTATGGCTCTCCTTCCTTCTAACACAATTGCCCTTTTAACGAATTCATAAGAGGCCGATATATCCAGCAATTCATGTGCATTCAATGTACCCTCTTCAAGACCAGAAATTATTTGTAAGAAGTCCTTATTTTTCGTGGTTGGATAGCCCCTCAGCGCAGCAGCGAGCTTTTCAGACATTTCATCCTCAAGTGTCTCCGAGTATGGTCTGGAATTCCTCCAATCGAACTTGTAGTTATGTTCTCCTGCCATACACTGCATCAAGAAACACAGGCTTTGGAAAGATCTTCTTCCTTTCTCATTTGCAAGTGTCTGTTGCCCGAGAAGCTTCATCCCAGAATCAATTATGTAATCTCTTGCATTATCTTCCATTTTAAAAACATGAATGGCAAAGTATAAATATCTTACTGGAAGAGAACTACTTCTTCCTTGCAGCCTTGCCCTTTCCGACAGCGCGATGATTGAAGAATTCAACTTGCTGCAATCTCTTGACAGCTTCCTTTCTTGTGGCATAACAACCAAAACTCATTCCAGTCTTCTCGGACAGAACACACCACTTTCTTCCGCGCTTTACTATAATAACAGTGTAGATTACAGCAGATTTATAAATTTTGTAATTATAGGCAATTTAGTTAAGGGAAGACATGTCAGACAAAATAAAAGGCCCTGATTTTGACAAGGAGCTGAGCATCCCAGAACTCGTGGCCAGCATGAGCCATATCGGTTTCCAGGCGACAGAGCTTGGCAAAAGCGCTGAGATCCTGAAAAAGATCAAGAGGGATAAAGCTCTTCTGTTTCTCACCTTTACGTCGAACATGACTAGCAGCGGCCTGCGCGAAGTCTTCGCCTGGCTCTGCAAGGAGCGTATTCCCTCTATTTTAATAACAACCGTAGGAAGCATTGAAGAAGATATAATGAAAGCCTCTGGAGAATTTCTCGCTGCAGGAGAGAAAGAGAACGATGCCGAATTGAGGGAGCAAGGCCTGAACAGGATCTACAATATCCTCGTATCAAATGAGCACTACACCAAATTTGAATCTTTCATGGAACAGGCACTGGAGAAAACTTATGTGAATCAAAAGAAAGAGGGAAGGCAACTCACTCCCAGTGAGCTCTTCCACAATCTGGGAAAGGAACTAGATGATGAGAATTCAATCCTCTTCCAAGCCTCTAAGAATGGAATCCCTATCTTCTGTCCTGCTGTCACAGATGGCAGTTTTGGCATCGCACTCATGATGATGCAAGAGAAACACAAAGATTTCGGCCTGGATATAGTAAGGGATATGAAAAAGCTTTATGAGATCACTACAGAAAAACAAAATGAAAAAGAGCGGAAGACAGCTGCCATCGTCCTCGGCGGAGGAGTGCCAAAGCATCATGCAATCCTTTTCAATTCACTGAAAGGCGGACTTGATTACGCAATATACATTACAACATCCTCTCCGGAATCAGGATCGCTCTCTGGCGCACCGCCAGAAGAGGCGATGAGCTGGGGCAAAGTAAAGGCAGGAGCTTCCTTTGCGAGAGTCAAGGGAGATGCAACAATCCTTTTCCCATTACTGGCATATTGTATGAAAAAGATTTGGAAAGAGTAAAGCTGAGTGAAGGAAGATTTATAAATATGTAATACATGTAATACACATGGGAGATATGCTTACGGTGAGGAATGTCGATGAAGAAATTTATAGAAAATTTAGAGAGAGGGCTCTTGCTGAAAAAATGAAAATTGGGAGGGCTTTAGCAGAAGCCATGAATCTGTGGGTAGAGTTTGGAAGAAAAGAAGTTGAAAAAGACCCAAAAAATTTAATTAGGATAACAGGAATAATCAAAACAAAGAAAAAAGTGAGATGGAGTGAAGAGGTCGATGAAATTCTGTATGGTTGGAAAAAATGATTTTTTTGGATACTAGCTATTTGGTAGCGATAGAAGTTGAAAAAGACCAAAATCATCAACAAGCTGTCAAAATAAGAGATGATATAATTAGGGGGAAGTTTGGAAAGCTGTTTATTTCTGATTATATTTTTGATGAGACCGTAACAGTTACTTTGGGAAGAACAAAAGATATAAAAAAAGTTATTTTTATCGGAGAACACCTGAAGGCATCTTCAAAAATATTTAAAGTGGACGAGAAGATTTTTCGGAAAGCATGGACCATATTTAAGGAGCAAAAAGAAACTTACTTTAGCTTTACAGATTGCACAACGATAGGAATAATGGATGAGAATGATATAACTAATATAGCAACATTCGATAAAGAATTCAGGAACGTTCCATGGATAAAGGTTATTGGGTAATATCTGCTTTTATAATTTCTTGCATACTGCATGAGGGGGATTTGGAGATAATAGGGTTCATTTACTCGCGCCGTCAAAGGGCACAAACTTTCTCCCGCATATTAGTAGTTAAGAACTGCTCCATCTTTTCTCTGATATCCCTGGGTATGGGGGTTGGCTTTTTAGATTCGTTATCTAGAAACAAGGCAGTCTGATAGTGAGTTCCAAGTAGAGCATCATTTCCATCGTAGATTCCTTGTGATAGGTCATAGCTGCTATTGCCTATTCGTGCAAAAGAAGATTCTATCCTGATATCTTTACCCGTAGTTACTTCACCAAGATACTGTATGTGCGACTCCAACGTCATCCTGGTCAATCCTTCTTTTTCCTGCAAGAGCTTTAATGGAAATCCAAGTTTTTCCCAAAGATAGTTAATTGCCAATCGGTATAAAAAAACAATGCTTTCGATGCCTAAGTGATTATTATCATCGTATAGCTCTTCCGTAATGGTTGGGTGGAATATTGACTTTTTTGTATTTTCTCCCATTGTAGTCTTATAGGATTATATTTTTGATTTCTTCTTCCAAAAATTATTTTCTAAGTACTCATCTCGCTTAAATGCGACTCCTTTCCAGAATGCCTTGTAAACAGAATTATGCCACCGGAAGTTTTCCTTATCCTCATCGACCTCTATCTTAATTGGATTTCTGCCCCAATCTACAGTAACAACCTTGTTATCGTAAAGCCATATGTATCTTTTCCCGAAATCGTATTCTGGCGCAACCCATTTAATGTTCCCAGTCACAAAAGAGAAATCAGGGTGCTCTCTTTTGCCTTCATTCAGGATAACACGACATTTGACACCAAGCTTCCTTTTTAGCTCCTGCGAGAACTTATAGTAATCGAGACTGGTAAAGTTGCTCACATGCCCCCCATTGCCTAAAAAGCTGTATGTCTCTTCAGTTTTGCGGCTGTTCTGGAACAGGTTCAGAAAGAAATTTTTGAATGCGGGAACTCCTTGCAAGACTTTGACTTGCCCATCTAATTCCCCTTCAGAAAATTTGGCTAGTTTTATCCTCTTCTTTACTTCCCTCATCAAAGTACTTTTTTCCATAAGCCTCGCTCTCTCATCTGCCAAATCACTCAAGAATCCTTGCTGATTCGGCCCATAAATCTTCACGCCATCATTGTCGGAGGTATAAACAAGCCCTTTCTGAATCAGCCTCTGCAAAGTGTTATACACAGTGCCCCTATGGAGCTGGCTCTTCTTGATAACATTGCCAATGCCAGAGCTTCCGCCTTGCACAAGTGTAGAAAAAACAAGAATTTCAGCCTTTGTCAGGCCCAGCTTCTCTAGGATAAATCCTAAATCAGTGTCCATTCTTAGCCTTATTTTATAGGGGCGCTAAACTATTTAATCCTTTCTAGGTGTCGCCGTGCGGCACGGTAGCCAGGGTATTTATCGTTGAGGTACACAAAAGAGATATGGTGGTTAGGGTAGCAGGGCGTTGTAGTTCTAAAGATAGGGCAGGAAATCCATGCCTTGGCCATGCCAAATATCCCGATGGAAAATGCTGGAGGCATACAGAATGCAGGGCATGAGGTTTGGGGATCCATCAGAGAGAGCAAGGGCTCTGGAAGCGGCAGCCAATTTAGAAGATAGGCATTTAGATATAAATCGTTCTCCTATCCTCATTAACTCCATACTTGCGAAACATGAATTGCTTTCAGAGGTCCGAGATTTCTTTAAATCAGAGCAGGTCATAGAGCATTCTGTCCCGCACATAGTTTCAAAAACAGGTGCATGCGAAAGCCATGACAGGATATTCAGCTTCGACTATTATGGCAAAGAAGCCTACCTTTTGCAATCATGTCAGCTTCACCAAGAATGTTTCCTGCCACACTTCGGGGAAGTCTATAGCATCAACTCTTCTTTCAGGAAAGAGCATTATTTTGATACAAATAATCATCTTTCAGAAAGCACACTCATAGAAAGTCTTTGCAAAGATGTTCCTCTTGAAAGGGAATTGGGATTCATAGAGGGAATGTACAAGAAGATAGCAAAGAATATATTGGAAAGAGGATCAAAATCATTTGAGTTCTTCGGACTCTCAAATCTTGAGGCACTCCTTAAGCCGTTTGAAAGAGTTACTTATGAGGAAGCGGCGAAAATCTGCGGAATCCGAGAAGGAGATGATTTCTCCCCAGAAGATGAAAGAAGAATACACACAGAGATCGGAAAAGCAGTCTATGTAATGTATCATCCAGAGCAGATAAAATTCTTCAGCACGAAAAGAAATGGCAAGCATGCAGTCTCCGCAGATCTTTATCTTGATGGATGCGGTGAGGTCACAGGAATTACAGAGACTGAAAGTGATCCTAAAGTTCTGGAGGCGCAGTTCATGCGCTCTCCCCTGAAAGATTCAAGGGATCAATACGAATGGTATTTTGAGCTACATCGAGAGTTTGATTTTCACCAAAGCGGATTCGGCATGGGTGCTGAAAGGCTTCTCAAGTACGCTTGTGGCTTACCTCACATCGCTCTTGCGGTTCCTTTCGCAAGATTATCCGGACATCTTAATCCCTAATTTAAAATGGATTCAACTGAAGCTAGAGAACCAAAAGTAAACAATTTCTATAAGAACGGATTTGATAATTTTCTTGAGTTTAGAAAGGCCTCCAAAGTGGAATATGGCGGGTTAACGGCCATGGTGCTAGAGAGACTAGAAAGAAGTCTACCTACAGGTAAAATTGCGAATATCTTAGATGTCGGATGCGGGGATGGATATATTACTTCCTTGCTAATGAGGGATCCATATATAAGTGAAATGACTAACTTCTATTTGCTTGATCAGAGTAGAATGGCTATAGAAGAAGCAAGAAAAAGAGTTCCGAGAGCAAAGGGGTTCATAAACAAAGAGATCATAGAATATCTTTCAACAACTGTAGATAAAGAGTTTGACGCGATATTGGCTCTTAACAGCTTATACGGGATAAAAATAGATATCGAATTTGTTAATAAATTAATGTCAAAGCTAGAACCTGATGGGGTATTTATACTAGCACTCGCAACTGGAAGGAGTCATTTTGTCGAATTGCAGAAGAAGTATTGGTCAAAGGCTCATGCAGACCCGTTCTATAGGAAAAATGTTTTCGATGATGCCGAGCAAATTTTTGGAAATGTGGAAGGAAAAATCATTAGAACTCCGCTAGAGACTACCGATCTTAGTATAGAGCAATGTCAGAAAATAGCGTTATTCATGCTTTACGCAGATAAGGTAACAGATACCATTGAAGAGCTTGCAGAAGAATTAAAAGAACTTGGAGAGATAGGGTTAGAATACGGATTTTTATCTGTTAAAAGGGAGGATTGGGAAAAATCACAGAATAAAGAGAATCTTGAAAGAAGGCTGTTCAGAGGGGTGAGGGAGGGCGATTTTGGAGAGGTGAGAAATCTTATCGAAAAGGAAGAAGTAGATGTTAATGCTAGAGATGACATAGGAGGTACATTACTAAGTAGGGCGATAAGTCGTTTAAATTTCTACCGCGGGGAATATGAGCTGATTGTACAAGTACTCTTAGAATCTGGTGCTGATGTTAATGCGAAAGGTGTACATGGTGAGACACCGTTGATTGAGGCGGCACGTTATGATGATATTAAGACGGTAAAGCGATTACTAGAAGCTGGCGCAGATAGTAACGCGCTTGTAGAGTACGGAAAGGAAAGAGGAGTGGGTGAATTTGTTCCGCCCTGGGGAATTGGAGCTACTGCACTGATTTTCGCATGCGCAAATGGGGATGAGCAGATGGTAGAATTACTATTAGAACATGGAGCTAATGTTAATGTAACGAGTGAGAGGCATGGCACAACAGCCTTGAACATGGCATATGGAAGGGAGCTCAATGGGCTTGTAGAGTTACTTATCGGGCGTGTAGATATTAAAAATGAAATCGAGCAAGCAATAAAGAAGAAGAACTCTAAATTGATTAAATTCCTTGAAGAGTACACAAGAGATTACGGGCTCTTATCCTTAAGTAAATCTGACCGGTTAAAGGGAGCAATGGAAAATCTATTATTTATCCCATGAATCTCACGATGAAAAAAATCCTCGTAACAGGAGCAGGAGGCCAGATCGGAACAGAGCTCGTGCCCGCACTTAGAGAAAGATATGGCATAGAGAACGTCATGGCCACAGACATCCTCGCGGATTTTTCAGGAGAGCTGGCGAATGGTCCGAGCAGGATAGTCGATGTAACAAGCTATGAGTGCATCGAAAGCGCAGTGAAAAATTATGGTGCAACGCATATCTTCCACCTCGCTTCAATCCTTTCCGCAAGGGGAGAGGAGAATCCACATAGAGCATACAGGGTCAACATAGACGGCCTCCACAACATCTTAGAAGTGGCAAGAGAAAACGGGCTTGAACAAGTAGTATACCCAAGCTCAATCGCTGCATTCGGGCCAGAAACACCAAAGGAGAATACACCGAACGAGACAATCCAAAAGCCGACAACAATCTATGGAATCTCAAAAGTATTTGGCGAGCTTCTCGGAGACTATTATTCAAGTAAGTTCGGACTGGATGTGAGAGGGTTAAGATTTCCGGGAATCATAAGCTGGAAAGTAGAGCCGACTAATGGGACAACAGATTATGCGGCACAGATGTGTTTTTCTGCAGTAAGGAAGGGATGCTATTCCTGCTATCTCAAGGAAGACACAAAGCTTCCGATGATGTATATGCCAGATGCGATAAGGGCGTTGATTGAATTAAGCGAGGCTGATCAATCAAGACTGGAGCATAAAACAAACTTCAATGTAAATGCGATGAGCTTTGCCCCATTTGAGCTTGAAGAGGCAATAAGAAGAGAGATACCTGAGTTTTCCATTAGATACAAGATAGATCAAGTCAAGCAAGCGATAGCGGATTCCTGGCCAAACTCACTAGATGACTCTGCAGCGAGGGAAGAGTGGGGCTGGAAGCCAGAGTATGGTCTAGAGGAAATGGTGAATGAGATGATAAAGAACCTGAATAGAAGGTTTGAGCCGCAGGAAAATATAGCGAGGGTAAGGAGGATCTCTGCAAGAAGGTGGGGCTGGACTAAGTAAATTCTCCAAAAAGAGAATATTTCTCATCCCCTTAAGGCAAAGATGATGTATACTAAACTACGGCAAACATTAAAAATATCAGGGGGGCTATAAAGAGTAGATATGACATCCTCCGCACACTAAAGTGTGCGGTTTCCTGACGCTTTGGAGGGGGAGGCTATAGCACACAAACAAATGCCAGAGAAAAAGCTTATACGAGGGAGAACGCATTCATCTGCGAGCTAAAGCTCGCGGTTTTCTGCGTCTGGAAATAAAATGGCGGGGAGATTTTTGTTAAAATCGAATTTTGGAGTATTAATTCTGACTAGCCTAGCTATACTGCTTGCTACGGCCATAATAAGCTCAATTCTCGCACAACCTAATGCCGACGACATTCAGGTACAGGAAGATGTACAGATTGATATGCAAATTTATTCTTCAAAAGTAGAGCAAGAAGTATTGGACCAGATAAGAGATAATGGTTCGGCTATGGTTATCGTTGAATTGGATGGTGGTAATCTTGACTTTTCTTCATTAGAAAGATTGCGAGAAATTGTGGAGGAAAACCAAGATGCAGTTCTTTCTACACTATCGGCAGAAGATTTTGATATCGAGGTCCGCTACAAAGTTATAAGCGGATTCTCCGGTAAAGTAACATATTCTGGACTTAAAAAACTTGCGGAGAACATTTTGGTTAAAAAAATTTATGGGGGAAAGTTTTTTTATCCTCTTTTAGAAGAAAGTGTTCCTCTCATCAACGCAACACGTGTCTGGACACTAAAAGATTTTCAGAATAGAATTATAACTGGGAAAGGTCAAACAATTTGTGTCATTGATTCAGGAGTTAATTACACCCATCCAGATCTCGGCGGTTGCTTTGGACAAGGATGCAAAGTTATTGGGGGTTGGGACGCCCATGGTAATGATCCCGATCCAATTAATGATGTTAATTGTGGTGATCACGAAACTGATTGTGGTCATGGCACACACGTCGCAGGAATTGTTGCTGCAAATGGTGGAATAAAGGGTGTTGCGCCAGATGCAAATATCGCTGCAGTAAAGGCTTGTGGATTTATTTTTGGTCTATGGACATGCCCTAATTGGGATATGCTAGAGGGAGTAGATTGGTGCATAAATAATAAAGATAATTATAACATCAGCGTCCTAACAATGAGCCTCGGTCATCCGGGTGAATACAATTCAACAAATTGCCCAACATGGATGGATCAGGCTATTAATAATGCATACAACTTAAGCCTCCCATTTACAATAGCAGCTGGGAATGGGGGGCGTAAGAGCGGAATTGCAGATCCGGCTTGTTCTCCGAAGGCAATTTCAGTTGGGGCGACCTATGATGAAGCTAGGGGACCGAGTACATATTGTCTTGAAAGAGATGTTTTCGGCGATTGTATGAGGAGCTGTACGGATAACACTACAAGAGCGGATAAAGTAACATGTTATTCCAATTCTGGCACAGAACTTGATTTGATGGCGCCCGGTTCGTTAATACATTCTATATGGTTTGACGGAGACTACAATTGGATGCATGGCACATCCCAGGCAACACCCCATGTGGCAGGAACAATAGCCCTAATGAAGCAGTACAAGCAAAACCTAACCGTAGACCAAATCGTCTTCAGACTTAAATCCACAGGAGTCCCTGTTGTAGATGAGGGGAACGGATTAATATTCTCAAGAGTGGATGCTCTGGCAGCGATATGCACAGTACCCACAAACGGCATGGCCATAACAGAGAACACAATTTTATGCGCTGGGACATATAATCTTCTCGATGGCATTTCTATAGGGGTGCCAAATATCATACTTGACTGCAATGGCGCAACAATAATAGGAAATGGGGCAAATTATGGAGTTTATAATAATCAGCACAACAATGTTCATATAAAAAGCTGTAATATTAAGAATTACGGCACCGGCATTGCAGTATATAGCTCGTCTGAGAATTTTATTGATAGCAATGTTTTAGACAACAATACGTACTATGGTGCAGATGTTGCTTTTTCTGCGAACTATAACACCTTAAGAGATAACATAATATCAAATAATGATATCCATGGGATAAAACTCTACCAAGCAAGCCATAACATACTTCAGAATAATTTAGTAGAGAACAATAATGGGTATGGATTTGATGTTGCCTCTTCTTCAAATGAAAACTCGTTTACGAATAATACTGCTAATAGCAATCTTGTCGGAATTAAGATTTATGACTCCACCATCAATAACGCACAGAATAACACTCTCTTCGACAATACTTTTGGTATCCTGAATGAAAATTCCAACTACAATTCTTTTAGAGGCAATATTGTTACAAAGAACCAATATGGAATAGATTTAGGGGCTTCTGCCAATAACATAATCACGAGAAATAGGTTGGTTAACAATAGTTATGGTATGTGGATGTGGTCTAGCAATCTCAATACAGTTTACAATAATATCTTCAACAATACAATCAATGCGCATGATGATGGAGCGAATAGCTGGAATATAAGTAAAACACTGGGAAAGAACATCATAGGAGGAAAGTATCTCGGGGGGAATTCATGGCACGACTACGCCGGAAAAGATTCAACCAGAGATGGACTTGGAGATACAATGCTGCCGTATAACAGCACAGGCAACATCGCAAATGGGGGTGATTTCTTGCCACTTGTTGTTAAGACTGGCCTTCTCGGTTTCGGGGTTAATGTTTCAAACATGTCTGTGAACATGACCATAATCAAGTTTAAAGATAACACTTGGCCAATGTTCAAGCATGATGCACAGCACACCGGAAGAAGTCCTTACATCGGAGCGCAGAGCTCTGTTTTGAAGTGGAGATATAAGATGGATACATGGACTTCCTCTTCTCCGGCAATAGATCCTGACGGAACTATCTATACTGCAAGCTCCAATACTTCCGGAGACAACGATGTAGTGTATTTGAATGCAATTAATCCTAATGGTACCATAAAATGGGGATACTTTCTTGGAGAAAGCTTTGCGTATCAAGCGACAGATCCTGCGATTGGGAATGATGGAACTATTTACATCACCGCAAGTAATAATTTTGATACGTCCGTATTTGCTATAAATAGAAATGGGACTGTGAAATGGAATTTTTCCGGGTATAGCAATGCGCGTGCAAGCTCTGCAACAATAGATTATAACGATACTATTTACGTAGGATATAGGGGATCACTAAAGGCATTCAGAAATGATGGTAATGTAAAATGGAGTTATTTGACTAACAATTATTTGGTTGGTAGTCCTGCGATTGGGAATGATGGAACTATTTACGCCAGCGTTCAGGATCAAAACTTACACGCAGTTAATCCTAATGGTACTTTAAGATGGAAGTATCCAATTGGCTACGGCTCATCGCCGGCTATCGGATCAGATGGAGTAATTTATGTTGGATCTGAGAATGGATATCTATACTCCCTTAATTCGAATGGGAGTCTTAAATGGTCTTCGTTATGTGATGGGGAACGGATGTCTTCTCCATCAATTTCACTGGATGGAACATTGTATGCGTTAAGCGGGCATGCATTCGGAGGGGGAGACGGGAGCTTTTGTTCTTTCTATCCAAATGGTACTTTAAAGTGGAGATACCCAGTATCAGATAGCACATCTTCTCCTTCTATTGGAAGAGATGGACTGGTATATTTCACTTCATTTTATGGTGGAGTGTATTCACTAAATCCAGACGGTAGCCTCAAGTGGTACTATAACACAAATGAGGATTATACCTATTCATCTCCTGCGATTGGGAATGATGGCACCATCTATGTAGGATCGGGGGATGGCTATCTCTATGCATTCAACGACCACTAAACCAAGTAATCCTCCAAAACCCCAAAAGCATAAAAACTTAAATCTTCTTTTTCTCATTTCTTAAAGTGCTGACCCCGTAACTCAATTGGACAGAGTGCCAGCCTTCTAAGGGCCTTTCTTTTGAAAAAGAAACGCCCGCGAAAGAAAACACTGCACCAAGAAAGCTTGGGAAAAAAGCAGAAACGGAGAGAGCTGGAAGTTGTGGGTTCGAGTCCCATCGGGGTCGCTTTTATAATGGCGGATGAAGAGAAGTTTGCAGGATTTATTGAAAGGTCTGGAGCTTTTCTTTTAAATCACTATAGTTACTTAATCGAACACTATGCAGTTCCACAATCATTCGTAGAAGTCGATAACATAGCATGGAAAGGTAGCACATTATTCATCTTTGAAGGCTCCAAAGGAAGATTAGATACAGAAAGGATTAATCAATTGAATGAAAGATTTAAACTTTTTAGATTTAATAGAGTAAGTCTTATCAACGAGGAGGGTTTCCCAAATTTCAGTAGAGTAAGGGTTTTTTACTACAATCTTAAATCTAATAGGCTTATAGAAATAGATGAACGTGGAGTGAGAATATCAACTACCCCTTACAATAATGCCGAAGAGCTAATCAATATTTTAAGGAATATTTAAAAACTTCAGCGTCTGTTAGTAGCTATGCTAGAAGAAACACTTTTCTTTGAAACGACAAGAGTAAAGGATGTTGAGGGAGTTGCAAAAATCCTTCAGAATGCATTGCCTAGCCTTGGACATAAGCCGGTACCAAGTCCCGGAGTCATAGCACCTCATGATGGAATCGATAATCGCACTTACTACTTTGAGTCCGGAATATCTGGATGCTATTATAAATTTAGATTGGATAAAGGAAAGGTTTATCGAGCATCTATCCAATTCAAAAAATTTCCGGAAGTGCATTATGAAGCAGTCCTGCAGAAAGTTTCAGAGAGGTTTCCTCAGTTCTTCTTAGCCTATGCCTAGAAAGAACTCTAAACTCCCACCATTTCTTAGTGCGCGTTCGAGTCGCGTCAGAGCCACTTCTTGCCCCACCTTCCCATATCCTCAAGCACGGGCCTTAAACCATTCGCTTTCTTTGTCAAGCTGTACTCTACCCTTATCGGGGAATTTACTTTAACTTCCCTAACAATGAGTCCTTCTTTGCTTAGGTAAGACAAACTTTCAGAAAGAGTCTTAGAGGAGATACTATCCAAATTCCTCTTCAGTTCGTTAAAGCTCATTGATTCTTCAGAAAGGTTTTTCAGAATAAGCAAGTTCCACTTCTTGCCGATCAGTTTGATTGTCTCTGTTACAGGGCAAATTTCTTTTACCATCGTAAACTAAGTAACGTTGTGGTTACGTAAGATTTAAATAGCGTGGATATTTAAAACTTTCTATAGGAAACTAAGTATAAAAAAGAAACTAAAGGATATGGAGCAAAAAATAGAGAATAAATGGGCAAGAATGCCATCGAATAATGAAGTTCAAGCAACAGCCAATGAAGTAAAGAATAGGGGTATCAATGTCGTCGTCGTAGAAAACAAAGATGAAGCGCTCGAAAAGATAAAGGGCTTAATTCCAAGAGGTGGAGAAGTAATGACTGGCTCATCCACAACTCTGCAAGAGATTGGATTCAGCAACTATCTAAACGAAGGACAGCATGGCTGGAAGAACTTGGGGGATGAAATACAAAAAGAAGGTGACGAAGCTAAAAGAGCTGACTTGAGAAGACGGGCCTCTTCGGCAGAATACTTTCTTGCAAGTGTTAACGCAATTTCTAAAAATGGAGAGCTTGTTGCTTCTGACGCTTCAGGAAGCAGAGTCACAGCATTTCCATTCGCGGCGAAAAATTTAATTCTTATTGCCGGAGCACAGAAAATCACAGATTCTCTGGAAGAGGCGATGCAAAGAGTTAGAGAATATGTCTACCCGCTTGAAAATGAAAGGGCAATGAAAGCGTATGGCATGTCTAGCACAATAGGCAAATGGATTATTATTGAAAGAGAAATTTTCCAAAATAGAACAACGCTAATTCTAGTAAAGGAAAAACTTGGATTCTAGAAGTTTTAGGATTTAGAGTTTAAGAGAGTTATTCATGCCTCAAGGCATCAACAGGCCTCAACGAAGCAGCTTGCCTTGCAGGCAATAATCCAGAAACGCTTCCGATTATGAAAGAGAATGCAAGCGCTCCAAGTACTAGCGGAAGGGAAAATGTGGAGTTCAATAGCGGAGAGCCAATAGCCCGAGTTGCTATGATTTCTACAACTTCTCCGATTCCGATTCCGAGAGCAATTCCAATCATCCCCCCGACAAGCCCGAGAAGGCCTGCTTCCATCAGGAAGATAGTAAGCACATCAGAATTCTTCGCTCCGACAGCCTTCATTATCCCTATCTCCTTGGTGCGCTCAATCACAGAAGTGTACATCGTATTCGCAATTCCTATTCCCCCAACTACGAGAGAGATTGCGGCGATGCCGATCAATACAGCTGTAACGATAGAAAAAACAGTAGAGATAGTTCCAAGCAACTGCTCTGGAGTCTGCACCTCAAAACTTTCCTTGCCTTTTCCTTCATTCTTTTCCTTGCGCAGTTTTTCCTCAATATCTTCTGAGACTCGTGAAAGCTCATCTTCATCCGAGACTTTGACAAGTATCTGGCTCACTTCGTCCCCTAACTTGAAAGTATCTCTCAATTCTTCTTCATCTATCAAAAGAGAGGAATCATCGAATGGATTCCCTATCCTCTCAAGAATCCCTATAACTTTGAAATCTTTTCCCTGAATGTTTATTGTGTCACGCAGCTTGACCGGCTTATCAAAAACCCTTCCAGCACCATAATTGTAGCCTACAACAACTTTTCCCTTCTCGCCATTCCCAAGCTCTCTTCCCTGTGCAATTTTGTAGAATTGAGCCTCATCAATAAGTTCTCTCCTTTCTCCAGAAGGCAGGCCGACAACAAAATTGAATTTCACTGCGTCATCGAATTCAACCCTGGCTGTTTTAATAAGAAAACTGGAGACGCTCTCTACACCCCTTACTTTTTCGATAACATCTAGATCATCTATGGTAAGTGCAGCGGCAGTCTCACTTCCGGGAGGGCCAAGTCTCCCTTTAGGCTGAATTATAACTTTATCGCTCCCTATCTGTTCAAATTGCTCTGCAATCGCAGCCTGCAATCCTTCTCCTAGAGAGATGAGAGAAACAACAGCGGCGATGCCTATGAAAATCCCAAGCATCGTGAGCCAGCTTCTCAGCCCTCTTCTACGCAGGTTGTTAAGGGCGAAATTGAAGTAGTCAAGCACCATTTTATCCTAGTGATCACGAAAAGTATGAAGCGAGGGAAGAGAGGACGGAGAGAAAATTTAAGCGTGAGACGAGTGAGCTGTATGTGACGCGTGGGCTGCTGCTGCCCTGTGCCTTCTTGCCTTGAAGAACTTCCTTATCCAGAAATAAAGAATTAATGCTGCGATTATCACGACGAATGCAGTGAATGTGGAATTGGTCTTGACTATCCCGAGCTTCTTAGCTTCATCAAGAGAGTAGACGCGTGCCTGCACAGAGAGAATCTCAGAGTACTGCTTATTATTTGCATCCCTGTAGTTTATCTGGAGGGGCAGGTTGATTGTTCCAGCCCGCTTTGTGAGGAGCTCAAAATCAATGCTCTCTATATCGTCTGAATCAACGCTTCCGACATAAACATTCTGCGAGCTCAAGACCTCATAATTATCCGACAGGAGAAGGCGTGCATTCAGGAATTTCGCGTCGGTCAGTCCGCTGTTCACTATCTCTATCGTAAGTTTGCCTCTTCGTGCTTCGACAAGTTCTGATTTCTCGATGTTTATATCAAGCAATGGCTTGCTTCCTACAATTAGGGAGATAACATCCTGACTCTGGAATTCATTCCCGAACTCATCAAAATAATTCACTTCGAGCGGGACTTTATAGATGCGAGAAGATGCATCGGCAAGAGCTATCAGTTTGAACTCAATCTCTCGCGAGCTTCCCGCTGACATGGAATCGATATTCTTTTCAGTCACGCTCCCAAGAGGCGCGAATGGAAGATCTGCAGAGTTTAAGTTTAATTTGATCTTGACATCTTTCAGCAATAGATTTGCATTGTTGCGCAGCACAAGCTTGACTGTTGCTTCCTGACCGGGAGCGATCTGCTGAGGCACGGATTCGACAGATTCTACAACAAGCTTGGTCTCGAAAGCCTTTACCTGGATACTGAAACTCTCGCTTCCATCATCGCTTGGAGTGTCCCAATCAACACTAAGTGTTTCAAAGCCGCTTGAGGCCGTGTCTCGCACTCCGAGCGTGAACGTCGCTGTAGTGCTCTTGCCTGCTTCGAGAAGTGAGATTGAAATATCATCATCACCTTCAACAAAGAATGAGCTTCCGGCATCCACCTGAACTTTGACATTGGTCAAATTGATGCCGGCTGTATTCTCTATCCTGAATGTCGCGGCAAAAAAGCTGCCGGGCATCACCGGCTTTGGAGAGTAATCAACAAGAGAGATGCGCAGGTCTTCTGCAAGGACAGAAGGTAACGTGGGGGTAGAGAAGGCTAATGCAAGGGCTAAGAATATCAGTGCAAATATCCATGTCTTTCCCGTGTTCATCCCGCTTATTTCTCGATTTTGCCATCTGCGATATGCACTACCCTATCTGCAAATCGCGCTAGTGATTGGTCGTGCGTAATGTATATAATTGTTTTCCCTTCCTTATGCAGTTCGCGGAGTAGAGACATTATAGCTGCGCTGTTCTTGCTGTCCAAATTTCCAGTGGGTTCATCTGCCAAGATTATTGGAGGATCGTTTACAAGTGCTCTTGCAACAGCTACCCTCTGCTGCTCTCCCCCGCTCAATTGTGTTGGTCTATGCCCAATCCTTCGGCCAAGGCCAACGCGCTCAAGCAATTGTGTGGCCCGGGCAAGCGCTTCCTTCCTAGGAACTTTCTGAAAAAGGAGAGGAAGCGCTACATTCTCAAGAGCGCTGAGGGTCGTAATCAGATTAAAGCTCTGAAAGACAAAACCTATCTTCTGTCCCCTGATCGTTGCGAGCTCATTCTCATTGAAGTACGAGACATCCTTCCCATCGAGTAGCATCCTGCCTTTAGAAGGCACATCCAAAACGCCAAGCATGTTCATTGCCGTGCTCTTTCCGCTTCCGCTTGGACCAAGAACTGCTACGAATTCACCTTGCCAGATATTGAGATTCAACCCGCGAAGAGCGTCAACTCTTGCCGCGCCTTCGCCATAGATTTTCCAGACGTTCTCTAGTTTAATAAGTGAATGTGGATTCATTTTCCGAGTCCTAAGTTCTAGATTCTTCGAGTCCTAAATTCTTCAAAAACAGAAGTGCGATACCTATAATAATTTAACGAGTGAGCCTCCCGAGCATCTTTCATAAGAGATATAAAGAGCTCCTGTATGGCCTCTCTGTAAAAAGATGCCATCAACCAGCCAGATGTTTTTGCTTGTACTGTCGCTGCTAGGTTTCCTCACTTCGCTTTTCATTTTTTCCAAGAGGAAATACAAGGAGAAACTTGTATGTGTCCTTGGAAAAGATTGTGGCAAGGTGATCAATAGTAAATTCTCACGACAGCTCGGCATCTCGAATGAGGTTGTGGGTCTCCTGTACTACACGGCAGTCTTCATCAGCACTCTTATACTAGTTGCAATCCCGACCTTAGTCACAATCCCAGTGCTCTGGATCCAGTTCCTAGGCATTGCCACCGCAGCTCTTTTCTCCCTTTACCTAATCTTCCTTCAGCTCGTTATCATCAAAGAACTCTGCGAGTATTGCCTGATTGTGAACGTCACAAACATTCTCCTCTTCTTCGCCCTGAAGGTAGGATAAGACTTTTAAGTTCTACTTTCTTCTTTTTGCAGAAGCTTTTTCTAAAAGCTTCAAAGCAAGGGTAGCCAAGCGGTTAGGCACTCGCCTGCAGAGCACCTTTCTTAAGAAGAAAGCTGCACCAAAGAAAGGTTCCAAAACAGCAAGCGATGAACGTGGGTTCGAATCCCACCCCTTGCTCTTTCTTTTTTCACCATTTCTCCAGCCCAAAACCTTCCCTTCCATGCGCTCCCGGAACGCCTCGAAAGGTTTATAAATTGCCTAGCCCATTCATCCAAAAGGTAAAATGGCTAAGGCAGGTATGAGATCAACAATTGGAAGTTGGGCATTCCTCCTTGGAGTGATCATAGCAGTGATCATAGGATTCCTACAGACATCTGGATTCACATCTGGTGTTGCGTGGGTATTGGTCATAATCGGCCTTATCGTTGGAATCCTTAATATTGCAGATAAGGAAGTACACAGCTACCTGATGGCCGGCACAGTTCTTGTCATCGTAGCATCATTGGGAGCCGGTGTGTTCTCTCAGGTCAAGCCACTTGACTCTGTGTTGAATGCATTCTTGTTCCTATTTGTGCCTTCCACGGTCGTTGTAGCGCTAAAGCACGTCTTTAGCATTGCAAGATCATAAACTGCACACTCTAAGGCTTAAGGAAGAACTTTTTTTTCTTTTTTATTTCTTTAATTTTTAAGGAGCGAGGGGGTTTTCTATCTCTTTTCGATCTATCTCCCACCTGCTTGCCCCTTCAGATTTATCCATCGGCCAGACTTTAATCCCAGTCGCCAAGCCCGGCAAGAAAGGTTTAAAAGCCACCGGGGCTATGAGTGCTTAAGGGCTTAGCAAGCCATAAAATAACTAAAAAGAGGATAAAATGGCTATTGGAACAACTGAATGGCGAGGAAGTTTGCCGTTTATAGTGTTTCTTTTTGCAGTGGCTGCATTATTCTTCGGGAACGTGCCTGTAGAGAGCATGTTTCTTGGGAATGTATTGCTTGGAGTCACATGGATGCTTCTAGTGCCAATCCTGATGAATGCCGGGGTTAACAAGGATGTTAATGCCTGGTTTGTAAGGGCAGGAGCTTTTGCTTTCCTTGCAGCTGCTTTCATGCTTCTTGAGGGCACATTCATTGACGCAGGAAACTGGAGCTCATGGCTGGTGCAGGTAGGAATAGTGCTCAGCTGGCTCATGGCAGGCATCGGAAGCTTGATTGCTTTAGGCACCACTAAATAAGAAGAAACAGACGGACAAAAGAGATTCTTTTTCTTTTTTTATTTTTGAGACCTGTTCTGAGAAGTATAAAATTAAAAAAAGGAAATAAGAGGGCTAAGAAACTAACGCCCAAATATCGCGAGACCTCATGCTCCACACCTGTAGCATTAACGCCTTTTGCCCTTTACACCCTCTTTAATTTCCCTTAACCCTCTACCGTTGCCTTTCGCTCTCTTCACAAGAGAAGAGGCAATAAGCCAGATTAAGAGGATCATGACGGCAAGTGCCAGAAGTGAAATTAAGATTACGAGTGGAAGCTGCTCCTTGAAAGCGGTTGAAACGGTTCTTGCAGTTATTCCCCCATCCTGGCTGCCCGTACCCGAAACAACTTCTTTTGCATCCACAGTGAAAGTCTGTGTCGCAACAACTTGGCCATCTGCAAGAACCTCAACCTTTGCAACATGATTCCCTTCTTTCTCTACTGCAAGGGCAATTGACTCTATCTGGGTCTCGCCAGCAGCAAGTGAGAATGAGATCTCAACAGGTTCTGTCCAGTCTCCTACAGGAGTAACTCTTAAGATGAAGGTCTTGGCCGAATCACCAGTGTTCTTTATTGTAGCGATAGTTGTGATAGCTGAATCCTTTCTTGCTGTGAATGAAGATTGTGATAAGCTCAGGGCAGCATTTACTTTTCCGCCTGTGCCGCCGCTTTGCGTGCCGCACTCGACAGTTACCTGGAATTCTTTTCTTGCCTCGTTCCTGTCATAGACAGCACCATCTTCATCAAGTACTTCAACTCTGCCAGAGTAAGTTCCTGCAGCGATTGTCTTTGGCAAGCTCAAGTCAAATAGGACTTTTTGTGTATCTTTTTTGTCTAGGTCAAATTCCGCACTTGTTAATGCGATCTTCAAATCATTTATGAATAGCTTGACAGACACATCTCTCTGATCATCGCCTCCTGCGTTCACGATGCGAGCTTCAATTTCGCTTGAAACTCCGCATACGAGAGGCTCTTGTGGGATTACTTTGTCCACGACAACATCATCGTTGTCTTTTTCAATCTCGATGTCAATTTGTTCCCAGTCGCAGTAGTCATCCTCATTTCCGTCTTCAGAAGCCATTACATATACGGCGTATCTGCTTGTCGATTCATCCTCGATGTCTGCTGGAACAATCAAGCTTCCATCGAAATCAAGGTCATCATTTTCATCAATATCAGCGACATCTGTGAACTCTGCAAGAACATCATCATCTTCCTTATCTACAAGGAATGCCTTGAACTCAACTTCAAGATCTTCATCGGCATCGTTATCAACATTTACCCCGACATCTATTGTCTCAAGAGGCTTGAAGTTGTCATCCTCATTTGGATCATCTATATCATCTATGTTTAGTTCATCATTATTGACCCTTCCAAGCACCTTATCCCCAACCCTTCCATCCTTGCACAAGTCTGTTGGGCGGACATCTATGGTGAGAGTGAAGGTGTCTTTGAAAGTTTCAGACAGGTTTGCATCATTGATTCCTGTAACGGTCACAGTTCCAGTGTATCTATCTAGATCCATATCGCTTGGAATTGTCACAGTCAAGGTAACAACCTGTGAACCGTTAGCGCCTAGATCAAAGCTGACTCCATTATGTGAGAATGCAAGAGTAATATTATCCTGTCCGTCAGAAAAATCGGCAGAGTTGTATGTGAGAGTTATGTCATTTATGCCAGTAACGACATTAGTATTCTTTACCGTGACATTCCCTACAAGCGACTCGCCCCTTTCCTCTTCTCCCAAAAGCGAGCCTTCTAGAACATCAAGTTGTGCTTTAGCTAGAGGAAACGCAATTACAAGCACTAGTAATAGTGCAAAAAATACTGATATCTTCTTAATATGGTTATTCATTTCCCCTAAGCTGTTATCATTCCATAGTTTATACTATATAAACTTTTCGGAAATTTGAGGGCTCATTTTTACTAGCAAATGGTGGGAAAAATTTCCGTGAGGGGAGAAGAAGCGTGAGGTAAAATCAAAAGAATTTCTGCAGCAGGAATATCACTGTGCCTGCAACAAGCGGGATGATTACGTTATCATCCACATCCTCTTCCTGCAGCTTGAAGGAGAGCGCTTCAGCGAACATAGAGGCAAGAGAAGCGAAAAGCGCTAGCGCGAAGGGAACGAAAAATGCGCCCGCGATGGTTCCGGCAACAAAGCCGGCGAAAGCGCCTTCTATATTCTTAGTAGTATTTAGCGGATTCTTTCTCTTTCCATACAATCCTATAACATGCGAAACAGAGTCAGAGAAAGTGAGAATTGCGATAGAAGCCAGAGCTATATCAAAAGAGAAAATCTTCAGCACGAGCAGGCATCCAGTCAAGAAAAACAAAGCACCTTTAAATGGAAATCTTTTCCTGTATTTCTCCCGCTCAAATTTCCTTAAGAGAGATTCAACAAGCGCGAACCTGAACTTGAGCTGCAAGAGCGAAAGAAGGACTCCAATTAGAATAAGTACGAGAAGGAACCATAATGTGGATTCTCGATCCTTCAAGGCAGAGATGAGCACGAGCAGGCCGAGCAGAACATGCACAAGCTGTCTCTTTATTTCAAACCATAGCCCGCCATTTGCATTTTGTGCTCTTGCTATTTTGCTTTTTGCCACTTTACCCTTCACTATCTCCTTTGCCATCTTATTTTCTGCCATGAGCACGCACCCCCATCTTTTTATTTCCCTTCCATACGTGATTCTCCCAGGTTCTCACGAAAAGGAATCCCGATAAGTACCCTAGAAGCGCTCCTGCAACCACATCACTCAAGAAGTGGACTCCGAAGTATAATCTTGAGAAGATGATTAGGAGAGCAAAGACGATCCAAAATATTTTAATGCGGGGGAACTCACGATCGATTACGGGCAGGGCAGAGAATGTCATCACAGCATGCCAGCTCGGAAAGGAAGAATCCCAGAAAGCGAATTCATTAGTGGAAACAAGGCCAAGCAGTTCGAAAGGTCTCTCACGCGCAACGAGTAGCTTAAGAGCGAGTGTAATCAGGGACGCAAGAGCAAAGCTCAGCCAAAGCGGAATGATCCATTTGCGCTTGCGCTCTTCATACAAGAAAAGGGCAGTAATGATAAAGAATATCACGATTCCGCTTCCGATATTTGTGATCCAGCCCATCACCTGATCTAAGCCATCTGAGCGCAGATTAGAGATTCCGCCCACTATTCCGCTATCAATCAAGGGAAAAAAGAATAAGAGAAATATCAAGAGAAGGGACGTGCATACAGATACAAGGAGCTTATTATTTGTGCTTCTCATTTTTAGCCTAAAAGGAACTTATTTAAATATTTTATTCAGAAGTTGTTTATGCACAGAGAAAAAAAAGGGGTGAAAGGAAAGGAGCTGGAAGCGCGAGGCAGAGGCAAGAGTGCGGAAAGGGAAGGAAAGGACCATCCATACTTATATGGCCTGGCAGCAAGATTGGCACTTGCACTCTTGCTCTCATTAGGCTCACTTGCCATATTTTATGCAGTCTTCTCGCCAATCACAATATATCCTAGTTACTGGCTCATAAGCCAATTCTATCCCATTGACAAGATAGGGAATTATTTCTATTATGGTGACTATATTATAGCTATAATAGATGCCTGCGTTGCCGGAGCAGCATATTATCTGCTCGCCGCACTAAATCTGACTACAAAGGGTCTGGCGGTCTGGACAAGAATCAGGGCTTTCACTTTCGGTGCCATCTCTCTCCTTGCACTAAATGTATTCAGGATAGTTCTCCTAACTCTGATCTTGTTTTCTCAAGGCAAGAATTCTTTCAACCAGATCCATATCTCGTTCTGGATCATAGGCTCGACTTTGTTCGTTGCAGGAATATGGATCCTGACAACGAAAATCTTCAGGATAAAGGAAGTGCCGGTATATTCTGATTTCATGGAAGTGCTCAGGATTTACAGAAAGGCGCATTCCCAGGGAAGGGCGGGAGGAAGGGCCAAAAGCTCGGAGCATGGAGTTGGGAGAGGCCCTTAAGCAAAGAAAGCGCTGATTATCCCGACAGAAGCAAGAGTCACGAGCAGTGTAGAGATTGCAGCACCAATAGAGATTGCAAGGATTGATTTTCTTCTTGGCAGATTAAGGAGCCATGCAATTATGCATCCGCTATACACTCCGACAATAGGAAGAGGGATGGCTACATATACTATCAAGGCGAGATACCCATATTTGTTCATCTTATCTTTTATCCTTGCCTCTTTCTTCCTGATCAGGACTATAGCATAATTGAAGCTCCTCTTGTAGAAACTATATTTCAAAAGCCTCGCATGGATGAAGTCCAGAAATAGAAAAAGGATGATTGCGCCAAAGATGCCAGCGAGAAGAGAGCTCAGGAAAGCTAGAGCAGGATGCAGGCCCCGGGAAATCGTGAAGGGGATAGCGAATTTCGCTTCTACTATCGGTATCAGGCTTAGAAAAAAGTTTAAGACTATGAGATGAAGTGTACTTGCCATTTTCCGAGAACGAAAGGGAAAACAAGCTTAAAAGTCTAACTATCAGATTTCAGTCGCTCTTGAATCTTATCCAAACAACGCGCTCAAGCCTTCAGCAGCTTCTTGCTTCTTTTCTTCTTCTTTCTCTTCCTTCTTAGCACTCTTTCCTGCATCTGCTGCATGTGCGGCTGGTGCGGCAACAGCTACTGGCCTGTTCTTCGCCTCTTCAAGAGTCTTGCTTATATCAACTCCTTCAAGAGAAGAGATAAGAGCTTTTATCTTAGCGTCATCTGCCTTTATTCCAGCCGACTCTATGATCTTCTTTATGCCGTTCTCATCTACTTTTTTGCCAGCTTGATGCAAAATCAGTGCTGCATAAACGTATTCCATTTTTCCTGTGTCTATTATATCTATATCCTGTCTATATATTTCTATATCAGTCTGTCTTGTTTTAGATTGACTAATTTTTAAATTTTTCTCCTAAAAGTGAAGCCTCGGAATAGGCCTCTGCAATCATATCCTTCACACTTTCCTTGTTCACTATCTTTGCCTCGCGGACGAGGAAATAAGCGCCGTGGAAAGCGTCCTGTATGAAGAGTGGCACGGATTCCCGTGTTGGATATTTCACTTCAAGAGCTAGATTAAGGGCATCTGCATATGCAGATTTAAATCTTTCTATCTGTTTTCCCGCATCAATGTCCAGAATTTCTGCTGTGAAAAGTATTCCTGAGTTCCTGTCAAAAGCGACGACAGGCGCGAGCTTTGCAATAACAGGAAGGACACCCAATTTCGCAAGTGCATTCGAGAGCGCCTCTGTAATCATCTGCCCCCTTTTCAGGACAAATCTTTCTTTGATCACTACTTTCCCTTTCTCAAGGCCGGATTTTATTCCGCCGTCAGCAAGTTCAGTAAGGATTGGTCCGGGCATCAATCCGGTATTTCCTGCCTCGACAATGATCTCTTCTTTGGAGATCCCGGATTTGGCCCTCTTCCTTTCCTGTTTCTCCCCTAAGACCTTGATTAACTTGAAGATATCCTCATTGGAAAAAAGCGCGGCGCAGCTCTCTTTCAGATCCTTACAAAAATCAGTAAGTTGTTCGTATCTCTTATCTTTCTTGGCCTCTTGCTCGAAGAGTTTGAGCAAAACACGGCGCTTGACTATCTTGATGACTGCTCTGCCCCTAAGATCTCTCCTTATCTTCTGAAGCAGGAGTGCAGGCATCTCATTTATAGACGCGATGATAAAAGTGCTATTGCCGGCAAAAGTTTTGGAGAGTGAGACTAGCTCAGCTTTCTTCAGAGGTGAAACCGCTCCTCGGCCCTTCGCTTCTTTCACTTTAACTTCTCTCATTTGTATCTGTTGTGCCATCTTCATTTTTTACGTGCCTATCTTATGTGCCTATTACGCACCTAGTTTAATTGGCTTGCCCATCGTAGTCTTGAGCACATAGCCCTTGATGTTTTCCTTTCCCTTCGGAAGCGCATTGGAGATGCTATCTTCAGCAGCAAGGATATTTTCCAATATTTCCCCATCAGGCATATTCTGATTTCCGACAGCGAGTTTCAAGGAAGTATCATTCTTTAACGTTCTGAGTCGGACAGTCTTGTTCAATCTCTCAACCAACTCGCGCAGTGTCGCATCATCCAGCTTTGTCACGACGCTCCCAGTTGCAGGAGAGGGCATCTTTCCGAGAGGGCCTAGAGCACGTCCGAAAGATGCAGCCACAGGTGCCATCATCTGGGCCTGTGAAACAAAAAAGTCCATATCGTGCGCAAGCTTCCTTATCTCTTTCTTCCCGAAAGAAGGAAGTTGCTCTTTCACGACAATCTGATTGAATATCCCTTCACCGCCAGGAATGCTCTTCTCAGAGAAGAGGCAGATCTTTTTTCCCCGGACGCGATGCGGCAGAGTGATGAAGAAATTTAGATTATCTTTCTTGAGATCGATACTCTTGAGGGTAACAACTAACTCTATTGCCTGAGAGAATTTGCGCTTCTCTTCCTTGAGCTTCTTTACAGTTTCTAATAGCTTGCCCTTTTCCATCTTTCCATAGGAATTTCACTTTTACCCTTCCCTCTTCATTTATTTATCCAGTTCGTTCAAGTATTCCTTGATCCTTTCCACAATCGTGGCGAGATAGAATTTTTCGATTTTATCTGAAAAAATCTTCTCCAGTGTTGAAAATTCACTCAAACGATATGAGTTCTTAAACTTTTCGACTATAAGCAGGTCGCGGAGTTTCTTAATCTGCCGACGCATGTTGGAGCCAGCCACACCCCTCAATTCGAGATTATATTTAGTGCGGAGGGCGATGCTCTGTTCCTGAACCTCCCCAAGAGAAAGGACCTTTCCCTGCCTGCGCGCTTCCATCAGGACCATCAGGATATCGACAATGATGTCACGGCCATCTCCAGGTTGAAGAAGACCAAGGGAGAGGCAGAGCTTGCGCGCAAGCTCCCTCGCATCCTGGGTAGATGGTTTCTCGTACTTCCTCAGTGTTATCTCGCTTATTGGCAGGTCTTTCATTTTCTTTTGTTCCAATTTAGGATCTCATTTATTAAATAACTTATCCAGCATCTCTTTTGTTAACTCTAAAGACTCATCACAGAAATTTTTCAGATTTCTTGAAGAGCTATTTTTGAAATAGACGTTCTTAATAACTTTGTTCCTCTTTTTAACAGAACGGACTGCGGGGACAAAATCTCCATCACCAGAGACAAGAACTGCTATATCAAAATTATCCTCATAGGCGTTTTCCACTAAGTCAACAGCCATATTTATGTCATCTTCTTTTATAATATAGTAAAATTTGTTTGTCCCGGTTATATTTCTCTTAAGTAGCTTGCAAAGAACTAGATTAAAGTGTGGTATTTGTCTTAGTCTTGAGAAAAATTCCTTTTGGCTTTCATATTTTTCGGAATTGTGTTTCTTATCAAGCAGGGCATTATAGTAATAAATCGCCACAACCTCTCCTTCCACTGCCAAAAGCTTAGAAAACCTTTCGAAGTCAAAATTCTTCAGACTTTTATTCTTCCCGTATAATTTCCTTAACCCAAAATAGAAGTTATTACCATCGATAAACACGGCAACTCTTTTCATATTGAGGGTGCTCATCCCTTGCCGAAGCAAGGATGAGCGTATATGGTTAATAAGAGACTCTATAGTTTTTAAGACTTTCTAAACCACACACCAGATGATACGGCCTTAATAGTCTATGCCTTCTCGCGCGAGTATCCCTTTATCATACGGATGCTTCACTTTCTGCACTTCAGAGACATAATCTGCAAGCTCAATCAGCTTTTTAGAGGCTCGCCTTCCTGTAAGCACGAGCTCCATGAAAGCAGGTTTTGATTTTACGAGAGTGAGAACGTCATCCTCGTGAAGAAGACCAAACCATATGGCCATTAATATCTCATCCAGCACTACAAGATCATATTTTCCCCCACCCACAACCTTTTTGGCAAACTCAAAACCGCGGGAGGCGATGATCTTGTCTTCTTCCTGCGCGCCGGCATCCACCTTTCTTTTGTAGACCCATTTCCATTTCCCTACAGGCCGAGCATGGCCGAAGTAAGCGTAATCAATCTTCCCCCTGGCCCGCACGCTTTTCAGAGTATCTTCCTCAGTTACACCTTTCATGAATTGGACAAAGCACACGCGCAGGCCATAGCGCGCGGCGCGAAGCGCAAGACCCAGAGCGCTTGTAGTCTTTCCCTTTCCTTCACCAGTGTAGATGTGCACAAGCCCCTTCTCGAGTTTCATCCTTTTAGAAGCAGAGAACTTTATTTAAATTTTTAGAAACGAGGCTGAGGACTAAATATCAGCTAAATAATAAAAGAAAAATAAAAATCCTAGACGGATTGGAGAACCTATCTCCTCTTCCTTCTTTTGCTAGCTGTTTTGGTTACTTTTTTCCTCCTTTTCATTTTACACGTGCAAGCTACGATCCGAAGTCACTTTATTCCTTCTTATCTTCGCCTTCGTCTCCATTGCCAAACATTTTGGTCACCTCAAAGAACGAAAGGAAAAATTATTTAAATAAAGTAAGTATTATTTAGAATACCTAAAAGAGATTTAGTTTTTTAACAAATGTTTGACCTAAACACAATTATAGAGAAAATAAGCTTTTTGGATAAAATAGTGGGGAAATGGTATCTCCTGATCCTACTAACAATTGTAATAAATGATTCTATGGGATTTTATAGGCTGAAAAAAGAAATGAAAGTCATTACTTCAGCTGTTTTGTCTAAGAAATTGAAAATTTTGGAAGAGACGAAACTTATCGGCAAGAAGATCCTTATCGAAAATCCAAGGAGAGTTGAATACTTCATTACAGAAGAGGGAAAGAAGTTCGTGAGTAGTGTAGAAGACATATTCAAACTAAACCTTCCATCAAAAGGTTATTAATCTAATTGCTTTTTCTTAGTGCAGGTTCTTTTTGTAAAAAAGAAAGTGCAATGGACATCATAGCGGATTTGCAGATTCATTCAAAGCATAGCAGAGCGACAAGCAAGAACCTGAGCTTCGAGAGCTTGGAAAAGTACGGGAGAATCAAGGGCCTTGGCTTGATGGGAGTCGGAGATTTCCAGCATCCAATACACAGGCAAGAAATCAAGGAAAATCTGAAGGAGGATGAATATGGCCTCTTGTGGACAAAAACAAAATTCCCGTTCATGTGGCAGACAGAGGTAAGCCTGATGTTTTCCCAGGATGGGAAAAGGAGAGCCGTCCATCTTCTTATATTCGCGCCGAATGGAGAAACCGCAGATCAAATCATTGAATACTTGGGCAGCAAAGGAAGATTGGACTACGACGGCAGACCAATCTTCGGCATCACATGCAGAGATCTTGTAAAAGACCTCAAGAGTATTTCAGACAAAATCGAAATCATTCCAGCTCATTGCATGACACCTTGGTTCGGCCTCTATGGAAGCAAGAGCGGCTTTGACTCATTAAAGGAATGTTTCCAAGATCAGTCGAGCAGGATATACGCCATCGAGTCCGGGATGAGCGCAGACCCTTCGATGCTCTGGCGCTTCAAAGAAGATGTCAATATAGTGAGTTTCAGCGATGCACATTCACACTGGCCCTGGAGAATTGGAAGAGAGGCGACAATCTTTGATCTTCCAGAGCTGGAGTACGAAGGTATAATGAATGCGATACGCACAGGAAAAGGATTCAAGGCAACAATAGAAACTCCGCCAGCATATGGAAAATATCATTGGGATGGCCACAGGGCTTGCAACTTCTCATGTGCGCCAGAGGAGACAAATAAGCTGAAAGGAAAATGTCCGAAGTGCGGAAAAGATCTTACAATAGGGGTTGATTTCCGTGTCGAAGAATTGGCAAAAGCAAAGCATGGATACAAGCCAGATAATGCAAGACAGTTCTTCTCTCTGCTCCCATTGCATGAGCTGATTGCATTCAGCATCGGCTCTCCACTTGCTTCGAGAAAGACATGGGAAATCTATAATGCGCTTACAGATGCGTTCAAGAGCGAGCTGGACATCCTTCTCAACATAGAGAAAGCAAAGCTTGCGCGCGTATGCGATGAAAAACTTTTAGAGCTCATCACACGAAACAGGGAATCAAGGGTAAAGGTAAAGCCAGGATATGATGGCACCTATGGAGAGATAGTTTTGGAGCACGAAGAGCAGAAGAAATTATTCTAGGATTTTACCTCACCCAATATAACCAATATCAAAGTCCTCTTCACCCGTGGTCTCAAGCTTAAGTCCACTGCCCTTTTGCGTGCCAATCTGCATCTCTCCCTGCTCCCCCTCAAGCAAATCATGCAGGGCAGAAATCTCTGCATCAATATTCTTTACGCGAGCGTCAAACTTCTTCGTATCTACAGATATCCCAGTAAGCTTGTTTAACAACTCGAGTGCCTTTGAGACGCTCCTGGAATCAAAATAGTTCTTATCTGTGGTTTCTGTAAGAAATGCAGTGGCATCAATATTCTTATCTTTTGCCATTCCAAGCAATACTCCGGCAACACCGACAATCGGGCCGAGATTCCCGTGTGCTGTCTTGAGACCGGGTGCGATTTTGCTGTATCGCTTCATCAATTCATTCTTGCTTGAGATAGCATAGACTTCAGGGGTCTTGCCCATCGCGGGAAGCGAAGCTCCTCCAAGAATTATTATTTCTTTTCCCTTCACTTTCTGAAAGATATCGAGAACTTGAGCACAGAAATCAAAGCATTTTGCCTCTCTCGGCTGGTAATCTCCAGCGATGAACAGGAAGCTATTCTTCTTTCCTTCTTTTCCGTTCTTTCCATTTTTCTTGCCTTGAGATTTGCTTTCATTTACATTCTTCCCGCTCTTTCCATAACTAGCATGATACATTCTCACAGAAGGGAATTCGATACCATCTTGCGTTGGGAAAACCATAGGAGGAGTATCTACATAGAATTTGCCGATTTCCTTAGCGTTTAGATGCTCAATGATGTAATCTGTGACTATCTTCCCCACATTGCCTATCCCTGGAAGGCCTACGACAAATGTCGGGCTGTCTATGTCCTGCAGTTTCAAATCCTTCAAATCCCTTACAGGCGCGCTTCCTGATACGCTTCTCAATCCCTTTGATTTTTGTTCCATCTTAATACCTTAAGCTTGAATTTGTAGCCAATCCCGCTCGTCTCCTTGCCACAAGATGGGCACTCTTTTTTTAATGTATATTTTCCGCATGCAGGACATTTAAACATTTTCCCCATTTTATTCTTCAGTCTTTTCTGGCTCTGCTTTTATTTAGGCCTGATCTTCACTTCCCCGAAATTCTTGAAGCTCTTTACGATCTTCTCGGCCTCTTGCAGCAGGATCTTCTCTGCTTCTTTTGCATTCTCGCTCTCGATCTCCATCCTATAGAGCGGAGCGCTGATGTATTTCACAGAAACTCTCTTCAGGTTCAGCACTTCTTTTATCTTCTCAACTCCATCCGGTAAAGAGCTTTTGATCTCGAGCTCAAGGAAGACTCTGACTTTCTTCGGCTTCACTCTTTCCTTGATCAATCCATACAGAACTTCGAGGCTTGCAGGATCTTTCACACTGAGATCCGCGAGGTTGTTTTTATCCTCTAGAGATATCTGGAACAAGTTGAAGAGAGAGCCATGCTTTTCCTCGATGGACCCAAGAATGTGATCATCTATCTTGACTCCTGTTTTTGAACTGAAATTCTTGAGTATCGCTTGTGCATTATTCTCTTTCTTGAAAGATTCTAACATGTCCTTCCTCTCTTTAGAGGTCACCCTCCTCAGAGAAAGGGTGACATGTCCTTTGCTCTCATCCACATGCAGGACTTTGCAGACAACTTTCTTGCCTTCCTTTACGTAATCACGCACATTTCGGATTCTTCCGGGAGCAATCTCGCTTATAGGGATGACTCCTTCCTGGCCCCCCCAGAGCGTGCAGAAGATGGTAGTAGGAAATATTCGAGAAACAGTGCAGAACACTATGTCGTCTTCTTTAGGGAATTTTCTTTCTTTCATGATAAGTATGATACAGGACTATTATATAAGATTATTTAGAGCACTTCAAGGATTCTTGCCTTGACCTTGATCTTTCCGCCCGCAGGCTCTGCCAGGATCTTTCCGCATACAAGGCACTTCACCTTTGCCGAGGCCTTTCCGAATATGATCTGCTCATTCTTGCATGCACATCTCACCTTCAGGAATTTGCTCTTAGGTTTTCGTTCTTTCATTTTTCAATTCGTTTAAGTTTTGGTGCAGGTTTTGCAGAAGCTTTTTCCAAAAGCTTCAAAGGTGCTATTTTATCTCAACCCTCTTCACTCTGTGTGAGAAGGAAGTTACACTCTTCTTGCCGCATTCCGGGCATGCGAATATCATCCCAATCTGTTTGGAACTCTTTACAGTTCTCTTGAACTTTGTGACAGCTGGCTTCGATCCATATTTTCCTAAATTCCCGAAACCTCGCGCAAGGCCTCTCCTCTTAGCTCGCAAAAGAGATCCCTTCTTCAGGCTCCCTCTCTTGCTTCCTCCTTTCTGGAGCGAGACCTTCTGGAGTGTGTGCTTCTTGCAATATGGGCAATACCTTTTCCTTTTCTCTTTGATTTTCATTTTAAGCGTGAGTTTTTGCATAAGCTTTCTAGAAAAAAGCTTAAAGTTCCATAACTTCCACAATTTTGTTCCTTATTAAAGTTTCCGCTATTTTCTTCGGCAAGTTCGCGACGTCTTTTTCCTTGAATGGCCCTATATCTCCCCCGGCCAAGTCGACGAATTTAGGCACATCAGCCGTGAATTTTACAAGCAAGTTATCATCCTCCAGTTTCTTGATCCCCTCCATAACTCCGAGCAGTTTGCCCTCATTATCTTTTAGCTTTTGGAATAAAGTCTCAAAGAGATCTTTCTCTGAAACAAGCAGACTCTTGGCATCTGTTCTGCTTATCCCTGTCTTCGAAGCTATGAGCGCTAATTCGATAATCTTTTTCTCCCTGACAGTAAAGAGTTCGCGCAGCATGGACTTCGCGTTCTCAAGCTGTTTCTTCGTCTGTTCTATCGTTTCGTTAAAAAAGTCGGGATGTTCCTCCCGCTCACGCTCGAGCAGTGCCTTCTTCTCCTGCAGATAGGTAGCAACATCCTCGAGAAAGCCAGAGCCGAGCTCCTGGATCTTGTCAGTATATTTCTCCTTCCTCAATAATTCAAATATTTCAGGATATGTTACCATTTTTCCAAGAGATATGAGATATGCCCCACCAACCTTAGGCTCTTTCAGATAATTCCAGGGCTCAAAAGATTTTAAACCTTTCCAGAAAATGCGAGGCATTTTCTTGTGAAGCTCCGGCAAAGGTAAAGTAAGATGGCACAGACAGGATTAAAGGCAAGGGGCGACTACTTGAAAAACTTCTTTGTAAAGACCGGCATCACAAATGCAGCCCTATGGATCCCTGTACTGTAATACTTCAAGTCCTGCAGCTTCCTTGCCCTCTCTTCATGCAAGTCCTTCTCGGGATCATGCTTCTTGGAACAGAAAGTGAACCCGATAGTGCCGCTAGCATATGTAGGGATCATAGTGTAATAGTACTTCATTACTGGGAAGATTCCCCTCGTCTTCTCAAAGATGCCTGAAATGAATTGGGGATCATAGAAGAATGATTCCGCCTGCGTAACTAGAATCCCTTCATCCTTTAGGGCTTTTTCGCAGTTGATGAAAAAATCCCGCTTGAAGAGTCCTTCAGCGGGGCCGACAGGATCTGTAGAATCAACTATGATCACATCGTATTCCTTGTGCTTTTCCTTGATGTACTCAATCGCATCCTGCACGACTATCTTGACCTTGGGATTTCCAAGATCCTTGGAGACATGCGGGAAGAACTTCTTTGAGATTTCAATGACTTTTTCATCGATCTCGCAAAGCTCTATCCCCTCAACTTCAGGATGCTTCAGCACTTCCCTCACAACTCCTCCATCACCCGCACCGACAATCAGCACGCTCCTTGGATTAGGATGGGTGCAAAGAGCGGGATGGGAGATCATCTCATGATAGCAGAACTCATCTGCCTCTGTAACCATTATAACTCCATCAAGTGAAAACATCTTTCCGAAGGCGACTGTCTCATAGACATCAATCTGCTGATACTTTGATTTTTCAGAATGCAGCTTCTTCTGCACCTGTAGTGCCGTACTTACTCCTTTCTTGAATTCCACTGCCTCTTCGAACCATTCCTCGCTCCGGATCACAGTCTTTGCATTACTATTTTCTGCTTCAAAGAATTTTCTTGTGAATTCCTCAACAACGTCAGGATCAAACCACTTGCAGGAGAATACATCTATGAATACGCTGTTCGAAGCATTAGCGAAGTGCCCTGAGATGAGCGAAGTCTCGATGAGCTGGGTCATGGAAAAGCCGGAAACTCTTTCTTCCTCGCCGAAATTAACAACAACCGTCTCGCCATATCTCTTCATCCCGATCAGATCGCAAAGCTCTCGGACATATTTTTTGATTGCCTCGGCATCTCTTATGGTGGCAGGATTGCATTTCTTGAGATTGATGCTCGTAGTCAGGCCCCAAGCTCCCCGCTCGTGGAAACGTTTCTTGAGCTGATCCTTTACTGTTTCAAATTCTCCCATTTTCCATTCCTGATTTTCAGAATGAGATCAAGCTTGATTTTAATTTAAACTTTTCGGAAAGTTGGGCAGGCACGAAAATTTATAAAACTCTCCCACTAAAGTAAAAGATAAAGAGAAGGAAAGGAGAAACATGTTCGGATTTTTGAGGGAGAAGATAAAGAGCGCTGTAACAGCCATAAAAAACGCAGTTGTCAAGCAGAAAGAAGAGGAAGTCAAGGAAGAGATCCAAGAGGTCGAGACCAAGATCGAGGAAGGAGAGGTGCAGGAAGAGAGGAAAGAGAGCCTCATCGAAAAGATAAAGAAAAAGCTCACAACATTCACACTCAGCGAAGCTGATTTCGAGAGGGTATTCTGGGAGCTTGAGAAAGTGCTTCTGGAGAACAATGTTGCCGTAAGCACCATAGAGAAGATCCACAAGGATTTGAGAAAAAAGCTCGTTGGCCAGAGCATCAAGCGCGGAGAGCTTGAACAGGAAATCAAAAAGACCCTGAAGCGCACCCTGGAAGAAATCCTTCTCGAGCCCTTTGATCTCATAGAAAGAATCAAGAAAGAGAGCAAGGATGGCCCCTATGTCATCGTATTCTTCGGCATCAACGGAAGCGGAAAGACAACAACAATCGCAAAGGTTGCACACATGCTCCAGAAGCACAAAATTTCATGCATTCTTGCCGCGGGCGACACTTTCAGGGCAGCAAGCATTGAACAGCTCAGCGAGCATGCAAACAAGCTCGGAATAGAGATAGTGAAAAACAAGTATGGATCTGATCCAGCGGCAGTCGCATTCGATGCGATCGCTCATGCAAAAGCAAGAAACATCAAAGCAGTCCTTATCGACACAGCAGGAAGGATGCATTCCAACGTAAACCTGATGGAAGAGATGAAAAAGATATGCAAAGTCGCAAAGCCGAACATGAGAATCTTCATCGGCGAAGCGATCACTGGAAATGATGCAGTCGAGCAGGCAAGAGAATTCGACAGCAAGGCAGGAATCGATGCCATAATCCTCACAAAGGCAGATGTGGATGAAAAGGGCGGAGCAAGCATTAGCATCGGCCAGGTCACAGGAAAGCCAATCCTTTACCTAGGCATGGGCCAGAACATGGATGACCTAGAGCCCTTCAAGAAAGAGAGGATCATCAAGAGTGTCGGGTTGTGATCAATGCTTAGCTAATTCTCTGAGCAATTTTCTATCTTCAATGAGCACAATTTTCCTGGCCATCTTCAAAAGCCTAAAAAGTTCCCTCTCTGATTTTGGCCTTCGGATTACTTTAAGCGGCTGAACATCTGGCCTTACAAAATTAATTTTCTTTCTCGGTTTCATCTTCTTTGAGTATAAGTTCAAGGAGAACTGATTTTAAATATGTGGCTATGTTCTTTCCAGCCGCGGGTTCTGAGTTCTTCTCTATCCATTCTTTGATATCCTTGAACGTAACTCTGCTGTTGTATTTTGAAATCTCTAGGACGAATGGAAGGGCATCCCTATATTCTAGGATTATATGCCTGCCCCAAATCATCATGAAAACCTTAGCCATGATGAATGCTGTCCTTTTATTGCCGTCTACGAAGTGATGCTTCTTGGCCAACTCAGAAAATATGAATGCGCCGATTGCGGGAACATCTTGGTAATTTTTAGCCATATAACTGGCAATTGCGTACGTGGAGAAGTAAATTCCCCCATCATCCCTAACTCCGAGCTCACCACCGCTTGTCTTGATTACCTCGTTATGGGTCACGAGTATGAACTCCTTTAACTCCTGAACATATTGTGCCGAAATCCTTTTTCTTGGTTTATCCCAATAAGGGCTCTTGCATCTCGGGCAAAATTTTGGGTTCACCTTACCCCTCCGCTTCCAAGAATGATTGCACCTAACACAAGTTAGCACTATGGTATCATTTATCATAATATATGACTATATTTAATAATATATAAACTTTTCTAAATGCCTTAACTTTTATAAACAATAATTCCCCTAGAAAGAAGTACGGAAAAATGATTCTCGAATCCCTTGGAGACAAGCTCAAGGCAGCACTCAAAAAGGTAGCGAGCGCTGTCTTCATAGACACAAGAGTCATAGATGACCTTGTCAAGGAACTCCAGAGAGCTCTCTTGGAGGCAGATGTCGATGTCGAGCTTGTATTCGAAATCAGCGAAAGGATAAAGGAGAAGGCAAAAGAAGAGCCAAGGCCAGGAATCAGCAAGAAGGAACAGCTCATAAAGATCGTGCATGACGAGCTTATATCGCTCTTAGGAAAAGGAAGGGAGATCCAAGTCAAGGACAAGCCTCTAAAAATCATGTTCGTGGGACTCTATGGAGTAGGAAAAACCACAAGCATCAGCAAGGTTGCCCTATATTACTCAAAGCGAGGATACAAAGTATGCATGCTAGGATTGGACACCCATCGCCCCGCAGCACGAGATCAGCTCGAGCAGCTCGGAGAGAAAGTGAAAGTTCCGGTCTTTGTGGACAAGCAGGAAAAAGATCCAAGAAAAATATGGCAGAAGTTCGAGCAGGAAGCAAAGAGATTTGATGTAATCCTCATAGACACAGCAGGAAGACATAGTCTTGACGCAGAATTGGAAAAAGAAATCCGCGAATTAAAGGAAAAGATAAGGCCTCAAGAAGTGATTCTCACTCTTTCATCAGATATCGGCCAAGCCGCAAGGAAAGTTGTAGAAGGATTCCACAAGGCATGCGGAACAACTGGAATCTTCCTCACAAAGATGGATGGAACAGCAAAAGCTGGAGGAGCGCTTGCAGCGGCAAGCATAACTAAGGCTCCTGTCCTTTTCATCGGAACAGGAGAGAAGCCTCAAGACATTGAAACTTTCGATACCACATCTTTCATCTCCAGACTTCTGGGCATGGGCGACTTGCAGGCCCTTCTCGAAAAGGCAAAGATTAGCATAGATGAGAAAGATGCAAAAAAACTTGAGCAAAGATTAGAGGAAGGCAAGTTCACGCTAGATGATCTATATGAGCAACTGAAGGCGATGAGAAAGATGGGCCCGCTTAGCAAGATCACAGAGATGATTCCCGGATTCTCCAACATGAAGCTTCCATCAGATATGATGCAAGTCCAGGAAAGCAAGCTAAAAAGATGGGGTCATGCGATGGAAAGCATGACCAAGAAAGAGAAAGAGAATCCAGATACTATCACCGGCGAGCGCATAGCAAGGATAAGCAAGGGAAGCGCAGTTCCAACAAGCGAGATCAGGGAAATGCTGAAGCAGTACAAGATGGTGAAGGGATTCTTCGGCATGAGCAAGGGCAAGACCATGAGCCAGAAAGATCTTCAGAAGATTGCGAGGAAGATGGGCGCAAGGGGAGGATTCTAGGACATAAGAAAGTTTAAATAACCCAACTAATTCTAACTAAGATAGACTAATCTTAAATAAGTAAAATGCCAAAAGCAATTGTAGAACTAGATGAGAAGGCGAACAGAATCGTCAACATAGTGAAAGCTAAGTATGGACTTAAGGACAAGGGTGAGGCTATCAACAAGATAGCGGAAGCATATGGCGAGGACCTGCTTGAGCCGGCCCTTAGGCCAGAATGGATAGAGAAGATGAAAAAAGTAGCTAAACAGAAGGCTATAAGAGTTGACGATTTTGAGGCCCGGTATCTTGGAAAGAAGAGGTAAATATGTATTCTCTCGAAGTAAAGCCACATGCCGACAAGATATTCAAAAAGATGGCAAAAAGGGATAGGGCTAGACTTGAACAGATAAATAAGAAGATATTAGAGATAAGAGAAAATCCATACCACTATAAGCCGCTAAGAGCGCCGATGCAGAATCAGAGAGAAGTACATTTTGGCAGCTTCGTTCTTACCTATTCCATTAATGAAATCAAAAAGCTAGTCACGATAGAGGACTATGACCACCATGATAAGATCTTTGTTAAGTGATTTTGAAGGGCAGAAGATTGCGCGGAAGATGGGCGCGCGGGGGATGTAGAATGGTAGAAACGACAACGATAATATTTTTAGTAGTCCTCTTAATTGGTTTAGCGATTGCATTCTACATAGGCCAAAGGACGGGGGCTTACAGAAAGCACAAAGAATGGGAAGAAGCCCTGCCAGAGCATAGGAAAGATGCTATTTTGAAGTCAAGGGCAGTCTTAGGCGGCCAGTTTTCGGAACAGTTAGCACCTTTCTTGCCTGACTTTAAGTATCTCCCTTCAGAATGCAGATTTGTTGGAAAGCCAGTGGATTTAATAGTTTTTAAGGGGATGGATGAAAAAGATATCAGCGAAGTGATATTTGTTGAGATCAAGAGTGGGAATGCTAAATTATCCCCTCATGAAAGGAAGCTTAAAGAAACAATAGATAAGAAGAAAGTCCGATGGGAAGAGTATAGAACACCTGAAGATCTGACTAAGAGGGGGAATGTTGATTTTGATAAGTTGTAGGGAGTATAGCGAGCCCGAAGGGCGAGCGCGGGGATTCAAGTAGTAACAGCAATTATTTATACTTCTACCCACTATCGCAGACGCTTCCAAGGCGTTCGCTCCACAAAATGGCAAAAAAAGACTTCGTCACCCTCCTAAACTCTACTAGCTTAGGCAAAGAAGATAAAGAGGCTATTCTTTTCCTCCTAGATTTCCTAGATAATAAGCACATCAAGGACCTATCTAGTAAAAGCTTTATCTTCTCGGGCTCGCCCGGAGTGGGCAAGACACATCTTATAGAGAAACTGCTTGAAACTACAAAGATGCCAATCCTCTTTCTCGGCAGTTACAGCCTACCGGGAAAAGATGTTAAGAAGGTAAAAACCCTCAAGGCCATGCTCGCTGCGCTTGAAAGGAATGGTGATTGCATAGCCTTCATAGATGACTTTGAAAACGCAGTCAAACTTGATGATATTGGTGAAATCAGCGATTCCGAAAAGAAGGCGTTTATGGCTATTCTAGAACAAATCAAGAGGTGCAAAGAGAAAAAAGTCTTATTAATCACCCTAAACAACATACACTTTGTTTCCGAAGTCCATTTTGACAGGGTGGAGGTGAAAATTGAATTTGATCTGCCTTCAGAGAAGAATAAGGAGGAATTCCTGGAGAAGATGTATGGGAAGTATGTCAACAGAAAGCTTATCAGCTTCCTTGCTAGAAACAGTGTAGGTTATAATTTCAGAGATCTCCCGGAAGTTATAAAACTTGCTTATAGGGAAGGTAGATGCAAAATAAATAAGGGCAGTTTAAAGAAGGCTCTTTCAACATACAAGCCATCGAGCTTGCAGAGGTTTAAGGTATTGAATGGCCTGAAGGTGAACTTTAAGGATGTGATTGGAAATGAAGAGATAAAACAGAAGCTAAGATTCCTTAAGACGTATCTAAAGAAAAAAGATTTGCTAAAGAAAAGAGGAGTGAAGGGAGCTAACCTGCTTATCTTTTCAGGGCCTTCTGGAACGGGCAAGACTTATATGGCAAAGGCACTTGCGGGCGAACTTGGTCTGCCCCTGATAAACATCAGTCCAGAAAGAGTATTTTCCGGCGAAGTATTAACCAGCCTTCATGAGATAGCAAGCATTAGCAGAAGATTCCGAAACTGTATAATTTTCCTAGATGAGGCAGATAAGGTGATTGGTAGGGGGATATCAGAAGAGGATGGCCCTATGCTCGCAAAGATTGAATCTGAATTGGATGGAATAAATGCAAATGCAGAGGCGATAATAATCTTGGCCATGAACACAGCCGAGAGATTTGGAGATGCCATCCATGATAGGTTCACAACACTTCAATTCAGCCAACCAAACCTGGAAGAAAGGAGAGCCTTCCTTGAGAAGAAGGCGAGAGAGAGCGGAATTAACTTGAAAACGAGCCTGGACCATGTTGCAGGCATTACCGAAGGAAAATCCTACAGAGATCTTGAAAAGATATGGAATAACATTGTATTTAAGGTAGTGGGAGAAGGAAGGGGGGCCAAAAGTAAGGAAGACCTCACAAAAATTGTCGAGGACACGATTGCCATCATAGGGATGCAAAACAGTGGCAGGCGGGACCATCTCAGGATGATTGGGTAAAATATCCCAAGATATTTATATCCAAACAGCATCAGGGAAGTACGGAAAAATGGCGAAGAAAGTCAAAGATAAGGAACCTGTATTCATCAGAAAGATAAAGAACAAAGCAGTAAGAGACAAAGTTATGAACACGATCAAATTTCCGCGACTGGTCAGCTTGGATTCTTCAGACATGAAGTATATTCTAGGAAAAGCCAAGAGCACAAGCATAGTATCGATAAAGGCCAGTCCAGAAAAGATTGTGAAAATCCTAGGTCAAAAGCTCAAGAAAAGAGGAGAGGTCAAGGGTGCCATTTTACTTCTAGAGGGAGGAACTTCAATGCGCTTGGAGGAGTTAAGCTATATTACCGGTTCTGTATGCAAAAGGCTGGGGCCAGAAACCAACGTCATATGGGGCGCAGGAATAAATGGGTCAATGGGTAAGGAAATTTCTGTGGATATGATCTTGGCAGGGTGAGGATCTTTCTAATTCTCAATCCCAGACCCAACACAACTCCACCAAAAACCTTAAATATGGTGATAATGCCATAATACTATGGCAAAAAATAAGAAGTACAGAAATGGTATGTCAGACTTTAGTCCAAAAGAAAAGCTGTTAAAATACCTAATAGAGAATAAAGAACCCGTCTCTATAATGCAGGCCTCTGGAGCAATTGTCGTTGACTACAAGAACACTTACAATATTGTAAACGAACTTCAATCAAGTGGAATAATCACTAAGGGACGTATAGGCAATACAAATCCTATCCGGATGAATTTTTTTCCGAACCGGGAGATTTATTCTGTTGAAGAAAAGAGAACAAAAAAATTTTTATCGAAAAATCCAGAACTGAAAGTATTAAAAAATTATATTGAAGGACTGAACTATCCTTTTTTAATCGTGCTGGTTTTTGGTTCTTACGCCAAAAATACTAAAACAGAAAATTCAGATATAGATATTTGCATAATTTCAGACAGCAAGGAAAAAGAAAAGGTGTTGAGAGATAGATTAAATTTGCTGTCTTTAAAGCTGGAAATTCATGAATTTACTACAAAAGAATTTATCTCTATGATAGAAAAAACACAAAATAACCTTGGCCATGAAATAGTTAAAAGTAATATTATACTCTATGGAATAGAGAACTACTATAACCTTATCTCAAAATGGATGAAAAAAGAATAAAACGGGCAGAAAGCAATTTTAAGAATTATCTGGATGAAGGCAAGATAAAAAAGACCGGTAGATTTGATAATTTGATTTATGAAACTTACTTGAGAAATGCAAGGGAAAGCTTAAATGTAACCAATCAGTTATTTCAGAATAAAACTTCTTCTTTGTGGGTTGTTGTGACAAGCTACTACTCTATGTTTTACATGGCTTGTGCATATCTCTATAAATTAGGATACAAGCCGGGAGAAGAAATAGTCCATCAAGTAGTAAACGAGTCCTTAATTGTTCAGGGAAGGCATAAGATAAAGAACCATATTCTGGAAAACTATAATGAAGAGAAGGAGAAAGCATCGATGATTGTAGACAATTACCTAGATAATTACGAAAGGGAAAGGTCCAAAAGAGCGCGCTTCCAATATCAAACAACGGAAGAAATAAAAGAGAACAAAGCTAAAACCTCCATAAGCAGGGCGAAGGAATTTTTAACACTTATCGAGGGAATATTACAAAAATGAGAAAACCAACACCCAAACCCGTCTCAAGAAAAGCAGAGCACACATACAAGCTCTCCCCCTCAAGCATAAACCTGATGCTCGAATGCCCAAGATGCCCCTACAAAAAACTTATAAAGCGGTAAAAAGTGATAGTATCAGAATGTTCCCCAGTGATCCTACGGGGTCGCTGGATGATTATATTTTTAGATTTCTTACTAAGCATATAATCTCGAAAGGGGGCTTTGATATATGGAAGAAACTCTAGTGTTTATAGATGAAGGGTTTTTAGACAAGCTAACTAAGCTTTTTGGCGAGGGGGAACGGATAAAGTTTGATAAGTTTGATTTTGCAAAGAGAATCGCAAAAAAACAAGGACTGATTTGTAAGCATTTGTTTTACTATACCTGCCCGCCTTTTCAGTCTGCTACTCCAACTGAAGAGGAAATGAAAAGGAAGAAAGGTTACGATAGGTTTACGTTTGTTTTATCAAAAAATAAAGATATAACTATAAGGGAAGGACGAGTTCAAAAAATAATTAATAAAAATGGCGAGATGGAATTCAGACAAAAAGGTGTTGATACACTATTAACTATTGATTTAAGCCATATGAAAGAAGACTACCCTAATGTTAAGAAAATAATCTTAGTTTCTTCTGATACTGATTTTTGCCCTATCATTAAAGATATAAAAGAAAGGAACAAGGTTGAGGTTATCCTGTATACTTATTTTGATAGAGAAAGGAGATCAAAATTCTCTCTGTCAAATGAGCTGATTTCCTGCTGTTCAAAATATACTAAACTTATAAAAGACGATTTTATTTCTTCTCCAATACAAAAAAGAAAAGAGGATATAAAATAAAATGCCCAAACTCAAACCAGCCCCAAAACAACCCAAAAAAGAGCAAGAATACAAGCTCTCCCCCTCAAGCCTGAATCTCATGCAGGAATGCGAGCGATGCTTCTGGCTCAAGCTCGTCAAAAAGATCAGCAGGCCCGACACAGCCTTCCCAAGTTTGCCAGCAGGCATGGACAAGATCCTGAAGCAGCACTTCGACAAGTTCGCAGGAAGAGGAGAGCTTCCGCCGGAGATAAGAGAGTACGGCCTGGGAAATGGGTACAAACTTTTCAATGATAAAGCGAAGCTGGACATCTGGAGAAATGCGCTGAAAGGAATCCAGTACAAGGACAAAACTTCAGGAATTCTTTTAAGGGGAGCAGTGGACAACCTTCTAGAAAAAGGAAAGAAGCTCATAGTTCTGGACTACAAGACAAGGGGATATCCATTAAAGGAAGACACGCATGAGCATTACCAGCTCCAGATGGATGTCTACAATTTTCTCCTGCGGAAGAATGGCTACCAGACAGAGGATTATTCTTACCTTTTATTTTATTATCCCAGAGAGGTTGCAGAGTCAGGGGAAGTTTTGTTTGATACAAAGCTTATCAAGATGCCCACGAGTGCGGAGAGAGCAGGAAAGATTTTCGAGAGGGCGATGGGGATAGTAAACATGCCAACCTCGCCAAAGCCAAGCAATGAGTGCAAGTTCTGCTCTTATGTCAGTAAGAGGGCTGTAAAGTCAGAATCAGGGGAATGATTTTAATATTCTATTATCTAAGGAAGGATCGCTATGGGATGGAACTTATATGAAGAAGGCAGACTCTTACCGCCACTAAAATTCTCTAATGGTAAGACGCAGGAAGATGTCGTCAATGAAGTCTTGGCAGCAATAAAAGAAGGCCATAAGGTAATATTCATCAAAGGCGTCTGCGGAACCGGAAAATCAGCTATCGCCCTGAACATCATAAATGAGCTGGGAAGAGGGAGTATTGTAGTTCCTGTGAAGGCCCTGCAGAACCAGTATACGAATGACTACACCAACAAGTTATATCTGCTCAAGAATTGTGCGGGGCTCGAAGAGGAGAGCACGAAGCTGGCCGGGAGCGAGGGCGCGGGGGGCGAGGCACGGAGCGCGGGGCAGGGAGCCCAGGACTCGGAGCAGGGGGGCGCGGAGCGCTTAAAGATAAGAACAATAATGGGGAGGGGCAACTTCAAATGCGCTTATGGAAACTGCCCGGCAAATGACAAGAAGCTGCCGTGCACAATTGAATTCAAGAAGGAAAATCTAGGGCTACTGCAAAAATATCTGCAGGAGAATAAGCTGATTCCGGAAAAAGAGAAGGGCATCTTTAGGGAGCTTTATCTTGAAGCTCTTGGCAGATTCAGCGTTGCAGCGGCAAGCCCTTACTGGAGCCCATTACTCCCCCATGACATCTCTGAAAAGTTCAGAGAAACCGGGAAATGCAAAGTTCTGAGCTATGATTCAATCTCAAAACAAAAATACTTCTTGCACCTAAGAGAGCCAGGCTGCGGCTTTTACGCGCAATACACAGCATACGCAGAGGCCGACGCCATAATCTTCAACAGTGCGATGTACGAGATTGAGAATGCGATCGGAAGAAAGCCGGTAACAGATGTTGAGATCATCGATGAATGTGACAAGTTTCTGGACGATTTAGGAAATGAGAGAGAGATGAACCTTGATTTGCTTTCGCTCAGGCTTTCTCAGCTAACAAGCTTGTCGAGAGAAGCGGGCTTGAGAGAAGAGCTGATGGAATTTAACGATCTTGTTTTGGACGCAAAGGAGGAAGCGACTGAGAAGAGGGGGAAAATCATCCTTCTGAAAGAGAGCCGGATGCTGAAAGTGATAAAGGGGCTTGTAGAAAATGAGACATTACAGAGCTTTGATGAGCTTGAGAGAGCAGTTGAAATCGCCTCGACGTTTGAACCTTTTATGAGCGAAGCATACATCAGCTACAGCAGAGATGAAGATGAGCACATGATTGCGAGCATTGTGACAATCAATCTGGAAAAACGCCTTAAGGAACTTCTCGACAAAAACAAAGTCTTTGTGATGATGTCCGGCACCATCCACAGTGAGGAAGTCCTGCAGGAAGTTTTTGGGATAAAAGACTACAAGATAATAGAAGCGGAAACAAGAGCTCCGGGAACAATCATTGAGGGGAGAAGCGGCAGGGAAAGGAATTTCAGGTTTGCTGCATTCAAAAGAAAAATTTTGACAAGAGAAGAGTATCTGCTGGCCCTGAACGAGTGCATCAAGAGAGCCAAGGTGCCGGCACTTGTGCAGATAACCAGCATGAAGGATCTGCCGACAGAAGCTGAGAAAAAGCACCTAGGACTTGCAATAAAAAGCAGAGAGGAATTTCAGGAAGAGCGGGAGAATTTTAAGATGGGAGAACTTCTTGAAAAGTTCAAGAAAGGAGAGATGAGCATCCTTTATGGCACGACATATAACAGGGGCGTTGATCTTCCAGGAGAGATGTGCAATAGCATAATCCTCACGAAGTATCCTTTTCCGGCAAAAAGCTCCCTGTTCTGGAAGATCTTCGAGCGGCAAGACAAGGAAAAATTCAGGAAGTTCTATCTGGATACAGCGAGAAGAGAATTCTTGCAGAGGATTTACAGGGGCCTGAGAAGCCAGAATGACAGGATCATGCTGCTGAGCCCGGATTTGGCGTGCTTTGGGGGTTAAGGGGCGAAGGTGAGGGAGTAAAAAGCGGCAGCTAGTAAAGAGAAAGCTATATAAACTCATTATCTTTAAGAAGATAATGGGAATGATAAACGAAATAACTGCAAGTATAGTAAAGAATGCAAGGGATGGAGAAAGCATCCATAGCTTATCTGCTAAAATTGGCTTTGCTTACTCAGCAGTATACAAATGGGTTTCTGAATTAGAGGGATACGGGGTAATCAGCTTGATCAGAAAAGGGAACAAAAATGTGATAAAGATAAACAGAAATTTAATCTATAAGAAATTTAAAGAACTAAGTAATGCCGTCTCCTCGATTGAAAAAGACAGGGCATTTTGGGATTTAATTAAGACCTTAAGGTTAAGGGCGAGGTTTGTAAAGGGAACGGCGGCAGCCATCTGGACTCAAGGCAGCTTTATAACAGGAGATTTTTATGATAGGATCTATTTCTTGGAGGTTGACCGGAAGGATTTGCCATCATTGAAGAACATATTAAAGAAACAGGGCATTTCTTACGCTGAAAAAGAAATAAGCGCCAAAAGACCCTTAGTGTGCATCATTCCGGGAGATGGTTTCAGAATAGCAAGAAAGGGCGGTTTGCCTGTTATGCCTTTAAATGAATTCGTCAAGTGGTGCAAGGACTTACAATTAGAGAATATTTTGGAGCAGTTAGATTTGTTATACAACTTAGGCCTGAAAGTAAGATACTCGGAGGTTGCAACAAATGCATAGGGATTCAAGAGAGGGCTTATTAGAAAGAGAGAAAGAGATTATAAGAATGCTGGACATATTTCTCGATAAAAATCTAGACTTTATTGTCGTGGGAGGCTATGCTGTTTCAACCTACAAGAAAAGGTTTTCTATTGATTTAGATTTAGTAGTCAAGGAAGAAGATCTTGCGGAGTTTGAAAAAGTGCTTGAAAAAGAAGGCTATGCACTAAATTACAGTAAAGATGTAATCTTACTATATGGGGAGAAGTTTAAGCGCTTTGCGAAGAGAATAAAGGCCCTGCCGGTCAGTATAGATCTTCTGATAAACGGATTAGTGTCGAGAACAACAGATGCTTCTTGGGGCTTTGATTATGTCAAGAGGCATTCTATAAAAAGAAAGCTGGATAGTTCAGAATTTATATTGCCAGAGAAAGAGCTGCTTATTGCGATGAAATTTCATTCTGGAAGACTGTCAGATATAAGGGATATTGTTGCGCTAATGCCCTGCGACAAGGAAAAACTTAAGAGGCATTTGTTAAAGGGAGATAACAGGAAGCTCAAGCAAGCCATGGAGATACAGGCCTCTTTCCTCAAGAAAAGGCAGTTTGATGACAGCTTCAAGGGGATATTTGGGATCCATGTCTATAGTGAGGATGATGTCCAGAAAGCCAGAGAGATGATTGATGGATTGCTTAAAGGATTGGGGAGGGCTTAGGGATTGATGGGGGCTCGGAGAGGATTTCAGAAAGACTAATCTTTCTTCTTTAAGAAGATATCAATATAATCCATAACTTTCTCCCTTTCACCCGTATCAACAGAAACTTCTACCCCATAATGTGTGGGCTTTGTCAGCAAGATTCTTTCCTTAATCAGTTCTTTGACGAGATCTTTTACTCTCCCGCGCAAATCAGAGGGAAAACCTTTCGGAAGGTTATCTATAGAAGTGTGCGCATGATCAAATTTGCCTAAACGAGTTAGCTTATGCAGCACTTTACCTTTTATCTCTTCATCAGTCCAAACCATGAAACCATGCGCTTTGTTAAGTCTATATAAATAGACGTTGAAAGTAATATTTATAAACTTTACTTTCACGTGTATAATCAAGTAAAATAATCAGATAAAATGAGAGAAAAATCATTACTACTGCAGCTTACAGGAGAGATGCCCTTATTCAGAATCATAGACTTCTTGATAGCGAACAAAGGGATGGACCTGACAAAAAAAGACATAGCAGAGAATGCAGGAATCTCAAGAGCCTCCTTGTTCAACTACTGGCCAGAACTTGAATCCAGGGGGATAGTGAAAGTAACAAGGAGATTCGGAAAGACAAAGCTCTACACCCTCAATAGCGAAAGCAAGATTGTGCAGAAAATACTGGAGTTGGAGAGGACTTTAATCAGCGAGGCTATGGAAGTGCATAATGCAAAAAGGAAAGTCAAGGCAAAGCTATATGCATAAGATAGGGGAG
>Ga0208375_1000230_pt1 | contig 88267 bp, 87 predicted proteins | sample RifOxyD1_FD_184038 | JGI IMG/M metagenome (GOLD analysis project Ga0208375, IMG submission 184038) | Soil microbial communities from Rifle, Colorado - Rifle Oxygen_injection D1 (SPAdes) | ecosystem: Environmental > Terrestrial > Deep subsurface > Rock core/Sediment | place: Rifle, Colorado... | reverse complement strand
GCTTAATGCCAAATCATTTTCATTTACTTCTAACTCCCCTAGTGGAAGGAGGTATCTCAAAATTTATGCTTAAACTCCAAACAGGTTATTCAATGTATTTTAATAAAAAGAACGATCGTGTAGGAGCTTTATTCCAAGGAGTATTTAAATCGCAACACATAGATGATGATGTATATTTAAGATATATTTACGCATACATACACCTAAACCCAGCAAAATTAAAAAATTCTAAATGGAAAATACAACCAAAAAGTTTTTTGAATCAATTGAAAAAATTTATTGCTGAGTATTTATACTCCAGTCTGCAAGAATACTTATCAGGTAATTATAAAATAATAGACCATAAACCATTTCCGGTAGACAGAGAACAAATTGTGGACTACAACTCAACGGTTAATGATTTTGGTGAATTTAGCGAGGTGAACCCTTGATAAATTCTATTTATTCTCTTTTTCTTAAAAAAATCCAGTTAGGCTCACGAATAATGGAAGGGGGCGCACAAACCCCTCTCCACTCTTGATCTCCGTCATTATACTCCAAATATGGAATCCATTGCCTTACCGGCTGTTCTGGCATTGGAGTTGTTTTAAGTATCTCCCCAGCATCTTTCTCCGCTTCCAAGCGAGACTTACGTCTAGGACCCAACCATATTTGTCCACCTTTCTCCTTAGAAATCCTTAAATTAATAATATTTTCTTGGGAATTAATAATATTTGGGTTTTCGTACTTCATATTTTATTTAAATTAATTAGTAATAAAAAACTAATTATATAAGCTCATTGCTTTTTCTTTGCTTTCCGTAAAAATAGTTTCTACCGCTTCGGCGACTTTTTTGGATAATTTTTTAAGTTCAATTAGTTCACTTTCTTTATATTTTCCCAACAAGAATTTAAGCATTGCTTGCTCCCCGCTTGGCTTTCGTAATTTTCCCGTAGGTGTTGAGGGAGATATGCCAATTCTTATTCGTACAAATTCTTTTGATTTTAATTTTTTAATTACAGACTCTAGACCATTATGCCCACCCGAACTCCTATCAAAAGAAATTTTCATTTTTCCCAGAGGCAAATCAATGTCGTCATAAATAACCACCAACTGAGTTAAGTCTTTTTTGGATTTTATGAGTGGTGCTACTGCTTTACCAGAATTATTCATAAACGTATCTGGAGTAATAAATTTAATTTTTTTTCCCTCTAGTTTTTCTTCTATCATGCCGACTAAAATACGCCCAGTATTATGCCTGGTATTTTCATATTCTTCTCCCGGGTTTCCTAAACCAACTACTAATTTCATAATTTGTAGTATATCATACCCCCTCCGCCTTTGGCACCTCCCCCTATATAGGGGGAGGACGGGTAGGGGTATAATAATTACAAAACAACTCTTGCTACTCTGTCAAGAATATTTTGTGTTATATTATACGAATGGAACAAATAAAATCTAAGTGGCAATCCTTTTGGGAGCTTGTGCGTTTTGCGCTTATAGCTCTTATTATAGTTATCCCCATCCGAGTGTTTATCGCTGAGCCGTTCATTGTGTCTGGTTCTTCTATGGTACCAACCTTTGAAAATGGAGATTATCTAATAATAGACAAAGTATCCTACGAACTCGGCAGCCCAAAGAGAGACGACGTAGTGGTCTTCAGATACCCCGGAGATACTTCAAAATTCTTCATTAAAAGAATTATCGGCCTTCCGAATGAGACCGTTGATATAAAGGGCAACGAGGTCACCATCACAAATGGAGACTATAAGGAAGGTTTCAAGTTGGAACAGCCTTTTGTGAAAAATATCTCAAACAATGATACCCATTTTGAATTAAAAAACGACGAGTACTTTGTGATGGGAGACAACAGAAGCGCCAGCTCCGATTCCAGGTATTGGGGTGCGGTAAAAAAAGATCTTCTGACGGGAAAAGCGCTTTTGCGTTTACTCCCCGTAAACAAGGTGGACTTCTGGCCGGGAAGTTATATCCAAGAAAATAAATAATATGAAAAAAACAACACACACAGGTAAAAACAAGTCTGCCGACGTCGCTTCACCCAAGGGAATGAGAGATCTGATGAATGAGGAATATTATGCCTTTCAAGGTTTCTTTGAAAAGGCGCAAGAAGTAGCCGTGTACTACGGTTTTAAGCCTATTGATACTCCTATTTTAGAACATGAAGAGGTATTTACCGGAACCATCGGTGAAGGCACAGACATTGTAGATAAAGAAATGTATACCCTGAAAACAAAGGGCGGAGACCACTTGGCTCTCCGACCAGAACACACCGCCGCTTTAATGCGAGCTTATATTGAACACGGAATGCAAACTATGCCTCAGCCGGTAATGTTTTATCAATACGGCCCAGTCTTTAGACACGACAAGCCTCAACGCGGACGTTACCGCCAATTTTGGCAATTTGACCTGGATTGTCTGGGTAATGACAAAAGCATTATGGACGCATTGGTGATTAAAGCCGGTATGAGTATTTTAGAAGAAGCAGGAGCAACAAACCTAACGGTTGATATCAATTCAATCGGTGATAAGGAATGTAGAAACGGCTATATAAAAGAATTAGCCAACTACTACCGTAAACATCTAAGCAGCCTCCCCACCATTGACCGAGAAAGACTGAAAACCAATCCCCTACGCATCTTGGATTCCAAAGAAGAAAAAATGAAGGAATTAAATGAGGGCGCCCCGGATTCAGTATCTTTCCTTTGCGTCTCCTGTAAAAAACACTTCAAAGAAGTTTTAGAATATTTGGAAGAAATGGGCATCAATTACAATATCAATAAAAATTTAGTGCGGGGACTTTCTTATTATACACGCACCGTTTTTGAAGTGATAGAAGAAAACGGCGCAGAGGATGGTTCTCCACTGGCGCTCGGAGGCGGCGGACGATATGATTACCTGGCTAAACAAGTTGGCGGTAAAAAGGATGTTTCGGCTGTCGGTTTTTCAATGGGGGTGGACAGAATAGTGGAAGCAAAATGGTATAAGAAACTTTGCCCTCGCATCTTAAAGAAACCAAAAATATATTTCATCCAGCTGGGCCCCGAAGCTAAATTAAAAAGCTTGAACATAATAGAAATACTACGCAAGGCGCACGTGCCTATAGCTCAATCACTGTCCAAGGACAGCTTGGGCTCACAGCTCGGCATAGCCGAAAAGTTGTCTATCCCCTATGCCATAATATTCGGAGTGAAAGAAGCGATTGATGATTCTGTCATCGTGCGAGATATGTCAAACAGATCTCAAGACACGGTAAAATTGAGTAAGCTTTTAGAGTATTTAAAAGAACTAAAATAAAAACCACAATGAAGAAAATTCTTCAACAAAAAGAAAAGGTGCTACGGGAGATAGCTCGCGAAATACCCGTCGCTGATATAAAAACTAAGAAAATTCAGAATATCTTAAAAGAAATGTCTCAAGCACTCCTAAATCAGGATGATGGTGTCGCGTTGGCTGCTCCGCAAATAGGATACTCTCTTCGAATTTTTGTCGTATCTGGAAAAATATTTTCTGACTATTTTGTAAAAAGCCAGGAAGAAGGATTGCTTAATGAGAATAATGTAATAAAATCAACAGAAAAAAAAGAAAAAATAAAAGATTTGGTTTTTATCAATCCCAAAATATCCAAACTTTCCCGCGATAAAGAATGGGTCCCGGAGGGTTGTTTATCTGTCAGGTGGCTCTATGGCAACACCTTCAGATCAAAAAAGGCCACTGTCACCGCTTATGATGAAAACGGCAAGAAGTTTGTGCGGGGTGCATCTGGACTCCTTGCGCAAATTTTCCAACATGAAACCGATCATCTGGTTGGAACCCTTTTTATTGACCACGCTAAAGATATAAAAGAGGAACTGCCAACAAAATAGCTTATGGGTCCTAGCTTATAGAAAATAGCTTTATGAAAAAAATAAATTTTATCTTTTGGGGGACGCCGGAGGTGGCATCGGAAACTCTTGATATTTTAAAGAAAAATGGCTACGTGCCATCCCTTATTGTCACTGCGTCAGATAAACCCCAGGGACGGAAAATGCTTATTGCTCCCCCGCCTGTAAAAGTCTGGGCGAAAAAAAATAATATTCCGTGCATACAACCCGAGAAACTCACCCCCTCCGCTTTCAGCACCTCCCCCTTAATAAGGGGGAGGCTAGATGGGGGTATTGAGCTATCTATTGTTGTTGCTTATGGGAAAATAATTCCTGAAGAAATTTTAAATATCCCGAAACTTGGCTCAATAAATATTCACTACTCGCTACTTCCTAAATATCGTGGAGCTTCCCCGGTAGAATCCGCCATCTTAAACGGAGAAGTGGAAACCGGCGTAACGATTCAAAAAATGGAATACAAGATGGATTCCGGCCCTATCCTTGCGATGGAGCGGGTAAGTATCTTCCCCGATGAAAAAGCGTCGGACCTGCGGGGACGTCTAATAAAAATAGGTGGAAATCTTTTGGTAAAAATTTTACCAGATTTAATTGAAGGTAAAATTAAAGAAATTCCACAAAATGAAACCGAAGCGACTTTTTGTAAAAAAATTAAAAAAGAAGACGGTTTGGTAGATTTGGGAGCCGAGCTCCCAAATGTTTTATATAATAAATTTCGAGCTTATGCCACTTGGCCCAGAACTTTTTTCTTTCAGAATAATAAAAGAATTATTATCACTGACGCAACACTGGAAAATAATCAGTTTGTAATTAAAAAAGTATTACCCGAAGGCAAAAAAGAGATAGACTATAAAAATTTCAATCTACGCTATGGCGTAGATTAGTATTTAGAGGTAAATGGATTCCTATCGGAAAGACCTTTCAACATTTTTTTAACACTGGCAGCTCCACGTTTAAACAAGGTTTGTTTGCGTTCCTTTTCTCTCCTTATTTCTTCATACAGTCTTTCTTTTACTTCATCGATAGACTCGTACAAATTTTCTTTGTCGGTTCCATAATAAAACTTTTTCCCATCTAGATTTATTAAGCAGTCGGAGTGAAAGACCTCGCCCGCCTTGTGGTGCTTTGTACTTTGCCCGACTTCAAAATTAACTTTCACCTCTCCCCCATTTTCTTCTATAGAAGAAAGGAGTTTCTCTAGATTGGTAACTTTTTTCAAAACATAATCTTTGATGGCCTCTGTCAACTCTATATTTTTACCCTGTAAATTTATTTGCATATGTTAATTATATCATAAATTTTTCTCTTTGATAATTTCTTCTTCCTCCTGGGTAAAAACCTTTTTGAGCCAGATTTGTGCTATGACTATGACCAACAAAACGAGCACAACGAAGCCCACTCCGGCATATACATTCTTCAAAATGCGTGAAAGATAAGCGAAACCGAGTCCGGACAGGAAACCTATGGAAGTAAGCGTAGTCAGCCAAATCAAGATAGCTGCCAAGTCGTTGCAGATAAATTTCTTGAAAGCAATACCTGTTTTGCTGACATAGAAAATAACAACCACCCGGGTGCCAATAAGAAATTTCGCAAAAATAAAAGCAAATAAATGATTCCCCCTGCTTAAACGCTTTATGGCTTCAAAAATAATAGTAATCGTTTTGGCGGTGTAGCGATGACCAACTATCTTCCCTGCCATTTTTGTTTTGCCAAGCAGAAACCACAGAGTGTCCGAGGACAATGTGCCGAAAAAGCTGACAATAAAAAATGGAACTAAAGGAAAAGCGTTTTGGGCGGCCAAAAAAGAAAGAAAAATAATCGCCGATTCTCCTCCGAAGGCCGCACCGAAAAATATTATTATGTATTTCAGCAACGGGTAGCTGTAAATGAATGCGGAAAACCATTCTACAGACAGAGTCATAGCCGTATTCTATCAGTTTTTAAAGTAAATTCCTAAACTTAAATTTAGATTTTATTCATCTCCCCCCTCGTAATAGGCCCCACTATCCCATCCGGGACCAAAAGGTGCGCCTTTTGGAAATTTATTACTGACGCTTTGGTTATCGGCCCGAAGATACCATCAGAAATAATGTCCAGTTTGGTTTGTAGGCATTTCACTTGATCTTCTCTGTTCCCCTGTCTTAGGGTTAAAGTGATGAAACAGGCCGAATGTCTTGAAGTTTGTGAAGTGGCCATGGGTCCTGAGTTTATTGAAAGAGCAAAAGAAGTGCAAGGCAAGCCGGTAATGGTGCTGAATTTTTCTCCCCTGCGACAAACAGTGTTTGCCAGAACTGTCTCTACTTTCTTCTTTTTTGGACTTCCACCCCCACCCCCACCCGAAGAACGATATTCAGAAATATTTACGGTCACGGAAGCAGTTGTTGATAAAGGAGTCTCCCCGTTATCACTTGCCTCTACAACTAGACTATACGAACTGTGGGTATCGTAATTGAGCAGACTGCTATTCGCCACAGTAATCGCTCCCGAAGTGGAAGAAATGGCAAAAACATTGTCAGTATTACCGCTTAATATTTGATAAGAAATTGTTTGTCCCACATCTGGGTCGGTGGCGGATACACTGCCGACCGAAGATGATGTTGAAGAATTTTCTGCGATACTAAAAGAGTAAGAAGATGAAGAAAAAACAGGTGCTTCATTTACTTCTGTTAAATTAACGACCACTGTGGTCGTATCATAGTCGGGGGTAATGGGCCAATACCAAGAAGATTCAGTGGTCTCTGCTTTTAATGTTAAAGTATAAGTAGGAGTGATATCGTAATTCAAAAGTGACTGATCACTAATTGTGATAATTCCAGTATCAACATCTACCATAAAAACATTATTTGTATTTCCGGAAGTAATGCTATATACCACTGACTCACCACCCGTGGCCAAAACTGACCCTACTTCCGCCCCATTTGCGCTATTTTCAGCAATGGAAAAAGTCGTTGACTCCACACTAAATTCCGGAACAGATTGTGGCTCAAAACAAGAAAGGTCAAGTGTGGAAACTTGATACCCCCCCCACCGAGCGTCGTCATGGCGCTATTAATGTCGTTAATAAAAGAAGAAGAAAAGGTTCCATATATTTCCGTAGAAACACTTGATAATAATACTAAACGTCCTCCAATAACTCCAAATACGGGATTGCTCGAATCACCAGTTATGATATTTTCATTAAAATCACTCCTGGGCGAAATTTCAAAACCCAAATAATATAAAAGATTCATCATAATTCCTGAAGCATTTTTTATTAATACCTTATCTTCTTTATCTAAAATAATAATCGGGGTATTGGGAACATTTTTCCAATAATTTTGAAAAGTGAACAAATCAATAATCGGATAATAAGCTATACTGCTCGGAACATCTTCATTTAACACTGCTATCTGTATGTCCCCGCCGATTTGTATTTGAGGGATATTTGCAATTGTACGAGAAATTATATTGTTTTCATTGTCAACAAAAATAATAGTGCTACCATTAATAATGGGAGCGTGCTGTGTAAATACAACATGCCTCGGACTAATAAGAGTACCCGCAAGGGTATAGTCTGAATAATTATTCCATGGGGAAGCTCCAGTAAAATCAATGGGGGTTGTTCCTAAGGCTGTCCATACTGTTCCGCTTCTCATCCAACCTTCCGTACCATTACCACGAGTAGACCACAACATTTTAGTTGTATCGGAAGCAGTGATTCCACTTATCCGTGAGTCAATTTCATACGCCATTTGAGTAGATAAATCGGTGGAATTAAGACTTCCGCATCCCCCTATAATTGGTATCGTGTCGGCATAGATAGAAAAAGGAAGACCTATTATTACGAATACAATTAAAAATCTAAACATCATACCACCCATACTACTTCAAAAAAGTTTTTTACACAATAAACGTTAAATTTTGATTCATTTTCGTTTTCTGGACTGAGATTTGCTGTGCCTGGTAAGGGCTCTTAAAACAATGTCCAATTCTATAGTAGCCACTCCGACGACAGTATCCGCCCCGCCATAATATATGTAGAGCATATCCTCCCCGCCACGGCGAGCGGGCTTTACCACCATACCGCAAGGGAAAACTACGTTACTGACTACGCCAATTTTTTCATAAGATTCTTCCGGCTCAAATATCGGGTCCGTGGTACGCGAGATGACAAAGGCCGGGTCTTTCAGATCAAGCAGGGCCGCGCCTATACGATAAGTATGATGATTTTTTGAAATGCCGTGGTAAAGAAGCAACCAGCCATATTTTGTCTTAATGGGCGGAGCGGAGATTCCGACTTTCAAACCGTCCCAGGCATTTATTCTCGGCCCAATGATTCTGATGCACTTCTTTACCGTATCTGTTTTAAAGCTGAGAGATTTCAAATAGTCTCCACAGATTTCATCTCCGACTCTGTGTAAGATAAAGTACTTGCCATTAATTTTTTCAGGCAAGATGCAAGTATCCTTATCGTCAAAACCAGCGGGAGTAATGATGGCTGGCTCACTCCATTTCCAATTTTTTTTAAGAAAATCTTTTTCGGCGATGGAAGACACGGCCACCCTCGCAGGACCGACGCCGTCAAACGCCGTGTAACACATATATATTTTCTCCCCTATCTTCGTCAATCGCGGATCCTCGCAACCGGAATTGCCTCCCGCAACCTTTTTCAATTCAAAGTTCTCCCTGGGAATATACGCGGGCTCCGCGCTTCTTTCATTAATAGAAACTCCATCTTTAGTATTCGCATAGCCTATGGTGGAAGTGTTATCCATTGAAAGCGCCCGGTACAACAAATGAATAGTGTCTTTTATTTTTAACGCAGCGGGATTGAAGGTGGCTTGAGCCTCCCACGGATGTGTCTTGTCCGGTATGATAATAGGATTTTTAGAAGAACGGAAGAAATGCCACCGCTTACTTGTCTTGGGACGCATCGTGCCCAATAGATCGGTGACATTCAGATGCGCCATACAGACAGTCATATCCGCTGCGCCATAATATATATAAAGGGTGTCCTTCTCTAAAATAGCTCCTGAAGGGAAAATAACATCAGGCACGTGGCCCAGAAGTTCGTACGATTCCTGCGGAACCAAAATGGGCCCCCTGGTTCGTCCGACGATATTGAGCGGATTATTTAAATCTAGAAGCCCTCCTTCAATACCGAAGATACGGTCAAAATTGCTCCCAGGAAAATAATTTTGAATATGCGCATAAATAAGGAGCCAGCCGTGTGAAGTTTTGATTGGAGTAGCCCCGACTTCAATCTGGTCGTAGGGAGATCTTTTAAAATCAATCGTATGTTCGTCTATGTTTTTATACCATTCGTCCCAAAATTTTGAATTCCATAATTCTTCTATTTTATCCACTTGGGCGATAGCCACCTTGGCGGGAGGCATATCTGAATTTACCGATAGAATTGCCGTCACTTTGCCATTAACCCGCTCGGGGAAAAGCGTCATTGCTTTGGCATTGAAAGATGTGACCAGATGGCGCTCATCAATCTTTTTTAAATCTTTAGAAATTGCCACCGCTACTTTGATTCCACTCGCTTCAAAAGGATATTTAGAAAGTGCTGTATAAAAAGTGTAGTAATTTCCCTCAAAATAAGTGATGCGCGGGTCCTCACAGCCATACTTTTCCCATTCTTCTTCGGGGGTGATAAATGGCGCGCAATCTTCAAAATGCACTCTGTCCTTCCCCTTCCCGATTCCAATAATGGACATCCTCTCCGGTGTGCGCAATTTGTCCTCTGCGCCGATAGCGCGATACACGCCATAATAAGTTTTACCTTTCTTGATGACACTCATATTGAACGTGGCAAAAGCTTCCCAATAATGGTCTTTGAACGGAAATATTATTGGATTATGATGGGATCTTTTTACTACGTACATAAATTATTCTTTTGTTTTTCGACTTTTTACTTTCGTTGCATTGGAATGTACCAATTCTTGCAAGAACTTTTCTAAGTTGGCGGTGGCGACGCACGAGACTTTATCCGCGCCTCCGTAATATACGAACAGTTCGCCATCTTTCACGACCGCTCCGCAGGAATAGACCACTCCGCTTTTGTATCCTTCATTCTCATACCATTCGTCCGGTTCCAAGATTGGTTGGCTTGAATTATATAAAATTTTTGCAGGGTCTTTTAGGTCTAAAATCATTGCCCATAGTTTATATCTATGCATCTCGCCCTTATCCATTTTATGATATATCACAAGCCAACCATATTTGGTTTTGATAGGAGAAGGACCGACACCTCTTATTAACTTGTCGCGAGTTCCCCATAGCGGACTTCCTTGATGGATACTATGTATAAAATTATTTCCGTTTAGTTCTTTTAAATCTTTTACATAATCTATCATTATGTGAGGAGAAATACTGTGCAGAATCGCATATTTATTATTTATTTTTTCGGGGAAAAGCACCCAGTTTTTGTGTATCTGCCCGGGTGGAGAAATCAATACCGGAATTTCCCAATTCCAGCGTCTTTTCAAAAAATCATCCAGACTGATGGATGTCAGAGCTATCCTTACTGACCCCCAACCGTCAAAAGCCGTGTAAATCATATAAACCCTGTCATTAAAAAGAGTTAACCTGGGATCTTCACATCCCCCGCCCCAGCCCCCGCCAGAACAGTAAGAAATCTGGGGCACTATTTTTGAAACGGGCGAAATGAGCTTGTGGTAATATGCCAGTTCTTTTGAATTTTTTTCTATGTTGTAGCCATTGAAACTTTTCGCATAACCCAAGACCGACATATCGTTCCCTCCGATGGCTCTATAAATTATGTGGACTTTGCCATCGTGGTAAAGCGCGGTAGGGTTGAAACTCGCCTTGGATTCCCAATAAAGGTTGCTCTCCGGTTCAATGATTGGATTACTTTTTGACCTTTTTAAATCAAGCGGGGTCTTCTTTTTTTCTATTATCCTTTTTTTGACGACAGAAGTTTTCTTGGTAGTTTTTTTAACCACTTTTTTTACCACTTTCTTTATTATTTTCTTTTTTCCGCCACGGCGGACAAGCTTTTTAAGCACGGCCATATTTATCTTTTATTCTTACAATGTCCTCTTCGTCAAAATTCCCAAAGGCTATTTCTAAAAACTGCACATCATCATCTTTCGCCTCCAACTGATGAGGTTGCAATTTTTCTATTATAAATTCGTCCCCGGGGTTTGCGCTTTTAGTAGTTTCCCCGACTGTTACGATAGGATGACCAGAAATAATTCTCCAAAATTCCGTTCGGTGTCCGTGATCTTGCAAACTTAAAGACCCGCCACGACTGACTGAAAGAATTTTAACAGTACTTATCTCGTTGTGGGTAAATTGGTCAAATTGTCCCCAAGGTTTTTTAACGGTAAGGGTTTTCATATTATAATTATACAACCAAATAAATTTTTAGCTAACTAATGACAAGATTTTTTGCATCAACTCGTCTGCTGGAAGAGATTTACCCTTCAAGGCAACAAAGAACTTGCCTTTTACCCTGCTTTTATCAGCTGAAATGGGCATCCCGCTCTCCTCTAGTAGTTCCTGGTCGTTATAGTTGTCCCCGATAGCCATAACATTCTCCTTCTTTAATTTGAATATCTGCCTGGCATACTTTAAGCCGAGAGCTTTTGTTTGATCTTTTTTTATTAAAATATCGTACGCTTCGCCGTTCCAAAGAGTCACAAGCCCCTTCTCTTTCCTCACTATTTCTTCAATTTTTTTATCTGGTTTTTTGCAGTGTATAGTTATAATAAATTCCTTCGGCTCAAATCCTTTTACGTTTTTATTTTTTACTGTTATTTTTTTTAGTTTTGGTAAAATATTTTTTGTGCGTTCAAAACTGTTGATATGTTGATAAATTTTTCCCCTATACCAAGTAGCGCTACCGCACTCATAAGTCAGACTGACAAAAGGCAGAATATCTCTAAACATTTCCTGAAGCATATAGAGTCCTCGCCCCGAGCTAATGTTTATTAAAAATCCTTTTTGATTAAGTTTTTTTATTTGCTCTATTTGTTTTTGGTGGATTACCTTTGTTTCTAAAGTAGTAGTATTACCTACTTGTTTAATTTTAGTACCCCTCGGTACAAGCACCCCATCCACATCAAAAACTATCATTTTTATCCGACTGATATCTTTTTTTAAAAGTTGCTCTAAGGGTTTCATTTTATTTTTACTTTTGCTTTTGCTTTCTTTACCAAATCTGACGAGCTTCTAACTTTACCTCCGTGTCCTACATTATATATCATTTTAATACCAATCTTTTTATGTATCTCCCTTTCCTTGTACAAAGAAGAATTAGGATCTTGAGCATCTTTCGTATCTCTATCGCCCCCGTTTGCAAATATATGAGGTCTAATTTCAACTAAACCCATACAGACACTCATATCTTCAGTATTTTTTTTATGACAACTTACGATTACCCTATCTACTGCCTCAAACGCTTCAATAATTTCTTTACGCTCGTGTTCCGGCATAAAGACAAACCCCTTCTTTTTCTTTAACCAGTTGTCATTGTTCAAATACACCACCAATTCGTCCCCTAATTTTTTAGCCTCATTAAAGAGTCGCACATGTCCTATGTGTACCGGGTCAAATCCTCCACTTACCATCACCACTTTCTTCTTTTTTGATGAAGGCTTTTTACTCATAAAACTTAAGCTCACAAAACTTTATTTTAACAGAAACCTCAGTGTGGAAACTACGCGAATCTTTTTATATTCTGGAGAACCAGGGTCCTTGTCGGTAATATCAAATACTCCTTGATTACCACGGGATACACTGCCTAAACGAGAACCAGACTCTTGCGCGAATTGCAGGGCGGAAGCTCGGGCATTCTTGATGGCCTCAGCTAACATTTCAGGCTTGATGCTGTTGATGTCGGAGAATTGAAATTCTATAGAGTTCTGATTTAGAGTGACTCCCTTTTTCACTAAGGCTAAACTCTCCTTGGAAGCAGAGCGAACTAAATCAACTTTCTTGCTGTAAACAGACAGCTGGGTATTGGCATTGTATCTAAACAACGCGTCTTTATAAGTATCTTGATATATGTTGACCGGAGCTACGTTTATCTCCGAAACTTCAAATCCTTTTTCTGTCAGGAATGACTTGATGGCTAAAGTATTCTTCTCAATGTCGGCATACAGAGAATCAATGTTGTTTGACTTCACGTCAAAGTTGAGTGACCAGATGGCAACATCGGCCTTCACTATTTTTTCTGATAGACCTTTCACTTCCACATAAGAACCTTGCTTAGAAAAGTTCTGCGCGGACAAAAAGAAAACGAAGCTGAAAACTAATAATACTGCGCTGATAATCCAAACACTATAATTTTTTATATTTTCCATAATGCTATTATAACACAAAACAGACTAAACAAAATCTACCCGATGTGTTCTAAAAAGGATAGTGAAAACACCCATCGCTACTAGAGTCATAAAGGCCGCAAAAATAAAGGTGTACATAGGATTAAATACCCAGAGCCCACCAGCAATGAGTGAGGCGAGAAGATAAATCATTCCCACGACAAGGTTATAAGCCCCCATAGCGGTTGCCCTCCTCTCCTTCTCTAAATCAACAATAAATGCCCTGCCTTGCGCCGCATCTATGCTGTAAAAGATGCCATACAGAATAAATAGAACTATAATCTGCCATTTCTCTGTGGCAAAAATAAAACCTAGAGACATAACGAGGTAAGTCAGATATCCAAGGATAATAATGTATTTCCTTCCTATTAAATCACCGAGCTTGCCGATCGGCACGGATATCGCCACGAATGAAATATTAAAAAGAGCGTAAAGCAACACCACATCTTTTATAACAAAACCAATATCATAGGCTCGGAGCAATAGAAATCCGAAACTGAAATAAGCGATGGAAAAGATGCCAGACGGAATGAGGAATTTTTTAAAATCGGGACTTAAGGTTTTCCAAGCTTCAAAAATGTTTTCTCTTTCGTGTGGAATACCTGGACGGTCTTTCATTAAAGCAAGCACCGCCACAGACACAGCCGCCGTGATTACAGCCATAATAAAAATTATACGAAAAGTGCTTGCTCCCTGTCCCCAAAAAAGAAACATAACATACACGATAAGCGGACCCAAAATGGCCCCTGCTTTGTCCATAGCCTTGTGCACCGCGAAAGCATATCCTCTGGTGGGACCTTCTGCCACTTCTGAGAGCCACGCATCTCTCGGTGGACCACGGAAACTTTTTCCCATACGTTCAATAATTCTAAAAGAAGCGAGCGCAACCACCGAAGACCCCATCAAAAGCATTACTTTGGCTAAAGTAGAAAACCCGTATCCTAAAATAGTATATTTTTTCCTTTTCCCAGATCTGTCCGACAGCCATCCAGAAAAATAATCCAGCGAAGATGCGGAAAGGTCTGAAAGACCTTCAACCAGTCCGAGAAGAGTGGCAGGAGCTCCGACGATTACTGTAAAAAATACAGAGAACACCGAAAAAACGGCCTCGGAACTGATGTCCGTCAAAAAACTAACAATTCCTAATTTGAAAACATCAGGATGAACGTTAAATGGCCTTTTCTCCATAAAATTATTTTATTACGCCAATCTCTACTCTCTAACCTTTGTTTTCTGTTTTTCTGAGAGCTCTTTTAGCAATCATTACCCTCTTCACCGCTAAACGCTTCGCTGTCTTGTGAGAGCGTCTTGATTTCTTTTTAGGACTAAGCGTGGTTCCTCTTTTTGCCATATACTTGACCGCATTGGGCGGTATTTAAATTTAATTAATAATACTAGCCTACAGTATACACTAAAATGAAAAATAACGAGAAAACTGTCCGATTAGGGGAAGCTCTTTTTCTTTACCCTGAGTGACGTTCAGAATGCCGATAACAGCAAATACCAAAACGGCAAAATTAACGAAATTCATAAACATAAAGAATCTCCAGAACATTGAACTGATAAGCCAAGCTATTATTTCAATCACGATTAAGACCAAACCTTGCTTGATGTGAAATTTGACGAAAGGGTCATCTTTCGCAGCCAAATAAGACACAATGACAAGCGGACCGAGATAGGACAAAATGCCCATGATGGTTTTGTTATCTTTCTTGCTAAGAGCGCCTGCATTCGTCTCTGCACCTTCACTTTTATTATTAGGATCCATAAAATATTTTGATTCTGTAGAATCATGCCGCGCAATATCAATTAAGGCGTGGCACTAAATAAATAATAATTATCGCCTCTTTAATTATACCATAAAAGGCTCTTCTTTTCCTTCCACCTCGTTATTTGCTATACTTTGCGAATGGAATTCAAACCCGAAAAGACTTCCCTAGAGACTGTGGAACCCAATGAGGCCCGAAAAGAAGAAGTTGGGATAGTTATAGAAAAGGCGAAAAAAGAACGTCTCACTCTCGGAAAGGTTGTACTTAGCAGATTAGCATCACTTGCAATTAGTGCCATCCCCCTTGCTGGAAGTATAAAAATGGGCAAAGAGATAGCTAAAAACAAGGCTATTGTGGGAGGCAAAGAACTAAAATCAATAGATAAAATAATGCGTGGAGTAATTATATCTAGCAATTTAATTTTCTATGTTTTATTGGGATTTAGATTTGTTTCAGAAGATTCAGAAGTAAATAAGGAAATACATCTTCTCATGTTGGAATTAACCGCATTTACTGTTTGGCTTACTATCGCACAAGAAAGTATAGAGGGAAAAAGGGGTGTACAAGAGGTTATACAAGAAAAATTCAAATTAAATTTTCCACAATTTTTAAAAAATGTCCGACAATTTGCTGAAAAATATGATATGGAATCATTAAAGGAGCCCCTTTCGGTCTGTGAAAAAATTATAGAAGAATATGGTTATGATAACATCGGAAATTTAATAGTCAGGGCTAATGACGAAAAACTTGATGACAATAAATAACACAAAAAAGGAATATTTAGAAAAGCTCATCGCCGACTTAGTAAAAAATGGCGAAGACAAAGAAGAACTTTCTATGTGGGTTGATTTATATGACCTCCTCTCCCCCGAGGAACGCGAAGCACTCGTACACAACCTTGAAAAGGAGTTGGGGGATTTACAAAAATTAAACTAAACAGCTATCTGCGTAAATTTTTTGCTTTTATTCTATATCTAAATATCCATTTAGCTGTTTCCACCAATAAAACATTTAAAACACTCCAAGAAATTACCAACCACATCCAAGATAGAGGCATTGGCGCTATCTTAAAAAGATCTCTCATAAATGGTATAGACATTGTGGCAATCAAAATTCCAAGACCCATAGCTACCGCTAAATTTAACTTTTTATTTAAAAATGGATTATAAGAAAATATAGGTTTATATAAACTTCTAAAAGAAAAAGATATCACCAATATGTAGATAGAGAAACAAACAAAAAAAATAGAACGCGCGACTCCTATTTCTACATCAAAATAGAGCAATATATAATAAAGTAAAAATATTAGAATGGAACTGACTGTACCAAGACCAAATGAAAGTATTTTAACTTCAGTATTTAACAATTCTTCTTTAGAAGATTTTTTATTTATCCCTTTATCTAGATTTTCATCATAAGCGAAGGCCAGAGCGGGCAAACTCCCTGTGAATAAATTTACCCAGATAATTTGCAAAGCGGTGAGAGGCAAAGCTATGTTCATAACAAGGCTACCGCCGATTACAAAAACCTCATCCAAGGCATTGGACATCAAATAAATAAAAGTTTTTCTAATATTTGCAAGAATCCTTCTACCTTCATCTATCGCCATACTAATGGTCTCAAAATTATCATCAAGTAAGACCAGGTCCGCTGCACTTTTCGCCACATCACTCCCGGAACCAAGGGAAATCCCTATATCCACAGATTTTAGAGCCGGGGCATCATTCACTCCATCGCCCGTCATAGCCACCACCTCTCCCAAATTATGATACAAATTGCCAATACGAAGCTTGTCTTCCGGGGTAACTCTTGCAAAGATTTTTATCTTTTGAATAACATCCAACAATTGTTCGTCCGTCATCTGACGAATATCTTCTCCCACTAAAATCTCATTATCCGATATTTCCCAACCAAGACTTTTTGCGACAGAAACAGCCGTACCTTTTAAATCGCCCGTGATTATTACTACTCGGACTCCATGTGTTTCAATGTTTTTAATAGCTAAGGGAACTTCCTCTCTAATAGGGTCAAAAAATGACAGAATCCCCCTAAAATCAATTTCTCGGATAGAATCTGTATTAATCTCTTTTGAACCCCTATCATTAAAAGTCCCGACTGCTATCAATCTTTTGCCTTCAGTACTTGCCTGCTGTATCCAAGAAGAAATTTTTAAATAAGTTTCTTTATCCACATTGGATTTTTCCAACAAGATATCAGGAGCGCCCATGATAGTGTAATCGTGACCGCTTTTGGAAACAGAAAATTTATTTGAAGAGTTAAAAGGAATATGTAAAGAACTTTCTTCCAACATAATTTCTTTAACCGGAATATCGTGCAGGATAGAAGCTTTGGCAATGTTTACCTCAAATGGGTGCCCGACAAACTTCCATTCTTTCTCTGCATCATCCGGGTTCTGGATGATAATATTTATGTTTTTTAATGATAATTTTAGTATTGTTTCTTGGTCAGGATTCAAATTTATAATTTTCTCTCTAGAATATTCTTCCTTAACCAAATTATCAAAAGTATGGATTCCGACAAGTTGCATGTCAGCCTTGGTTAGTGTGCCTGTCTTGTCAGTCATGACTAGAGTGGCTGAACCGAGAGTCTCCGCTGCGGTTAATTTTCTTACTACTCCTTTTTTCTGGGCAATTCTTTCCGCCCCAACAGAGAGAATTACAGTTAAAGCGATAGGCAACGATTCAGGAACTGCTCCTACGGCAACAGCCGCAGACAGAATCAGCATTTGAAATATCGGCTCCCCTCTTGATACCCCTAAAATAAAAATAACTGACACAATAAACACTACCAGTATAAAAATATACCAAGAAAGTTGGCTGATTCCTTTTTGAATTGGAGTTAGTGCTCTATCCGTTCTTGAAACCAGTTCCGCTATTTTCCCTATTTCAGTCCTGTTGCCTGTTTCGATCACCACCGCAGTAGCAAAACCTTCTATGACTAAAGTTCCGGCATAAACCATATTGAGCCTATCCGCCAATGGGGTAGACTCTCTTATTGTCTCCGCACTTTTTGTTTCTGGCACTGACTCTCCCGTCAAAATAGCTTCATCTACTTTAAAACTATTAATAGAAATTAAACGTGCGTCTGCGGGGACCCTAGAGCCATAAGATAACTTAATAATATCCCCCGGCACCAATAATGAAGATTCAATCTCTTGTTCACTCCCATTCCTAACCACCCGAGAGCGATCTTTTATATAACTTTCCAATTTTTCCAAAGTGTTTTCCGCTTGATATTCACGATAAAGACCAAGTCCGACATTTATCAAAATAGCGCCCACGATGACAACCATATTGAGCCATTCCTGTAAAATCCCGGTCAAAGCAGCCGCCCCCATTAGGATAAAGATAAGGGGGCTCATAAATTGTTTTAAGGCTAATTTGGGAACACTTAAATTTTTCTTTTTCCTAAAATCATTATCCCCAAACAATTCTAAACGTTTCTTGGCTTCGTCGTGAGACAAACCACTAATCGTGGTGTTTAGTTTATCTAAAACCTCTTTTACTGTAAAAAACCAAGGTGTCTCTATCATCTCTCTTTTTTTCATATTTACAAAAATTAAACTAAACAATAGCTTGGGTGCAGTGCGCACAACGTTTCGCTTCTATTGGAATCTCACTTAAACATTCAGCGCATTTTTTGGTAGTCGGGTCAGCCGGTGGTCCTTTCTTAGAACGTGAGACAAGCATATTCATAGGCTTTACCACAAAGAAAAATACCGCCGAAGCAACCAGAATGAATGAGATAAGGGCATTAATAAAATGACCGTACATAAACTTACTTCCATTTATCTCAAAAAAGAGTCTGGAGAAATCTGGAACTTTGGCGATAGCCGCAATAAGCGGAGTTAATAAATCAGCTACTACCGCGGAAACCACAGTTCCGAAAGCCGCACCAATGACGACACCGACAGCCAAATCAACCACATTCCCCCGAAGCAAAAACTGTTTAAATTCTTTTAGCATATATTTTATTTTTTAATAATTAACTCTATCTTCGTTATTATACCACACATATTTTGTCATTAAGGCGGTTCTGTTACGGCAAAGATATATCAGGATAATTTGGTCGATTGTCTCTCTCTTTATGATAAATTAAATATATCTTAACTCTTTAAACCTATGAAACCTAACATATTATTAAAATCTTTCTTGCTGCTCACACTGATATTCGCCTTTTCTTCTTTTGCACAAGGATCTGAAGTCACGAGCAATTTCTCTACTGACGGTACGGCCTTTGGACCAGGAACCAACAACCTAGCTCTTGAAAGCACTGCCCCACCAATAATTATAGAACCCTCAACATCACCCAATATAGTTACTACGACACTGGGTGATTTCAGTATTACTTCTTGGTTCTCCATTATTTTTATTCTTTTTCTTCTCCTTGTCTTGCTTTTTAGACAGCGGGCGTTTTTTTATATAAAGATTTAATTATTTCAAGTCCCCGATGTGCTTGCACGGAAATGGTGTTTTTCGATTGTCCGGTGATGAGTGACATTTCTTTGAGCGTTAAATCCTGCACGTAACGCATCCGCATAATTTTTTGATATTTTTTGGGAATATGCGCGATCAAAAGAAGCGCTTTCTTCCCGTCCAGAAGATTGAAAATGCGTTCTTCTTCTTCCACCGCGGGCTCAAAACCTTTTTCTATAAGAAAATCAAGTGAGCTTGTTTTGTGTTTCCGATATTGGTCCACTATGAGATTGTCCAAGACGTGATAAAGGAAAGCCTTCATTATATCAATCTTCCCCCCCTTAAGAAGATAGCTCCAAGTTTTTATGAAAGTATTTTGTACAAAATCTTGGCTGGTAGCCCGATCACTTACTTTAAAAAATGCCCGAGCGTTTAACCCCTTTTCATAGTCGTGATGGGCTAGGGTCAAAATATCCTTCATTTTTACCTCTTGTTTCTTATTCATAGTAAGTTAGCTAATTAAATAGAGCCGTGCTAGAGAGTCTTATATTACAAGAACACTTGCCTTCAAGAGAATATATAACTGCTCTCATTATAACACACTTCAACTTGAAAAGCACTGTAATCATTTTAATAACAGTACGTCTATGGTGATATATGAAGACAAAAAAAATAAAAAAGGATAAAAATGTAAAGCTCGCTCCGGTAGACTTTGTAAAAAGTTTTTGGGAAGAAAGTTGGACATATATTAAAACCGTCGTAGATGTAATCAGAGAACCAATTTTGATTTTAGACAAAGACCTCCGAGTGATGGCGGCCAACGATCCCTTCTATAGAACTTTCCAAGTGGAAGCGAAAGATACCGAAAAAAAGATTGTGTACGATTTAGGAAATGGTCAGTGGGATATCCCCGCCTTGCGTAAACTCTTGGAAGATATTTTACCCAAAAATACCTTTTTTAAGGGCTTTGAGGTTGAACATGACTTTCCCCTGATAGGACATAAGATAATGATATTGAATGCCCGCGAGATTCACTTCAAAGAAGACTTCTCTTTCCAGCCCATTATCCTCCTCGCGATAGAAGATATCACCGAAATGATGGCTGTAGCTGATATGCTAGCCCTCCATACCAGTCAATTTGAAAAACAGACAGCTGACCGAACAGAAAAACTGGAATCCAGCATTAAACAACTAGAAAAAGAAATCAACAAACTAAAAAAGAGCTAAGTAGACTTATCTTTTATATTTTCGTTCGTTGCTCTTATAACCCGTATCAGAAGACCAAAAGAGAAAAAGCTTCTTTTGGAAACCGCCCTTGATCTTGAAATTCACCTTTTGAGCATCTTTTATCTCTTTGTTTGTAATTTTTTTTAATCTTTTTATTTCTTCAATGACATCAAGCACGTCAGCCAACTCAGAGATTAGTTCCTTCCTCGTTTTAGCGGCAAGCAAGCCACTAGCCTCTTCGCCTACCTTTTTTAAGAGTTCCAATTCAAATCCTTTCCCCTTTAATTTTTCTACCTCATAATCCCCGCCGTGCTTCTTAATCTTCTCCGGGATTCTGTCACGAATCAATTTATTGTAATAGATTTTTTTCATTTTTTTATTATAACATGGGTTCGAACTTCCTATTAACGAAAAGGAGGCAGCTTACGCCGCCTCCGCGAGATCCTCACTTTCCGATTCCGAGAGCTCTTCATCCAGCTTTCGGATTTCGTCTTCATCCCACGGAAGACAGAAGGAGTGCTCCTTCACCACCCACAGCTTGATTCCGTTGATGTAGACAGACCCTTCGTACTCGTCCCCTGCATTGATTTGTTCTCTGCAGAAAGGACACTCCCCGTGGTTTTGACAGGCAATGCGCCGATAGGATCGAATGCATCGAGCGCGTTGAGCCTTTCGCTGTCTTCCTTTTTTCACAACAACCTCCTGCGGGGTATTTTCTATTGGGAGAATATCACATAATATCAAAAAAATCACAATCGAGATACTTACCCATCTCGAAAGAATGTTATACATCAATAATAAATAATTAGTTCTGTGTGATACAATGTTAAACATGAATAAGGTGAATATCTACATAGATGGGAACAATTTATACAGATCCGCTAAAGAATTAGGATTTGAGATTGATTACAAAAAATTCAGAGGTTGGCTCAGGCAGAAATATAATGCAAGTAATATTTATTTGTTTATAGGACTCGTGCCTGAAAGAGTAAAATTCTATGAATATTTGCAAAGCTGTGGTTATATTTTAGTTTTCAAACAAACAATTTCTGTTGGAGAAAAAATAAAAGGAAATTGTGATGCAGAATTGGTTTTAAAAACCGTGTCTGATTTTTATACCAAATCTTTCACCTCTTGTATTTTAGTAACCGGTGATGGAGATTTTGGTTGTTTGGTAGAATTTCTAAAAGAAAATAATTCTATAAAAACAGTACTATCCCCAGACGAAAACAAGTGTTCAATTTTATTAAGAAATAAAAATATAGAAATTGTCTTTTTAAACAAACTTTATCATAAATTCTCAAATAGAACATAAAAAGAAAAAGCCCCCGATGCAGACGTATCTGCATAGGGGTCTTTTCCATAGTGATATACATATCATATCGCAAACAACACCGAAAAGTCAATAGACAAATCCAAATTCAAACTTCAAAAGAATAGCACTTATTTTTTATATTTTCGCTCATTGCTCTTATAACCCGTATCAGAAGACCAAAAAAAGTTTATTCTTTAACCTTCCAATTTATCTCAAAAGAAACAGAATGCTTGTCGGGAATTTTCCATTTGGAAAACCTAAAACAAAGGAACTGAAACTTATTGTCAGAAATCTTTCCGAACCCAAACCTATTCAAAGTAAGCTCTATGTCTATAACCATACAGTTAAATTATATCACAAATAGGTTGTATTCACAGAAAGGATAAACCGATAAACCCCTCGCAAAAATATATACTCGGTAGAAAATTTAAGAATAAATGAAAGTATTTTATACGTATAAGTATACGTATGGGGTTTATTTTTCTTCTTTATAACTTCAAATCAAGAAGAACCGTTCTTGCTTGAGAAAAATAACCCTGCCGGGTGTCCAACACCCGACAAACCGAACTTGGGATGAAGTTCGGAAAGTTATTTTAGAGCCTTTTCCAAAGAATTAGTCATTACTTCAACTGTTAAATTGGAAGTATCAACAATAGCACAACCATGCTTTTGACAATCTTCTCTCAAAAACTTAGCCCAGCCGTCCATCTTTTCATTTATAAGTTCAGGCTGGCCTCGAACATGCAATCTTTGATTCCTAATGGAATCTTGGCAATCAAAAAGAATAACCTGATAATTTTCAATCCCATTTTTATCACATGCTTCTTTTATAAAATCATAACGAGATTGTGTATCAATTAAAACGGGTTTTGTGTGTAAATACTTTTCTTTTACATCCTTTACTCGTTCTATTGTTTTAATCTGTTGCCAAGTACTGGTACTGCCGTATTGTTTTACCATTTCTTCCATCGAAGGAATTTCTTGTTCTTGGTCAGGATAATAAAAATAAATATCCGTTCGTTTGTTTTCTAACACTTTTGCCGCAGTAGTCTTCCCTGCGCCAGAAGCGCCAATTAAGAAATAAATTTTGTTCATAAGCTTAGTTTAGCACAGGTTGAGGTTCTCAAGTAAGACATTAACCAACTTTGTTTTTTTCTCATTTTCTGCTAATATAGCAATAGTTCTTTCTAAATTTAAGTACTAAAAAACATCGCTCCGGGGTAGCTCAGCGGTAGAGCGGTCGCCTGTTAAGCGATTGGTCGTAGGTTCGATCCCTACCCCCGGAGCAGAGTGCTAAAAATGGAGTCAAAATCTCCATGTTGAGCATTTACTGAAGACTTTTCTGAGGTTCGTAATTCATTACGATCTTCCAAAAGTTTTAACGAGTTTTTTACTAGTTCAGTAGACAAAGAACCTTTAGAAATAATACTTTCTGAGGTTTTTTGTTTTGGCTCTAAGTTTTTATTTACCACGCTAAATATAGATTTATATTCAGTTTTTTGTGCTTGCGATAAGGTGAATTTTTTAGGTTCGAACTCGGGAAATTCTGCCCTCATACCCTTTATGCCTTCCACGAGGGTATTTACCTCTTTTGCGTTGTAAATACTAAGGTTTTTCTCGTCCCAGACTAGGTTCGAACTTAATTTTGCTAGCAGGTTTCTTTTTGCTTGCATCGTTCCATTTTCGAATGTTTTTTTGATTAGTAGAGTCATATCAGCAATCTCATTCATTCTTGCATACCAGTCAATTACACCTTTCTTTTTGTCAGTGTCCTCATATTGCTTTTTTAGGCTTTCCAAGTCAGATTTATACTCTTCGTCGGTGATTTGTGTGTCTCGGAGCATTTCACGCAATCTAGTCTTTTTAGCCTCAAATTCAGTTTTGTCTGATTTTGCATTCTGTTGAATAAAAATATTATCATTAACTTCTTTGTCCCGTAGTTCAGTAATAAACTTTTTTGACCAATCTACGAGATCCTGTGAGAAGTTTAAATTTTCATCCACAAAAGGCAATAATTTTTCCATTATTTTTTCTTCAGATATTGATTTATAGCCAAGGTAATTCTTCTTTCTTTTTACATTGTAGTAATAAGTAAATTTAAGATAATTAGGATGTTCAAGCTGTACTATTTCTTTATCACACTTAGGACAATGAGTTTTATTTAGGTAAGAAAACTTATTTTTACAATCACATATTACTTGGTATTTAACATCTTGTCCCACAAAGTCACCTTTATTGGATTGTAAAAAACCAGCAAAGGTGGCTTCGTTGTGTTGTGCTTTTGGTATATTCTTGTTTGCTAATATAGCTTTGACTCTGTTGTGTTGATCTTCTGTTATAAGTCTAGGAAGGCTTTTATCGAGTTCATACCTTTCACCGCCTTGGAAAAAGAAACCAGCGTATATAGGGTCCTTTAAGATTTCATATATCCTAGAAAGAGTGATAAGAGCTCCTCCGATTCTCTTTCTCTTTACAGTGGTCAGTTTTAGCTCTTTTATGGCATATTTATACAACTTTCCAGCTGAATATGTCCCCGTTAAAAACATTTCAAACAAAATTGAAATCTTTTTTAATCTTAGATCGTCAACTAACCATTTTCTGTTTCCTTTTTCTTCTGTTTTGTCGTTGATAAAACCTAAAAAGGCAACACCGCTTGGAATACCCATAGAGGCTTTTTTCTGTAATCCTCTTTTAACATTTACAGAGAGATCTTTTACAAATTGTTTACCTTGCCCAAATTCAACAGCCATAAGTAAAACATTATCCCAAGGATAGTAAACTTTATCGTGAGTAATTATTGCTTTGATCACTCCCGCGCTGATTAGATCAATTATTCTTCCACCCTCTGTCATATTTCTTGCGAGACGGTCCAGCTTCCAACAAACGATACTATCAAGTTTTCCGTTCTCAATCATTTTAATCATATTCGTAAACTGAGGACGCAAGTATTCTTTTTTAGCAGATTTTGATTCTTCAAAAACTTCCACGAATTTAGGAAGTTTATAAAAATCAGATATTCTTTTAGCCTCGTCTTTTTGGGACCCGATAGAAAGCACTTGTTTGTCTTCTGCTTCCGAAGATTTTCGGTTATAGTTTCCTATTTTTAATTTTGTGAAGTCTATTTGTTGATACATAAATTTATATAATTAAGTTGATAATAAAAAAGAGGTAATGACGTCCGAGCTTCGTTGCTACACTAAGGACAGGGTCATTACCTCATTTTTAAACACAAATATAATTTATGTTTCCTTAGTGTAGCATAGCTATTATACTACATTTTCCAATTTTAATCCTTCCATCAGAGCTGTTAATAAAAATAATCCAATTTTATTAAGCTCTTCGTCATTTAAGCCAAAATCGCTGTTATATTTTTTCTGTAATTCTAGTCTGAGTTCGTGGATAGCTTTGTTTGATAATTCTATTTTACTCTGTACTTTCCCTTTTGTTTCAGACCTGTTTTCAGGTTGCTGTTCAAAAGAAGAGAGAACAGCATGATTCATGGGATTATTTCAATTCCGTCTTCATCATGTTCTGGTAATTTTTCTTCCTTTAATTCTTCCTCAGAATATTCTTCTTTTTCTTTTGTCTTTGGTTTCTTCTTCATATCGTTTATGGTTAGTTATTACTAATAATGTGCCTTAATGGATGATTCTTCATTCTCTAGTAGTTGGTACTTGTAATTGATTTTGAGCTATTGATAATTAAGGCTTGTTTGACGGTGCCTTTTTAAAATAGGGCGTCCTGGGGCTTATATCAACAATGTCTCGAGATCTCTGGCAGTGTATGCGGTATCAAGATGTTTGAATACTCCTTTAGCTACTAACTTATTGATTTCAGTTTGTCTTCGTTGGAATCTTTGGAAGGGCTTTCTTTTGCAGATCTTTTCTCCTGGATACCAAACCACTTCAACTTTAAAGTTAGGATTTGGATCGCCTGCGCAAATTGCTGCTTCACAATTTAAATGATGGAATATATTTCTCATTTTAATTGGTCCCCAAAAGGGGGAGATTTTAGTTTGTAATTTGTTGTGTGTAGTTTAATTACCCATCAGTGTTAATGCTTCTTCTAATCTTTCTTCAAACGGGGTAACTAAAGAATCATTAAATTCTCCAGTTCCTCCTAATTGAATGTCTTGGAATTCGGAAAGATTAAATCCTGCAATTTGGTTAGCATGTTTACCGAGAGTTATTGCCTCAGTCTGTTTTTCTACCGAAATAGTAGTAGCTACATCAAAGTAAGTTTTTCCATTATCTGGATTAAACCAAGATCCTAGCGAAAAACCCTTTTCTAGTAGATCTTTATTCTTCTCGCAATAGCCCATTACCATTTTGCCAGTAGCTCTGCCTGTAAAGATCTGGCTTCGTTCAGGGAATGGTGATATCGCAAGATATTGTGTTCCACTGTAGTCTTTGTCTAATAAAGGGCTGTAAGTTACACCTCCTTTATTTATCTGCATTACTAACTTCCTCAACACTCTGTTTTTTATAACAGAGTGTTCTACATTTTTAGATTTCATGAATGATTTTAATTATTTTTAATTTATTTAGTTTTTGAAAAAGATTTAGTTACAAACACTAAAAAACTTTCTGATAGTTTAAAAGCATTTTTTAGAATTCTTTTACTATTTATTATGCGATCTACTGCTTTTCCAACTTCTTTAGCTGGAATAAATTTTGAAGATAAAGCTAATGTTAATGCCATCAAAAGATCCTCCTTTGAATATTTATCTGCAAAGTTCGTATATTTGTGTCCTATTATAATTTCTGATTTATTTTTCATATTACTAATCCGTTTGTCGCTATGCGACGTTAGATCTTGCGTGACAAGCTAAGTTGTTGTCCCACAAGCAAGTAGTTTTCCACGTTAAATTAACTCCTTTGAAATAGATTCTAATCGACATCAAACTATTGAGAAGATACCAACGCAAAAATGGCCCTCTGTTTTGAGTGCCTGTTACGGGTTTGCCTTTATCTGTTATTTGCAAATCCCTAGATGATATTAAAACCTATTATCTTTATTAAAATAGGATCCGTGGAAAGTTATTTAAAATGAAATATGCTGTTATGTATTAAAGTGCTTTTGTCTGATATAAAATGAAAGATCTCGCAGTCATTTTTTGCTGTTTTGATTAATGTTATTACTATATTCTGTTGTTGTCAGAGAACACTATTAACGATGATATACTAAATTTAGACAATTGTCAAGCAAAAAATAAAAACTTTTATTTGAAATAAACAAAACCCCAGATGCGTTCAATTGAATATCTGGATAATTCCGATATGTCCCCACTACATAACCCTATCCTCGCTATATGTATGTACAGCTATATCAGAATTTAGGTATTACTGCCAACAAATCTCGGGTTTCTCTCCTGTTGTTTCTTCTAGGTATTGTTCTACTTCGGGCAATCCTCCTATTTCATCTATCAACCCCAGCTCTTTAGCTTTGTTCCCTAAAAAGGTGGATCCGTCTGCATTAGCTTTAACTTTTTCAATATCTATATTTCTATTTAGTGATATTGCTTTCACGAAGTTATTGAAGGCAAGGTTTATATCTCTTAGTATCAAAGCTCTTTCCTCGTTAGTAAGTTCCTTGTCTGGTGATCCACTATCTTTGAATTTACCAGACGAAAGAGCTTCATAAGTAATACCATCTTTTTCATTCTTCTTGGCGTTACTCATATAAGAACTTGTCACACCAATACTTCCAATAGTTGAATTCTCTGATGCATATATTCTATCTGCGCTACTGATGGCCCAGAGTGATGCTGAGGCACCTATATCTCGTATAAGAGCTATTACGGGTTTGTCACTATTCTTTACCGCATTATCAATTTCCTCTCCACCAACAATGGATCCACCAAAACTATCGACTTCTACAATAATAGCTTTTATGTTTGAATCTTCATTGGCTAATTTAATCTTACCTGTTATATCTTCACTAGAAACAGAATCATAATTGAAAAACGAATCATTTTCTGCATGATTAGGTAAGTAAGTTTTGAGTTCACCATGGAGGTTTATACCTATAACATTACAATCATTTTGTTCGTTACTAGAATCGCTCAAAGAAGATTTTTCATTATTAGGCCAAATTGATTCAAAGGCTAAATATAACAATACTGCAAATGCAATTATTAATATAAGTTTTACTATGGCACCAATTAGGTAGCCAAAGATATTAACGTCACTCCATTTCCTAAAGCTTAACCATAAGTTGTTTATTTTGTTAAAAAGTTTTTTCATTTATTATATTTTATCATATTATTTACTCTTAATCTCCCATAGGTCCATTACAATATATATTTCCAGTTTCTTTTAAACAAGTAGCTTTTTCTTCTGGACTAACATATTTTGGTGTACGTAATCCTAAATAGATAACTAAAATAATAAGTAAGGTTATGATTATCGTTGTTGTTTTCATATATTTAAAAGCCTAACCAATTCTTAATCTTGGCCCAAAAGCTTTTAGGTTTTACTTCTTCCGTATTGGTGACAACCACTTTATCTATAGGATCTGGCTTATTGATAGTAGTGTTCTCTTTTACTTCTAAAACTTTTTTGATTACAGGAGCTATTGTCTTTGTCTCTGCTTTAGGAATAGAAATACATTGAGTTTGTCCTTGATTAAATTGATAACCATTTTGACAGCCACAACTTAAACCACCCGCATTATTTTTAGTACCGTCCCAGTTACTTTTTAATCCAAAATTATCTTGGCATATTTGATCATTCGTTTTTACTGGAACATTTGAAACAAGAACACACTCAGATCCATCACTGTTTGCTTGATAACCAGACTCACATCCACAATTGAGTAACCCCTCAGAGTCTTTCGTACCGTCCCACTTAATATGTGCTCCAAATTTATCAATACAAACTTGATCATTTGTTTTTATAGGTGCAGTAGGTGCAACAACTGGACTACACACATACCAACCATTACTTAAAACTTTTGTGTACCCAGTAACGCATTGAATGTTTTCATTAGATTTTTGTCGTTGTGCTAAACAGCGACCACCACCCAGCCACGCTTCTAACATAGATAAACAAGATGATTCGGAAAATGGATCAATTGCATTATAGTTACCACAAGCTGATGGTTTACATGATGAATAAACAGAATATCCGTATTGAGCTTTCAGTTGTGATTCACGCAATAAATTTTCTTGACGTTTTTGAGAATTTAGATCAGGTAATATTTGTATATTAATTGGATTTGATGCACCACCAAGATCAGTAGAACTTGGAAGTGGAATATATGCAGAAGAAAAACTTACAGGAACTAACAAAGAAAACAAGAACACTAAAACTATTTTATTTTTCATATTTTCGCGTGGGTTTTAACTAATAATATAATCAAAGAGGTAGCAAAAAAGGCTACATAAGATCGCGATAATCTCTTTCGAGACTATCCTATGCACCTTTCGATGCACAGACCCACGCGAGTAGTTGCGACTTCTGTAGCCGTTTTTACTCGCGTGGGATTTCTTATATACCATGCCATTTCTGGTTTAGGATTGTACATATATGATAGCACTCATTGAGCTAATTATACAACCCAAAAAAGCTGTGGAAAATTAGAAATTTTTTACTCACATTGAATTTATATATTAGATTTGATTCAAGACAACCCCTATGTGCCTTTGCGCAAAACACGATCCCGAATAACCCTTTTAAAATAACATCTTGAAATTGGTTACTCGTACCAGTAACCTCAATGTGGTCAATTGTGTACCTTTCTAGTTTTAGGCTCGCGGAACCCTGTATGGATGTATCACCTTGGATCCAGAATACCTCACTGCAACAATTCAAGACCACCACCCCATACCCCTTATTTAAATATAAATAATAACAAATAAAAACTATTTAAGTGAAGCGAATTATAAATAACTACAACGCTTCACACATGTTGGTCGTCATGATTATTAACTAATTATATTTAACGTTATGAAATCAATAAAAGAAATATTAGAAGGCCCTGAGATAAGCAATTTTTCGGGAAGCGAAAAAACTCGCTCGATCGTTGAGAGCGAAATTATTTCTCGTTGGGGTAGGCAAGAATTAAAAAATTTTGATCCACTGAGATCAACACTCACAGCAAAAAACTGGATCATGAAATTCGGGATGATTCCAAAGAAAGGTGAAAAAGCTATCCGTTCTTTTGTGGTATTAGAAACACGTGACAAAAAAGATCCAACAAAAATTGTTAAGCGTATTAAAAGTGTTTATCTCTTCCATTATCGCCAGGTCACTGAATTGGCTAAAAGATAAAATGAAAAAAATAAATACAATATCTTACCAAAATAGATATGGAACAAGAAATATCAGACCCACCGCACCAAAGCTAATGCTGGCTAATTTCTATCTTAAAAATATTTCAAAGTTTGATATTTCAAGTAAGGTAAGTGTCGAATACTTAAAAGACAAAATCATTATAAGTAAAATCTAATTAAACATTATGAACACATATAAAAACAATATTCCTTCTCCTTATAAAACAAGAGAAAGAATAGATCCGATTCAAGAAGAGATTGCAAAGAATGCAGGAAGTTTTAATTTAACCATAGTAACAGAACAAGATTTTGAAACTATGAAATTATTTAAAAATATTCCTGGTTTTGTGGCATTCAAGACTACTCTTAGTAAAGAAAATCAATTACTTTCTATTGGTTACGGGTCAGCGGTCCTGAATAGGTTAAATAAATTTGTGGAAAGAACCGTTTTATTCGCAAAAAATTCTAGCTTGATAGATGCCATGGTGAGGTCCACCAAAATTCTTGATGCATTATCGATCATGCCTAATCAAAAAGATACCGAAGACAGAGATACGGAAGGTCGAGATTTCCAAGCATCCTATACAGAAGATTTACCACAGACAGCTACAGAAAAACAACGCAATTTTTTATCTAAGCTAGTGGAAAAATGTGACGAAGAAGATAAAGAAGAATACTTGTCTGCTTTAGCATCTCCGTACTTGTCGAAGTTCGATTGTTCTGAGCTAATCAAAAAATTAATGCCAGTAAAGTAAATTATTAATTAATCTAAAATTATGATTACAAACACAATATCTGCCTTTGAAGCACCTCGGCAAAGGAGTAGCTTCTTTCTAGAGGATAGTGACGAGCCAGGGATGGCAACAAGCTATCAGAAAAGAACTATCTATCGTCTTCTTTGCGAAAATATGGAGGACGGAGAAGGCAGAGAGGTAAATATAAACCAAATTCCTTATGTCTCGGAGGATGAGGCCTCCATTTGGATAAAGGAGCTGGAAAATTCAATTTGGTAGAATATATAAACATTAAGCGGTGGGTCCAAATCTCTGGGCTCACCGTTTTTTGTTTCCCTGTTTATAAAAAATAAGTATAATAAATCGTATGCCTCCTATTGAAATAAAACCTGTGGACTGTAAGAAGTGTAGTTTTAACTATTGCCCTTGCTGTGAGACTAAGTGTCCTAAATGCGGTGAGATAGATATTCCAGACAACCCAGAAGTAATGCTGATCTTGCAGAAGATGAGAGAGGGTGTGAATTTTGAAGAGTAACTAATATCCTTTTTTATATTGTGTGAGTATGTATATGTTTTGATATACGTTTCCTTGTGGTTTGTCCTATGGGTGCAAATGCTTTTGTTCTTGCGGTTTGCGCCCCGCAGACGCTGAAAAAATCAATTCCAGAATCTCTTTCAAAATTAAGCTGAAAATGCTATGATTTTTAGAGTTTTTGAATAATAAGGTTTTACTAATTATGATATAAATTATGGAAAAAGGATATTTTTATAATACTCTAACTAATAACCGCAAAGATGACGACTCTTTAAAAAGTTGTATAGAAGAAACTGTTGTTAAACTGATTGATTCTGATACAAACTTGAAAAAGCCTGGTATTTTGCTTGGGAAGGTGCAGAGTGGGAAAACCCGTGCTTTTTTAGGTGTAATGGCTTTGGCATTTGATAATGATTACGATATTACAATAATACTTACAAAAGGCACTAAGCCACTTACTGAACAGACACTAAAACGACTACATGAAGATTTTCAAGTATTTGAGGAGGATAGTAAAGTTCAAATACATGACATCATGCTTTTCCCCAAAAATATGGTGCCATATGAGTTAAGTCAAAAGTTGATTATTGTTGCAAAGAAAGAAACTAATAATCTTAGACATGTATTAAGCACACTTACTACTACTTATCCCGATTTAAAAAATAAAAAGATTCTTATAATTGACGACGAAGCAGATTTTGCAAGTATTAGCTTTCATAAAGAAAAAGAAAGTGGCTCAATTGAACAAGGAAAAATTGCTCAACAAATAGACGATATACGAAACACAGTTAAACGATCTGATTTATTACAGGTCACAGCCACTCCATATTCGTTATATTTACAATCAGATGATAGTGAAGACTCAGAATCGCTTTTTCTACCGAAACGACCAGCTTTCACTGTGTTGGTCCCTATTCATAAAGATTATGTAGGAGGTGATTATTATTTTATTGAAAGTGAGGAAGAAGGAACGACTGCGTTTCACGTTTATAAAGAGGTTCCAATTGAAGAGTTGGAAATTTTGAAAGTAAGAAAGACTCTTAAGCGGGCAGATCGCAGGTCATTTAAAATAGAAGAAGTTTTTACTAGTCCATCTACAAGAACAATTAGAAATTCGATAATGAATTTTATTGTTGGTGGTAGTATCCGTCGCATTCAACAAGAAAATAAAGGAGAAAAGCAAGAAAATTACAGTTTTCTAATTCACACTGAACAATCTAGAAATTCTCATAATTGGCAAGAGGAAGTTGTAAATAAACTTAACGAAGAGCTAGTTAGGATTGCAAAAGAGGACCAAGCATTATTTAATGTTCTAGTTGAGGAAGCATACAATGATTTAAAACCTTCCGTGGAACTTTCTGGATTGCAGTTACCAATTTTTTCTGTTGTATTGCATGAAGTATCAGATGTTTTAACAAAAGGAATGCTTGTAGTAGAAAAAGTTAATTCAGATAAAGATGTAAAAGCGCTCTTGGATAGTAAGGGACAGCTTAGATTAAGAACTCCACTAAATATTTTTATAGGAGGTCAAATTTTGGATCGTGGGATTACGATTAAAAACATGATAGGTTTTTACTATGGTAGAAATCCTAAAAAATTTCAGCAAGACACTGTCTTACAGCACTGTCGCATGTATGGAGCTAGATCTAAAGAGGATTTAGCAGTAACTCGTTTATATACGACTCGTAGTATTTATGAAGTAATGAAACGCATACATGAATTTGATAATGCACTAAGGGAGGCTTTTCTAAATGGTTCACATAATAATGGTATTTATTTTATACGCAAAGACACGAGTGATAAACTGGTACCTTGTTCGCCTAATAAAATAATGCTTTCTAGCATAACTACTCTTAAACCCCACAAAAGACTTTTACCTATTGGTTTCCAGACAGGTTATAAAAGTAACATAAAAAAAGATATAGAGGATTTAGATAAAGAAATTTTAGGCTTACAAGCTGAATCAACATCGGATTATTTTTTGATTTCAGTTGAACAATCCCTTTCTATTTTAGATAAAATAAAAAAAACTTTTATTTCTGAACAAAATGGGTATGAATGGGATGTTAAGGCTTTCAAAGCAAGTATAGAACATTTATCAAAAAATTCGGCCAGTATTTCACAAAACGGGAAAGTTGGAGTTGTGGTGAGAACTGATAGTAATTTATCTCGTTGTAAATCAGATGGCAGATTTACAGATGATGCTGGATCTGGTACTGGAGAAGTGGCTCTTACTATTGCTAAAAGGATAGCAGATGACATTCCAGTATTAATGTTAATTAGAGTAAATGGCAAAGAAGAACAAGGGTGGATGGGTTCACCATTCTGGTGGCCAGTAATTCTTACTCCTAAAAATATGCACACTGCAATTTTTGCTAGTGAGACCCTGGATAATAAATAATCCATGAATTCACTTTTTGATATTAAAAATATAAATTTAAAAAATCTCCTCAAGATTCTTTTTGACGATTTAAGTACAAATTTTAAAAAACACATTACAAACATCACCGACGGTGATGTTGCATTGTTAGAGATAAAAACAGATTATGCCAGTTATTTAATAAATTTCAACGAAAGTAAAGAAGGGACTGGTCAATTAATAAGCACAAATCAATTATTACTTAAAACAATAACTATTGGTAGTGACTTAATTGCAAAAGATAAAGAAAAAGTAAAATACTTTTTACGAAGACAATTTATAGCAGACGAAGAGCTTTTTAATCTTTATTTAAAGAGAGGAAAAGAAATTAAACCACACGAAGCTCAAGAAAAGGCACTTGTTAATCTTAATAAAACAAGGGAAAACGGATCAGATAGAGCTGTCGCAATACTTGCAACAGGTTTAGGTAAAACGATATTGTCTGCTTTAGATGCAAAAGATACTAAAGCCTCAAAGATACTTTTTGTTGTCCATATCAATGAAATTCTTAAGCAAACCAAAGAATCATTCGAGCGAGTGTTTCCTGATAGAAAAAATGACCTTGGTTTTTATAATGGAAAACAGAAAGAGAAAGATAAAAAAATATTATTTGCGTCTATACAAACATTGGGTAAAAAGAAACATATTGAAAGTTTTTCTCCAGATTATTTTGATTACATAATTATAGACGAGACACACCATACTGCTGCACCTACTTATGGATTAATATTTTCCTATTTTAAACCAAAATTTTTTCTAGGATTAACAGCAACACCAGATCGAATGGATCGAAAAGATATATTAGGATTTTATAACAATAATGTTGTATTTGAGATGGGACAGGAACAGGCCATAGAGCAAGGTTATTTAGTACCTTTCCAATATTTTGGATTTAAAGATAGTATTGATTATTCCGACATATATTTTAATGGATTTAAGTATGATACTAAGGACCTTAATAAGCATCTTTTGATTGATGAACGAGATCAAGCCATTTTAAAAAAATTCAAAGAAGTTGTTGGTGATAGAAAAACTATAGGTTTTTGTGCATCTATAGAACATGCTGAAAGATGCGCTACTAAATTTAAGGCTGCAGGTATTAATGCGATTGCCGTACATTCTCGTAGCCTAGGGCTTGAAGGAGTTGAAGATAAAGATAAAACTTTATTAATAAAACATTTTAGAGATGGCAAATGTCAGGTGGCTTTTGTTGTAGATATGTTCAACGAAGGTGTCGACATTCCCGATGTTTCTTGTTTATTATTTTTAAGGCCCACAGAATCAAAAACAATATTTATTCAACATATGGGTCGTGGTTTACGTGTTGCTCCTAAAAAAGAAAATGTTTTGATTCTTGATTTCATAGGGAATTATCGTACTGCAAATTTAATTCTTGAAGGACTTGATATAAAAAATGGGGTTAGAGGACTTAAAAAGATTCACAAAGATGGGAAAGATCTTTTTGTCTATGATTTAAATGGTTGTGAAGTCATTTTTGATTCTGAAGTTGTTGAGATATTTAAAAGCAATGAAGTTGTATATTCGAAAGATATAAGAAATGATGTAATTGCAAAAGAATGGAGAGAGTATTCAACATACTTAGATAAGTGGACAAAAGATAATTTATATTGGAAACGTGGGCAACAGAATCAGTATTTTCAAGTTAATTTTGAGGGTATTAAAATTATTAAAGATAATCCAAATATAGGTGAAAAAGAATTTATAGAAAAAATACAAAAGATTGTTAATAATAAATATCCTGGTAAAAATATGACAGCAGGTTTTCGTGCTTTAATGTTAAGCAAGATCAGTGGTTTTATATCAGCTGAATCTCCACTCAAGCCGACAATTTCATTTGAAGAAATTTGTAAAAAGACAAAAGATTTCTCAGATGTGGATATTTATCAAGACATTCTTACGTTACAACTTGAAAAAATATTGTATTGGAATCCAATTTATGGTTCTTATAATAAATATATTGAATCAACAAAACGTGTTTCTTTTAAAGATTTTAAAGTATATCCATTTTTATTTATATATGATGTTTTAATACAATTACTAGATGATTATGGTTCGGACTCATTTATTAGCAAATTTGAATTTAATACTTTTTTAGCAATCACAAAAGAGCACACTGAATCAAAGGAAGTTGTAGAAAGAATATTACGATTTAGAGAAGACGAAGAAAGACATCAGGTCCAAAAACTTCTTGAAACAAAGAATCATATTGACCCAAGATTTTATGGAATCGTTCATTATAATAAATATCTCGAAAAAGACAAAAACGGTATAAAAATTAGGCCAGAATATATAACTGAAGTTAGGGGAAGGGTGAAAAAGTTTAAGGAGCTTTATTATTCAGGAAAACTCATTCTTTATACAGAAAATGCTCCAGAATTGTACTTAAATATGTTATACTCAGATAAGGATATTTTAAGTTATCATGAACAAGAGCGGTAATTGATATTGAATCAATTTTTTATCTATTGTGTGATAACAAATATTGTTACGTTTAATTCGTATGAATAAAATAAATAAAAACATTACCGCAAAAACTCACCCAACTCACTACATGATGCATAAATACTGGGGGAGAAAACCACACAATGTGGTGAGTGACTATATTTTGAATTTTTCAAAGCCAGGAGAGACGATTCTTGATCCATTTATGGGAAGTGGGGTCGTGATAATTGAATCAATTAAAAATAATCGTAAAGCGATAGGGATAGATTTAAATCCTATGGCTTGTTTTATTACTGAAAATACGATAAATGACGTTAACTTAGAAGAATTTGAAAAAGTATTTGATTATATATACGAAAAGAATCATAAAAAATTTATTGAATTATATAATACTAAATGTCCTAAGTGTGGAGGAATTACAGCCTTTGAAAATTCGATTTGGGATCACGAAGAATTTTCAAAAATTAGAGCATTATGTCATAGCTGTGGTAAGTTCATAAAGAATGTAGACTTGTATGACCAGAAAGTTTTTAAAAAAGCAACAGAGGTTTTCCATAAATTAGATAAGGAAAATAAAATCTTCTATCCAAAAGATGAAATTTTAAAATTTGTTAAGAGAAATGGAAAAAGTAGGTTGAATGAATTTTTTACAGATCGTGCATTGGTGGTGCTCGGTTCAATAATTAAAGATATAGATGAAATTAATGACCAGAAAGTTAAAAATCTAATACTTTTATGTTTTACTTCTATGTTGCCAAACGTTTCTAAAATGATACCTGGTAATCTCGAATCAGTTAATGGCAAGTCAGGGTGGGTTATTAGTAAATTATGGGCTCCAAAAATTCATACAGAAAAAAATATTTTTAATAGCTTTAAGCATCGATTCCATAAAATTAAAAAAGGTAAACAAGAAGTAGCGGGAATATTTAACTCAAAGGATGCTCAAATCTTTAACATTGATGCTACTAATCTAAAAAACGTTAAATCGGAATCCGTTTCATATATATTTACCGATCCACCTTATGGTGATAGCATTGCTTATTTTGGGTTAAGTATGTTTTGGAATGGGTGGCTTAGGAATAAGGTAAATTATGAAAGTGAAATCATTTATGATCCATATCGTAATAAAAAATACGAAGATTATTCATCAAGAATGAAAAAAGTCTATGCTGAATTATATAGAGTTTTAAAAGATGAAAAATATCTCTCGTTTACTTTCCATAATAGAAATCTAAATATTTGGAAGGCTGTAATGGATGCCGTGACTAGTGCTGGTTTTCATCTTGTAAACGTTGTTTATCAGGAACAGGCTGTTGCATCTGGTACACAGGGACTCAATAGAAACAATACACTGAGGGGTGATTTTGTTTATAATTTTATAAAAAACACGAAAGTAAAAGCAAAGGAAAAAAAATTAAACAACGAGGGTGGTGAGAAGTATATTGCAAGAAAGGTTCAATCTTGGATAGAAAAAAATAATGGTTATCTGACTTCTGATTCTTTGTATGAGAAACTGATACCTTTTATTGTTGAAAATAATTTGTATTCTAATAAAGAAGGTGAAGTTACAAATATAGAAAATTTATTAAAAAACAACTTTAATTATAAAAAAAATAAATCACAAGAGTATGGCTGGCAAGAAAAGTAAACTAAAAATAATAGATCTGTTCGCAGGAGTGGGTGGTATTTCTGTGGGTTTTAAGAAAGCTGGTTTTGATGTAGTGTCTGCGAATGAATATAATGCAGAAATTGCTAATACTTACATAAAAAATCATCCTGGAACAAAAATGATCGTTGAAGACATAACCAAAGTAGATTCGAAAGAATTATTGAATGGAGAAAAAGATATTTGTGTTGTTGTTGGGGGGCCACCTTGCCAGGGTTTTAGTATGGCAGGTCGCAGAATACGTAATGATGGTGCGTTTTTAAATGATCCACGTAATGAACTTTTTAAGGAATTTATTCGGGTAGTAAAAGACGTCAAGCCTAAAATATTTGTTATGGAAAATGTAGCAGCGATGCTAAATATCCACGGAGGAACTGTAAAAAATGAAATAATAAAAAAGTTTAAAGAAATTGGATATGAAACCAAGGTCCATGTTTTACTTGCTGCAGATTATGGTGTTCCTCAATTAAGAAGAAGAGCAGTATTTATAGGTAATAGGATAGGGATAGACCCCGAAGATTTTTTTCCAGACAAGACACATGGTCCTCAAAAACAAAGACCATACGTAACTGTTGCAGAAACGATTTTAGATTTACCAAAGGTATCAGCAGGCTTAGGACAGTTTGAATCTGAGTATGCTTTTAATAAAAATCTTACTCAATATCAAAAAGAAAGACGAGGAAAAAGTAAAAAGCTATATAACCACCAAGCCACTAAACATGATCCTAGAATAATTAAGATACTTAAAAGCATTAAAGAAGGTGAAGGAAGATCAAGTTTACCATTAGCGCTACAAACAAAGTCTATACATAGTGGAGCATTTGGAAGAATTAATAGGAATAAACCTGCATATACAATAACCACAAGGTTCGATACTCCTTCTGTGGGTCGCGTAACTCATCCACTACAACATCGAGCGCTAACACCTCGTGAAGCAGCTCGGATACAATCTTTTAATGATGATTTTATTTTTTACGGTAGTAGGGGTTCAGTTGGTATACAAATTGGAAATTCAGTACCTCCATTATTAGCACAATCTATTGCGTTAAAGATTCGCAAAGTTTTAAAACTATGATTGAAGAATATAAAAAATATTTAAATAACAAAGGAACTAAGAATTTCTGGAAGAAAGCTAAACAGAAAGAATATACAATTGATGCCGTAAATAAAATCTATAATGATTTGACTAATGATTTTCACGAACTTACGACGCGTAATAGTATTACTTTGAGATATCTTGGATTGATAGTTAATCTTGGTGGGGACAATTTACAAATTTCAAACGCTGGAGAAACTTTTTTAAATTCTCTTTATAAACAAAAGATTTTAGATGAGCAGATAATGAAAGTATATTTGGATTGTCCAAAATTAAACGATAATTTATCAATTAAAATTGCTCCGATGGAGGTGTTGTTAACTCTTTTGCACTCTTTAGAATATATATCTTTTGATGAATATAAGTTATTTGTGTGCTGGATAAATGATAAAAATGAAATCTCTTTTGTTGTAGATTTAATACATGAATACAGAAATTCTAAAAACAAAACTACTTATGCAGATATTTTAGATAAAAAAAGTAAAGAGTTAAGTATTGATGATTTCTCAGATAACGTTAAGAGATTTTTTGACATGCTTCTAATTTCTTCTTATATTAAAAAGGAAGGTGAAAAAATTACATCTAATTTATCGAAAAAAGACATTGAGATTATTTTAGAGAGTTTTTCTCTACGAGATTTTAGTGATAGTGGATATTTTAATTATTTAAATACAAACAATGGGTGGCAGATTTATACCATTAACCCTAACTATCTAAGGGTTATCGAAAGCTTAGAGAAAAAAACGACAGAAGAACAAGAAGAAATAGTTAATACTATAACTGGAGGGTTAAAACTTCCCGATATCTCAAATATAAAACCTCAGATAATTGAAATGGAAATTGATGAAGATGCTGATCTAGGTGTAAAAACAAGAAGAAAAATATCCCCTAGGCTACAAAAAATTGATTTTGAACTCCGAGATAGCAATAACAGAACAGCTGGAGATTTTGCTGAAAAAATTGTTATAAAACATGAAATTGGAGAGTTAAATAAAAATTATTCTAAGATGGTAAATAAAGTTGAACAAGTTTCTCTCAAGGATGACACTTTGGGCTATGATGTATTATCTTTTGATTTTGATGGGTCAGAAAAACACATAGAAGTTAAAGCTGTTAGAAATATTCCAGCTATTACCTTTAGATTTTTTATCTCTGAAAATGAAATAACAATTGCTAGGAAGGACAAAAATTATCATTTATATATTGTCTTTGATTATCTATCTGAAACACCATTTATATATAAAATGCCAAATCCATTCGCAAACAAGATACCAGGTGTAACAATAGATCCTATTAAATATTTAGTTACAGTAAGAATAAAAAAATAATGTGAGGGCGGAGATAAAGTGTTAGGAAATTTAGCAAAATTTATAAAATAGTGCTATAATGTATGTACAATTGAATAGTTTGTATCAAGAGTGGTGGTAGAGAATTGGCTCGATGACCCCACAGCAACCTGCAATTGTAAGGTGCTAAATCCAACCAGACACGCAAGTGTCAGGAAAGATGAGTTTTGTGTTTAGTCCACACAAGAAATCTTTCCTTCATTATTAAGTTAATGTAGGAATTTTTTTTATGCATATAGTTAACTTAAACATTAGGTTAATTGAAGGTAATCTTTCTAGGATTCATAGTCGAGACCTTTTTAGATATAAAGCTGAGGTTATCAGAGACGAAGGAAAATATTATTATCGTGTTGATAATGTGATCATGCATATAACACCACTTGAAGCTAAGCGTGTTATAAAAAATCCACGTCTTTATTATTTTTCTACTGCACTATGGTTACATTTGGAAATACAACGTAAAAAAGATGATCCTAATTATATTAGAAACTTTAATTAAAAAAATTTATGAACGAAGAACTTAAAGAACAACTTAAAAAAATAGAACAAGAATATCCTTTAGTGCCACATACCCACGCAGGTCGTCTTTTCTCAATGGTAAGACGAATGAATAAAGAGAAGGAATTAAATATTTCAATTGATTGTAGGAGTGGTTTTGCTATATCTGTAAAAACAGGTAAGTCTACAAATAAAATGACGGAAAACGAATGGAATGATTTTTATAGAAGCTTAAGCAATGAACTTAGTGAGGGTTACCCAGATTTATTTAAAAGGATATTCCCTTAAGGTCCACAAAGCTTCCCCAACTTTTTGGGTAAGCTAAATCATGGCCTATTCGTCTAGAGGTAGAACTAGAAAAAGAAACCAAAAAACGTATGTCAGAAGGTAGTAAAGGTAGTCAAAAAGTTGACTACCTTAAAGATAAAAATGAAGGTAAAGCATCCGAAAAAGCTGCGGAAAAATTTAATACAAATCGTCAATATATTTCTGATGTAAAAAACTTCGCTTGTTTTTTGTTTATTTTTATGCTAAAATATATTCAACAGGTGGAAAAGTTAGTTGTTGAAAGACAATTCACTTCTCTCTCAAAATAAAGTTATGTTAAGTTATGTTGCGTTAAGTTAGGTTAAGTTACGGAAAACATTAACAAATCTTTGTTTTTGGGGATCTCAAATCAAAAACTCCAACGAAACCTTATATCGCTACTGATATCCGTGTATAAGGCAAACGGCCTTGAGTAAGGGCTAATAATGAGAGGTTCAGGTATTGATGAAAGAGCGCTGGGAAAATGTTGTTCGACTTGCACCCAGCCTTGTGATCAGTATCGGAGCTTCACTGATTGATATAGGAATTATCAAGTAAGGCAATGGTGTATCATGGGTTATGCTTTATGAAGGGGGTTCGCTATTTAAATCAACTGTTAATTGCATATAAATCTTTTTTGGACAAAAATTATTTTAACACCTATTATCTACGCATTATAAATATTCTAAATCACGGTGTTTCAAATAACGAGAAGCTAGAAAAACACATCTAAATCTTTATCAAGGGGTAAGTCGAGTTTGTGCCTAAAATAATAAATAATGAGAAAGAATTGTGATATAATAAATTTATGAAACTTGGTATTATCTTGCAATCAAATAAACCAGAGCATGTATGGAATACATTTCGTCTTGGTATTACAACATTAAAGGCTGGTCATCAAGCTGAAGTTTTTTTAATGAGTGAGGGTTCAGAATTAGACACCATCTCCGATACTAAAGATTTTGATATTTCTGTAAAAGTAGCCGAGTTTAAAAATTTAAAAGGCAATATCTATGCCTGTGGTTCTTGTATGAAGTTGCGAGGAAAAGAAGAAAGTAATGTATGTCCAATTTCCACTATGTCTGATTTACTTGCGATGATTGAGAGTTCAGATAAAATTTTGGTATTTTAATAAAAAAGCAATTAATACAATAATTTATTGACTTTGTTGTCATTTTTCGTCTATAATGGCCTTACGAACATCATCCCAGGTTCGGAGCAATGTTTTTTAGAAAATTTTGGTAAAAATACTGATGAAGGGAGACAAAATATAGTCCAATACTTTCGGCTTGTGGTGGCGAAAATCAAAGAGGACCGCTCCCCTTTTCCACTCTTTCACAATATCCGAAAGCCTGCGCACCGCGCTAGCATCTTTGAAGAAAATCCCCACTTCGGAATTCAATTCAAAGGACAAAAAATCCAAATTATTGGAGCCCACTATTCCCTCTTTCCCATCTATGATGGTGGTCTTGGCGTGATTCATATGCGATTCAAGATAAAAGTTGACACCAAGCTTGGAGAGTTTGAACATATAGAAATAGTTCACCCGTTCGGTGAAAAAAATGTCCGTGTGTCTCGGCACCAATATATCCACCCTCACCCCCCGCAGGACGGCCTGGTGGAGCGCTCCAGATAACCAGCGCTTGGGTATAAAATATGGCGTGACAAGAATAATCTCCCTCTCCGCGTCACGGAGGTGCTTCTTGTAAATCTTTTTCAAAATAAATTTTTTCTTAATCGGGAAATGTTCCACCAGCCAAGTACGTGTCTTGTCGAGAACAATCGGCTCATTTTTCGCCAGGACAACCTTATCTTTACCTCCACCCTCTTCGTATACTTTCGCGAAGGACCGGATGAGGTGGCGCACGAGCCCCTTGTTGCCCCTCACTTCCGCCACCAAGTCATTCCAAAATCTGAATTTCTGGCTCATATTCACTCCTCCAACGAAAGCCCTCTTCTCGTCCACAACTAGAATTTTCCGGTGAGCACGGTGAAAGAAATGACTCAAGAAAATCAGCTCTACCCCGGCCTCTCGCAGTTCTGCGATAGCGTCGTCGCTCAGTTCCCTACTACCCAGAGAATCCAAGATTATTTTAACCCGGAGTCCCTTCTTTGCTTTTCTTTTCAATAGTTGCAGGAAATCATATTGAATCATATCGTTGGTGAAAATATACATTTCCAGATAAACCGATTCTTCGGCATCTTTTATAGCCTCAAACATAGCCCGCCAAGCCCTCTCCGAGTTAGTAAAAAATTTATAAACCATAAGACCATTGTACACTAAAAATTTGCATTATTGGTAAAATAAGATAGAATATCCTTGTGTAAATAGAAGGTTTGAGATTATCGAAAAATCAATATCTGGGCCCTTAGCTCATCTGGTAGAGCGCCTCTTTTGCAAAGAGGAGGTAAGGAGTTCGAGTCTCCTAGGGTCCACCAAAACTAAAAAGGTCGTTTATTTTATAAAAGCTATTAAAATGTATGAACAAATTTGAAAATAAATTTAAAAGAACTCCCACCGAGCAAGAACAAAAAGCTATAAACAGGGTTGTGGATGAGGTATTTAGTTTACATGCCAATTCGGCAAAGAAAAAACAATTAAGTCATCACTATACAGGAGAAATTACCAGAGAGACTCACCAAGAATTATCTGAAATAAGTGCTCGTGAGAACGAAGAAAAAAATGCGGAAAGAGACATAAAAAGTGATATAACCATTCTGGCTATGGAACTATTTGCAAAAAATAATCGCGTTCCGGATAGTATCGATTTATGGAATAGTTTTAAAAACTACCAAAAAGAGGATAAAAAACAAGAGAAGGCAGCCTAATCAAACTGAATAAAGCACAAAACAAAAACGCCCCGAAGGGCGTTTTTGCGGCACTTATGTTGTCTATATAAAAATGTGAGAAACAACCTCACACTCACAACACAAGTATAGCATACTTCTAAAAATAATGCAAGTGGGAGGGTTATATAGCAGAAAAATCCTCTCTTGCGAGAGGATTTTTCATGTTTTTGTCTTGCGCCTATAAGCCGAATTCTGTGTCTTTTGCCGAAGCAAGAGAGATAGCAATTTGTCTAGCCCTTCGGTTGCCCTCAGGGTCAAGCGATTCTTCCCCCGACACCAGGTGTCGGGGAACACGATCTTGCACAGAGGTAAGGATTTAGCCGTTTCACCCTGATGTCTCCATCAGACTGCCCCAACAAGGGGGCCCTAGCCTTTCGGCGTCGGCGTCTCTGCTCGCACCTATACATTGCTGCACACGGGGGTTACCCGCTACCATTCCCATCCCTTACGGGACTCGCTGTGTTCGGACTTTCCTCCCTATGGCTTTCACCACGGGGTAGCTATCCAACGCAGGACTGAAGACAATTATACTATAAATTTTTAGTAAGTAAATAGAGCATCATCTCCCGCCTTTAAACCATTTTTGTCGGAGAAACCGGCAGAGATTTCTAAAACATATTTCGCATCAACGTCGGGGGTGAAAGCCTCCGGATATGTCTCGGGAGTCGCATTCTTTTTTATATAAACGACCTTCATATCTGAAGAGAGCCAGATGATGTCAATCGGAAAATTCATATCCTTCATCCAGAAACTGTGTTCCCCGGGTTCCGCAAAAACAAAAAGCATCCCCGAGTTTTCCAGGAGCTCACTTCTGCCACTCAATCCTTTATTTTGCTCTGTCGTAGTTGAGGCCAACTCTACTCCAATCTCCTGCCCCGCGATTTTTATATTTTTGATGTTATCAAAACTGACGGCCGTCCAAAAGTGATAACCCAAGAAAAATAAAATAAGGAGCGCAATAGAACCCAAAAGGTAATTTTTCATAGATTATTTATGATCCCCGTTCCAACCAAAGAGCTTGCCTATGGTATCAGGTGTTTCGTGTTTACGAATTATTTTTACTGTACTATCTTGAACAATAATTTTCATTGGCGCAGAAAGCAAACAATGATGTGAAGCTAATCCTTCTTGATAGGCGCCTGTATCCATAACTGCTACAAACTGATTTTTATCCTCATGAAGTCTTGGCATAAGAATATAATTACCACCATCGGTATATTTATCATCAGAATCACAAGTACTACCAGCAAGCCACACAGCCTTCAAAGAATTGTGCATATTGTTTACTGGAATCACATGCCATTTTTGGTGAATAGCCCAAGTATCTTTCAAATCATTCATAAAACTACCGTCAAGAACATACCACGAACTGGCATTGGCTTTTGGTATACTTTTTTCAGAAATAACTTTGTAAATAACAAGTTGAGCTGGGGCAGCGATGTATCTCCCCCATTCAATAGCTAAATTTGGATGTTTTACACCTGCTTTGTCTGACAAAGTTTTTAACATTTTTACTATTTTACTTGAAACAGATTTAGCTGTATAAAAATTCTTTCTTTCGTATGGAATACCAAAGCCTCCGCCAATATCAAGAGTGTCCAAAGAAGGATGAATCTTTTGTAATTTTACATAGATACTAAAAGCGTATTTGATAGCATCAAGAATACTTTTTTGAGATTTCATCTGTGACCCAGCATGATAATGCATGATTTTTAGATTCTTAATTTTTGAAAGATCTAAAACATCTTTTTCAGATAGACCAAAAAGATCAAATTTCTTATCCCAGTGTGTGTCTGTCTTTATTTCTAGATTTACTCTTACTCCTATATCTCCTTTATATTTAGAGATTCTTTCCATCTCCATTGTGGATTCAATAATAGGTACAATATTCATACCCTTAGTGCGCAATTCTTCTATTAAATCAAGATATTGATCTGTTTTTGGACCATTACAAAGCACACGAATCTTACTGTTAAACTTTTCATCTTCCCAAAGTTTTTTAACTATCCAAAGTTCATTTGCAGAAGTAACTTCTAGATTGCCACCTTCCGAAATAATAGGCAAAACAAACTCTTTATTCTGATTTACCTTCATTGGATAATGATAAAAAAACTTTCCTTTATATCCGTATATTTTCATATACGCTTGGAAATATCCAATCAAATCTTTTAACAAATCTTCAATAATAAAAGGAAAAGTAATTTGTAGAGGTGTGCCATATTTTTCCGCAAGATCGTTTAAGTTGTAAACATGGTTGCCTTCATTTGCCACAAGTTCTCCATCTTTGTTCACATCGAAAAACTGGGTATTCCACCCATCTACTCCGAGCTTCCAAAATTTTCTCCAATTCTTTCCCTGCTTTTTTATTTTTCTGTGTGGCATCTAAGTAAAATTAGTATAACAAGTGTCTTCAAAAATGCAATGAATTTAGTGTATAAAAGGATTTGGGCGCGTCGCTGGTGGCGAACGCGCCCGGTGGCAGATCAGTCCCGCTCGGGACCAGGGAAACCGAACTCGTCCTCGACCTTGGGGCCGAAAGACGAGAGATCGGGGACATCCGTTGGAACCTTCGGAAGGGTCCTTTTCGGAACCGCCCTCCGGTGATGGATGACCCTGAGGTCTTCAGGGGTAAGGTGAATGTGTGAATCATCCACCAACGAACCATCGAGTCTTTTGGGCATGAGAACCTCCTCTTTCCGTTCAAAACTATACCAATATTTAAAATAAAGTCAATGATTATTTATCATACCCTTTTAGAAACTCATCTTTAAATTCATCCCGATTAGAAGAGTACTTCTAACGGGATTTATAGTTTAGCAAAAATTCTTTTTTATATTCATAGAATGTGTCATCCATTATTGACTGTCTTATTTTTTTAACTAAATTAACAATAAAATATAAGTTATGAATTGAAGCCAGTGTGCCTGCCAACATTTCTTTCCCATGAAAAAGATGTGCGATATATGCGCGAGAATAATTTTTACATGTATAACATTCACAATCTTCTTCAATCGGCTTGAAATCGTTTCGGAATTTCGTATTCATAATTATTATTTTACCCGTCTTGGTATAAATAGTTCCGTTTCTCCCGAGCCTTGTCGGCGCCACACAGTCAAAAAGGTCCACTCCGTTTTCTACCCCCATAAATAAATCTTCCGGCTCCCCTATCCCGAGTAAGTGGCGAGGCTTTTCTTCCGGCAAAATTTCATTCACCCATTTTACCGCGGAAGACATATCTTCTTTCGCGAAACTCCCCCCAATTCCAAAACCATCAAAATCTAAACTTTTTATAAATTCCGCTGATTTCTTTCTCAAGCTCTCTTCTCTTCCCCCTTGCACTATTCCAAATAAACTAATTTTATTTTCTGTATTTAATTTTTTGTGTTCTACTAAACTCCTCTCCGCCCAACGATGCGTCCGCTCCAGCGCTTCTTCTTGATAGCGTAAATCCTCTGCGGGACTGGTACATTCATCAAAAGCGAAAATAATATCCGCACCCAGATTGTGTTGAATCTGAATTGATTTCTCTGGAGTAATATAGTGGATGGATCCGTCCAGATGTGATTTGAAAGAAACTCCGTCTTGCCCTATTTTCGCCAGTCTCGGCGCGTCGCTATCGTCAAATCTTTCGGGTATTAAAAGGGATGGATCGGTAACTTTCGTAACTTTAGAAATATCTTTCCCATAAGCAGCACCAAGAGAAAAGACTTGGAAACCTCCAGAGTCGGTCATAGTAGGCCCCGACCAATTCATAAATTTACCAATACCACCCGCCTCACGGACTATCTCATCTCCTGGTTGTAGATATAAGTGATAAGTATTACCAAGAACTACTTGTGTCCCAGCGTCTTTTACTTGTTCAGGATTCAGAGACTTTACCGTCGCTTTCGTCCCCACCGCCACAAAAGCCGGAGTCAAAATATCTCCATGAGGAGTACTCAAAACTCCCACTCTGCCCAAACTTCCTTTTAATTTTTTCTCAATTTTAAAAATCACTTTAAATTTCCACTTCTACAAATTTCAACTCTTGCACATTCACCGGACTAGAAAGCAAGGCCTTGGTAAAGGGATCGCGCGGGTCAGAAATCACTGTCTCTACGACAGCTAAAGTATACGGGTTAATCCCGGGAATTGTCACCAAATCTCCTTTTTGCAGAGTAATGTCTCTAGGTAAAATCATCTCAAAATTCCCTCCACCTCGTCCTACTAATTCAAAAAAAATATTTTTGTCTGCTTGCCCCGCCGTGGCGGTGGTGACTATTGCTTGCGTTTTCTCTCCGGCATTTGAAAATAAAATCACTTTGGAGGAATTCTCGTAAACTTCCGCGATGCGTCCCATCGGGATGTTGCCAAAAGCGAAAACCATATCCCGCGCCTTTATCCCTCTCGCGGTGCCCACATCAAGCACTAACGTATCGTGGGGACTTTGGTTTGGCTTAGATAAAATCGCCGCCAAAACCAGACTTTTTTCTGTATTCATTCTCCCCAAAGTTTCTTTTAAGGATTCATTTTCTGCCAACACGGCATTGTAATTTAAGATTCGGGTTTCTTCGTCTTTTAATTGGGATTGCAAACTTTCATTTTGCAAAGAGAGAGAATTCTTCCATGCAAAATAGGCGCCAAGATTCTTGAACCTTCCCCCAACGCCATTCCCCAGAACCAAGACAGGACGGAAAAATCCCTGGCTAACAGAAGAAAATCCGCCGAAAATACCCGACCGGAAATAAAATAGTATGAGAAAAGTAATCACGCCAATCGTAATTCTTAAAAACCTTTTTCTTTTTTCTTTTTTATCTAGGAGGTAACTCATCTTGATTACCAATCAAAACATCTTTATAAAGCGGAATGTCATCTAGTATTACTCCCGTCCCGCGGGCTACCGCCGAAAGAGGGTCTTCTACCACATAAACCGGAATTTTCAGAACTTTTTGCAAAAGCTGGTCAAGTCCCGGGAGCAAAGCCCCACCGCCCGATAGAGTAATACCTCTGTGCATAATATCGGATAAAATTTCCGGGGGTGTCGTTTCCAACATATCCTTTACGCCTTCCACCAACCCCCTTACGGAGCTTGCAAGCGCTTCTCTGACATCGGAATCTGTAACCACCACTTCTCGGGGCAATCCCGTCAAAATATCGCGTCCGTGCACTTCTGTCTCCATATACTCACCTGGAATGGCAGAACCGATGGCTATTTTTACCATTTCCGCTGTTCTCTCTCCGATGAGAATTTTAAACTCATCACGCATATAACCAATGATGTCATTATTCAGTTGGTCTCCGGCAATTTTCAAATTTTTTGATTTAACGATTCCTCCCAGAGAAATAACCGCGATATCAGTAGTCCCCCCACCTACATCTATAATCATAGAACCGACAGGGTCATTTATCGGAAGACGAATACCAATAGCGGCCGCCATCGGTTCCTCTACTAAGAAAACTTCTCTGGCACCGGCTGACCTAGCCGCATCGTACACTGCGCGTGTCTCAACGTTCGTGGTGCCAGAAGGTACTCCAACTAGGACTCTCGGTCGAGCAATCTTTTTAGAAATTTTGTCCGCTTTGTTTATCAAGTAAGAAAGCATTTCTTCTGTGACTTCAAAGTCAGAGATAACACCCTCCACCAACGGGCGAACGGCTTTAATATGTCCTGGGGTACGACCAAGCATTTCTTTAGCCTGTGTGCCCACTGCCAGAATTTGGTTGGTTTTGATATTTACCGCGACGACCGAAGGCTCGTTGATTACGATGCCGTGACCTTTCAAATATACCAAGGTATTACTAGTACCTAAGTCTATGCCAATATCATTAGAAATTAATTTGTAAATTTTTTCAAACATTTTTAAATAGGCTTAAATAAAGTTAACAACTCATCGACAGAAACAATTTTACCTTTTTCTTCTGTGCGCTTTTTTAGTTCTATCCCTCCTTCCTTGATGCTCCTTGGAGAAACTACGGCCCGGTAAGGCATCCCAAGCAAATCCGCATCGGAAAACTTTTCTCCGGCAGACATCCCAGAGCGGTCGTCAAATAAAACTTCCACTCCCGCTTGAGATAGACTCTCGTAAACTTTGTTCGCTTCTTTCATAACCACTTCATCGTCGCCTAAGGCAAGTAGATGAATAGTAAACGGAGCAATAGATTCGGGCCAAACTATCCCCTTGTCGTCCGAGAGAACCTCTACTACTGTGCCCATCAACCGCCCCAAACCAATACCATAACTGCCCATTATCACTAATTTCTCTTCCCCATTTTCGTCTTTATATTTAAGGTCAAAAGGAGCCGAAAACTTCGTTCCTAACGAAAAAATGTTTCCCACCTCAATCGCCTTTTTTTCAATCAAATTTTCTTTTTTGAGTTTGAGTTCCGCGATAACTTCGTCATTGTAAACTTCTTCATTTATTGCGACATTTGAAGCTTCATCCAAATAAACAGTGTCCTCCCCGACAGAAGTTATGGTTTGAAATTCGTGTGAAAACTTAGAGAAAGTTCCTCCCGAGGCGAAAGTTACATAAGTCAGATGACCAATTCCGGCTCTTTTAAAAATATTTTGGTAAGCTACTTTCGCCTTTTCATAAAAAGCATTATGTTCTTCTTCGTTCTTAGAAAATGAATAGAGCGCTTTCCAGTAAAACTCTCTCCCTCTCATAATTCCGGATTTGCTTCTCGTCTCGTTTCTGAAAATACTTTTGAAATCGTACGGATAAATCGGCAAGTCTTTATACGAGCTCACATATTGTTTTAAAATATTTGAATAAGCTTCTTCATTCGTAAACGACAAACCGACGTCTCCTCCGTTTTTTAATTTTGTTTTAAACCAATTGTCTACAACTTCATCATCCCATCTACCTGACTTCTCCCAGACTTCTTTATTTTGGAGCACAGATGTCCTCATTTCTGTTCCCCCGATTTTATCCATTTCTTCCCTGATTATATTTTCTACTTTGTTTATAACGCGCAAGCCGAGTGGTAAAAAAGAATACACTCCTGCCATTTCCTTATGAATAAAACCGCCCCGAGTCAAAAGCTCAGCATTCTTGGATGTCTCGTCTGCCGGCGCTTCTTTCCTGGTTTTAGTGAAAAGTTGCGATTGCTTCATACTGTTAGTCATACTTGCATCTTACCCGAAAAAAGTCTTTTGGTCAAAGATAAAAAGTTGCTAGGTCTTGCCTGGCAATTTCCCCGGTATATAATAGCCTATATGTCTATTAGGGAAGCAAATTTAGTCGATGGAGAGTATTACCACATATACAACCGTGGCAATAGTAAACAGAAAATTTTCCACGACAACGAAGACTACTCTCGCTTTGTAAGTCTTTTATATGCCTGTAACTCCACAAATAGTTTTAGAATTTTTACTCTAGCAAAAAATGAGAGTCCGTATGATTTTGAAGGGGGTAAAAAAATTGTATCCATCGGAGCTTATTGTCTGATGCCAAATCATTTTCATATCCTTATCACCCCAACAGAGGAAAAAGGTATCAGTAAATTTATGCAAAAATTAGGTACTGCATATTCTATGTACTACAACAAAAAATACAAAAGAACCGGTGGATTATTTGAGGGTAAGTTTAAATCTCAACACTTGAGTAATGATAGATATTTAAAATATTTATTCTCATATATTCATTTGAACCCAATAAAACTAATCCAGAAAAATTGGAGGGAGGTTGGAATTAAAAATAAAAAAGAAGCTTTAGAATATTTACAAAACTATAAATACTCAAGCTACTTTGATTATTTAGGCATAAAAAGAATCCAAAATAAAATATTAAACGCAGAAAATTTCCCGGAGTATTTCCCAAACAACAAATCATTTCAAAAAGAAATTTTTGAATGGCTGAACTATAAAACTTGCTAGGCAAGACCTAGCAATATCAGTAAAAAACATATTTCCTGACAAAGTTAAACCTTGTCAGGATTAAAAAATTAATTCCCTATCCAAAAATAACAATACCAGTAACCTGTCTCTAATTGCCCAGCATAAAATCCATTGCATTTAGTAGAAAAATCACCCCCTTCAAGAGCATATATGATATACGCCCCCGCAGGACTGCCTGCCGCGCCAGGAAAAGCTCGATTATACAAATATGAATCATAAGCATAATAACCAGCATTCGGATTTTGTGTTTTGGGAATCTCGGGCATAAAAGGCAAAAGAGCATTTCCTATTGTACTGTTCCCCGCATATGAATTCCTCCAACAGCTTCCACTCGCTTTTAGACACTGCCAGCCTGATACTCCCGGCCAGCTATAAGTTGGACTCGCATCACGCACCATATTAAGAGCAAGGGTAATCTGACGCACATCCTCTAAGGTTCTAGCATCACGAGCTTTTTTCCTTGCGGAATTAACAGAAGTTAAAACAATAGACGACAAAAGCCCGATGATTGCCACGACCACCAACAACTCTATTAGGGTAAAACCTTTTTGTTTTATTTTCATCATCAATTAAGTGCTGACTTATAACACAAAATCAACTAATTCTTATTAACTAAATTCATCTTCACTTTCGTCTTCGGACCCACCAATCCATCTACCACTAGTCCGTTATCTTTTTGCCATTGTTTTATCACAGCCAGAGTTTTCGGACCGAAAATACCATCTACTATTAAACCTAGGTTTAGGTTAGCATTTAAAAATCTCTGTAATTCTTTTACCGCTTCTCCCCTACTCTTTTGTTTAAGGACTACGGGACCGAAATTGTAGACCGATGGTTCAGAGCTTAGCAAAGGATTGGGGGTAATGGTAGGAGCAACAGGAGTGGAAGGAATGGTTACTCTTCTGGTAGTGCGAGAACCACTGCTAGAACAACCGTCAGTTGAAACAGAGACTGGATCAGAGAAAGCGGACTCGTTTCCATTTGCATCTCTTACTTTAACCTTGTATGTATATTGCGTACTGCAAGACAAGTCATCGTCAATGAATGTGGTTGAAGCTTGCCAATCAGAGGAAGAAGAACTTCCTGCATTGCCTGATGTTTCAGAAAACCAATATGGAGTAGTGTGTAGACCTGAGCCAGAATCCACGGCTGTTTGGGCTGTAATGGTTAATTTGGAGGTTGAGTCAACTACCACAGAAGAGATGCCGACGTTGGTGGGGGCGATCGCTTCTTCTGTCACATCAAAGATGTGATCAGAATAAGTGCCAGTATAGGTAAAGGTAATTTCACCCGAGGAGTTCGCTTTACAAATTCCTCCAGTACAATCATTTCCTGTAATATTTTGTCCTAAAACATCATCTAATTTGACATTATAATATTTGTCGGCATTCAAATCTCCTACAACATGTAACGTGTTGGTTAGACCCGCAACGGCATTCCCCTCAGTCCAGGTTTTGTGAGTATTGGTCCAGTTTAAAATATTTGTCACATCAAGCCAAGCGGGTTTTGTATCGATTGCACCATAAACAGTGAAACTTCCACTAGCTGGAGTTATTTTTAAGCTGGCTGGTGTTGCATTCGTTGTTCCTAGATCCCGAAATTTTCCGTTAGCATAGATTCTCGCACCCGCTCCTATGTCTATAGTGTCTGGAGTTGCTAAAGTTATATCGTGTGGTGGTTGGTATTCGTATGCTCCGATGTCAGGAGTGCCGTAAATAGGGTTGCCTGCGAGATCGCCGGTAAGTCCAACATCTATTCCGACATCAATTAATTCAGAGTTATAAGAGAGATTATAGTTAGCTGAAGAATCATTCCAAGAACGAGTATACGTTCTATTGTCGGAAGTGGCCCAAGTAGCGCCGTCTCTAATTTCATCTATAGCTGTGCTCATCTTGGTTACTTGAATTTGGGGAAATTCATTTTTAAGAGTATCTAAAACAACTGACCATTGCTGAATGGTCGCTTCAGATGTACTGTGCCCCAACAAACTAATTAACCCTCCTACTTTTAATGCCGTATGAGCAAAAGAACGAGTTTTTGCAGCAGTCTCTGCATCGTCAACTCCAACAATGTTTGAAACTAAAAAATATCTTAAGCTTTGTAAATCTAAACTCTTCAGTTCCCAATCACTACCAGCTCTGCAAGCTCTAAATCCTTTCGCCTGGCAAATATTTTTTACATTATCATTTGTGCTTCCATAGGGAGGAGCAAAAATATCTATGGGAACCCCGAGCGCCGTTGCTAATTCACTTGCAGCAGAAACTATTTCTGAGTAATAGAAACCAGTATCCCCAGTCGGGTCAATCAGAACTTGGGAAATGTAAGGAGATGCTTGGGCGCCAGAACTATCGGCAATAATTTCTCCCAAAGAATTAACTGTAATGTCAGAAGAAGCTAATGCACTGACTGTGGCTCCCATGGCGACCAGCTCAGCTGAAATGACTTGTAACGTTTTTGATTTAAACCCTGATACTGTTCCGGTATTAGAAATACTAATTGTGTCACCACTCCTGTCTATATTTATTGTTTCTCCCGCTTTAGTTATGGTATAAAGCGGACCTGAATAAGTCATTTTATCATGACTCCTACTGTGTCCCTGAATCTCCACAGCTCCGTCATTTATGATTTCTTGTATAGTACTTTGATAAGTAGAAAGCCCAGTATTATTTACATAAAATGTCCCTCCTTGTCCACGACTTAATAATTCATCCGACAAATCCTTTGCATAAGGAGCACCCGATGTGTCATCCACTGACGGGACAACAAACGCCTGTCTTGGATAATGAACAAAATTTATTTTTGGGTTATCTAAATTGTTTTGTTCTGTTATTGTTCCACCTCGTATAGACGATGGATACTGCATATTACCTATAAGGGCACTATTATTAACACTCATAGTTCCACTGATTCTACTTATGCCATAGTAGTTATTGAAGTCACTACCAGGAACAATAATATTGTTATTGGCAACAACAGATCCAGCACCTTCATTCACTAAATTGCTTGCCCTGGCCTCTAAAAGACTACTGTTATTAACAGTCAAAATACCACTTCCTAATTGTACGATTCCATTCCTTGATGAAGCCGTGCCTTTCCCAAAAAGATTAGTTTCACTATTTCCAAATAAACAATAATTAAATGTTAAGTTATTACTTGAAGAACTCACAACACCCAAATTATCACTGTTCCCTAATATTTTTGAATATTCTATTGTTGCACTAGTAGCCAAATAAGGAAGAAAAACCAAATTTGTTCCATCGTGTAAATACAAACCCTTTCCATAAAAATTAGTAGACCCTATACTTAATACAGCGTTATCTGGACTTGTCGCTGATATATATTCAATTGTTTGGTCAGCTCTTCCAGACGTCAATGCTACTCCCGTAGTTGGACTTATATTTACTTGGCCGAAAGTTGCAGGACTAGTGGAACCATGCGCAGAGGTGCCAAAAATTGTTCCCCCAGCCCAGTTCACCCCCGTTATTGCAATACTACCAACATATGTACCGGGAGCGATATAAGCTGTGTGAGGTCCTGCTAATGAATTACCGGCAGTAATCACTGTGGAGGGTAAATTGGCGGCCTTTGCCCATGTATCATATGGGGATGTGTTTGATCCAGAAGGAGAAACATAAAAAGTAGTTGCGCTTGCAGGTTTAATAAAACCGAAGAAGAATGCTCCGATGGCAATAAAAACAAGAACACTAAGATATTTAAAACGGAAGTTCTCCATTGCGCGATATATGTAATTCATGCTTAAAATTCTTGTTAATTTAAAAAGAAAAAAAGTTGAGTTGATAATATCAATCCAACTAATAATACCCCCCCCCCGCAGGACTTTGGCAAGGGAAAACTAAATTGCAAAATTGCTAGGCAAGACCTAGCAATTTTGGGTTGGTGGGCGCGGTTGCAAAAGCATGGGTCTTCTGCTATATTAATTCATATGCAAAAAGTAAAAAACACGCAGGAAAGTAACGATACAATCGTAGAAAAGATGTTTAAGGCCGGGGCGCATTACGGCTACAGCAAGACCAGAAGACACCCTTCTGTCTCAAAGTACATATACGCTACCAAAAATAAAGTGGATATAATCAACCTGGAAAAGACCACCATAATGTTGGAATCCGCTCTTCTATTTGTAAAAAATCTCGGAGCCCAGAATAAAACCGTCCTTTTCGTAGGTACCAAACCGGAAGCGAAAGTAACCACCAAAGATATGGCAGAATCCTTGAATATGCCTTACGTCACGGAGAGATGGATCGGGGGTACGCTTTCTAATTTCACTGAAATAAAAAAGAGAATAACCGAACTGGAAAATTATCGCAAAGACAGCACCACTGGCGGACTGGATAAATACACTAAGAAAGAACGTGTGGTAATGGCTAAGAAAATGGAGAAGCTCACCAGGTACTATTCCGGATTGATTGGCTTGAAAAAAGCTCCGGACGCATTATTCGTCATAGATGCCAGAAGCGAACACATTGCCTCCACTGAAGCTAGAAAATCCGGCATTCCGGTAATCGCTTTAGTAAATTCTGATTCAAACATTAAAAGCCTTGACTACCCTATCGTGGCAAACGACGCCGGCATCCCATCCATTAAATTTTTCGTTACCGCCATCGGTAACGCTTACAAAGAAGGTCAAACATCTTTACCAGAGAAAAAATAAGAGCGTCGCGCCTAATCGACTTGCGCGACGTGATTTCGCAAAATCAATGTCAACACAAATAACAACAGAACAAATTAAAGAGCTCCGCGATACAACCGGCATTTCTGTGATGCAGTGCAAGCGCGCCCTGGAAGAAGCAGAGGGCGATATGAACAAAGCGTTAGCAATTTTAAAGAAAACCAGTTCGGATATCGCTTTGAAAAAAGTGAGCCGTGAGGTGAAAGACGGAAGAGTCTCCATTAAGACAGACGGTAAAAAGGCAGTCTTGGTGTCTTTGCATTGTGAAACTGATTTCGTGGCTAGGAATGAAGATTTTACCAAACTGCTTGATGGACTGACAGAAAAAGCCTTCCTGGAAGGCATAGAGAAGATGACGGCTGAAGCGAAAGATATGATAGACCCGATAATCCAGAAAACCGGAGAGAATATCCAGCTAGGAGAGGCCTTTCTAGTATCTGGAGAAGTTATCGGCAGTTATGTCCACAACAACAAGACAGGCGTCATTGTAAGCCTGACAGGAGGCTCCACAGAGCTCGCTCGTGATATAGCTATGCATGTGACCGCCATGAGGCCGGAATACATCTCACAAGAGGAAATAACCGAAGATGTCAAAAAAACAATGAGAGAAATCTTTGAAAAGGAGGTTGCGGGTGTAGATAAGCCTGCAGAGATAAAAGAGAAAATGTTGCTCGGGAAAATGGCGACTTATTTCAAAGAAAAGACTCTCTTGGACCAGTCATTCATTAAAGATGGAGAACAGACTGTGGGTAAACTTTTAGAGAAAGCTGGAGCAAAAATCAAAGAAGTAAAGCGTTACTCAATATAAAAAACAAAAAAAATATGTATTTTCTTTTAGCTTTATTTTTTATATCACTATCCGGGATAGCCTTCATGATTGGCAGGAAAATGCTGGTGCTTCAAGATGCGCAAATAGAACAAGGGAAGGAAATTTTCTTGGAAGTCCCCTACATAGAAGAATGGAAGCACCTGACCGTAAGGGGTGCCAAGAGACACAGCTACTTGGCATTGGTGGCAACCATCAGACTCTATGTCCGTTCTTCTAACTTCATAAAAGACAAATACGAGAAAATACTGACAGAAATAGAAAACAAACGAAAAGAGCACATAATAAAAAGAGGCAAGAAAGAGGTTTCCAGATTTTTAAAGACTGTGTCAGACTATAAGCGTAAAGTCAGAGAAATAAAGCATAGAGTAGCGGAAGAGGAGGAGGAAAGAAATTCGTAAGAAAAAAATTGAGCCGGCACGAGGGATCGAACCCCGGACATTTCGCTTACAAAGCGAATGCTCTACCAACTGAGCTATGCCGGCAACTATTTATTTTTTAAAAACCGACTTCTTTTTTTCTCTAATGATACCTACTAAAACAGCTATACTGGCTTACCGTCTTTCCACGATAGCATATATTCTCCTAAAATCAAAATATTATTTTAAAAAGATTGAGTTGATTTTATGCCATGTAGACCACCATATACCTATTGGTTATGGTATACTTAAGGAATGAAAAACTTAAGATTTTGCGCCGGATGTGGAACCAAACTTTTAGTTAGACATAAAATAAAATTTTGCTCTAATAAGTGTCAGCGTAATTTAGAATACAGAACAAATGTTGATTTATGGAAAAAGGGAAAATTAAGTGGTGAAATTGGAATAACCGCAAGAAATTTGGCAAATTGGCTTAAAAAGTATTTATTTGAAAAATATGCTAATAAGTGTTCCTTTTGTGGCTGGCACAAAAAACATCCTCTAACCGGAGTGATACCACTTGAAGTTGATCACATAGACGGTAATTCTGAAAACAATCTGGAAAATAATTTGAGGTTACTCTGTCCCAATTGTCACGCGCTCACTCCTTTTTATAAAAATATGAATAAAGGAAAAGGTAGAAAGTGGAGAATGAAAAAATATATTAAAAATTAAATTCTCTCGGTTTAAATTTTATATAAAAAAGAAAACGGGCGGGACAACGATGTGCCCTGCCCGACCCGTATTCTAAATTACAAACTTTTTGCGGGACTGCTTTTACTGTTCCCTGCCGGCGTTGCCGATTCTTGAAGCTTAAAGGATCCTTTTATGTAAGCCTCAAGATTTTCCAAGGTTTGAAACCCGGAAAATACACTATCATCTATCACCATTGCAGGTAGCGCTGTATCTTTTATTTTATAAATTTGGAGCATAGAGGTAACGGCCGAGAGGTCGGTACTGTAATCAAAAGAATACACGCGAAGTTCCGGATATTTCGCGCGCAAGGTGGAGAGCACGAGACTCTCCTCTTGACACAAAGTGCAGTTGACAGCCGTTGTATAGAAATAAAGAATAAACGCAGATTTCACTCCACAGCGAGCGGAAATTCTTTTAGCTAAAAGATAGTCTTTAATTTGCAACAATGAATAATACTTTTTCAGATAAGACACCTCGGAAGTAGCACCCAGATTCTCTTGACTCCACTCAAGCTTATTGCCTAGTTCCGCTAACTCACTGGAAAATACGGCATCAGAGATGTTCTTGCAAGAAAGCTCTGAAAGCAAGGAAAATTGAGTTTCCGAAGAAAGAATGTCTATGGCTATCTGGTCCTGAATGGTTTTCAATTGATTGATTTTTTTATCGCCGAAATAATTACTCAAGTAAATGGCAGTAAAGAAAAGGCCCGTGGTTATCAAGAGCACAATTAAGTATTTTTTCCAATCAATGTTGTTGTTCATCCCAGTACTAAAATTTTAATTAATAATCTTTATCTTTATGTCCCGTAATCAAAAATTTAGTACGGGACAGGTCTATTTTATCTCCAAGATGGCTTCCTTGATAAAATCGTATTATAAATCGCTTTCAGAAACCACAGCGGAGCGACAATGCCGAAAATCGGAAAGAAGTAAAGCATATTAAGAGAGAAAATATTTTTTTCCTTCGCCATTTTCCTGCCGAAGAGAATGGCGAACATCACCAAGGAATAGACGACAATTATCAAGAAAATAAAAGATTCTGTATTTATGAAAAATGGATCAAAATTAAAATTACTTACTTTAAAATTGAAACCGACTGCTTTAAATTGCAGAACTTTAAAATAAAAGAAATGCCCCACGTCATAGACTATCTTGCCGAAGAGATAACTGACGGAAAATATGGAAATGACCCCCATAGGCAAGGTAAAAAGCGCGAAATTGCCGTATTTTCTCCTAAATAGAACGCCTCGGTAATCTAGAGTATTGTTTAGAAAACCATAAATCCAGCGCAGCCTTTGTTTATAAAGCTTTTTAATCGTTTCCGGAGTGTTGGTATAAACAAACGCGTCATTGCAGTTTTCTATCTTATAGTTGTGCTTTTGCATTCTATAAGCAATCTCCATATCTTCTGTGCTGTGCGCATGTTTGTAGGGTCCAAGGTCGTTGAAAACTTTTTTACGAAAAATGGTAAATGGTCCAGGAGTAACGTTGATAGCCCCCAAAAAACCGAGCATTTTTTTAAAGAAGAGACCCATACTATAATCCGTCTGTTGCGCGAACTGGACAATGCTTCTTGGATTGTGCACCACCACTGCTGGAGCAACCGCCATAGTCAGAGAATCTTTTTCAAAATAACTCATAATGCGGACGAGGGCTTCCGGGTCCACAAAAGAATCAGCATCCAGACATCCGAAGAAATCAGTTTCCGACTTTTCCAACCCGAGGTTGAGGGCGGTAAACTTGCCTCCGTTTTCTTTATGAAAAACTTTTATATTGGGAATTTCCGCGAATTTGTCTATGACATTTTTAGTATCATCAGTGGACCCGTCGTTGATGAGAAATATTTTTACTTTGTCTTGAGGATAATCCAGATCCAAAAGAGAATGCACTGTTTTCGCCACAGTACCCTCTTCGTTCCAGCAAGGCACGACGATAGTCACGGACGGATAAGAGATCAGTTTAGTCTTGCTATTACGAATGATTATTTTTTTCCTATTTTCCAGAAAAGTAACGAAGAAAAACACCTGCACGTAGACAGATAAAAAAGTCAGGATATATAATATCACATTCAAAATTGAAGTCATACCTTGGTGTTAAGTATAGCATTTTAGGGGTAAAAAGTAAACGAAAAAAGCTCCTTTTCGAAGAGCTTTTTTCAGAACAAAAGTATATTTAAAAAACTACATATTTTGATCCGTCCCAGGATTAGCGCCAGAAGAATTCCCCACTGCGCACGTTTTACACTTGCAGTTGAAAAGTTTCATTATCGCTACAACACCAACCAATATATAAACGATTGCCTCTAAAGTAGGGATAGAACCCAAAAGCAGATTGATAACATTCCAGTTACTGCTTAGTAACATTCCCACGCCAACCAATCCCCAGTTAAGTCCACCGATTACCAATAAAATTTTAGCGAGCTTGTGACCCCAACCACAACATTTTGCATTGTGCATATATTTACTTTTACTTAGCCCTATTTTCATAAGGCAATTAATTAATAAAGGACCTTTATACTAATACTCTTATTATATCATATTAGAGAAATATGATATAATAGCGTATTATAAATAAACAATATAGACATGCAAAATAACAACCAAAAACCAATAATAAGCGCAATTATCATCGTGGGAGTAATGATAGCGGGAGCTATTTTATTAAGAGGTAATGGCCCAATGGGGAAAAGTCCTCAAAAAACATTGTCGGAGCAAGTTGGAGTAAATAAAAAAGAATTTACACAATGTATGGAAAATACCGACCTAGAGACGTTGTCGGAAAAAATAAATGCTAATGCGGAAAAAGCAATGAAAGGTATCCCAGCCAATGAAAGGGGTACTCCATACAGTGTCATCATTGGTAAAAATGGAACGAAAGCTCAAATTCGTGGAGCCTATCCAAAAGAAAATGTACAAAAACTAATAGATGAAGTACTCACAGGAAAAGTGACAGACGTTTATACTGGTGAAATAAATGGGTATGAAGAAGGAGACCATATATTAGGCAATCCTGACGCCGAAATTGTAATTATAGAATACTCCGACCTTGAATGTCCTTACTGCAAAAAATTCAGTGAAATAATGAAAGAAGTAATGACTGAATCAAATGGAAATGTTGCTTGGGTTTATCGTCACTGGGTAGTTCACCCAGGCGCCCTGCCAAAAGCTGGGGCTGCTGAATGTGTCGCACAGATAAAAGGCAATGACGCATTTTGGAAATATACTGATTTAGTATTTGGACTGATGGATCCTGTAGAAGTTCCCGTATCGGAACAATTATAATAATTTCAAACCACTCTTTATAAAAAAGCCCTCGCATAATGCGAGAGCTTTTTTATTTCAATTAATCGAAATAGTTTTTCAATCTTGAAATCTTGTCGTGCTGGCGGAGCTTTTCGTGGACTTTCGCTTCAATCTGGCGGATGCGCTCACGGGTCACACCGAACTCTTCCCCCACTCTCTCCAGAGTATGCTGGATGCCGTCTAGCAATCCGTAACGCATCTCCAAGATTCTGCGCTCTTTAGGATTTAATTCATTCAGAACTTCCCGAATTTGGTCGGAAAGAATTCTACGAGAAGATTCTTGGTCTGGACGCAGAATTTTATCGTCGGGAATAAAGTTTTCCAGTGTTGACTTATCGTCATCATCTCCGACTGGCTGTTCCAGGGAAACGGTCTCTTGACTGATATTTTCAATAACGTGGATTTTTTCAACCGGCACACCCATCTCCGTCGCAATCTCCTCAGCAAGCGGTTCCCTACCCAAGTCCTGACTCAATCTGCGGTGAGTTTGTTTATATTTTGAAATCGTCTCAACCATATGCACCGGAATGCGAATGGTTCTGGATTGGTCGGCCAAAGCGCGGGTTATGGATTGGCGAATCCACCAGGTGGCATAAGTGGAAAACTTATATCCTTTAGTCCAATCAAACTTCTCCACAGCTTTAAATAGACCCAGATTCCCTTCTTGAATCAAATCAAGCAGAGTCAGGTTGGCTGACCTACCGACATACTTTTTTGCAATAGAAACCACCAAACGTAAGTTGGCGCGCGCGAGCAAGTTTTTAGCTTCCAAGTCTCCGTGTTCAATGCGCTTGGCAAGCACCTTTTCATCGCTCGCGTGGATAAGCGGATACTGTCCAATTTCTTTCAAATACATCTGGATGGAGTCGTGCATACTCCCCTTGTTCAAATCTTTGTCATTCAAATCAATATCCAGGTTTAGTAAATTTCCGCCTTCAAGCACATCAATAGAAGCTGTCGCAAACTTTTCATAAAGTTCATCTAAAAATAAAATATTATTTTCTATATCGGGAAAAGTTTTTAAAATTTCGTCATAAGTGATAAACCCGCGCTTTCTTCCCTTTTCAATTATTCCTTCCGCCAAATGATTTAAAACTTCCGCTTTTTTCTCTAAAGAAGACATTTTTTTGACCCCGTCTTTTTTTATGATCTTTTTTACCGCCTTTTTCTGTTTTTTGATATTTTTCTTTACTTTAGCCTTTTTTACTTTTTTAATAACTTTTCTTTTTTTGTTTATTTTTTTCTTTTTCATAAAATATTGATTATTTTTTATTTAAACGACCATTTTTAATCTCTTCCTTTTTTTTAATCAATTCATTTATCTCTTGCAGTATCTTCTTCCCCTTTTCTCCTTCTGGCTCCCGCTTTAATTCTGACATTTTTTTATTTAACTCTTCATTAATATTTTCTTCTTCAAAATTAAGAAACATTTCCGCTACATCCTTCTCTAAATTGTCATTGTCTGTATGCGACACCTCTGCTTCAAAAATAAGGTCTTCCTTGGTATCTTTATATTTCTCCCCGATATCGCCTAACTTTTCAAAAATAGTTTTAAAATCCACTACAGGCTCCGGCAGAGTTTGCTGCCAAAGCGCAATACCTAAAAGATTTCGTTCTATGCGGTCTTTTCTATATATTTTCGTCAGTATTTCTCCGGCTTCTTTTATTTCCTCCGTTTCGTATTTAAATTCTTGTTCAATTTTCTTTAAATCATCTTGCAAGGCGTCGAGCGGTATGGAAGATGCGTCGCTAATTTTTTTCAAGAAATACATCTTTTCGATTGAGCTCCCCACAGCGTTTACAAAGGGCAGTATCTTTTCTTTTATTTCCCTGCCAGCTTTGCGTCCATCGTTTTCGTAATTTTTCAAGACTTTGTTCAACAAGAACTCTATGATGTGTTTTGAATTTTTAATGGCTTCGCGCCAAGCAGGAATTCCCGTTTTAGAAATTAAGTCCGCTGGGTCAACACCTTCCAGCATTTCCACCACCTTCACATCCATATTGAGCGAAAGGGCTATTTTCCCAGCGCGGATAGTGGCATTTGCCCCCGCTTTATCGGCATCAAAGGAAAGCACGATGTTCGATGATAAACGACGTACGAGCCCGAGGTTGCTTACAACATTCTCTTTAGAAACGGTAGAATCGGACAGAGCCGTACCAGAAGTGGCTATGGTGTTCCTGTACCCCGCCTGGTGCGATAAAATCAAATCCATCTGACCCTCCACTAAAATAGAAAAATTGTTTTTACGGATTGAATCTTTGGCTTTATCAATGCCGTAGAGCACCGCATTTTTGCTGAAAATTGGAGTCTCCGGACTGTTTAGGTATTTAGCGGATTTGCCATCATCTACAAAGATTCTCCCAGAAAAAGCGACTATGCGCCCGCTTGAATCGGCAATCGGGAACATTATCCGCCCGCGAAATCTGTCATACATCGCTTTGTTGGCATCATCGGGCTTTTTTGCCAGACCGGCGCGCTCTATCTCAACATCGGAAAAACCTTTGTCTTTAAGATATGAATAGAGTAGTCGCCAGTCTAATAGGGCAAATCCAATTCTAAAATCTTTTATGCTTTTTTCATTCAGTCCGCGAGATTTCAAGTACTCCAGGGCTTCTTGGTTTTTTTCTAAATTATTCTCAAAATACAAACAAGCTTCTTGCATTGCCTCATATAATTTTTCCTTTTCACTCTTATTTTCTTTGGCTTCTTTACTGAGAGGTTCAAGTTGCACTCCCGCTCTATCCGCGAGCATTTGGAGTGCGCCCTTAAAATCAAGTCCTTCAAATTCTTCCACAAAAGTGAAAATATCCCCCGAGGCACCACAACCAAAGCAGTAATAGGTTCCGCGGTCAGCCGAGACGAAAAACGAAGGAGTCTTTTCGTTATGAAAAGGACACCTGGCTTTCAAATTTGTGCCCGCCTTCTCAAGCTTTATATAAGAAGAGACTACTTCTTCAATTGATAGCCTCTCCTTAATTTTTAGAACGGGAGAGTTCATGATTATTCTATTCTTCTTTAGCCTCAGCAAACTTATTTTTGAACCCGGTTCCGGCTGGAATCAATCGTCCAATGATGACATTTTCTTTCAAGCCTCTGAGAGAATCTACTCCGCCCTTGATGGCGTTTTCAATGAGAACACGGTTGGTATTTTGGAAGGAGGCGGCCGAGAGCCAGCTCTTGGTGCGGAGTGAGACTTCGGTAATACCGAGAACCACTATTTCCGCTTTTGCTTCTTTTCCACCAAGTCCGGTTATTCTTATATTTTCTTCTATAAGGGCGGTGTTTTCCACGATGTCTCCGGCAGAGAAATTGGTTTCTCCCGCATCCTTTATCTTTCGGCGAGAGAACATTTGGCGGATAATAATTTCCGTATGCTTTCTAGAAATTGAAGCGCTCTGAAGCTCATAAACTTTATTTATTTCACCAATAATGTATTCTTCAACCAATTCTTTGCTTCCCAGTCTGAACATTTCGGCGATATCGGCCGAACCGTCGGTCAAGAGCTCTCCTTTCTTTACTTTATCCCCCGCTTTAACGATAGGTGTTCGGCGGAAGGCTACTGCGTATTCCATTTCATTTTTCTTGCCATCAGCAAGGCTATCAGATAGAACTTTAATCACCTTCTCTTTATTCTCTTTGACTTTCACTTCAAGCACTTCTCCGTCCGTCTCAGAAATAATGGCTGGATTTTTAGGAATTCTCCTTTCGAAGATTTCTTCAATACGAGGAAGACCTGTGGTAATGTCGGTTCCTGCTACTCCTCCGGCGTGGAATGTACGGAGCGTCAGCTGAGTTCCCGGCTCACCGATAGCTTGAGCGGCTATGATGCCGACAGCTTCACCTTGTTCCGCCAAATGGTTTCTTCCAAGATCCAATCCATAGCACTGAACGCACAGACCGTGGGCTGTCTTACAAGTAAGAGGAGAACGCACGAATACTTCAGTGAAACCCGCTCCTTCAATATTGTAAGCCTCTTCCTTGGTAACCAAGAATCCTTTTTTGTAAACCACTTTTCCATCTTTATCTTTCAGGTCGGAAGCTAAGACTCTTCCGCGAATGTTTTTGGAAAGAGGAATTTCAATTCCGGAAATATTTTCTCTGGTAACCACCTTACCTTCTTTCGTACCACAATCTTCTTCTGTTATCACCACGTCTTGCGCCACATCCACCAATCTGCGCGTCAGGTATCCGGCCTTGGCGGTGTTAAGCGCAGTGTCAGATGCTCCTTTACGGGCGCCGTGAGTAATAACGAAATATTCAATAGGAGAAAGACCTTCAAGGTATGAAGGAATAATTGGGTATTCAAAAATCTTTCCAACATTGTTTTGAATCAGACCCTTCATTCCAGTCATTTGTGTAAGCTGGCCGAGAGAACCTCTGGCTCCAGAAATAAACAAATCATAAGCAGAACCCTTTTTATCTAGTGTGGCCGGTAATATTTTTTCTAAATCTTTCTTTGCATAGGTCCATATTTCTATAATTTTTTGGTATCTCTCCTCCTCAGAAAGGAGACCTTCTTCCCACTGGGAAACAACTTCTTCTTCAAGTTTTCTGGCGTCTTCTATGATTTTTGGTTTTTCTACAGGAAGCCTAACATTGTCCAATCCCCAAGTGGTTCCAGAAACGGTTGAATATTTAAACCCGAATTCCTTTATCTTGTCCAAGAACGCCGGAGTATTGTCAATACCCACATGCACGATAAGCTCATCTAAAAGAGAAGACAATCTCTTCTGATTCATTTCGTCGTTCACATAAGCAAAATCGTTGGGAAGAATACTGTTAAACAACAGTTTGCCCACGGAAGTTTCAAAAATTCCTCCGTCAAATTTCCTGTATTTGTGTGAATCGGTTGCAAGTACTTTTATTTTCGCTCGTAGAGTTACGATGCCGTAGTCGTAAGCGGTAATGGCCGTATTGGGATTGGAGAAATACTTTCCTTCTCCCTCTTCCCCATCCATTGACTTGGTCATCCAGTAACTTCCGAGCACTATATCTTTACTTGGATGCACGATAGGATCTCCGTTTTGCGGCTTGAGCAAATTTTTATTGGCTGCCATTAATTCCTTCGCTTCCCATTGCGCCTCTTCCAATAGAGGCACATATACCGCCATCTGGTCTCCGTCGAAGTCCGCGTTGAAAGCCTGACAAACGAGAGGGTGCACTTGGATAGCATTTCCTTCAATCAAAATAGGATTGAAAGCCTGAATACCCAAGCGGTGCAGGGTTGGAGCGCGGTTCAAGAGCACGTATTTGCCTAAAATCACTTCCTCCAACATCGCCCAAACTTCCGGAGAGCGTTCTTCTATGAGCTTGTTTGCCCCGCGAATATTGAATGCAAGTTCCGCTTGGAGAATCTTGGAAATTACAAACGGTCGGAAAAGTTCCAACGCCATATGCTTCGGTAATCCGCATTGATTTAGCTTTAATTCCGGACCGACAACGATAACACTGCGGCCTGAATAGTCCACACGCTTACCGAGCAAGTTCTGGCGGAAAAGTCCTTGTTTGGATTTCAGGTTATCAGACAGAGATTTAAGTGGACGCTTCTGAGACTGACTCATTGCGGCAGAATCATTCTGCTTGGCTATGGAGTTGTCTATCAAGGCGTCAACAGCTTCCTGAATAATGCGTTTTTCATTTCTTAAAATAACGTCCGGAGCATTGATTTCCTTCAACTTTTTCAAACGATTGTTTCTGTTTATCACTCTACGATACAAGTCGTTCAAATCAGAGGTGGCATGACGTCCCCCGTCTAACGCCACCATCGGGCGAAGCACTGGAGGAATAACCGGAATGACCGTAAGGAACATCCACTCTGGACGAATATCCGCATAAGTCATCGCTCGGATAAGTGACAGCCTCTTCTGTAGTTTTTCTTTCTCCGCCGCGCTCGTCTTCTCCAGCATCTTTTCGGTGAGAACTTTGAGTTTGTTTAAATCCAGGTTTTTAAAGATGGAATATATGGCTTCAGCGCCGATATTCGCCTCAAAACAAGTTCCGTACTTTAAGGAATAATGATGGAAAGAAATTTCATTCAAAACTTTTCCTTCATAAATTTCTCCTATTTCTTTCTTGGTAACTGAAAGCAAATTTTTCAATTTCTCTCTGGTCTCCTCGTCGGCTGAATTTTTCAGCTTCATTTTATATTCTTTATCCAAACCGGAAAGAATGATTTCCTTCTCGTCTTCATGCACTTTAGTGATGATGTATCCAGCAAAGTAAATTACTTTCTCTAAATCCGAAACGGAAATATTGAGGAGAATACTCATCCGAGAAGGCACTCCGCGCAAGAACCAAATGTGGGAAACTGGAGTAGAGAGTTCTATGTGTCCCATGCGCTCTCTACGTACTATTGAACGAGTAACTTCCACGCCACACTTCTCGCAGATGATGTCCTTGTAACGAATTCGGCGATATTTTCCGCAGTAACATTCATAGTCTTTTTCCGGACCGAAAATTTTCTCATCAAAGAGACCTCCGCGCTCGGATCTGCCCGTGCGGTAATTTATCGTTTCCGGTTTAGTGACTTCTCCAAAGGACCACTCTTTTATTTGTTCCGGAGATGCAAGCCTAAGCCCAATTTGATCAAATTCAGTTGTGTTTAAGGTTTTCATATGTTTTTTTTATTTATCTCCGGATTTTTTTAAATCCACATCTAGCGCCAACCCACGCAGATAGTTTAAGAGTACGTTGAAGGAAGCAGGAGAATTTGGCGGCCTGATTGTTTCGTTTTTGATAATAGAGTCAAAAGTGGCGGATCTACCCAATATATCGTCGGACTTGATGGTAAGCATTTCGCGAAGCGTGTAAGCCGCGCCGTAACCCTCCAACGCCCAGACTTCCATTTCTCCGAATCTCTGTCCTCCACCTTGAGCCTTTCCTCCGAGCGGTTGCTGAGTAATGAGAGAGTACGGTCCAATAGAACGCATATGAATCTTGTCTTCTACCATATGGTGAAGCTTGAGCATATACATATAACCCACAGCGATATCTTGCTGGAAAGCTTCTCCAGTGCGTCCGTCAAAAAGTTTCAATTTACCATTTTCCGGCAATCCTGCCTTTTTTAATTCTTCTTTGATTTCTTCGCTCTTGGCTCCCAAGAATGGAGGCACAATGGCTTGATAACCGAGACTGTTAGCCGCCATACCGAGATGCATTTCCAAAATCTGTCCCAGGTTCATACGAGAAGGAACGCCGAGAGGTGAAAGAATGATATCAATAGGTGTACCATCTGCAGTGTAAGGCATATCCTCTTCTGGAAGAATCATAGAAATAACTCCCTTGTTTCCGTGTCGGCCGGAAAGCTTGTCTCCCACTGAAATGTTTCTGATTTGCGCGATTTCAATCACGATTTTCTTGATGATTCCGGCTTCTAGTGTATGACCCAAATCACGGGAGAAAATTTTAACACCGATGATGCGTCCACGTTTACCGTGTTCCATACGCAAAGATGTGTCTTTCACATCGCGCGCTTTCTCGGCAAAAATTGAACGCAAAAGTCTTTCTTCCGGAGTAAGCTCAGTCTCACCCTTAGGAGTAATTTTACCAACTAGGATATCGTTTTCACGAACCTCGGCCCCGATACGAACGACACCGTCTTCATCCAAATCTTTTAATTTAAGTTCTCCGACATTTGGAATATCGCGAGTGGTGATTTCGGGTCCGAGCTTGGTATCGCGAACTACACAAGTAAATTCTTCAACATAAACGGATGTGAATTTGCTCTTTTTTACCAAACGTTCTGAGACAATGATGGCGTCTTCGTAAGTTGAACCAGACCAAGACAAAAAGGCCACGAAAATATTCTGCCCGAGAGAAATCTGTCCGTTAACGGTACTGGAAGTATCCGCCAGAACTTCGCCCTTTTTAACCTTGTCACCAACGTTTACTAGCGGACGTTGATGAAACACTGCAAAGTTGTTGTTTCTTAAGAAATTAACCAGAGTGTAAGTGACTTCCTTTTTTCCTTTAACCACAATTTTCTTAGCATCCAAATAAGAGACGACTCCTTCTTCTTCCGAGATAATTAGCCTACCAGAATCTCTTGATGCCAACTCTTCAATACCCGTTGCCACTATAGGCATTTCTGGCAAGACGCAAGGCACTGCCTGCTTCTGCATGTTACTTCCCATGAGTGAGCGGTTGGCATCGTTGTGTTCCAGAAATGGAATCATTGATGTCGCTATAGAGAATGCCTGGTTGGGGGCCACGTCAATAAAATCAACTTCGTCTTTGGAAACCATACCGGGCTCTGTCTTAATTCTGGCTTCCACTTTATCTTTCGTTATTTTCCCATCTTCGTCGTAAGGAATACCGGCATGCGCAATGTTGTACTTTTCTTCTTCAAGCGCGTTTAAATAAACCACCTCGCCAGTAATTTTGCCATTTTTAACTTTTACATAAGGAGTTTCAATAATTCCAAAATCGTTTATCTTCGCATAAGTTGAAAGGTGCAAGATAAGTCCGATGTTCGGGCCTTCCGGGGTGTGAATAGGACAGACTCTGCCGTAGTGTGAAGGATGCACGTCGCGAACTTCCAGCCCTGCGCGCTCGCGAGTGAGACCTCCGGGTCCGAGTGCGGAGAGCGTACGTAAGTGCTCCATCTCGTAGAGTACATTCTCTTGCGCCATAAATTGTGAAAGTTGGTTCGTAGTGAAAAATTCTTTAATACGAGCTTGAAGCGGACGCTGGTTGATGATGGCGATAGGCATCGCAGTGTCCACATCAATAATAGACATCCTGTCTTGAATGTTTCTCTTGATTTGCATCATACCGGTGCGAATTTTCTGTTGAAGTATTTCTCCGACGAAACGCACGCGCCTCTGACCCAGGTGATCTATATCATCAGCCTTGGCAAGCGGTGTATTGTTTAAGGTTATAATATTGGAAATTACCGTCACTAAATCTTCTTTATTTATAGTACGACGAGCCATCTCCGTCTCGTCCATAGGCTTACCGAAACGTTGATTAAATCTGAATCGTCCTACAGGGGAAAGGTCATAGCGTTCCGCGGTAAACAAAGAATTAATGAATTCCTTGGCGTTATCGGCGGTAGCCATATCCCCGTCCCGAAGACGCTTATAAATCTCAACGTACGCGTCACTTTGAGTTTTTATCCCGTCTTTTGCCAGAGATGCTTTAATGGTTTCCTTGATGGTTGAATCAGCTTCAAATGCTTTCAGAATCGCCTCATCCGTCTCATAACCCATAGCGCGCAAGAGCGCGGTGGCTGGAAACTTTCTTTTCTTGTCTATTCTTATATAAATTGCGCCGTCCGCTTCAGAAGCTATCTCAATCCAGACTCCGCGAGCCGGAATAACTTTCGCGCCGAAATATTTAGTACCCTTGCTCTCCGCCTCTGTAAAGAAAACTCCGAAACTTCTCGCTAGCTGTGGCACGATGACGCGCTCCACTCCGTTGATGATGAAAGTACCGTGCGGAGTCATTAGAGGAACTTCCGACATGAAAATTTCTTGTTCTTTAACTGTACCTAAAATTTTGTTCGTCAATTTTACCCGCGCTTTCAGTAGCCCTTGGTAAGAGAGTTTGTTTATTTTGGAATCATTTTCGTCTACTTTGGACTCACTTAAAGAAAAAGAAGTGAATTCCAATTGAAACTTTTTTCCAGAGTAATCTATAATCGGAGAGAATTCTTTAAAGACTTCTCCAATACCAGTCTCTACGAGCCATTTGAAACTCTTGACTTGAGCTTCTATTAAATTTGGAAATTCTACAAGAGGTTTCTTGTATCTTCCAAAGAACTTCTTCGGACGCTTTGTGCTTTTTTGCATAGTTATTTTTCCAAATAAAAGAAAAAAACAAAGAGATGACAGGGAAAAACAGACGAAAAATGCTTTTCTCTAGCTTCTCTATAAATCTTCTTGGTTTATTTAGATGATTAAGCTAAAACCCTATTAATATACCCCAAAACAAAAAACAGAATATACACAGGATTGCATCCGATACTCAATCAATGAATCCAGAACACCTTACTCCTTTTTTACTTTTTTGTCAAATTTTTCCACTCTTCTATCTTCTTATGGTTGCCGGAAAGTAAGACTTTCGGTACTTTGTAGTTTTTCCCGCCATATTTTAAAATCTCGGGACGAGTGTAAACTTCACTGCTTGAGACGCGTTCTTCTTCTAGGGATTCATATTTGCCCAAAACCCCGGGAATCTGGCGAGAGATGGAGTCTACTAAAACCATCGCTGGCAATTCCCCACCCGTCAGGACATAATCCCCAATGGACAAATTTATAATTTTAAATTTTAAATTTTTAATTACTTTTTCTACCCGCGAATCTATCCCCTCATATCTCCCACAGATTAAAATAATATCCGTATATTTTTTAGAAAATATTTTAGCGAAAGGAGTAGTGAATTTTGGAGCGCTAGGAATAAAATTAATAATCAACACTTTCTTGCCCTTAATTTTTTTTAAGGAGGCTTCTACCGCTTTCAAAATTGGTTCGGCTCGCATGACCATTCCCGGACCTCCGCCGTAGGGCTTATCATCTACTGGTCTATAGTTGTTCTTGGGTGCCTTAATAAAATCTCTAGGATTATAAAAATTGAAAGAAATTATCTTGTTTCTCGTTGCGCGCCCAAGAATAGATTCTTTTAAGTAAGAATCAAACATCTCGGGAAAAATTGTGATTATATGAAAATGCATATATGTATTATGGCACGAAAATTTTCTATTAAAAATGGGAAGGCCGGCGACGCTCAGAAAGCGAAGCCGGCCGTGCGAGAGATTATATGGGGCTCTCTCGGGCCCTGATTGTCACCCCGCGAGAACGCGGGGTAGATCGTCGTAGAAGATCGGGGGTTCGGGCTCCTTCTTTTTCACCTTGGCCCCCGGGTCGTCGTACCCGAGAGCCCCGAACCCTGGCGGGAGGTCGACGAATCCGGTCGGCTCTTCCGGAACGCCCACTGACAGGTTTCCAGAGTTCCTAACTTCGGCAGCTTCGCACATCATCGTCTCCTGCTGGGGGTTGGGATGGAAGGACGTGAACCCACACGTAAGACATGTGACCGCCCCGTTCTTATGGTTGGGGATAAGGTCAAGACTCCCACATCCATCATGAGGACACTTCATCCTCACCCCTCCTTCTGTTTCTGCTCTTCCCGCTCCCTGATATTCCTCTTCAGGGCCTCGGGTATCTCCACGGAGAAGATGGACCTTTCGACGGGTTGACCTGCGCGAGACCCAACCCACACGGCGCACCCCGTCGTCGTCCATCCACAGTCTGGGCAAGACGTCTGAGTCTGACAGCACACGAGCTGCGCGTTTACGAGGTAACGGAAGCTGCCACACTTCCGACACCCCGACAACGTCAGCTTCGGCTTGTGGGTGATAGTGACAATCTTGGGTTCCATCCTGTCGCCCCGAAGGACGCCAGGATAGATGACCCGAGTATCACACTCAGGGTTCACGACCTGGTTCATGAGTACTCCTCCTAGCTAGTGACCAAGTCCTGTGGCTTGGTCGTTTTGACGTGTGGAAGAATTTTCGCGAGGAACTCAGATACTATCCGCTGAACTTCGGGATCGTTCTCGTCAATCTCAAGAAGGACTTCTCCAACTTGGTAATATCCGAGAACGTTATACACCTCAAGGCCCTCCACACGCTGAGATGCCTTGGTTTTCAAGATTGGGATCTTGAATCCGTCCATTCTCACGTCTCACCTCCCTCTCTTTTCTCGAAGAGCTCGTGAATTCTTTTCTCAGTACATCATATTTCGCGACAAAAGTCAAAATCAAAAAACACCCCCTTGCGAGAGTGTTTTTTGCTTGTTTTTTATTGAAACTAGATTCCTTTCAATTCTTCCATTGCTTCATCAACTGTTTTTAGAGTTGCTGGAGCAGCGCCCATCCCGCTACCGGTTGAACCTATCATAGGTCTCTCCGGTCTCATACTTCCTGCAGGTTCATTGATCTTCAGATTAACGCGAGCATTGTTCTTCATACCAATGATGCGGAGCAAGGTGCGGATAGCTTTCGCAGTGTTACCCATTCTTCCGATGATCTTGCCCATATCGGCAGGATTGACGGTAAGAGTAATGAGCACACCCATCTCGTCCACCGTACGATCAATTTTCACATCGTTCGGATTATCTACGAGAGCCTTCACCACATATTCTAGAAATATCTTATCATGTTCTTCCATGGTGTTTCAGAATTATTTATATTTTTAATTTAAAATTTTCTTGGCAGTTTACGACCGACACTGCTTTGCTGTAATTATAGGATATTACTTTTTCGCTTTCAACTCCTTCCTCTTCACTGTGGGCTTCTTTTTAGGTAAAACGTTTATTTTCTTGCCAGAAATGACTTTATCCTGCACTAAGAAATTGTGCATCGTGTCTGAACATTTTGCTCCCTTGCTCATCCAATATTTTATCCTGTCCGAGAGTAAATTTTTCTCTCCGGCCTTCGGATTGTAGGTGCCTAAAATTTCCAAGAATTTTCCGCTCTTGGTGCTATTTTTTGAGTCAGTTAAAACAGCCCGAAACGACGGGTCGTTCTTCCTACCAATTCTCTGAAGTCTTATTTTTAACATAGAAAGAGTTTAACATAAAAACTTAAAAAAGCAATGTATTTTCAATATTTGTGTTATATTAAGAGAAATGAAACATAAGGGAAGAAAGGTAAACAAATTGCAAGGTATTATATCTATCTCTGCAAAAGGCACGGGATATGTGGCCATTGAAGGGGTAAAAGAAAAGGGGCAAGACCCGGAAATTGACTTCAAACATCTCCATACTGCTCTGCACGGGGATATGGTGGAGATAATTTTGCACCCGAAAAAATACGGACGACAGACAGCCGAAGTTTCAAAAATTATTTCTCGCGGGAAAACTCGTTTTACTGGAGTGCTGGAAACAGAGAACAAACTATTTTTCCTGAAACCTGACGATACGAAAATGTACACCGATATTCTGATTCCGAAGGAGTATCTTAACAACGCTAAGGTAGGACAGAAAATATTCGTGGAAATAGTTTCTTGGAAAGACGCTCGCAAGGCGCCGGAGGGTAAAATAATAAAAATATTAGGCAGACCGGGTGACAACAACGCCGAGATGCACGCGATAGCGATAGAGAAGGGCTTTGACTCGGAACTCCCAGAGAAGGTGGAGCTTGAAGCGAGAAAAATAAAACAAGACGGAATAAAGAGCGCTGATTATGAAGGACGCCGAGATATGAGAAAGACTTTAACCTTCACTATTGACCCCTCGGATGCAAAAGACTTTGATGACGCTATTTCATTTTGTGTAATTAGACCCCCTCGCCCTTCGGGCACTCCCCCTTCGCAGGGGGAGACGGACCTCTACGAGGTTGGCATACACATCGCCGACGTATCACATTATGTGAAGCCCGGTAGCGCGCTCGATGCTGAAGCCAGAGAACGCGGAACTTCGGTATATCTGGTGGACAGGACGATACCGATGCTCCCAGAAGTTCTTTCTAATGATTTGTGTAGTCTTGTCCCCCACAAGGACCGACTCACTATGAGTGCTATCTTTGTAATTGATAAAAATGCCAAGGTAAAGAGTGAGTGGTTCGGCCCCACGGTAATACATTCGCAAAAAAGATTTACTTATGAAGAAGCGGAAGAATCAATTAAAAAGGCCACCTCTCCCCTTCACAAAGAGCTCGCCATTTTAAACAACCTAGCGAAAAAATTAACCAAAGAAAGATTCGCGCAGGGCGCAATATCGCTCGAACAAGAAGAGGTGAAGTTCGTCTTGGACAAGGATGGGGCGCCGATAAAAGTGATAAAAAAAGAGCGAGGAGATTCAAATAAATTAATTGAAGAATTTATGCTCCTGGCTAATAAAAAAGTGGCAGAGGTTCTGTCACCCAAGAACAGCAAAGGAATAAAGAGCGCGGCGGACAACGAGGGGGTGTCTATTTACAGAGTTCATGATGAGCCCTCTAAGGAAAAGATGGCTGATTTGGCATTTTTCCTGCGAGGATTGGGGCATAAAGTATCTCTCAGAGATGGAATTATTCCCAGCCATGAGATAAACAATCTATTAAATAGTATAGAGGGAAAAAATGAAGAAGACACTGTAAACCGAGCGGTAATTCGGTCTATGGCCAAAGCTATTTATTCAACAAAAAATATCGGGCATTACGGACTTGCTTTTAAGTATTACACTCACTTCACCTCTCCTATCAGGCGCTACCCCGACATTATGATTCACAGACTTCTATCTAATTACTTGGCAAAGAAAAAAATAGGAAAAGAAAGATTGGTTGAATACGAAAAAATGGCGTTGGTAGCTTCCGAACAAGAGAAACGCGCCTCTGACGCCGAACGAGCTTCTATAAAATACAAACAAGTGGAATATATGGGTCATCGTTTGGGAAAAATCTTTGACGGAGTAATCAGTGGAATGACAGAGTGGGGTATGTATGTTGAGGAAATAGAGACAAAATGTGAAGGACTCGTGCGGATGCGGGATATGGAAGACGACTTTTATGTCTTCAATGAAAAGAAATTGGAATTAGTCGGACAAAAAAAGAAAAAGGTGTATAGACTTGGGCACCGCATTAAAATAAAAGTCAGAGGGGTTGATTTAGAAAGAAAAACAATTGATTATGTCTTAGTATGAAAGCAGTCGCCAAAGCAAAAATTAAATTAGTATTTTTTGTAATATTTTCGGTAGCAGCCGGAATACTTTTTTCGTCTTTTTTGTTTTCAATATTTGAAAATGGAAATTTAATAGAATCAAAAGGCCGTCTATCTGCGCAAGCGGGTCAAGCTTCCGTGATGGAAATTACCGCGCCCTCGGAAGAAGGATTTCAGTACTTTTACACCAACAAAGAAGCCTCCGTGGGGCCGAAGGTTTCCGCCAGAGCATTTCTAGTCGGAGATTTAGATACCGGTGAAGTTATCGTAGCGAAAAATCAGGACAAGAAATTACCGATCGCTTCCGTTTCTAAACTAATGACCGCGGTAGTCACCACAGAAATAACCAAACCCGAAAACACGACAACGATAAGCAAAGAGGCGTTAGCCACCTACGGCAAAAACGGCGAGTTGCGACTGGGAGAAAAAATAAAAGTTTCCGACTTAATCTATCCCCTTCTCTTAGAATCAAGCAATGACGCGGCGGAAGCGCTCGCTTTATATTTCGGCAGAGAGGATTTCATTTCTAAAATGAATCAAAAGGCAGATAAATTGAAAATGTCCGAGACTGTTTACCAAGACCCGAGCGGACTATCCCCCAACAATCAATCCACTGTTGCCGATATGTTTAAACTGACCGGATATATTACGAAACAACAACCCGAACTGCTTGAAATCACAACCAAGCAAAGCTATTCAAATAAAAAACACAGCTGGTCAAACATAAGCCAATTTTTGGGTAAAGACGGTTACATCGGAGGGAAAAGCGGATATACCGATGCCGCCAAACAAACAGTTGTCTCTCTTTTCTCCCTCCCCTTGGGACAAAACAGCAACCGCCCCATCGCCATTACCTTGCTTGGAAGCTCCGACAGGGAGAGAGATGTGGAAAGTATTTTAAAGTACTTGAGAAAAAATATATATTACGGTGGTAAGGCCGACGCAAACACAAACTGGGTGGAGGAGAAAGTCGGAACACCGGACATTAAAGACCCTAATTTCGTAATGCTCGCCTTCGCGGGAGACATTATGCTTGATCGCGGGGTGGAAAGTTCGGTTATTAGAAATTTCGGAGGCAACTATTCCGCGCTTTTTGAAAAAGAAAAGAAACTGTCGGAAATATTTAAAAAAGCAGACATAGCTTTCGCAAACTTAGAAGGTCCTGCTTCTGACCAAGGGGCTGACCAGAAAAATTTATATTCTTTTAGGATGGATCCTTCCGTGATTCCAGCTTTAAAAGGAGCGGGAATAAGCATCTTGTCGGTTGCCAACAATCACGTCGGGGACTGGGGCAGACTCGCCTATGCCGACACCTTGGCCCGCTTGAAAGAAAACGAGATTTTCTATACGGGTGGCGGACAGAATAAAGAAGAATCCGAAACTCCAGTTATTATTGAAAAATATGGAATGAAAATAGGCTATCTGGCTTTCTCAGACGTCGGACCAAACTGGATGGAAGCAGGAGTTGATAAAGCCGGCCTACTCTTAACAAACAATCCTCGCTTTGATGAAATAATATTTACCGCGTCCAAACAGGTAGACTACTTGGTAGTTTCTTTCCACTTCGGCGACGAATATAAAGAAAAGCATAATGCAAGGCAAGAGTACCTGGCGCATAAAGCCATAGATGACGGAGCGAAGATAGTGATAGGACACCACCCACACGTCACGGAAGACACGGAAATTTATAAAAACGGTTTCATCGCTTACTCGCTCGGCAACTTCATTTTTGACCAGTCTTGGAGTAAACCCACGATGCAAGGAATGATTTTGGAAATAAAATTAAACAGAGACGGTTCTATGGCAGTACGGAAAAATGCTACACAATTAAATTCCGTTTTTCAATTGGAAAAAATAACTCCTGGTAAAGAGGAACAGATAAAACTAGAGGAGATAAAACCCAATAAAGAAGTCTAGGAAGGCTTGCCTCCTATTGTCTTTACATAAGTATTTGCTCCCGCTCCGCCATATTTATAAAATGTAGAATTACAAAAAGTACCGAAATCGGGACCTTTAGCCTCTTCCAAGTGATATATGAACATATATGAGTTATTGGTGCTACAACGAAGATAAGAATAAGCAAATCCGTTATACGCCCATACACTCGGGTTTGTGGTTTGCAACGGGTCTTTAGCCAAACTGGGGAGAAACGGGCTTAGCGCGGTAGCAAGGGTTGTCCAAGAACCATCAGCGCTGTTTGCCCAGGCTGCGCCGGGAGCTGTCGCCCCTGTTGCGGTGGGATAAACACCATATGCGTCATAATATAATTCCAAAGCGATAACAAGTTGATGAACATCGGACTTTCTTTGCGCATCTCGCGCCTTTTTCCTGGCCGAATTCAATGATGATATAACAACTGAGGCTAAAAGGCCAATAATAGCAACAACAACCAATAGTTCTATCAGAGTAAAGCCTTTTTTATTGTTGCTTTTCATTATTGAATATTATACAAAATTTATAATAAAAAAGACACAAATCAATTTTATTTCGCAATCTGGGTAGCTTCTTCAAATTTTACGGATAGGAGCTTGGAAGCCTCGTTTGAGCCTATCGTGACACCGTAGAGTATACCGGCACGGGACATCGTCTCACGATTGTGGGTGACGACGATGAGCTGTGAATGCTTGGATAGTTTCTCCAACATATCTCCGTATTTGCGCGAATTTGCTTCATCTAGGGCGGCATCCGTCTCATCTAGCACTAGGAAAGGAGGCGGGTTGACTTGCGACATAGCGAACAGAAGCGCGATGGAAGTGAGAGACCTCTCTCCTCCGGAGAAAGCATGAAGTTCTTTCACCTTTTTGTGCGGAAGAGAAACATTTATCTCTATCCCCTGTTCTATCACTGCTTCTTCTTCATCAACTCCAGATTCTAATTCTTCACCTTCTAATTCCTCAGAGTCTTTAATATTTCTTCTTTTTTTATTTTCTACGACAGCGAGCGAACCGTGTCCACCGCCAAACATCAGAGAGAAGAATTCCTGGAACTCAACATTTATTTTTTTCACCCCTTCTTTGAATTCTATATCAATTTTTTCTTTCAAATCCACAATGAGCTTCTGTAATGAAGCGATACTCTTCTCCAAATCCTCCATCTCTCTAGCCAGGAAGTCATCCCTGTCGGAAACCTCCTTGAACTCCTTCAAGAGCTCCGCCCCATTGCCGAGTCCCGCATCCTCTAATTTTATTTTTATGCGTTCAATCTTTTTCTTCAGTTCTTCTTGGGTCTGATTATCTTCCCCTTCTTCTATTTTAAACTCTTTGTAGGACAAAATATCCGCGCCTATTAAGGCTGTCCCCTCTTTTAACTCATTTTCAAAAGTTTCTCTCCTATTTTTCAAATTTGTTTCTTTTATAAACACAAGCTCAAGCGCAGAAGTTATTTCCTGGTGCCTGACCTTAAAAGCAAACTTCTCTCTTTCAAGGTCGCGCAACGCTTCCATCTCTTTATTCAAATCTTGTTTCAAAATTTCCGCATTTTGAGCCAATTTTTCCTCCTCTTCTCGCAATTTTTGGATTTCCGAAAGAACATTGGTTTGAGAAATCTTCAATTCCTCCAATTCCTTTTCTTCATTATGCTGTTTTTCTATCTGTCCAGCTTCTCCATCTTTTATTTCACTTCCACACAAAGGACATCTACCGGAAATTTTAACTTTATTTTCTCTTGACTCCAGAATTCCTTCAATGCGCCCAAGCTTACGCTCAAGCTCGTTCTTGGTTCCACGAACTCTATTTATTTGTTGTTCAACGATTCTTAATTCTTCTATTTTCTTATTACCGCTAACAGAAGTGTTATCTTCGGTGAGAGAAATCTTGCCTGCCACAACATCGAGTTCATTTTTAAGTTTATTCCTTTCGGATGATAAATTATTTTTCTCTTGTTCTAGATAAACGCTCTCTTTGTTGAGATATCCCCTATAAAGAAGTCCCAATTCCACCTGCATTTCTTTGGTCTTTTCAAATTTCTCAACTTGTTTCTTCAAAAAATTAAGATGCGGAGCATTTTCTCGTCTCAACATCACCACTTCCTTCATATTTTCGTTCGTTCTTTCCAGTTTTCTTTCGGATTCTTTTATTTTGTATTGATAAATCCGCAATCCTAGCGCGTCTTCCACCATTTCTTTTCTGTCTCTGGCGCTGGCATTCAAAATTCTATCCGCTTCACCTTGAGAAATTATATGATGTCCGGAAGAACCGATATTAACCGAAGACAGCAAGTTGTGGATGTCTTTGAGCCTGACTTCGGTGCCGTTTAAAATATATTTATTCAATCCATCCGAATAAACTTCGCGAGAAATAGAAATGACGTCGTAATCCAAATTTATATCTTCTCCCCCATCATTGGATAATTTGAAAACTTTGTCCGTGTTATTAAAATAAATAGTCACTGCCGCGCGCGAACCTTTCGGTAAGTCTTTAGACCCCTTGAAAACGAGGTCAGAACCTCCCTTCCCGCGCATAGATTTCATGGATTGTTCACCCAAGACGAAACGAATAGCCTCTACGACATTTGACTTGCCGGACCCGTTCGGCCCCACGATGGAGACGATAGGACTCTCAAACTCCAAAACAGTTTTCTGGGCGAAAGATTTGAAACCATTCAAGAGAAGTGATTTGAGTCGCATAATATTTTATATTTAATCCAGCCAATTTTTCAGCTTTAGGGCTGCCAGGGCGGCGCTTTGTTCGGCCTCTTGTTTTGATTTGCCTTTGCCTTCAGTGATTAATTCCCCGCCGAAATAAACGCCGACGGTAAAGTGCTTGTCGTGGTCCGGACCTGATTCGTGTAAAACTTTATATAAAGGAGTGACAGACACGAATTCTTGCGCTTTTTCTTGCACCAGGGACTTTGCATCACGCCAAAGCTTTTTCTTTACTATTTCTTCCGTCTTGGGCAAAAGAGTCTTCGCGATGAATTTATCCACCACTTCATACCCCTGATCCAGATACATCGCTCCGATGAACGCTTCAAAGGTATTCGCTAGGATATATTGCCTGGCCTTGCCGAAATCTTTCGCTTCTCCTTTAGACAAAAGCAAATAATCGTTCATCCCGACATCTCCCGCAATTTCCGAAATGATGATGGCATTGACCAAGGCGGAACGCACCGCCGTAAGCTCGCCTTCCGTATAGTTTGGATATTTTTTATAAAGAAAATCGGTTACAACGAGTTCAAGCACCGCATCGCCCAGAAATTCCAGTCGTTCATTGTGTGAAAGAGAGGATGCACCGTTCTCATTTATATATGAACGGTGGATAAAAGCCTGTTTTAATAAATTTTTGTCTTTAAAAATTACCTTGGTTTTTTTCTCAAAATCTAAAAATTGAATCATAAGTTTTATTTTATATTTTATAAATTTTTACCGCTTAATATTTCAATAGCCTTGCTGATAAGCGGAATAATGTCATTGTAAATGCGAAGCTCCGGAATGGCTGACAGTTCAAACCAGCGAGCCCCATCCAATCCACCGGACTTTTCAAGCTCTAGCTCCTTGTCTTCGCTTTTCGCCAAAAAGTAAACGACTTTCTTTAAACTTTTACCTTTTTCTGGATGAGTCGCCACATATTCATTCTTCCCCAATTCCATCTCTATCTCAATATCAAGTCCAATTTCTTTTTTAATGGCCCTCTTGGTACCATCTTTCACGTCTTCGCCCGGCTCAATTTTCCCCTTGGATAAAGTCCAGTAACCGAAAACATCATGCACGAAGGCGAATAAAATATTTCCTTCTTTTTGTGTATAAACCAAAGCGCCACCCAACGCCTCAACCGGCAATTTTGTGATGTCCACCGGTTCTTCATGCTTTTTTGTTTTACTGACTTGCTCTTTGCCAGGTTCGCCTATTTCTTTATAAACCGCGCCCAAGACGCCATTGATGAATTTCCCCGAATTTTCTCCGCCGAAAGTTTTTGCTAATTCTATCGCTTCATTGATGGCCACCTTCGGAGGAACTTCATTTCTGTCGCCAAAAAGAAGCTCGGTCAATCCTATTCTTAGGATATTCCTGTCAATAACGGAAATTTTATCTATAGGCCAATCTGGCGCGGCTTTTTCTATAATCTCGTCAATCGTCGCGCGCTTTTTTAGCACCTTGTCCATCAGAGAAAAAACGAAAGCATCGTCTTCAAAACCGGGGGCAAACTCTTTTAGATTTCTTTTCAGCGCGTCTTTAATCTCGCTTTCCACGGAAATATCCTCTTTTTTTGTGTCAGATTTAAAATCCCACTCAAAAAGCGTCTGAAGTACTATTGATCTTGAAAGGTGCCTATTTGCCATTTGTTTAGGCGCTAAGCTCTAGGCTTTAGGCTTTAGCTTTTCTAAAATGCTAGTGCCTAGGGCCTAAGGCCTAATCGCTATTTACCTGCTTCCACTTTTTTCGCCTTTTGCTTTTTCTGCTTTTTTTCAGTCTTTTTAATCAAATCTATGACTTTCTTACCCCGATAGAAACCGCAAGAAATGCAGACTGTGTGGCGTCTCTTTAAAGCTTTGCAATTTTCGCACTTTGTAAAACTCGTACTCTCCAATGCATGGTGAGAACGCCTGTTTTTCGTATGCGATTTTGTATGTCTCATTCGTACTACCATAATAGACTTATCCTAGCATATTAAAGATGAAATGCAAAATACTGAGCAAAATAATCGTTGGTTTATAAACAAAAATGAAATCTTCTCTATTAACCTCATTAGCCCCATTTACGCCATGGCGTAAATGGGGCTTTATCAAAATTAAAGCTTCCCTGTATAAGACTTCGCCAATTTAAACGTTCTAAACTTGTCCCCTATCTTTATTTCTTCTAAATAATTCAAGAACTCCTTGGGCAATGGCGACGGTCCGACCCACACACTTTTTTGAATCATAATATATTCAAATTTTATTAAATGCCTGCGAAACCAGTCACGCTCTTTTTTCTGTACATGGGGAACATCATACATAACGATTAAATTTTTAGAAGAATTTTTCTCAAAAGGTGAAGAGAAGGTAGTGTAATAAAAAGATTTTTTCCTGTTTTTTGTCTTTGCGCGACTTTTTCTACCATTTTTAAAAACTGGCAAGCCAAAAGCGTTTACTTGCATACCTTTATAGAATCTAGGACTCATACACAAATAATACTACCGTTACCCCATTTACGCCATGGCTGAAATGGGGATATTGGGAAAATAATACAATTAAACTATACGAGAACTTGGACCTATGCGAAACCTTTGACAAAAAAATTGTCTTTGATATTATTAGGATATATAGAGATTGTTGTGGCTACCAACCATAATTCTGTTTAAAACAGAACCAAAACGGCTAATCTGTAAATATTTAATAAAAAGAACAAAGTTGGGTGGAACCGCGAAGTAGACTCGCCCCGACAAAAATGAAAAATCATTCATTTTTGTCGGGGCGATTTTAATTTTATTAATAATTTTTAAAATATATGGAAAAAGACAAATTAAACAATTTAAGGCATACCTTGGCTCACCTGCTCGCAGCGGCTGTGGGAGAAATTTATAAATTTGATAAAATTAAACTCACCCTCGGCCCCTCAATAGATAACGGTTTTTATTACGATATTGATTTTTGCGGTGAAAAGGTGGCGGACAGCGATTTAAAGAAAATTGAAGACAGAATGCGTAAAATTTTGCCCAAATGGACGGAATTTGAACACAAAGAAATTTCTAAAGAAGAAGCTACAAACTTTTTCAAGAATGAATACAAGGTAGAATTAATAAATGAAATAGCCGACCGTGGAGAAAAAATCACTGTATACACCTGCGGAGGATTCACGGATTTGTGTCGTGGAGGACACTTGGAAAATCCAAGCAAGGAAATAAATCCTGATTCCTTTAAACTAGACCGTGTCGCCGGAGCGTACTGGCGAGGAGACGAGAAAAATAAAATGCTCACGCGTATTTATGGACTCGCTTTTGAAAATAAAGAAGAATTGGATGCTTATCTTAAACAAAGAGAGGAGGCAGAAAAAAGAGATCATAAGAAATTGGGAAAGGAATTAGATTTATTTACTTTTTCTGATTTAGTGGGAGCCGGTCTTCCTCTTTTTACGCCCAACGGAACAATATTAAGAGATTTATTGGATGGTTTTGTGTGGGAATTACGCAAAGCTGCAGGATATGTAAAAGTAGATATTCCACACATAACCAAAAAAGAACTTTATGAAACTTCTGGACACTGGGAAAAATTTAAGGATGATTTATTTAAAATAAATACTCGCGAAGAACATGTATTTGCTATGAAGCCGATGAACTGCCCACACCATACGCAAATTTATAACCGTAAACAATGGAGTTACAAGGAGCTTCCCCAAGCATATGCTGAAACTACAAAAGTGTATCGTGATGAACAAACTGGTGAACTTGGAGGATTATCCAGGGTGCGTTCTATTACGCAAGATGATGCACATGTATTTTGCAGATTAAATCAATCCGGAGAAGAAATGAGAAAAATTTATAAAATAGTAAAAACATTTTATGGGTCCTTCGGTTTTATATTAAAACCTCGTTTATCTCTCCATGACCCAAAAAACATGCAAGCTTATTTGGGAACAGAAGAGGTGTGGCAAAATTCAGAAAATGCTTTAAGAAAAATTATTGAAGAAAATGGAGAAAAAGCCATTGAAGCACTTGGGGAAGCCGCATTTTATGGGCCCAAAATAGACTTCTTAGCCAAAGATGCTATAGGAAGAGACCATCAAGTAGCCACGATTCAGCTTGATATGAATATGCCAGAGAGATTTAATTTATATTGTATTAATGAAAAAGGAGAACAAGAACGTATTGTGATGGTTCATGCAGCTATCATGGGATCAATAGAAAGGTTTCTCGCGGTTTTAATTGAACACCTTGCCGGCAACTTCCCTCTCTGGCTTTCACCGGTACAAGTGAAAGTTATTCCTGTGCGAGAAAATCATAACGAATACGCAAAAGAAATATTTAATTTGTTAAAAGAAAATAATATCAGAGTAGAATTAGACGACGAGGAAGCAAATTTGGGTGGAAAAGTTCGTGATGCGAAAAATAACAAGCTCCCCTACTGGATAGTCATTGGAGATAAGGAAATAGAAGCTAATAAAGTTACATTAGAATCTCGCGATGCCGGACAACTCGGACAGATGTCAAAAGAAGAACTACTCTCAAAGTTTTTAGAAGAAATTAAAAATAAAAAATAATTTTATGAAAAGATTATATAAAAGTGACACAAACAAAATCATTTCTGGGGTACTCGGTGGAACTGGAGAATACTTTGAAGTAGACCCCACCTTGCTACGTCTCGCTTATGTATTGATAGCAATCCTGACAGCCTTCATCCCAGCAATCATCGGGTATATCATCGCCGCTATTATTGTTCCTAAAAAGATAGCTCAATAATTTTTCTATTTACAAATAAACTATTTTTATACCGAGTTTTTTAGCTTCTTCGTGTTCCCATCTTGCACCAAAAGATGTTTGCCAATTGGGCATAAAATAAAATGCAGAAATAGCTCCGGATTTAAATATAGGTAAATAAAAATCATTTAAAATATCGTTTACAACTTTTTCGGTTGAAAATTTCTTTTTTAAATTTTGCATTTGATCTTCGAAAGGCATTTGATCAAAAACATTCAGCCTCTTTCCCTGCAATTGTATTATCGTATCGTTGAAAACTTCTAGATTTTTTTCTACCGAGCCCAACCCTCCGGTTCCCACCGGACCACAAACTTGAACTAATGGCTTTTCCATATGAGCAATAATTCTTTCGGCAATGGCGTACAAATCTGCCGCACTTTCCACTTTTTCCAAGTCTTTCCAATCACGGTCTTCCCAGTATTCTTTTGTTTTTTTACTAAGTTCCATCTTTAAAGATCAATATTCGCCAGCTTAGCATTGGATTGAATGAAGGACTTGCGAGGAGGGACTTCGGAGCCCATTAGGATATCAAAAATTTCATTGGCTTCTTCCGCGTCCGAGATGTCCACTCTCTTTAAGATGCGATGAGCCGGATCCATGGTCGTCTCCCAGAGCTCTTCCGGGTTCATTTCTCCGAGACCTTTAAAGCGTTGAATGTGAATCTTGTTTGATTTTTTAGCAGTTTCGGCCCCCTCTTCTCCCTCGCCTTGCTCGGGACCTTCGCCTTCGGCTACGGCTTCCACCTCTTGTATATCACTCACGTCTGCGCTCTTGCCTACAATTTTCAATTTCTCATCATCAGTATAGGCATAAGAAATTTCTTTACCCTTTTTTATTTTATAAAGCGGTGGTTGAGCTATATAAATGTATCCTGCATCTATGACTTGTCTAAAATATCTATAAAACAAAGTCAAAAGAAGTGTGCGGATGTGTGAGCCGTCCACGTCGGCATCTGTGGCAATGATTATCTTGTGATAACGCATTTTATCTAAATCAAAGGTGTCTCCGATGGAGGTACCCATTGCGATAACGAGAGACTTCACTTCTTTAGAAGCAAGCATCTTATCTATGCGGGCGCGCTCAACGTTCAGAATTTTTCCACGGAGTGGCAAGATGGCTTGAGTGCGCCTGTCTCTGCCTTGTTTGGCTGAACCTCCTGCGGAGTCTCCTTCCACCAGGAATAATTCTGATTCTGAAGCATCTTTGCTCTGACAATCCGCAAGCTTGCCCGGAAGAGTCATACCTTCAAGGGCGCCCTTGCGGAGCACGGAATCTTTCGCCGCTTTGGCTGCTTTTCTGGCTTTCAGCGCGAGAACTGATTTGTTGATTATGGCTTTCGCATCATCCGGGTTTTCTTCCAAGAAATTGGCAAAGGCTTCCCCGAAAACGGTAGCTACAGCCCCTTGAGCTTCCATACTTCCCAATTTGCCCTTCGTCTGTCCTTCAAATTGGATTTCACGAAGCTTCACGGAGATGACAACCGTCAGACCTTCTAAGACATCCTCTCCAGTAAATCCACCTTCGGACTCTTTCATCATTTCATTCTTTTTACAGTAAGTGTTGAGAGTTCTGGTAAGCGCTGTTTTAAAACCGGTAACATGCGTTCCGCCTTCTTGGGTGTAGATGTTGTTGGCAAAAGGGAAAATTCTATCTACAATGTCATCCACATATTGCAGGGCTATCTCCACCCCCACACCGTCCAACTCTTTATTAACGTAAAAAATATTATTCTGGGCTGGTTTCTGAAATTTGTTGTAATATTTTACCAAAGATACCAATCCTCCTTCAAAATAAAAAGAGACTGACGGAAGCTCTTGTTCTAATTCTCTAAAATAAAAAACGTCGGACTCATTCATCCCCTTCTTGTTGTCCCATCCCCGAGCGTCAATTATTGAAATTTTCAATTCTTTCACCAAGTATGCTTGTTGGCGGATATGGTTCACTACAGTGTGCCAATCAAATTTAATATCGCCGAAAATTTTCTGGTCCGGTTCAAAAGTAATGATGGTGCCGTGTAGTTTGGAAGCGCCGAACTTTTTCACCGCTGCTTTTCTCTTGCCTTCTGAATATTCTTGCAGATGCTTGCCACCGTCTCTATGCACTTCGGCTTTACAGTAAGTGGAGAGAGCGTTCACAACCGAGGCGCCAACTCCGTGCAAACCTCCCGAAACTTTATATCCCTCCCCACCAAATTTTCCTCCTGCGTGAAGCGTCGTCATCACGGTTTCCAGAGCGGAGACTTTTGTCTTTTTGTGTGTATCCACGGGAATACCTCGGCCATTGTCC
>Ga0208375_1000228_pt1 | contig 88799 bp, 103 predicted proteins | sample RifOxyD1_FD_184038 | JGI IMG/M metagenome (GOLD analysis project Ga0208375, IMG submission 184038) | Soil microbial communities from Rifle, Colorado - Rifle Oxygen_injection D1 (SPAdes) | ecosystem: Environmental > Terrestrial > Deep subsurface > Rock core/Sediment | place: Rifle, Colorado... | reverse complement strand
AAGTATGTTTCATAATCTGAATAGTTTGCTCTAAAATACCACTCAAAAATTCCATCTTCATAAGGGAAATCTTGATTTCTCAAATAATTGCCAGCCCAGCTACCGCAACTTTTTGGCTTTTTATGTCTTTGATGCATTAAAGTAACATGTGGTAATACTCTTAATTCTGGTAAATGTTTATTATTTATTACAGATACAATCTTTTCATTTTTAAATCCTAATTCAAAAGCTTTCTGAGCTATAGTATCAAAAAATTTGAGAAATCTTTCTTGCACATATAAAGGTGTTCTAAGCTCTGTCATAATTCTTATCATAATCAGATGATATGCAAAATTTATTTAAACCTTTCTCAATTAATTAATATTAGAAAACTATATAAGTAAGTTGCTCTTAGCAAGTGGTAGAGGTGATTTCTTGGGGGTTACATGGCAGATAAAAAAGAAGATAAAAAAGTAATATGGAAAGATCCAAAAACAGGTGATAGCCACGGAATAGCTTACAGCACTGAAATACAGGAAAAACTGGTTAAGAGTTTGCAGGCTAATGCTGACTGGAGAAGAAAAACATACTACACTCTAAGCTGGATAAGGTGGTTATTAATTTCTGGAATTATCTTGGCACTTATATTGTTAACATACTTAAATTCAAGAAATGCAGTAACAATTATAGGCCAAAGGTTATTTTGCGGTTAAGTTTTCAAAAACCTTATAAACCCTTATTTTTTATTATTCTTATCCCATTCGGACTACTTTAAGTAGGAGGGTAAATGAATAAGAAGGAAATTTTACATACTTTAGAATTAGCAAGGAAGAATTCTAGAAAAAGAAAGTTCAATCAAACAGTTGATATAATTTTTAATCTCAAGAGTATTGATTTAAAGAAGAATAAAGTTGATGGTTTTGTTACATTTCCTAAGGCAATAAAAGAAAGGAAAATAGGCGCTTTTGTTGATGCAAGCCTGAAAGACAAAGCAAAAGAATTCTGCAGCGTTGTTGTTCTTAAAGAAGAGTTTCCAAATTATAAAAATAAAAAATTAGCAAAGAAACTAGCTAAACAGGCAGATTTTTTCATTGCACAAGTTACACTAATGCCTCAGGTTGCTTCAATTTTTGGAAGATTTTTAGGCCCTAAAGGCAAAATGCCTAACCCAAAAATTGGTGCAGTTATTGCTCCGAATGCAGACCTGAAACAGGTTACTAATGACCTAAAAAAGACTTTTAGGATAGAAGCTAAAGGAGGAAATATTGTCAAGACTTTAGTAGGAAAAGAAGATAATTCTGATGAAGAGATAGCAAGCAATATTCTTCTTGTAAATGAGGCTTTGGTAAGTATATTGCCTAAGGGAAATGAAAACATAAGGAATGTTATTTTAAAATTATCTATGGGAATGCCAATCAGAATTGGAGAAACAGAAGAGGAAATAAAAAAAAGATTAGAAGTAAAAAACAATGAAAATAAAAAAGAGAGAAAGAGCGAGAAAAAAGAAACAAAGGAAATAAAGAAAGATGAAAAAGCCTAAAGCATTTGTTTCAGATTATAAGAAGGAAGAGGTTAAGACAATTAAAGGATTATTAAAAAATCATAAAGTTGTCGGATTGGCAGATATAACTGGATTTCCAAGCCCTCAATTACAAAAAATAAGATCCAACCTAAAAGATAAGCTTCTAATCAGAATTACCAAATCTAGACTGATTAAATTGTCTATGGATGAACTAAAAGAAGAAATTAAAGGAATAGACAGATTAAAAGAAAGTTTAGAAGGCATGCCTGCTTTATTATTAAGCAATCAGGAGCCTTTTAAATTAGCAAAATCTTTGTCAAAGAGTAAATCTAGCGCTCCTGCAAAAGCTGGGCAAATAGCGCCAAAAGATCTTATAATTAACGCAGGACCAACATCTTTTGCACCAGGTCCAATTATTGGAGAATTAGGAGCAGCAGGCTTAAAAGCAGGCGTTGAAGGCGGAAAGATTGTTATTAAGGAAGACAAAGTTATTGCCAAAAAAGGAGACACCATAACTCCAAAGATTGTTGATCTGTTAAGCAAATTTAAGATAGAGCCTATGGAGATTGGTCTGAAGATTACATCTTTATTGGAAGATGGCACTCTCTATGGCGGAAATGTTCTAAGCATTGATGAAAAACAATATATTAATAATCTTAGACAAGCCCATAGCGATGCATTTGCCTTGTCATTAGAGATTGGATATATCACAAAAGAAAATATAGAATTATTAATTAAAAAAGCAGAAATTGGCGCTCTTGCACTAAAAGAAAAACTTCCTGCAGTAGAAGAAAAGGTTGAGGAAAAGAAAGAAGAGCCAAAATTAGAAACTCAGGGAGAATCAATAAAAGAACAGCTTAAAGAAAATATTTTTCCTAAAGAGGAAAAATCAGCTAGGGAAAATACTGAAGCTACAAAAGAAAAGCCAGCAGAAAATATAGTCGAAGAAATAGTAAAAAAAGCAGAAACTGGAGAATTAAAGCCAGAAGAGGAAAAAACTAAATCTCAAATTAATCCCATTCAAGACGAGATGAGAAAAGCAGAAGAATTTGTTAAAGGGCTTATGGGAGGAGAAGTTAAGTCTGAGGATTTGGGGAAAGGCGCTGTTGAATTAAGAAAGGAAAAACAAAACCAAAGAAATAAAAAAGAAAAAGAGGATAAAGAATTCAAAGAAGCTGAAAAAGCTGCTCAAAATATTTTGAAAAAGATCTAGGAGGAAAATATGGAATATATATACAGTGCATTATTGCTGCACAAATCTGGACAGCCAGTTAATGAAGGGAATGTGAAGAAAGTTTTAACAGCTTCAGGTCTTAAAGTTGATGAAGCTAAAGTTAAGGCTTTGGTCGCTGGCTTAGATGGTGTTGATATAGAAAAAACCATAAAAGAAGCCAGTATACCTGTAGCAGGCGCAGCACCAGCAAAAGAAGAAGCAAAAGCAGAAAAGAAAGAAGAGAAAAAAGAAGAGAAAAAGACTGAAGAACAGGCTGCTGCTGGATTAGGCGCATTATTTGGTTAATGATTTGTGATCAATAATGGCGGACGAGAAAGAGTCTTTGGAGAGCGAATTTAACAAGCTGAAAGGAGAAATAGATAGTCTGAAGACTACTCTTGACGAAATTGATCAGGAAAAGGAAGTCTGGTTCAAGAAGAAAGAAGACCTCAAGATAGTTGTGAACCAGCTTATTTCCAGAATAAAGAGTGTTAAGGAAGAAAAAGGAGGGGTTAGCGAAAAGGTTGAGGAATTTAAGAAAGAGAGGGAAAAATACAACAGCAGGGTAAGGGCATTAATTGCCAAGATAAAAAGCCTTTATCAGCAAAAAAAAGCCCTGATTGGCAAGAACAAAGTAACTAATCCTGAGCAGATAAAGAAAAAGATTGAGCAGATAGAGCATAGCATAGAGACAGAAGCATTAAGCTTCAACAAAGAAAAAAAGCTAATGGAAGAAATAAAAAAGCTGAAAAAAGAGTATAATGAAAGCAGTGAATTCTTAAGCCTGATAAAAAATATTGATCAGGCAAGCAAAGAAATAGAGGAGAATAAGGAAAAAGCCACAGAATATCATAAAAAAATCCAGGGCATTCTTAAGGATGGGCAAAGCTATGAGGAATTCATCAAAATCTCGAAAGAGATAAATGAAGCCAGAAAAGAACAGGAAGATGCCTTTGAAAAGTTTATAAGCCTTAAAAGAAAGTTTAATGAAAATAGTGATAATTTAAAAACTAAATTAAAGATATTCAACAAATTAAAGAAGAAGGTTGATAAGGCTAAGAAGAAAAAAATCAAAGAAAGGCAGGATAAGGGCTCTGAGAAACTTGAAAAGAAAATAAAAGAAGTAGAGGAAAAATTGAAGAAAGGCGAGAAATTAACAAGAGAAGATTTAATAGTTTATCAGGGAAACAAAAAATAATTTTTATGGCTTCACTACATTCACAATTATTGATTTTAATTTTAATTACTTTACTGCCTTTTTTTGAATTGAGGGCAAGCATCCCTTTAGGCATAGTATCAGGAAGTGTAAATCTTCCTTTTGGCTATACTTTATCTGGCTTTGGCCTGCCTTGGTATTTAGTTTTTATTATTGTTGTTGTAACAAATATTTTTTTGGGCATGGCAGTCTATTTAATAATACAGGAATTTATTCATCTTTTCCTGAAAATAAAGATATTTAATAAATTTTATCAGCATTATTCCAAGAATGTTTATGAAAAAATAAATAAATATACTGAAAAATACGGAAAATGGGGCTTGATGATTTTTATAGGGTTACCTGTTCCTGGAAGTGGGAGCTATTCTGGGGCTTTAGCAGCACATTTGATTGGATTGAGCTTTAAGAAGTTTGTAGTTGCCAATGCTCTGGGAGTTTTGATAGCAGGCACTTTAGTGACTCTATTAACTTTAGGAATTATTAAATTATTTTAAAGAAAAAAAAAGTTAATTTTAAATTCGATATTTATATATTTTTCTTTATTTTTTTATATAAATACATAACATCAGAATATGCTGGAATTGATTTTATTTTCATCTTTCTTGTTAAAAATATCCAGATTAAAGCAACATATGTAGATGCTACAAAAGTCCAGAAAAACAAATGTATCATATCAAAATAATTTAAGCCGTATTTAATCAAAACAAAAACAATAATATAAATTCTTATTAAATTCACGCTTAAAATCAGCAAAGAGCCATAGATAAACAATTTTAATGATTGCATTATGCTTAAATCTTTTGTAAGCATTATCAAAATATAAAGCAAGTAATAGGCAGAGCCTGCTATGCATGCTGGCACAAATTTTATAGCCAATTCTTTAAAAGCCAGTACTGTAGAGCTTGTAAATTGAGGAGCGAATCCTGATAATTTTAACAGAAAATAGGAAGGATAAATTGTTAAGGGTGTAAAAATGAAATAAAAAAGTGATAATGGAACAGCAAATAATAAGATTAGTCTAAATAATAATTGATATTGATATTTCATTAATTTTAATTACTTTTATCATATAATAAAGGTTTTTATATGGGGGAAATTAGATTATTAATAATGAAAAAACAGTATTTAATTACAGCAATAAGTATTCTAGCTTTAATAGTCAGCCTTTTCTTTGACCAGGAAATACTAAGCTTTTTCATAAAATTTAAATTTGGCCCTTTAACTCCATTTTTACTCATTCTTAATCACTGGATTACAAATGTAATCTTATTCCTGATAATGCCTACTATAATTTTTATTAAAAAAAGAAAGAAGCTAGGCTTTTTTTACCTGTCTTTAATCATGAGCTACTTATTTGTTACAATTTTAAAAATTTTAGTAGCAAGGGAAAGACCTGATTTAGCTTTTCTTCCAGAAGAAACCTTCAGTTTTCCAAGTAGGCATGCAGCAATAGCATTTGCAGTCATTCCTTTTATGCTAAAGGAAAAGGGATTGGTTTTTTGGTGGATTGCCGGAATCTTAATAGGGTTAAGCAGGCTGTTATTAGGGGCTCATTACTTGAGCGATGTTTTAGGAGGAGCTTTGATTGGATATTATACAAGCTATTTCATCTTTATTTGGTATAAAAAACATTAGACACTATTATAGAGTGGAGAATACAAATCTTTATATATGAAATAGGTATAGTAGTTTAATTTAGGGGAGTGTTATATAATGAAGAGACATACAATCATAGGTATTTTGGTGTTTTTATCAATTCTAGTTGGAGCATATGCTGTTATTGACGGCACTCCATTGAGCAGTCCTAGCGGAAATCCTGGTGCTACTTTAACAGTAACATTTACTATAAATAATACAGAAGCATTTAATTTTACGAATGTTAATTTTAGTGCTACTAATTTAGAAGGTCCTCAAAAATATACTATTAGCGCGCCTTCCATTAGCAATTTTACAACAACAATAGCTAATGGATTAAAGGCAAATCACAGCTTTACTGTAGCAATTCCAAGCGGAACAAGCTCAGTTTTAGCAGGAGCTTATAATGGAAATGTAAGCTTAACAGGAAGCAATGGAACATCCTTCGTAGGAAGCAAGTTCCTATATACAATAAATGTAAATTCAATTCCTGGAATTACTATAGATACTTTCTCTAACTCAAATCCTTTAGTGCTGTCTGCTGAAGAAGGGCAGAGTGTAAGCAGCACTGTCACATTCAGAAATACAGGAAGCACAAACTTAACAAATGTGCAAATAACCCATAATGTCAATTCTGGAGATAATGACGGAGATAATGTTACAATAGAAATTACTCCTCAGAACTTTTCCTTATCACCAGGAAATTCAAGGGCTGTTACATTCAAAGCTACAATGGACAATGATTTGGATATAGGAACTTACGATGGAACAGTATTTGTAAATGACACTACTTCAGGAACAAATTTAACATTTGCATTAGAGGCTAAAGTTACTCCGGAAGTATGTAAAGAGGGAATTGTAGGAAAATTAACTCTTGATATAAATGATCCTGATGATGGAGATGATTTTGAATTTGGAGACACTATACATCTTGATGTAGATGTAAGAAACAACCATGACAAAGATTTAGATATTGTTGTTGAAGCATTCTTATACAATATAGATGAAGATGATGAATTAGTAAGAGGAGAAACAGATGCAAAAGAAATCAAAGATGGAGACGAAGAAGGCTTTACTTTAGATTTAGAAATACCAACAAGCAGCAATTTTGACGAAAGTGATGAGTACATAATTTTTGTTAAAGCATTTGAAGATGGCGATGAAGATGACAATTGCGACCAACAAGAGATAGACATAGACTTGGAAAGAAAGAACCATGAAGTTACAGTTGACAGATTTACAATAACTCCAAGCAGCTTAGCTTGCGGAGAGTCAATAAGCGTTCTTGTAGACATTGAAAATGCAGGAAAGAAAGATGAAGATGATGTAACAGTAAGACTATTACAATCAACTCTTGGACTAGACTTAAAATCAGAGAAGTTTGATTTGGAGAACTTTGACGAGTCAGATAATGATGCAACAGCCAGGTTTACATTTGCAATACCGACAACAGTTTCTGTTGGAACTTATCCAATAGAAGCTATTGTAAATTTTGACGGCGGAAAACAGACTAACAGTGATTTTGAGGATGTTATTATTGCAAGCTGTAATGGAGAAACTCTTACAGCAACTGTAGCAACTACTTCTACATCAACATCAAGCGGAGTTTCAGCAGATTTGAACTTAGTTTCAAGTTCTAGCGGAGAAATATCTGGATCAGAAGGAAGCAAGACAACATTTACAGTAGACGGAGTTAATACACATACAGTGACTTTTGGGCTTATTGGAACACAGTCTGCTACTTTGACTGTTGCTTCAACACCATCAACATTTACGTTGGATGTTGGAGATTCAAGAAGTATAGACTTAAACAGTGATGGAAGGGATGATGCAAGATTCACATTAAATACTGTTATTGCAGGAGTAGCTACTGTTAAGGTTGAAAGATTAAGCGGAGCAAGCTTTTTATCAACTACATCAGGAGATTTTATCCCTGTTGGAATATGGAGCCAAATATGGTCTACATTAAGCAAGCCTTCAACAATATTCTGGATAATTGTTGATTTAATATTATTAGTAGTGGCAATATTTTTGATAAAAGTATTGTTTACAAAGCCTAAGAAGTAGCTATTTTAAAGTGGTTAATTAACGAAAGGTTTATAAACACTTTTTGTTTTTTATTTTATGTTAGAGGTGATTCTTTTGAGGTTAAATAATGAATAAAAATATATTCATAGGATTGATAGCATTCCTTATTTTAGCATTTAGTGTAAATGCTATAAGCTCTGTTACTTTAAATCTGCCTTTAAACAATAGTATTCAAAGCGGAAACGTTTTATTATTAGCTACTGTTGGAAATTCAGACAACAACACAAATGTAACCTTTTTCTTTAACAATAATGTTATTGGAACTAACTCAACTGGAAATGGCACTTATAGCTTTTTATGGCCTTCTACAACAGCAAGCGATGGAATTTATAATATTACAGCCCAGGCTAATAATGGAACTACAAACTTAACCTCATCACCTGTTAGTATTACTGTTAATAATACTGGAATAACCACAACAGTTAATGTTCCTCCGGTTTTATGCAGCAATGTCGGAGATTTAAGAATAAATGACTTTGATTTTGATGATAAACTGCTTCCTGGAGAGGATATTGTTGCTGATGTAGAAGTTGAAAACATTGGAAATGATGACATTGATGATGTTAAGATTAAATTAATTCTTTATGACAATGATAATAATGTGAATGTTACAACTAAAACATTGAAGAGCTTTGATTTGGATGAAGATGAGGAAGTAACAAAGCAGATTACAATGAGCGTCCCCAACAATTTTGATGAGGATGATGATCTAGACCTTTTTGTCTTCGTTTTTGAAGATGGCAAGCAAAATATAAATTGCGACTCTCAGAAAGATGACATTGAAGTTGACAGGGATGATGAAGATATAAGGATAGAGGATTTCACAATAAGCCCTAGCTTAGTAAGCTGCGGAGAAAATTTTGAAGTTTATGTAAGGGTTGAAAACTTTGGAAGCGATGATCAGGATGATGTAAAATTAATTGTTAATAGCGCTGATTTGGGTATATTAGAGGTTGAATATTTTGATTTAGATGCTTTCGATGGCATAGATGAGGATGTGACAAAAAGATATACATTCTTAGCTCCGAATATCAAGGAAGGAAGTTACAGCATTGACGTTAGAGTAGACTACGAAGATGGAGGATTAGCTGATTCAAGCTTAGGCAGCATAAAATTAGAGCAGTGCATAGTTGATCCTACCCAGACAGATGTTTCTATAATCGCATTGCCAACTACAGTTACAGAAGGAAAAGCATTTTCAATTCCTATTGTAGTTAAAAATAATGAAAATAAGGACATCACTTATGAAGTTGATGTAGCAGGAGACTGGGTTGAATTAAGCTCAAAAGATTCTGCCAAGCTATCTCCCGGACAAGAGCTTACTTTGTTTGTTTCTGGGACTGTTAAGTCTGGAATTAAGGGAAGCGCTAATGGTGTTGTAAGTGTTAAGGCTAATGGAGAATTAGTAAGAACTCAGCCAATAAGTATAAATGTTAGAGAAGATAGGATATTGGAAGATGTTTTAAGCCCAGAGACTACAATATTTTTGGGTGTTGGAATTGCAGCTTTGATTGTTATAATTGTTATAATATTTGTGATGCATATTGCTTCTCAAAAAGCTGCTAAAAAAATAAAGCTGTTAAAACCATCTGACAAGAATTCTAAGAAACCAGAATCTAAGCCTAAAATTAAAGGCAAGAAGAAATAATTTTAGATTTTATTCTTTTATACTAATTTTAAAATATTGATAAAAGCGCCGGGCAGGATTCGAACCTGCGGAAAGCCGCTCTGCAGGCGGCCCCATTAGACCACTCTGGCACCGACGCAAAAATAAAAAACGGACCTGATGGGATTTGAACCCACGACCTTTAGCTCTCCTCTAAAATTAGAAGGCTAACGCTCTATCCAGCCTGAGCTACAGGTCCATAAATATTTCAATTGATTATTACTTTTAAAACCTTTCTATACAAAGATTTAAATAATAATTTAACTACATTAAAAAGGGAGATAAGATGGTTGACTACATCAAGTATAAGAGAAAAGCTACTGACGATAAGGAAAAAAATATCTCTATAGCAGCTTCTATTCTCAAAAGGCATTTAAGAAAGGGAGATATATTAATCATAAAACCCAACTTAACCAACATTAAAGTAAAATTATTTAATCCATCAACCTATTTTATTTCTTTTTTCAGCAAAGGCATTACACATTCAGGAATATATGATGGAAAAGGAAATGTATATGATGTAGAGTTTAGATGGGGAAAGCATTTAAGGAAAAGAACATTGAGAGAGCTATTAAGGGTAAAATACCAATTATTTAAAGGTATTACTGTTTATGCTGTCCAGCCGAAAAAATATAGCAGAGAAAACAGGTATGATGTTGACAGATTTATAACAGACATAATCAAGGCTGGAAAAGACATTAATTTTTCAATAAACCAATTTATTTATATGTTATATTTGGGATTTATTAAAGACACTAACTACAAAAATGCACATAAAATTAAACAGAAATTTAATGAAAAAAAAGCAGTCTGTAGCACCTTTGTCGCACATGTTTTGAAGAAAAGCGGCATAAACTTGGGAAGGAGACCTGTAGTTACTTTTTTGCCTTCAACATTTATATTCAGCAGGAATTTTAGGATAAAGAAAAAGGTTAGGATATAAAAAGTTTTAAATAGCTAATTCTTTGAATCTGTTATTATGGTTAATTTTAGGGAAATAGAAAAGAAGTGGCAAAGGAAGTGGGAAGAATCTAAGGTATTCAAAGTTGATGAGGAAAATAAAACAAAGTTCTATAATCTAGAGATGTTTCCATATCCTTCTTCATCAGGGCTACATATGGGGCATGTAAGGAATTATGCTATTGGGGATTCTTATGCAAGATTCAAGAGAATGAATGGATTTAATGTTTTATACCCTATGGGTTATGATGCTTTTGGTCTGCCTGCAGAGAATGCAGCTATAAAAAACAAAACTCATCCTAAAGAATATACTGAAAAAGCGATTTCCGGAATTATGGATCATCAAAAAGAGATTGGGTTAAGCTATGACTGGTCTAGATTAGTAAATACAAGCAGCAAAGAGTATTACAAATGGAATCAATGGTTTTTCTTGAAGTTTCTGGAAAATGGCTTAGCTTACAGGAAAAAAGCTCCGATTAACTGGTGCCCAAAATGCCAGACTGTATTAGCCAATGAGCAGGTTATAAATGGAAAATGCTGGAGATGTGAAAGCAAAGTTGGGATTAAAGACTTAGAGCAGTGGTTCTTGAAAATAACAAAGTATGCTGACGAATTATTGGAAAGTATTGAAACTTTAGAAGGGTGGCCAGAAAGAATAAAATTAATGCAGAAAAACTGGATTGGAAAAAGTTTAGGCACATTAGTTAATTTTAAAATGATGGATAGTGACTATGAAATTCCTGTTTTCACAACTAGGCCAGACACCTTGCATGGAGTTACATTTTTAGTTTACGCTCCTGAACATACAAAAGTAATGGAATTAGTAAAAAACACCAAGTATGAAAAAGATGTTCAGGAATTTATTAACAAAGTAGTTTTAGAGGAAAAATTTACAAGAACAGCGGAAGGTAAAGAGAAAGAAGGCATGTTTATCGGAAAATATGCTCTAAACCCTTTAACTGGAGATGCTGTTCCTATTTACATTGCAAATTTTGTCTTATTAGATTATGGCACAGGAGCAATAATGGCTGTCCCCGCACATGACCAAAGAGATTTCGAATTTGCAAGGAAATATGACATCCCTATCAAGGTTGTTATTAAGCCGAAAGATAAAGAATTAAAAGCAGAAGAGATGAAAAATGCTTTTGTTGAAGAAGGAATTCTAGTCAATTCTGGAAAGTTTGATGGCATGGACAATAAAACTGCAATTCAGGAGATTTCAAAGTTTGTTGAAAAAAAAGGATGGGGAAAAATAACAACACAATACAAATTAAGAGACTGGCTTATTTCAAGGCAAAGATACTGGGGGACTCCAATTCCTGTAGTTTATTGTGATAAATGCGGAGTTGTTCCTGTTGATGAAAAAGAACTGCCTATATTGCTGCCGGAAGATGTTAAGTTTACAGGGGAAGGAAATCCCTTATTATCAAATGAAGGTTTTTTAAAAGCTAAGTGCGGAAAATGCGGCGGAAAAGCAAGAAGAGAGACAGATACAATGGATACTTTTTTTGACTCCAGCTGGTATTTTTTAAGATACTGCAGCCCTGATTATGAAAAAGGTCCTTTTGACAGGGAAAAAGTAAGCTATTGGATGCCTGTTGACCAGTATATTGGAGGGGCAGAACATGCTGTTCTGCATCTTTTATACGCCAGATTCTTTACCAAAGTTCTGAGAGATTTAAAAATGCTTGATTTTGACGAGCCTTTTATCAACTTATTTAATCAAGGGACTGTTACAAAAGAAGGAAATAAAATGAGCAAGAGCTATGGAAACGTCGTAAGCCAGGATGAGATAGCAGAAAAATATGGGATTGATACTGCCAGAGTATTTTTATTGTCAATAGCCAATCCAGGAAGCGACTATGACTGGAGTGATGAAGGAATAGAAGGAAGCTTTAGATTTATCAACAAGATTTACAGTTTACTGGATAATCTTGATGGGGAAGAGAATAAAATCATAGACAGCAGATTAAACAGGGTAATAAAGAGTGTTACTGAGCATGTTGAAAGTCTTGAATTGAATTTGGCTATAATAGAATTGATGGGATTTGTTAATTATCTGTCTAAAGCAGAAGGAGCTAAAAAAGAAGCAGTTAAAAATTTGGCTTTGATGCTAAACCCATTTGCTCCTCATTTAGCAGAGGAAATCTGGGAAAAACTTGGTAATAAAGGTTTTGCCAGTGTAGCAGATTGGCCAAAATACAGCAGTAATAAAATAAATTATGAGTTAGAATATTCTGAGAATCTTATAGAGATAGCCTCAAATGACATTAAGAGATTACTAAAGCTTGTAAAAATAGAGCCAAAGAAAGTTACATTATTTGTTGCAGAAAAATGGAAGTATGATTTTATGAAAAAAGCTAAGGATGCTATTAGCACTACAAGAGATGTAAAAGATGTCATGAGAAAAGTTATGGATAAAGAGCATGCTGCTGAAATAAGCAAGATTATCCCAAAATTAATCAAAGATAACAGCAAAATTCCAAACGTAATACTAGATCAAGATAGAGAATATGACATTTTTGTTAATGCAAAAAATCAATTACAAAAGGAGTTTGGTTTAAATTTTGAGATTAAGAAGGATGATTCCAAAGCCTTTCCTGGGAAACCTACATTGCTGATAGAGTAATAGGTATATTCAAGATTAATAATAGTTTTAAATTGTTCTTACATAAGAAAGATATGGGAATTTTATTTGGTGAAGAAGAAAAGAAAGCTTTAGAATATTTTGATGAAGCTGCAAAAATAGCTTTAAATTCTACCTGTCGAAGGGCAAGATGCGGCTCATTAATTGTTAGGAATGATCAAATAATCGGAATAGGATATAACAGCCCTCCAAAAGATGAAGAAAGCCAAAGAAGATGTTCTTATTCAAAAGAATCTTATAATAAAAAAGTTACTGATAAAACCTGCTGTATGCATGCTGAGCAAAGAGCTGTAATCGATGCATTGATAAATAATTCTGAGAAAATTGAAGGTTCAAGATTATATTTTGTCCGTCTGGATAGAGATAATAAAATATTAAAGGCTGGTAAGCCTTACTGCACTCACTGCAGCAAATTAGCTTTGGATGTAGGTATTGAGGAATTTGTTTTGTGGCATGATTTAAGGATTGCTGTTTATTGTACCAAAGAGTATAACAAAATTTCTTTTGAATATGCAGATTAAGCCAATTTATTTTTATTGGTTTTTTTAGGAAATCTTCGTTAAAATCTTAGTTTTAATCGTCAGTGTAGTTATTAGAAAGACGCCAGTTAAGAGGTATAATTTTAGTGTAAACATAGTATTAGTATAGACAGTTCAAAAATTGTACATAATCGTTGTTATATCTCCAGAGTCAATAGGTGAGAGTGCAACAAGGCAAAATCCAAAGGATTTTGAGTTTGTTGAGTACGAAAGTTATAAAAACATAGATTATATCTTAATTCTATGAATATTATTTTTAGTATCCACGCTGAAGAACAGATATAAGAAAGAAAAATAGAGAAGGTGTGGATTGAAGATACTATCAAAACTCCAGACAGCACTAAACGGAAGAAACCTAATAAATATATTGTAAAAAAGAAACTAAATGGAAGGCCTATAGAAGTGGTTTACATAAGAGAAAAACATATAAAGGTGGTTACAATATATTGGATATAAGATGGAAATAAAATATGATCCAGATGTTGATGCTATGTATATAAGACTTAGAGAGGGGGTCTTTCATCATAATAAAAAATTAGATGATAATACTATCATTAATTATGATAAGGAAGGCAATGTTTTAGGAATAGAACTTTTATTTGTAAAAGAAAACAACCCCTACCTGCTTCAAGATATTTCTGTAAAACAAGTAGCTACAGCTTGAGGAGTATTCCACAAATTTTACATAATTCATAGTATGTTGTGAAATCAGAAAATCATATAAAAAATAATTTTTTTCTTCATTCTTATCTCGGCATTATCCTGCATCATGTGGAGTAGAGCTTAACTATTAAACCCATTCTTTTTTCTTAAAGAAAAAAAGCATCAGCACTACACCAACAATCATTATTCCAAGTAAAATCCAGAATCCTTGAGGGTGATCTCTTAACGGCAAAACTAAATTCATGCCATAAGCGCCAGCAATTAAAGTGGGCAGCAATATCAAAGAAGCAATAACTGTAAATGACTTCATTATTTCATTTAAGTCATTTGACTGCTTTGTCAGATATGCATCTACAACACCAGTTAACCTTTCATGATACAGATTGTTCTCATCTATTAATTGTATAATATCATTATGAAGCTGATGAATCATTTCCCTATCTGTTGGCTGAAATATTTTTTCCAGATCATTTAAAGCGTCTCTGTTTGCATGCAATGCTTGTCTGGAATAGATTACAACCTTTTTAACGGCAAAAATTTCCTGCATTATATTTGCTTTAGTTTTTTTGAATATTTTTTCTTCTAACTTGTCTAATTCATCATCTATTTCATCAAATAACTTAAAATATTCTCTTCCTATTTCTTCTGTAATCTGATGTAAGAGGTAATTAATTCCGTTTTTTACTATATTTGTTGGTGTTTCAGCCAAAGTTATTGACTGGATGTTATTTAGAGATGTGATAGAAGATTTATGGACAGTTACTATATAATTCTTAGTCAAGAAAATGCCCAGAGTTACAACCTTATTTTTTTCTGAAATTCCTTTATACAGAATTAATGTATAGTTATTTCTTTGTATTATTGCTGATCTTGAGCTGTTATCTAGGCATTTTTTTAAATCGACAATTAAAAAATTTAAATTCTTTGCCATATCCCTTAAATCATCTTCAGAAGGCTCTAGAAAATCTACCCAGTATAGGGTTTTTTGAGCGACTTTTGACTCTGTAATATTCGCTTTTGAGAAATCTAATGTCCTTGCCTTTTCTTTTGTGTATTCTATAGTTTTAATCATCTAACCTCTTTTATAACTTAGATTTGTATTCTTCTATCTCTTTAATAAACCTTTCTGCAGTTTTAACTATATGCTCTGGCTGGGTTTTGAATATGGCTGCTACTTTTTTTACTGTATCCTCATCATTAAATTCATCTTTATCAGGAATTTTTAGCTTTAAATCCTTTAAGAATACTTTTTGTTTTTTCTTAATGGCTTTTCTGCCTAACTTCCATTTTTCAAACAAGTCTTTAGATGCAGAAAACACTTCATTTGAAGCAACATTAAGCATCTTTGACATTTGGCTCAATATTGCTGAATACCTTTCTTCTTCTTTTTTAGCAGCCTCTCCTGCAACAAATTCAATCCTTACTATGCTGTCTGATATTTTTGTGGATCTTAGAATTTTTATCTTTCCTACTTCTGAAGTGTTGTTCGCATGAGTCCCTCCACAGCACTCTACATCTGTTCCTATAATGTTGATAATTCTTAAATTTTTTCCAGGAACTGCGCCCCCTTGGTAAATTCCCATCCCATATTCTTTTTCAGCCACATTTCTTGGCATCAAATCTTTTTTAACCTTTATTGAGCTTTCAACAATTCTATTTGCCTCTTCCTCTATTTTCTGCTCTTGCTCCTTTGTCAATGCCTCATAATGAGTAATATCAATTCTTGCCTTTTCTTCTGCTTTGAATGCTCCAGCCTGATTAATATGCTTTCCAATAACTTTTCTGGCAGCAGCATTTATTATATGGGTTCCTGTATGGTGCTGCATTAATTGGTTTCTTCTTATCAGATTAACTTTTCCAGCAACATCCTCTAATTCATGAAATTTTGGAGTTTCTTTTAATTCATGTATTATAACATCTCCTTGCTTAAAGACATTGATAACCTCTGAATCTTCAAGCAACCCCAAGTCTGGCTCCTGCCCACCTCCTCTGGGATAAAATGCAGTCTTGTCTAAAATTACATATTTATCATTTATTATATTCAGGACTTTTGCTTTGAAGCTTGTTATAATAGGATCATCATAATACAAAACTTCGGTTGCAGGCGGCCTTTTCATCTGTATGTTTGATTTTTTATCATCCTCTTTTAATTCATCTTTTTCCCCATGCATTTCTGAAACCTTTGCATAGAAATTTTCAGGAACAAGAATTTTTTTATTAAATTTTTCAGCTTCTTCTTTTATTAATTCCGGAGAAATGCCCTGAGAATCATAGATTTTTAATAAAACATCCTCTGTTACGTCTTTTTTAAGAAGCTCTCCAATAATCTGCCTCGATTTTTCCTTTGTGTTTAGATATTTCTTTTTTTCAACCTCTAATATCTCCTGAACTTGAGGAAGATTTTCTCTTAATTCAGGAAATAAAGGCTTTAGGTATTTTGAATGTTCCTCACAAATATCAGATAAATTCAAATCCCATTTATACTTTGTTATGAAAGATAATGCTCTTCTTAAAATGACTCTTAGATTATAGCCTCCCCCAACATTTGATGGCAAAGCTGAATCTGCTATCGCCACTAATAAAGCTCTTGAATGCTCTGCAACAGAGTAAAGTGCTGCTAAAGGCAGTATCTTGCTTCTTAATTCATTAACATCAACATTCAATTTTTGAGATATGTCTATCCATACTTTTTTGATGTTGCTTGCTTCATCCACATTCAAGTAGGCTGAATAAGGAAGAAAATTCTTCATTAGATTCTTGTCAATTTCTATATCTGTAGCTTTGGTTAATTTTTTAATAACTGTTGGAAATGTTGTTTCATAGCTTGTAGAAGCTCCTTGGGAAAACCATGCATTTCTTTCCTGACCCATTCCCATGTCCAATACTTTTAAGTTAAGCTCTTTCAATCCAGAAGGCGTTTGCTCATGAGTGATGTAAACTTGGTTGCCTAATTCCAATCCTCTGGAGAAAAACTCCATGCATGGACCTACATTCCCTCCACCAGCCCATCCATCCTCATGGAATGTAATCTCTTCATTTTTTATGCCTAAACCAGTTTTTAACCATGTATGTATATCAGAAAAATACTTTTCCTGATCATACCTCTCTGGTGGCATGAATGCATGCTGCCCAATCATAACAAATCCAGTATAATGAGAGCCTGTTAAACCAACATTGTCGATATCATTGAACCTTAAGCATAATTGAGGCACTGTCAAAGGATTTGCAGGAGGCTCAACTTCTCCAGAAACTACATAAGGCTGAAAATCATATATAGATGCCTGGACGAAATCAGTATCCTCTCTCCACCTTGCAGCAACAGGATATCTTGGAATAGGAGTATAACCAAGTTTATTAAATATCTTTGAAAATTTTGTCCACACTTCAATATAATCCAGTTTATACTTGGATGGAGAATTATCAATAAACCTAAACCCCCCAGAACATTCTGGATTGTCGCATGTTTCAGAGTCTGCTGCTGTCCAAAAAAAAGTTCGGCATTTTGGGCACTGTTTTCTCTTAAATCCCTCTTCTTTTAATACTCTCGTTGAGTAATACTTATCAGGATCTTTAGAGGCAGTCTCTTTAAACTTTAACTTCATCTCTTTATCTATTAACATAATAAAAAAGAAAGATGTGTTTATATAAATTTTTTGATTATAGCAATTCGAGCTTTCTTCTCATACTTTCTATCTCTTTTTCTAATGGGCTTCTATGGGGAGATCTCTGTTTTTTAAATGATCTTTTCTCTAACTTTTGCTTTTCTTCTTTAGGCTTTGGTAAAGGAGTCATTGGAGCTGTATATTTTGGTTTTTTATGCTCTAAGTCTTTAACTTCTGGCAGACTATCTTCCAGTACTGCCTTTAGCTCGTTTATTTCAGCAAGAACTTCGTTAAGCTTTTCCTGATACTGTTTTTTCCTGTGTTTTATTTCCCTTATAACTTCATAATGTTTTAGAATCTCAGCAGAGCTTATTGCTGTATTTAGAATCTGTTTCCTTAAATCTATAGGACCTTCTATTTGTACGTGCATTACTCCCTGCGACTTTGACAGTTTTTCCTTAGCCATGCCTAATCAACTTCAAATAACTTTTCGTCAATATCCAAAAGCCTGTCCTTTATTTCACCAACATTTTCATGCCAAGAATTTAGCTCTCTATCCTCTTCTGATTTTATAATATCAAGCTTATGCAAAATATTTTCAGCTTCTTGAACCTTTTCTTTAATATGGTGCAGTGAAGAAACTACAGATTTATACTTATTAATCTTGACAAAAAGCGGAATCTTTTTCTCTATGTCTTTCTCATGAATCATTGGAGGTCTCCTTAATGGTATTTCCAATGGCTCGAGATTAGAACCTTCCCTTGAAATTTCAGGGAATTTCGGAAAAGAAGTTTTTGGTGGTAATGGTGGAAGAGATGACTCTTCTGAAAATTTAAATGTAGGAAATTCTTTAATCTCCTTTTTCTTGCTTAAATTAAATAATGCCAAATAAACACCTCCTATTTTTATATAAATGCTGAAATAAATTTATATAAAGGTTTTCTTATTATTCCTTAGTGGTGATTAAAATCAAGTATCTCCAAAGAAAAGATTTTTATATAGCCCTTATAACATTACTTTGGATTTTTACATGAAGATTAGCAATGAACTGGTAGAAGAATTGACAAAAGAAATTGTCGGAAATAAGGCTGCTCCTTTAATACTTCTGATAAAAGAAAAAGGCACTTTGGGGGAGTTTAAGCTTGCAGAAAAACTTAAGCTTACTGTTAATCAGGTAAGATCGATTCTTTATGATCTTTCTTCGCATAGTCTGGTAACTTTTACAAGAAAAAAAGACAAAAAAAAGGGATGGTATAATTATTTTTGGAGCTTAAATGAAAGAAGGGCTTTAGAGTTAATTCTTAGCATGAAAAGACAAAGCCTGGAGATTCTAAAAAAAAGGCTTGATATCGAGTCTCATGAGACTTTTTACAAATGCCCTTCTGGCTGCATAAGGATGACTTTGGAAAATGCTATGGAATCCCAGTTTAAATGCCCTGAATGCGGAAGTGTTTTGGAAGAGCAAAAACACATTGTTAATATCGAAAGCACAAATAAGCAGATAAAAAAATTGGAAGATGAAATCGGTGAACTTGGAAAAATCTCTTTTGTAGTCGAAGAAAAACCAAAGAAAAAAGAGAAGAAAAAGAAACCTAAAAAAGCCAAGAAGATTAAGAAAAAAGCAAAAAAGAAAAAGATTAAGAAAGTTAAAAAAATAAAGAGATTAAAGAAAAAAGCCATTAAGAAAAAAGGTGCTTCTAAAAAAAAGAAAAAAATTATTAAAAAAGGAAAAAGAAAATTTACACTTAAGAAACTAAAAAAGGTCTTTAAGAGATAATTCCTATTAAGCCAAATAAAACCTTTGAGCCATCTAAAGGAGGTATCGGAAGCATATTAAAAATAAACAGCCATTTGTTTATGAAAGCTGTTAAGCTTAAGACTGCTGTCGTCTTTCTTTTTACATTATGTTTCTTCTTTAGGATATAAGCTGCTCCAAGCCATAATATTAAATTGACTGAAGGACCTGCTAGTGCTGTTAGTAGTGAAATTGGAGGAGTAACATTGCCTGTTAAACTCACAAATCCAGGAACTATTAAAATAAAAGGAGATGCAAGAATCTTTAAAACTATGCTAAATCCTGCTACAATTAAAGTAGTTAAATTATCATAAAATGGCACAAACACTGCACCAAGACCAAAAGCTAATCCTACAAACTTATGGGCAAGTTCATGAAGTATGACTCCTGGAGCTGCTACAAGAACTGCGAACCAAAAATCCCTTGAATCAAACCTTCTTTTGTGCATATAGTCATAAGCTGTTTTTATCCTGTAAGAGATTAATCCTGAGAATATAAATCCTAAATATAAGGAAACTATCACTAATGCTAGAATTTCAGTTATTGTGATTATAGCCATATTTTACTTTTATATGTTTAGTTTAAAAGGTTTTTGGAAAATGTATATAAATCTCAAAGTCTTATAACTCTCATGGTTAAGATTCCTGATTATGTTTTAGTCAGCAGAAAGAAGAATCCAATTTATGTTCCAACTTTATTTAAGAATGTTGATATGGAAATGAATGGATTTTTTGGGAATTCTCCTCCTCAAATATTTATCGGATCAAAATTAACCTATCCAAAAGTAAATGTAGGTATATTAAGCCCTAGCACAATAGTAGAAAACTCATGGGAATATAATTCTCAGGAATACTGGGCAAGAAATAATTATAACATTGAGCAGATAGTTGGTTTAAGGGCATCTTTGATAAATTCAAGGTTTCAGACTGAAGTTAAAAATATGAATGATAAATTTTTGGACATTGCCAAAGAAATTGGGATAGGAAAAAACCCTGTTGATGTTGAAATAGAACTGAAGAAAAAAATAAAATTAAAATTTGAAGTTGATAACATCAATATGCCTATGGGACCAAGAGCTGAGCTAAAGAAAGCTAAAATAACTGAAAATGTCAGAGTGGATAATAAAGTTGAAAAAGTTATTAATGACAATGATCTAAAGGCTTCTGAAGGAATTAACTACTTATACAAAAAAGGCTTTGAAGACAGCAAATTAAGCCAGCTATTAAGCCTTGGTGTTTTGGGCATAAAGAAAAACAGAAAATTGGTTCCAACAAGATGGTCTATAACAGCTTCAGATGATGTAATCGGAAAAGAAATAACAAAGGAAATTAAAAATTTTAACACAATTGATGACTATAAGTTATTTTTTGGAAATTTTTTAGGAAATTATTACTTGATTATGATATTTCCTGAGGTCTTTGAGTTTGAGTTATTTGAGATGTATCTTCCTGGAAGCTCCTGGAATCAGACTAGTGTTCTGAATATCTCAACAGACTATGAGGACTATTATGGAAGGAAAGAATACGCCTCTAATACAGTAGGAGGATATTATTCTACCAGATTAGGAGTATTAGAATATTTGAAAGAAGCAAGAAAGCAGGCTTCTGTTTTAGTCTTAAGGTTTGAATTGCCTGAATACTGGGCAAGTTTGGGAGTATGGGTTGTAAGGGAGTCAGTCAGGAAAGCTTTGGAAAATGAATTTAAGACTTTTGATGACAAGTCCGGAATGATAAACTATGCAAGGGCATTAGCTTTGAGAAATTTTAAGATTGATATCAATAATATTCTAGTTAACAGCAAATTATTAAAAAAGAAGAAAGAACAAATGAAATTAAAGCAGTTTATTTAGCCCTTTAATGCAGATGAGCTCAATAATACAATCCCTAAGCCAACTAAGGTTACAAAAATACCTATAGAGCCTTTGAATAATATTTTTATTAAATAGCCTACATCTCCTGACCAAGTAAATATCAGCCAAATACCCATTAACATCACTAATAAGCCGACAAAAAGCTTGAATAAATTTTTAGTCATATCTGCCATTGTTAAACCCCCTAAAATACTAAAATTTAATTTGTTATCACCATTTAAATACTTTATCGATAAAATTTATATATGGCAGTTGTAGTCTAGGATAGTAATAAAAAAGAGGCAATTTATGTATACTTTAAGGCTGATTAACTTTCCATTAAACAAAGAGCTTAAAGAAATTTATCTCTTTTTAACTATAAAATCTCTTGCATTATCAATGTTTGGAATTTTTATTCCATTATATCTTTTAATTGATCTTGGATTTCCTTTAAAATCAGTGCTGCTATTTTTTATTATTGCAGAAGTTGTATGGATTCTTTCATCTTTTTTCAGCGGAAAAGTCCTGGCAAGGATTGGGGCGAAACACACCATCTTATTAGGAGTATTCCTTACGATTGTTTATTTAATGTTCCTAGTAACTATGAAACAAGGGATTCTGCCTTATTTTTATCTGGCAGCATTTTTCGATGGTATTTCCGCTTCTCTCTATTGGATGGGATTTCACGCGAATTTTGTAAGATCCAGCCATAGAAAATACAGGGGTCAAGAGGCTAGCATTTGGATGGTGATTCCAAAAGGAATTAATTTATTTGGTCCTATACTAGGGGGATTGATCTTAACTTTTTTTAGTTTTGAATCTTTATTTATATTGGTAAGTATTTTGATGATATTCAGCACAATTCCTTTGTTTTTAAGCAGAGATGTATTCAAAAGATACCACTATGACTATAAAAAAATATTTGGAAGGATTAAACTTAAAGAAAGCTTGGGGCTTTTTGGCATGGGCATTAGAGCAAGATCATTTACTCTTTTATGGCCAATTTTTGTATTTTTTATTCTAGGAACATACCTTTCTCTTGGTTCTTTGTTTAGTTTTGCCACATTATTAGGGGTAGTTTTTTTTATTATTGTTGGCAGATGGAGCGATAAGGTTGATAAAAGAACTCTGATAAGTGCAGGCTCTATAATGCATTCATTTACATGGTTTGTAAGGACTCCAATACAGACAGCATTGCAAGTGTTTAGCATAGCATCTTTGGATATGATTACTAGCGCAGTCATTCTAGTGCCATTTGATGCATTATCTTATGACAGGGCTGCAGAAGGAAATCCTATAGAGTATATTGCCTTTAGGGAGATTATACTCCATATGGGGGCTTTATTCCTGTTAGTGTTTATGCTTTTCATTCAGAGCTTTTCAGCAGCCTTTATTTTAACAGGATTATCCAGCTTACTCTTGATTTTCTTTTGAAAAAGCAAACCTTATAAATAGTATTTTTATATTGATAAAAGAGTTTTATGGGAATTTATCAGCATATAAGGCAAACTTGGAAGAAGCCTAAGGAAAATTTAGGTAATTTGTATCAGTCCAGGCTAATTCAGTGGAGAAGGGACAATTCTGTTGTTAAGATAGAAAGACCTACCAGATTAGATAGAGCAAGAAGCTTGGGTTATAAGGCAAAAGAAGGGATTTTTCCAGTTAGAGTCAGAGTTCTTAGAGGAGGAAGAATGAGGAGAAGGAGCTTAAAATCAGGAAGAAGAAGCAAAAGAGCTACTGGCAGAAAAATTGTAAGCAGAAGCTATCAGGCAATAGCAGAGCAAAGGGCAGATAAAAAATACACTAATGCTGAAGTTTTGGGAAGCTACTGGGTTGCTGAAGACGGCAAGCATAAATGGTATGAGATTATTATGGTAATTCCAAGCCATCCTTCTGTAAAGAGCGATAAAAATTTGGGATGGATATCATCTGGAAAGCATAGGGGAAGAGTCTGGAGAGGTCTGACTTCTGCAGGAAGAAAGAGCAGAGGATTAAGAATAAAAGGCAAGGGCGCTGAAAAAGTAAGACCAAGCCTAAGGGCAAATTTAAGAAAAGCTAAATGAGCTTAATTCTTTTAAATTTATTTTTTGAAAAAAAAGAGTAAAACAAAAACATTATTATTGATATAAATATTATCACTAAGATTATTGTTACAAATACTGACACAAGGGTTAATATGGCTGCTATTATCACTGGCCCTATTATCAGCAAAAGAATTATAGATATTAACACAGCCAGCCTATTTTTAGCTGTAAAAGATTTTGTTATTTTAATTTTATCTAAATTGAATAAGACATAAAGCAACACTAATATTATTGCCAGAATTATTATTTCCTTTAATACCATAATTGGAACGGATTTAATAAGTATTTAAAGATATAGATATTTTTAAATATTAAACTATTAAATAGAATGTATGGGTAAAAAGATAACTTTAACTTTTATATTACTGGCTTTTGTCTTTATGTGGTATCTTTCTAATTATAATTTCATAACTGGATTGGCAGTAGAGGACATTTTTGAAGAATTAGAAAAAGATGATCTTGGAGATTTTGAGCTTAATGGAGAGGTTGTAGTAGAGGACCAAAATACAGAAAATCAGCAAGAGGAGCAGACTGGAGATAAAACTTTGGCAGAAAAAAGCACTGTTCAGCCCACCCAGCAAATACCAAGTGATGTTATTGCTCATGAAAGCGGAGGATTTTGCGGTGATTCAATAAGGCAGCTTGGAGAAGACTGCAGCAATTGCCCTGCTGATATTAAATGCAGCAAGAATGCTTATTGTGATATTGGAGTCTGCATACCTAAAAAAAGCTCTTTTAATTTGCTTCTGATAATATTAATTGCAGTATTTTCTTTAGGCATAATATTTTCTGGTTTTATAATAGTAAAGAAAAAATTTGAAAAAAAACCTGCGAAAGAGCAAAAAGTTATTGCAGAAGAGCCAAGAAAAGAGCAAAGAAAGGAGATTGTTACAAATTATGATGAGTTGGAAAAATACATAGAAAATGCTCTGAAATCTGGATACGAAAAAACAGAAGTAAGAAATCTGCTGATTCAATCAGGCTGGAAACAAGATGATGTGGATTTTGTTTTAAGGAAATTTAATCAAAAACAATTCTAGCATCTGCAATTAAAACATCATTATTAGTCAATATTAGAGGATTAATGTCTAATTCGCTTATTTTTGGGTATTTTTTAGGCAATTGAGATGCTTTTACAATAATTTTCTTTAACAGATTGAAATTAACTGGCTTTTCCCCCCTAACTCCTTTTAAAATAGGATAGACTTTTAACTCTTTCAGCATTTCATCAGCATTTCTTTTTTCTATAGGGCATATTCTTAAAGAAGTATCTTTTAATATTTCTGTATAAACATCGCCTGAGCCTACTAATACCACATGGCCAAAAACAGCGTCTTTTTTAATGCCCAGTATCAGAAACCTGCCTTTTTTATAATCCTGAATCATCGCTTCTTCAAAGCCCCTTATTTTTTTTATTTTACTGAAAGCTTTTTCCAGCTCTTTGTCGTTTCTTATATCAAGAATAACTCCGCCAGTTTCTGATTTATGGATAATTTTCCTGCCTTGTATCTTGAGGGCAATAGGATATCTTATTTTATTTGCTATTTTAAACGCATCATCTAAATTTTTTGCAATACCTCTGTTGGATACTGGAAATTTTTGCTTTTCCAGAAAATCCTCAGCCTCTTTTTCCCTTAGTATTTTCATCCCTTCTTATAGGGGAAAGCCTTTTAAATACTTTTTTATTAAAAACAAATATGATAGATAAAAAACAGCTGGATGAAATTAAGGGCTATTTGGACAAAGCAGAGAACCCTTTGATTTTCTTTGATGCAGATCCTGATGGACTAAGCTCCTTCTTATTATTAAAAAAATACATGGGAAAAGGCAAAGGAGTTATTTTTGAAAGGGGGGAAAATCTTGGAGAAAAGTATATAAGAAAAGTTGATGAAAATAAGCCAGACATTGTTTTCGTTCTGGATATTTTTGATGTTTCTCAGGAATTTATAGATAAAGTTAATGTTCCTATAGTATGGATAGACCACCACCCTCCTATGGAAAGAAAAGGAGTTAAATATTTTAATCCTAAAATAAAAGATAAAGATGATAACAGGCCTACAACCTACTGGTGTTATAAAATTACTAAAGGAAGTTTATGGATTGCAACTGTAGGAACAATAGCAGACTGGTACATTCCGGAATTTGCAAGAGAATTCGCAAAAAAATATCCTGATTTATTTGATAAAAAAATTAAAGATCCTGGAGAAGCTAATTTCAAACAGCCTATTGGAGAATTAATCAAAATATTTCACTTTATTTTAAAAGGAACTGTATCTGATGCTATGAGAAACGCGAATATACTTGGCAATATAGAAAGCCCTTATGAAATCTTAAAGGATGAAACTTCTAAAGGAAAATTTATCCATAAATATGCCATGCAAAAAACAAGGCTTTTTGACAAAATGCTGGAGGATGCATTAAAAGTAAAATCAGAGGGAAAACTACACCTTTATGTTTATTCAGCTGGAGATGTAAGCTTCACATCCTACCTTTCTAACAATGTGCAGTTTATGAAGAAAGATAAATTAGTCATAATGGCGAGAGAGCACAATGGTAATATGAAAATGAGCTTAAGAAGCCATGATCCAAAAATAAAAGTCAAGGATATATTAGAAAGAGTTCTTAAGAAAGTTCCCGGACATGGAGGGGGTCATTTGTATGCATGTGGTGCAGGAGTAAAGAAAGAGGACTTTGATAATTTTATTCAAGAGATAAAAAAAGAGTTAGATAAACTTAAATAATGATGCACTTTAATTATTTTTAATGAAAAGACTGTTATCTATATTAATTTTTGTCTTGTTAATCGGAAGCGTGAATGCACAGCAGGAAGCTGTAGAGAATTTTCTTAATCAAGGAAATGTGGATGTTCTGGTTAAAACTACTTCGACAATTGATGTTTTATCAGATGGAAGCAGTCCTCTGCTGGATGAAATGACTACAAGATTAATATTTAAACCGTTTGACAGCGAACAGCAGAGCATTTCAGATTTAAATTTAATTCATAATGAAGGGGCATCAACTGCTGAAAAAGATGAAGAGATTGTTTATGTATGGAAAGACAAAAATACTGGAAGGCTTGAATTCGGATATAATGCCAAAGTAAGAGTGAATAATCAATTTCCAATAATTACAAATAAAATAAAGTTCCCTATTCAGGATTTAGATTCTAATTTAATCCAATATGTTAAGCCTGGAGAAAAGATAGTTATTACAAATGAAATAAGCAAAAAAGCTTCAGAGATTGCTTCTGGGGATGATGATCTATTTAGTGTTGTTTACAAACTTGCAAAATGGAATAATGAGAACATAGAATATGACCTAAATTCTTTGACAGAAAAGTCTGTACAGGATTCACAATGGGTTTTGGACAATAGACAGGGTGTTTGTGATGAGATGACTAACTTATTTATTTCTATGGCAAGGAGCTTGGGAATACCAGCAAGATTCATCTCTGGAATGGTATATACAAACACATTATTTGACTGGGGGCCTCACGGTTGGGCAGAAGTCTACTTTCCAGGCATAGGATGGGTTCCTTATGATCCTACATTCGGCCAGTATGGATATATTGATCCAGGCCATATTAAAATGAAAAATTCTTTTGATTCCAGCGAACCAGCTATAAAATACACATGGAGATCAAGAGATATTGATGTTGAGACAGGAGAGCTTGATATAAAAGTTAATTTATTAAGCAAAGGAGGAACTTTTACATCTCCAATAGAGATAGAAGCTCAGCTTTTAAAAGATGAAGTTAAATTTAACAGCTATGTTCCTTTAAGAGCGACTGTAAAGAACAACAATAATTTTTATGTAGCTTCAACAATCTATGTTTCTAAAGCTCCTGGATTAAAAGGCGACAGTTCAATATCAGTTTCTTTAAAACCAAAAAGCCAGAAAGATGTTTATTTTATAATAGAAATCCCTGAAGGAGAAAAAGAATTTGTTTATACCTCTACAATAGAAGTAAAAGACTCTTTTGGCAGGTTAGACCAGGATATTCTGAAATATTCAGCAAACTTTGAGCCTTATACTCTGGAGCAGGCAGAAAGCAGAGTAGAAAGATTAGAGGAAAATGGGAAAGACACATCATTGCTCTTATTGGAATGTATAAGTGATAAAGATGAATATTATGAATATGAGCAGGGGGAATTTACATGCAAAGTTGAAAATGATGGAAGCAGAAAAATAAGCAATCTGCAGGTCTGCCTTGAGAAAGACTGCAGGTATTTAGACTTAGGAGTCAGCCAAGAAAAAGAGTTAAAGTTTTTAAAAGATGGAATAGCAGAAGACATATTCGTAGTGGCCAAAAGCTCCGATTTTGTAAAATATAGTTATCCTGATTTTAAGTTTTTGAAAATACCTAATATTGAAATAAAAGACATTGAAATTTCCAAGCCATTGAAATATGATGAAATCGGCAATCTAAGCTTCTTTATCCAGCCAGATACAATAGTATATAATGCTGTGATAAATGTTGGAAATAACATCGGAGAATTAGAAATAAAGGAATTTGACACAGGACAGACCATAATTTTGCCGTTCTATGCCTTTAATTTAAAAGTTGGAAGCAATGATGTTGATATAAAAATAACTTATGAAGATAAGAATGGCAATAAGTATGAAACTATAGCAACCGTTAATATTAATATAGAAGATGTTAATTTATTTAAAAAAATTGCATTGTTATTCAGGAGATTAGTTAATAGGATTTAGCGAAGTATGCTATAACTTTAGCTTTTTTTCCGCAATGAGCGCAATTTTTCTCCAATCCTTCCTGATTAAAAGGAATGTTTAATGCTTTAGCACCTTCTAATTTAGACTTTATTTCATCTTCACATTCTGTCACATTGCAGAAATTAGCCTTTACTATTTTTTTATTTTTAACAGCATCTTCAAATTCTTTCCAGTTTTTAACTTCTGCAATATTGTCATTAAGAAGCTTTTTTGCCTTCATAAACAAAGATTTTTGGATTGTTTCCAATAAAGCTTCAACCTCATCTTTTAAGTGAGATATTTTTATCTCTTTTTTTGTATTTAAGTCTCTTCTGACTAGTACAACCTGATCTTTTTTTATGTCTTTTGGACCAATTTCTAATCTTATTGGAATTCCTTTTAACTCCCATTCATTAAACTTCCATCCAGGGGAATAATTTTCCCTGTCATCCAAGTAAATTCTGAATTTTTTTTCTAATCCCTCTTTTATTTCTGAAGCTTTTTTTAATACATTTTCCTTGTCATCTTTTGTCAATATTGGAACTATCACAACTTGTGTAGGAGCTATTTTTGGAGGTATTATTAATCCCCTGTCATCTCCATGAACCATTATCATAACACCGAGCATTCTTGTTGTTATTGCCCACGTATTTTGGTAAACATACTGCTCTTTTTCATTTTTATCTAAAAATTTAATGTCAAATGCCTTTGCAAATTTTTGACCGTCAAAATGAGCGTCAGGTCCTTGGGCAGCTTTTCCGCTTGGCAGATAGAATTCCAAAGTCTGTGTATATTCTGCACCTGCAAACTTTTCTTTTTCAGTTTTTTGGCCTGCCAATGAAGGTAATGCCAAGTAATCGTTGCAGATTAACTGCCACAATTCCATAATATCTTTCATCTCTTTTTCAGCTTCTTCTTTGGCTGCAAAAACAGTATGCCCCTCTACCCATAAAAATTCCCTTGTTCTTAAGAAAGGCACTGCATGCTTAAATTCCCATCTTACTACATTATTCCACTGGCATAATTTTAAAGGCAAATCTCTCCAGCTTCTTATCCATTTTGAGTAGGAATCATACATTATTGTTTCTGATGTAGGCCTTATTGCCAACTTTTCATTTAGTTTTTTACCCCCTCCTTCAGTTACCCATGCTACCTCTGGAGAAAATCCTTCTACATGCTCTTTTTCTTTTGTCAATAGACTTTCTGGAATCAATAGGGGAAAGTAAGAATTTTTTATCCCCATTAATTTTAATCTTTTATCTGTTTCATCTTTAATTCTTTCCCATATTTCATAAGAATTAGGCTTGAATACAATACATCCTGATACCATGGTATAGTCCGCCATGTCAGCTTTTTGAATTACCTGAGTATACCATTCAGATATATCTTCATCCTTTTTTACAGTTAACCCTTGAGATTCTTTTTTTGCCATTTTGAAAAAAACGGGCCTAGCAGGATTTGAACCTGCATCATTCGGTTTCCTCTAAATAACCGAAGCCGAAGACTCTTATCCGGGTTAAGCTATAGGCCCTTTATATAAATAATGATTTACAAGCCCTTTTAATATTTTTGTTTAGAAACGGACCTACAGGGATTTGAACCCTGATTTCAACCTCCGCAAGGTCGCGTTCTAATCCAGGTTATACTATAGGTCCTTAATATTGAGTAGCAGATTAGAATGGGGTGGAGTATATAAATTTAATTCGATTCATGAAAGAGCATAATAAAGAGAAAAGTTTATATATAACTTTATAGGTTATATAACTTGGGATGTTATATGTTAAAAAGGCAGGTGAATTAAGCACGATTGGATATGGTGAAAATAATACTAAACAGAGATTACTTATTAACAGAAACAGAAAGGCTTGCTATAAAGGTAATCAAGGCGGAGAGGAAAGAATATCCATTTGGATACAAGATAAAATGCCAGTATATGGTGTTTAAAAGAGGAAACTGGATTCCAGTTGTAAGAGCAGATAATACAAAGCATAAATTTAAGATATCGAAAATGCACATCCATAGAATAGACAAAAAAGAGGTTAAAGAAATTAACTTGAGATTAAAAGATATTGAAGATTATGTAATAAAATTGGGCAGAATGCTTAAAAATAAGCTCTAAAAATTAAGGAGGATGTAAAAAATGTTAAAAGCTGGAAGTGTTAGAATAAGGATTATTACTAACATAAAAAAGGAAAAAAAGGAAAGAACAAAGTTCTGGGATGCTGTAGAAAAAGGGGAAAAAATCAAATCAAGGCATCCTGAATTAGTCTTAACCCCAAAAACATTCAGCAAAGTTTTCAGCCCTGAAAGAATAAGACTGATATTCACAATAAGAAATGAAAAAATACATTCTATATCTGGACTGGCAAAAGAATTGGAAAGACCTTTTGAGTCCGTTGACAGGGATATTAAGTATTTAGAGGGATTAGGTTTAATTAAATTAAGGAAGAAAGAAAAAGCTAAAATCCCAATAGTTGAAAGAAGATTTAATTTTATCCTTTGATTATTTCTTTACTAAATAAAGAATTATTGGAACAGGTTTTTTTTGCCATATCTTACTATTTTATAATTCATTTTACTAATGTTTTTAAAGTTTCAATTAGAACATCAACATCACTTTCTTTATTTAATTTTCCCAATGAAAACCTTATAGAATTTTTAGCTGCCTTTTCCCCCTTAATTGCCTTAATAACATGAGAAGGCTCTGATTTAGCAGAAGAGCACGCTGAACCAATAGAAGCATAAATTTCATTATCATTTAATTTCAATAATAAAGAATCAGCCTCTATATCTTTAAAATAAATGTTTACATTGTTTGCTAATCTTTTTTCATTATGACCATTTAGTTCAGTATTTGGAATCTCTTTTAGTATTCTTTGGATTATTTTATTTCTTAATTCAGTTAATCTTTTATTTTCTTTGTCCTTTTCTTTTTGTATTAATTCCAGAGCAGATGCAAAACCAACTATAGCAGGAATATTATGTGTTCCAGACCTTAAATTATTTTCCTGGCCACCGCCTTGCATCACTGATTTCATCTTAATGCTATTTTTTTTATAAAGCAAAGCAGCGCCTTTTGGTCCATACAATTTAGTTGAATTAATAGTAAGCAAATCAACACCTAAGTCTTTAACATCCAGATTTAATAAAGAAGCTTGGCAGGCATCTGTATGAAAAAGAACATTGTGCTTATGTGCAATTTTAGCTATTGCTTTTACATCCTGTATAGTTCCAATTTCATTGTTTGCATACATAATTGAAATTAAGAAAGTGTCTTTTATTATTGAATTTTCTAACTTACTTAGATTGATTATTCCATCTTTATCAACATCCAAATAAGTTACTTTAAAACCATGGGTTTCTAGGAATTTGCATGTTTCTAATACAGCAGGATGCTCTGTTTTCTGGGTTATGATGTGTTTTTTGTCTTTATACAGCCCCTTTAAAGCTAAGTTAATAGACTCTGTTCCTGTAGAAGTAAAAATAATTTCTGATGAAGAGCAGTTTAAAACTTTTGCAGTTTTTTCCCTTGCATTATCTAAGGCTTCTTTAGCTTCTTTTCCAGGATTGTTTAAGCTTGAAGGATTGCCAAATCTTTCTGAGAAATAAGGCAGCATTGTTTTTAGAACTTCTTTTCTTACTGGAGTACAGGATGAATGGTCTAAGTATATCATATTAATTTATAGCCTTCTTTCTCTAATTGATCTACCAGTTCTTTTCCACCAGTTTTTTTAATTTCTCCATTAATTAAAACATTTACTTTGTCTGTGTGGACATAATTTAATATTCTCTGGTAATGGGTAATTATTAAAATTCCTGTTCCATTTTCTCTAGCTTTATTAATACCTTTAGCTATAATTTTCAATGCATCTATATCTGTCCCTGAATCTGCCTCATCTAAAATGGCTATTTTTGGCTTTAGCATTAGTAGCTGCAAAATTTCCATTTTTTTCTTTTCTCCACCTGAAAAACCCTCATTTAAGTATCTTTTCGCAAAACTTTCATCTATTCCCAAAAAATCCATATTCTCCTTTAATATTTTTTTAAAATCAATTACTGAAAGTTTGTTTTCTCTTCTTGAATTTACTGCAGATCTAATAAAGCTTGAAATTGTCACGCCTGAAATCTCTGGAGGATGCTGGAATGACAAAAATAAACCTTCTTTTGCCCTTTTGTCTGTTGTTAAATTTGTAATGTCTTTATCATCTAAAATTATTTTGCCTTTTTTTAATTCATAATTTTTGTTTCCCATCAAGACATTGCTTAAAGTTGTCTTTCCGGAGCCATTTGGACCCATTAAAGCTACAACTTCTCCCTGATTAACTTCTAAGTTAATGTTTTTTATAATTTCCTTTCCTTCTACTTCTGCTGTTATATTTTCTACTTTAAGCTTCATTTTTATTCAGCCCTTTCTTAATTGCAACCAATGAAAGCATTGCGCATTTTACTCTCATTGGAGTTAATTTTATTCCTATCATATCTAAAATATCATTTCTTTCAAGATTCTTAATATCCTCGATGTTCTTGCCCTTGATAGCCTCTGATAATATCGATGCAGTTGCTATTGAAATTGCACAGCCTTCTGACTCATATCTAATATCTTTTAATTTTCCACCCTCTACTTTTAGATAAATATGGACTTTATCTCCGCATAATGGGTTTTGGTCAGAGTATTCAATGTTGTAACTATCCAATTTGCCAAAATTTCTTGGCTCTTTATAGTTATCCATTATATTTTCTCTGTAAATTGACATTTTAATTAAACACCTTCCTGGCTTCTTTTAAAGCTTCAGCAACTTTGTCAATATCCTCTTTTGTATTGTAAATATAAAAGCTTATTCTGCATGTTGCAGGAACTTTTAATTTGTCCATCAAAACTTGAGCACAATGGTGTCCTGACCTTATGGCAATTTTTTTGTCATTTAATACTGCAGACACATCATGAGGATGTATCAATTTATCATTATTGTAAAGATTAAAGGAAATTATTCCTGCCTGGCTTTTTGGCTTGTAGATTTTAATTCCTTCTACTTCTGAAAGTTTTTCTAAAGCATATTCTTTTAATTCATTTTCATATTTTTCAATGTTTTCCATCCCAATTTTATTTAAGTAATCAATAGCTGCTGAAAATCCCACTGCTGCAGCAACATTAGGAGTTCCTGCCTCAAATTTCCATGGAATATCATTAAAATCAGTATCATCAATTCTGACATCCCTTATCATATCTCCTCCGTAAAGGAAAGGGGATAATTTTTCTAAGAGTTTTTCTTTACCAAACAATATTCCTAATCCCATTGGACCAAGCATTTTATGCACTGAAAATGCAAAAAAATCACAATTTAAGTCTTTAAGATCTATTTTTTTATGAGGCGCAGACTGGCATCCATCTATAACTGTAATAATATTATTCTCATTAGCTAATTTGCATATTTCTTTTATGTCATTTACACTCCCTGTTGCATTAGAAACATGGGTTAAAGCCAAAATTTTTGTTTTTTCAGTTATTTTATTTTCAATATTTTCTAAAGTAAAATCTTCATTTACTTTAATTACCGAAAATTTTAAATTTCTTGACTTGCACAATTGTTGCCATGGAACAAAATTGCTGTGATGTTCCATTTCTGTCACTAAAACTTCATCCCCTTCCTTTAAGTCAGAAGTTAGTGAATAAGCTGCTAAATTTAATGCTTCTGTAGCATTTTTGGTGTAAATTATTTCCTGAGGATTGCAGTTTAGGAAAGATGCGCATTTTTCCTTTGATTTTTCGTACAGTTCTGTGGACATCTCACTTAAATCATAGACTCCTCTGTGGATATTAGATTTGTATTTATTGTAGAAATCAGCTATAGCATTAATTACTTGTTTTGGTGACTGAGAAGTTGCAGATGAGTCTAAGTAAATCAATCCTTCATTGTTTTCAAATATTGGAAAGTCTTTTTTAACATTCATTTTATTTTATTTTTAACTAATTCAGTTACTTCATCCTTAATCTCTTCAATTGGAATTTCTTTTATTATCGGCTCTATAAATCCGGAAACAATTATTTGTTTGGATTCTTTTTCAGATAGTCCTCTTGACATAAGGTAGAACATCTGGGATTTGTCAATTTCCCCCATTGTAGTTCCGTGGGAGCATTTTACATCATGATTTTCAATTTCCAATTGAGGAACAGCGTCAACTTCAGCTGTTTCATTCAAGGTTAATGCATCTGCTTTTTGATATCCTGATGATTTAAAAGCGTTTTTTCCAATTCTGATTAATCCGTTGTAAATGCATTTAGAATTGTCGTCAAAGACATTTTTTACCCTTATATTTGAAACTGTATAGGGATCAACATGCTTTGTTGAGTTATTAACATCAAATTGCTGGTTATTAGTACCAATAAAAACACCCAATGAATCTGTTGATGCGCCTTCCTTTTCCAGATTAGATTCTGTTCTTGAAACGCAAAAGTCAGAGCCAGTAAATAAATCAAACCATTTAACATTGGAGTCTTTGGATGTTTTGGCTTTTTTAAGACAAAAATTAAATCTGTTATTTTTTAAATTTTGCAAGTGAATATAATTAATTTTAGCGTTGTCTTTTAGTATTAATTCAACACATTTACTGTAATAATCAGACTCTTTTTCTGAAAAGTCCTTGTCAATAATTGTTATTTTGGAATTTTCCTCTGCCAAGACAATAACATGAGAAAAGGTGTTTTTGCTGGTATCATTATTCAGGACAATTGGTTCTTTATTTTGGGAGCCTTTAGGTATTGTAATAAACATAAAGTCATTTAATTCAGAATAATGCAGGGAAGTAAACTTGTTTGTGTTAAAAGGAATAACTGAATTAAGATAATCAAAAGAATCCTTGTCTTTTTTTGACTTTAATATTACGTTTAATGGGCAATGTATGTATGAAGTAGAATCCAGAGAGTTCTTTATTTCATTTAAATTTAATTTAGGCGGATTTAAAGTAATGTTCAAGCCATACTTAAAGTTATAGTCTGGCAACTTTGAAAAAGCTTCTATAGACTTCTGTTTTAGTGTATTTAATTCCATATGTAAAATTTGAGGCTGTCAACCTAATGAGCCCTCCATCTCCATCTCTATTAGTTTATTCATCTCTACTGCATACTCTATTGGCAGCTCTTTTATTATCGGCTCTATAAATCCGGAAACAATCATTTTTCTCGCTTCCTCTTCTGATAATCCTCTGGACATCAAGTAGAACAACTGCTCTTCTCCAATTCTTGAGACAGTAGCTTCATGCTCTATTGAGGATTTTTTATTTTCTCTTTTCATGTAAGGAATTGTGTTTGATATTGACTCATTATCTGTCATCAAAGCGTCGCATTGGACATTAGATTTTGAATGAATAGCATTTTTATTGATATGGACCAATCCTCTGTAAGAAGCAATTCCTCCTCCTTTGGCAATGCTTTTGTTTACTATTGTTGAAGATGTATTTTTAGCTAAATGATAGATTTTAGCTCCAACATCCTGATTTTGGTTTTTGTTTGCAAAAGCAATCGATAGATGATCTGCTCTTGAATTTTCTCCTTTTAACATTGAACATGGATAGACCATACTAAGTTTTGATCCCATATTGCCAGTTACCCATTCCATTACTGCATTTTTTTCAACAAAAGCCCTTTTTGTGTTTAAGTTGTATGTGTTTTTTGACCAGTTTTCAACACTTGAATATCTCATCCTTGCATTATTATGAACAAAGATTTCTACACATCCAGCATGAAGTGAATTGTTGTTATATTGAGGGGCAGAGCATCCTTCAACATAGTGAAGTTCGGCGCCTTCATCTACAATAATTAAAGTATGTTCAAATTGCCCCATGTCGGCGGAATTCATTCTAAAGTATGCTTGCAGAGGCATGTCAACTTTTACATTTTTTGGAATGTAAATAAAAGTTCCTCCACTCCAAAATGCCCCGTGCAAGGCAACATATTTATGCAGAGTTGGCGGAACACATTTCATAAAATATTTTTTAAATAATTCTTCATGCTCTTTTAAAGCAACATCGCAATCAACGAAAATAACGCCTTGTTTTGCTAAATCCTCCCTTATGTTATGATACACAACTTCAGACTCAAATTGGGCTCCTGCTCCTGCCAAGGTTTTTCTTTCTGCTTCTGGAATTCCTAATTTATCAAAAACTTTTTTAATATCTTCAGGAACATCCTTCCAGTCTTTGGAGTTTTTTCTTGCTTCAGGCTTTACATAATAAGTTATTTTATTCAAATCTAAATCAGACAAATCAGGCCCCCAATTAGGTGTTTCCAGTTTGTTGAAAATTTCCAGGCATTTTAATCTGAAATCAAGCATCCACTTAGGTTCAGTCTTATCTTTGGAGATTTCCCTTACAACATCTTCATTAATGCCTTCTTTTGCCTTATAAGCATACTTCAAAGTAGATGGCTTGTCTAAAAATTCTCTGGTTTCCTGAAATGAAGTTTCCATTTTTTAATAAAAGGATGATCCGCAACCGCAGGTTCCTGCTGCATTTGGGTTTGAAATCTTAAAACCAGAACCCTGCAATGAATCAACATAATTAATTGTAATTCCTTTTAATTTTTCAAGTGTATCCTTGTTTATGAAGATTTTAGCTCCATTTTTTTCAAAAACCTCATCATTCTCTTTTGGTGACTCGTCAAAGTCAAAGATATATTGTAATCCAGAACATCCTCCTGAGGAAACCTCAACTCTAAATCCCTGGCCTTCCCTGTTTTCTGCTTTTAGCAGCTGCTTTATTTTGTCAGCAGCCTTGTCAGTTATTGTTATTCCTTCAGAAGACTTTTCAGATCTTTCAACTGCCTCATTTAAGGTTTTTACTATTTTAGTTATTTGTTCATCTGTCATCCCATGCCCTCTAAGACCCTGCCCTAAAGTTTCTATTGGCGATATTCCGCAGCCTATGCAGTGAACTCCTGTTTTCATTAAAGGCTCAACTGCAGCAGGAAATTTGTCTACTATCTCTCCTATGAGAGTATCTTCTGTAATTTTACTTTGCTGTATTGTTTCCATTTTTCCCTCCTATCTTTTACAATAATCACAAATTTTGTTGTCAAAAGTGTCTAATTGCTTATGAACCTGGCAGATTAAGTCTGATTTTCTAAAATCACGGCATAATTCATTAATCTCTTGTATGACTAAAAAGTGGTTTTGTGCTATTTTTTTTGCTGATTCATCTATTAGTTTTTGGAATTCTTCATTAAACTTGACTTCTTTAGCTCTTTTTTCTGAAATATACTGGGAGATCGCTGCTGGTGTTATTCCTAATATTTGGGCTACTGCTTTTTGGGATAAGCTGAATTTGATTAAAGCTTTGGCTAATTCTCTTCTTATTGCAGGTATTATGTATAAAACTTCTATCTCTTGTGGCTGTAACATAAATTAACGGCGTTAATTCTATATATAAAGATTTCGGATGGATTGGTTTTGCACAAAAAGTTAATTTTAATGAAGATCAGGTCTAAAATCTATATTTGCGTAGGCTAATATTTATAATAGTTAAAAGTATATATTTATCGTGATGAAATTGGAAAGTAGCCATCAAGTTACTATTGAGAGATTGCATTTAAAAGTAGATGAAGATGGTAATTTAATACTGCCTCAGAAAAAGATTTTGCTTGATGCTAATCCTATAATTTTTATGATGTGGTATAAAAAAGAAAAATACGGAGAAGATGTTTTAGATATTTTTGATGAAGAAAATATAGTATGGATTAATAATATAATTTATGATGAAGTGTTAGGAGTTTTATTAAATAAATCTCCCTATGATGGGATGTACAAAGATAAAGAAGAAACTAAAAAAGCAATAAACAAATTTCTAAAAGAAAATAAAATACAACTTGATGATAATCCGAATATTGGAAAAAATAATATACAATTAGTGAGGAGTAAAGCAAAGAAGACAAAATCTAGAGCTGGTGAAATAGATAAATTCATTTTAGCATATTGCTTATCCAATGATATTGAGATTGTTTATTCTAATGATAGAGAGTTCAGAAAATTGGCTACTTTTTTGGGATTAGATGCTAGAAATTTTGAATCTAATGAGGATAAATTAAACAAAAAGCTCAAGTCAGCATTTAGAAAATAATCATACTAAATTTATGTTAAAATCTTTTATAAATTGTTTTTCTGCCCTTTCCTTAGTTTTGTGCTTCTTTAAGTATTTTTCCCAAGACTCTTTTTTATATTCTCTTACTGCTTCAACAGCTCTCTCTTTGTCTTTTTTAGGAATATTTTTAGCAAATAATTCCATTCTCCTTATCTTTGCCTCAACCTTAAGGTAGTGTTCAATCTGGGGCAAAATATGAGAAATAACTTCATTAGTTTTATGCTCAAATTCATCGATTTCTTGATGAACCTGAGAGGTTCTTTCTTTCATTCTATCTATCTCACCAAGTATGGATATATCAAACATACATGATATTTAAATTCTTTGTTTTAGCTTTAAAAGCCCTAAGACCTCAGAATATATGTTTTTAATATATGGTAATGGCACAAAAAAGGATTGTATCAAAACTCATTTTTAGGGCTCTGGTGCAATCCTAAGTTTTAAGTAGAATAGAGGCATAGCCTCCTTTATGCTGCAAAGCTAAAAGGAGTGTGATGCTATGCCCCAAAAGAATGAGTATGAGAACTATATAAAATTTGTTTCTGAAGCATTATTATTAGCTAAGAGGATACCAAGATACTTCAGCAAATATTCTAATCGCATATATTGCAATCATCAGAAGCTTGTAATCTATGTACTTATGCAAAAGCTAAAGCTCACCACAAGAGGAGTTGTTAGCTTTCTAAGAAGCAATCCAAGTTTATGCATGGAATTTGGATTGCTCAGGATTCCAGTTCATACTACTATAGTAAGGTTTGTTTCAAAGATAAAAAATATTATTGGTCTGCTGCTTGGCATAAGGCAAGCAGCTTCTGTTGCTGTTGATGCAACAGGATTTGAATTAGAATCCAAGAGCTTCTACTACAGGAATATCGATAAACAGCTGTTCCCTGGCTTTATGCGTAAAACTAAAAGATATATGAAACTAAGTATTGCTATTGATACAGATACCCAACAAATAATGACTTACAAAATAAGAAAAAAGTTGAGGCATGATACTCTTGATTTTAAGCACCTGCTTAAAAAGATTACTTGCAAGCAAGTAATTGCTGATAAGGGTTATGACAGTAAAACAAATAGAAAATTTGTAATAAACAAATTAAGAGCCATTCCAATAATCCCTGCTAGATGTCATACAAACTTCTATGGCTATCTTCGTGGAAAAATGAAGATAGATGGCAAGAATTACCATCAGAGAAGCAAGGTAGAAACTGTATTCAGCGTAATCAAGAGGAAATATGGTTCAGTGCTAAGGTGCAGATCTAATTCAACCCAAAGGGTTGAATTAATAAGCAAACTTATTGCTTATAATTTAGACAGGAAGTTAAATTATTTTTTGCTTATTAGAGGATTGCACCAGAGCCATTTTTAGAAAAGTTTTTAAATAATGATTATTTAACTTAACTAATATGGGAGTAAAAGGATTATTTTTTGGTAGTTTTTTTCTTTTTGGAGTTCTTGGTGCAGGAGGATATTTTTTCTACCAACATCAAGAAGAGGAAAGGGTAAAGGAAGAAAAAATAAGGAACACAGCTGCTACAAAAGATTTGTTGAGAGACTTGCAAGAAGAAATAGATGATTATTTTAAAAAAAACCGCAGTTATCCTTCTAAGTTAGAATCTGATATTAACTCAGATAGTAGGGATAGTTGGGGGAATAAATTAAATTATAAGAAAACAACTTATAGTGATCTAAGAAGAATAGATGGTAAACTTACTATATTTGAGAACATTCCACATTACGAGCTATCTAGCAATGGACATGATGGAATACCAGAGACTTCTGATGATATTAATGTATGGTATAAAAAAGGTCATGAATGGGGCTCTACTTCAAGATTAAATGCTATTTTTGAAAGCGATTTAGCAGAAGCAAAAAAGACTCCATTAGACAAAACCTTTGAAAAAGGTGAAAAGCTTTTAGATAGGCTAAAGTCTTTAAAAGATTTTAGATAAAATCTGATATAGATAATTCAACTGAGCCCTTTTATTGAGAATACATTAAGTATAGTATTATTATAAAGGATAGAGAAGATATAATATTACTAATTTTTGTAATCCATTTAGGGTAATAAAAATAAGCTTTAAGCCCTTTAATTATAAAATTTTGTTTTTTCAGCCCATCTGTTTCTTTATATAATCTTGAATTTTTTGAATCTAATTTGGAAGAATATATTAAAAAGTAGTATGTTCCTTGAATTGAGTATAAAAAATTGATAATAAAAAATAATGTAATAAATATTTTAATAAAAATAACAGAATTTCCATAAGATCTATTAGTTATCAAAAATAAAAAAAGTCCAAAAAGAAGAGAAATATTAAGACTAGAATTAAAATTGTGGTTTATATAATGAGTTGTTCTTTAAGTATTTCTTTAGTCATTTTTATCTTTTCCAGACTTCTTCCTTAAATCCAGCTTTTTTATTTAATAATCTTGATAAGTAGAATAACAAATCAGATAACCTGTTTAAGTATTTTAGAGTGTTTATGCTTATATTATTATTTTTAGCCCTTAAGGCAACTACTCTTCTTTCCAATTTTCTGGATAATGATCTTGAAACATGAAGCAATGAAGCAGATTCTATGCCTGAAGGAAGAATAAATGTCTTTAATGCAGGAAGTTTTTCGTCCAATAATATCATTTGCTCTTCCATATGAATAATATCCTTATCACTAATGCTTTTATTAGTAGTATTTACTATATGTGATCCTACTAAGAATAAATCACTTTGTATTTTTTGAAGTATTTTGTTTACTTCCTTGTCTTTTATCTTTGACCTTGCCAATCCTAAAGAAGAGTTTAACTCATCTACAGTTCCCAAAGTCTCCATTATCAGAGAGCTTTTGCTGATAAAATCATTCCCAAATAATTTTGTCATTCCTTTATCATATTCTTCTTCATAAGTTTTCATAGAATTAAATAAGAAAGCAAGTTTTTTAAGCCTTTTGACTTAATCCAGTTGAGCCAAATCCGCCTTTTCCCCTAACTGTTTCTTCTAAGGATTCTGACTCATGGAAAATTGCTCTTGCTACTTGGTTTATTATTAATTGAGCTACTTTATCCCCTTTCCTGACTTCATATTTTTCCTTTCCTAAATTAATTAGGATTACGCCAATCTCTCCTCTGTAATGGGAATCTATTGTTCCTGGGGAATTTAGAACTTTTATTCCATGTTTTAAAGCTAATCCTGATTTTGACCTTATCTGACCTTCATAACCTTCTGGAATTGCTAACTTTATTCCAGTATTAACTAAAGTTCTCTCTCCAGGATTTACAATGTAATTCTCAACGGAAAACAAGTCTGCTCCAGCATCGCCAGCATGAGCATATTCCGGAAGTATTGCATATCCATTTATTTTTTGTATTTTTATTTCTACCATTTACATTCCGCATCCGCCTACTTTATCACCGCAATTTTTACATTCATAGCAATTTGGAGCAGTTTGCCCCATTATATTGCCGCAGGTTCTGCATAAAACTCCTCTCACATTATTTTTACTTAATGAGCCATTATTTTGTATAGAAAGGATTTTCTTTGAATCATCTGGTTTAACAAATCCTCCATATTCAGGATCTTTCATAACTTGCTCAAAATTCCAAGGATCAACCTTCATTCTTTCATATGTTCTGAATGCACCATTTTTTGCTCCTCTTAAATCTTCAATTTTAATATCTTTTTTATCTACATTAGATACATCTAAATCTCCAAGATACTCTAATCTAAGAAGCTTGCCAGCAAAATCTAGAGGAGATAAACATAATTTTATGTGGGGATGGCCAGAAACAAGGCCTTTTGGCTCAAATTCCTGCCCTATCCAGCCTTCAATTATATCTTCTAAATGAACTCCTCTTTTTAATGATTTTGAAGCTTGTATGCCGCTTGTTGATAACAAAGCTCCTAAAGTTGAGCCTGCTTTATGGGATAAGAAAGTTATCTGTCCTGGCCTTCCATCTTCATATTCACTCACTAAAACATGAACTTGTGTTCCTCCTATTGCCACTTCAAATTCAGAAGCATTCCTTCTTGCTGGAAGATCCTCTTTTTCTCCTCTTTCTAGTTTCTTAACGCTTTTATCTCCAAATCCTAATGCTGCTGTTGGTTTGCTGTTATTTCTGAATACTGCAACAGCCTTTAAGCCAAGCTCATGAGCTAATAAATAACCGTCATAAATATCTTTTACTGAGGCACTTTCAGGAAGATTGTTTGTTTTCGAAATTGCACCAGAAACAAATGGCTGTGTTGCTCCAAGCATCCTGATATGGCCTTCAAATGGAATACATCCCTGCCCATTGACATTTCCAATAGCAGTGTCAAATATTCTATAATGCTCAGGCCTTAAGTGAGGGGCCCCAGTTACAGTGCCTCTTGGAATATCCTTGGCTATTTCTTCTTTTACATAATCTGATATATCTTTTATATTTTCATCAGTATAGCCTAAATTTCTTAATGCATTTGTAAACTCCTTATTCACTAATTTTAATGTTCCGCCTCCAGCAAGATTTTTATAAATTATCAAAGAGATTGATGGCTCAACACCTGTTGTATCACATCCCATTAAGTAAGATATTGTTCCAGTCGGGGCTAAAACAGTTGCCTGAGCATTTCTAAATCCATTTGCTCTTCCTTTTTTAAGAACATTTTTCCATGATTCATATGAAGCTGATTTTAAGTCTTCTGAAACATATTTCCATAAAATATCATCAAGGTTTTTCCGATGTTTTTCCATAACATCCAGCATCGGCTTTTTATTAAATTCAAAATGTGTAAAATGTCCTAATTTTTCTGCTAAATCAGAAGATGCTTCATAAGCTGTTCCAGTCATTAATGCAGTTATTGCACTGGCAACAGCCCTTCCTTCTTCTGAATCATAAGCAAAGCCTTTTCTCATTAGTAATGCCCCTAAATTTGCATATCCAATACCAATTGTTCTGAACTCAGGGCTTATTCTTGCAATATCCTCAACAGGATATGAAGAGGCATCATTAAGTATGTCATGGGCAATTGTTGTTAAGTAAATTGCTCTTCTGAATTCATCAACTTTAAAATTCCCTTTTTCATCACTATACTCAAGAAGATTGTGAGAGCCTAAATTGCATGAAGTATCATCCAAAAACATATACTCTGAACATGGATTGCTTGAATTAATTCTTCCTGAATTCTTACAAGTATGCATCTCCTGGATTTTTGTTTCATATTGGATGGCTGGATCGCCTACACGCCAGCTGCCAAAAGAGATTTCCTGCAATATTTTTCTTGCAGACTCTTTTTTTACAACTTTTCCGTCAATAATCCTTTTTAACTCTATTTCACCATTATTTTTAACCTGTTCCATGAAACTATCATCAACTCTTACAGAAATATTTGTGTTTTGAAATGCTGTGGTTGCTGCTGCTTCACCATCCATTCCAGTAGAATAACCAGCCTGCATCAAAGTAAGGCATTTTTTATCTTCTTTTACTTTACTTCTGATAAAATCCAGGCTATCTGGATGCTGAACTCTCATTGTAGTCATTCTTGCAGCTCTTCTGCTTTTCCCGCCAGATTTTATAGAGCCTGCAGCCCTGTCATAAATTTGGAAAAAACTCATTGGTCCTGAAGATTTTCCTCCTGATGAAAGAGGCTCTCCTTGGGCTCTTAAAGCTCCTATTTCCTGCCCTATTCCAGAGCCTGATGAAAATATTCCTCCCTCATCTATAATATGTTTAAGAATACTTTCAAGATTATCCCTTGGACCTTTTATAAAGCAAGCATGGCTTTGCGGTTTTATGTTACACCCATTTTCTATTTTACTTACTTCTCCTGTTTCAGGATTTTTGAAGTAATTTATTCCTGGTGAGCCTTCAATCCCATACTCATTATATAATCCTGCGTTAAATTGAACTGGAGAATTAAAGGCAAATCTTCTGCTTATCTGCAGGAATTTCAATTCATCTGCAAATGCTTTTTTATCCTCTTCTGTTTCAAAGTAACCAAGTTTATATCCTTCATCTGCTATGAAATTTGTTACTCTGGTTATTAAATTTTTAATAGAATACTCATGATCATTTCCAATTTTCTCTTTTAATTTCTTTTTCCACTGCTCTTTATTCGGCTTGCTGAAATATTTCTGGGCAACAATTTGTGCGTGAACATTATCCCATGACTCGGGAAATTCAGCATCATCCATTTGAAATATCAATTCTCCAGTTTTAAATTCTTTTATTTCTAATTTTCTTCTCCCATAAGGACCTACTGTATCAAAAGGATTTGTTTTGCCGTCTGTAAAATATCTTTCAATTGTCAATCCTTCTTTTTTTCTTTGTTCATGGAAAACTCTTCCTATGTCTAATCTGTCTAAATATTCTTCTCCTTTAAAATTATAAATATGAATCTTTCCAGAATCTCTTGCAGCAATAAGTTTAGCTATCTCATGAGTATTATGCATCCCTAATAGGTCAAAAGCATCACTTGTAGCAATATGTCTTTCCCTGTCATAAGATTTTATTAATTTTGGAGAATAAGATTCAACTTTGTTTTCCAACCCATCATTATGTTTAATACTTTGTCCTTTGTATTCAGATATATCCACCATCTTTTTACTTCTTTATTTCCTTTAGTTCTTTTTTGAAATCATCTATGTCCTTAAATTCCTTATATACAGATGCAAACCTGATATAAGCAACCTTGTCAAGAGCTTTTAGCTTCTGCATTACTAATTCTCCGATTTTTACAGACGGAATCTCTTTTTTGTTTATAGCTTTTAATTTGTTTTCAACCCAGTCAATTGCGTTTTCCAGGTCTTCCTGCTTAATAGGCCTTTTTTCACAGGCTTTCTTAAAGCCAGTTATTAATTTATTCCTGCTGTATGACTCTCGATTATTATTTTTCTTGACAATACTTAAGTTCAACAGCTCTATTTTTTCGTATGTTGTGAATCTTTTTTTGCAGTTCAGACATTCACGCCTTCTTCTTGTGGAATCCTCTAAGTCTCTTTTATCTACAACTTTTGTATCATCTTTATGACAGTATGGACATTTCATAATACCCCAACATATTGTGGTGTATTTATAGGCTATAACACAACAACTTGTTGTCTGAAGATGAACTCCTTTATATATATTATTTAATTAAGAAGTATATTTTATAGGATATAATTAAGATTTATCCAATATACTTTAAAATATCATCCCATGAATCAAATCTAGTTATATTTTTAGGAAGACTATTAGATTGGTTCCATGGGTAATTTAACAATAAAACCTCTATACCTTCAGAAGCACATTCAACAGCATATTCTAGAGTATCCTCAATTATTGCATCAATACTTAAATCTTTACACAATTCCGATTTTGTTTTCATATCACCTCCTAATTTAGTCCATATATTTTTTGTAAATTCTAATCTTGCAAATTTATCTGGAAAGTTTTTTTGAAGCCAAAGTGCTGTTTCTTCATAAATTTCTATTGGTCTCGATGTAATAACATATAATTCATGATTTTGAGATAATAATTGAACAGCTTGTTGAGAACCTTCTACAGGTCTTAAATTTTTGAAGTATTCTGTATTTTGAAAATTCCATACTTTTTTTATAGTATCTTCTTTTGTTCCGCCCCAGACTTCCCAGAATTTATATGAATGAAAGTCTTCTAATTTGAGAGAAGTTTTATAAGTACTATTATAGTATTCCACCAAACCTAATACAAAACGTGATAATACTTCATCCAAATCTAATCCTATTCTCATTTTCCCCTCAAATTCTTTATTTTGCCAAAATTATAAATTTTATCCTCAACAATAAATACCTCAAAATTATCCAGGTTTTGGTCTAAAAAAGGAGACAAAAGGTCTTCTTTTGAAATATCAGTTCCTTGTGTTACTAGATTAAATGAAGGAACTACTATTAATATTTTTCCCTTAAATTTTCCTTTTATAAAGCATTTATAAGTTTCAGTTTTTAAGTTGTCAGTTATTGAAATGGCAGGATGCTCATGACCTATAATGATGATTTTCGCTTTTTTATAATCTTCGTTCTCTTCTGGGATTATATGACCATGCAATAGGAATATATCATCTAATTTTACATTATCAACAACTTCCAAATTTCTTTTTTCTGCTATCGGCTCTAAAACTTTGTCGTGGTTTCCTTTGATCAAATAAATTTTTTTAGTATACTCTGATAAAGTGTCTATGAACTGCAAAGTATTTCTCCATTCTGTCTCTGAGATTGTTCCAAATTCATGCTTTACATCCCCCAATAAGATAATAGAGTCAAATTTTTTTCCCTTTACAGCCTTTTCAAACCTTTTTAGAGTATCCTTAAACTGAAATCTTGGAATTAAAATTCCCTGCTTGTTTAATGCCTCCTCATATCCAATATGTACATCTCCGATTACCAAAGAGTTAAATCTCTTTAGATGCAAAAACAAATCTACAATCTCAATGTCTTTGTGGATTTCCATCATTTATTCAGGCTTATCTTTGCCAATACCTGGCTATGCATTCTCTTTAAAAATTCTATCTTATCCTCTATTTTTAAAACATCAAGATGTGCCTGCAAAATTAGGTTAAATGAAAATGGCGAAGGTATTTCTGTAAAGATCGCCTTTAACTCTATTTTTCCATCTTCAATATTTTTTAAAATATCTATTGTATGGTCAACATCCATTAAATCTTCCAAAACTTCCCTTTTAGCCTCTTTTAATATTGAGAAATCATCTGAAATTCTTTTTAAAGCACTCATCAAAATCATTGAAGAAACTTGCTGCCTTCCAACCCTTTTCTTCCTTCCTTTATACTGCCTTAGAATCATTAATGACCTTGTAGCACAATGCCTGAATCTTCTCCTGAAAATCTCTGTTTTTTCAATTGCCTGCTCAAGAATTTTCCTTAATTCCTTTGATTTTAATGCTTGTAGAGCCCTTAAAGCATTGATTGGTTTGCTTGATGAAATATAAAATCCATTGTCATTAATCCCAATCTCAACATCCTTATGCTCTAATCTTGAGATTGCAAATGCGACTGCCCTGGATAAGCAGTCATTTACCCTTCTTCCGAACATTGTATGGAATATAATTTTTTTATTTCCTCTTTCATCTTTGAACTGCTCAATTAAAATCTTCTTGTCATTTGGAATGTGCTTACAATAATCATACTGCTCTTTCATATAATTGTAAATTGCTGTGGAAGTCTGCCTGTTTGTATACAAATATTCTGAAATAAAATCAATCATCTCATCTTTGCTTTTTTTGTTTTCAAATTTCTGCTCAATTAACCTTCTGAATTTTCCAATATCATTAGCAAGATCAAATGACAGAGGAAGCATTTCTGAAAACCAAGCTGGAACAGTTGGAGGCCTTCCTGGAGAAGCCTGAACTTGTGCCACCATCCCTCTTGCAAATAAAAACTGATAAACTTGCCCCCCTAAAACAAACAAATCATTTCTTTTTAGCCTTTCCAAGAAAGCTTCTTCAATATAGCCTATTTTTCTTTCTCCAATCTTTACTGTAACTGCTGTTTCATCAGGGATTGTTCCAATGTTAGTCATATAAATAACCCTGCTTAATTTGCCTTTCTTTCCTATTTTGCCTTCATTTCTCCATATTTTAGCGTAAACATGCCTGTCTTCCAAAGAGGTATATGAACCATCCAAATAACTTAGAACATCATCAAAATCTTTTTTGCTTAAATCTTCATAGCAATAAGAATTTTTTATTAATTTGAATAATTCTTTTTCTTCCCAAATTTGCTGGTTAGCCATTCCATAAATTTCCTGGGCAAGAACATCCAGAGAGTTTTTAGGAATATGGATTTTGTCTATTTTATTCTCCAGAGCGTTTTTTGCCATTACTGAGCATTCAATCAAATCATCCCTATCTAATACAATTACCCTTCCTTTTATTGTTGCATTTAACTGATGACAAGACCTTCCAATTCTTTGCACAAACCTTGCTACTGATTTTGGCGATCCTAATAAGATAACCAGATCTATATAACCGATGTCCAAGCCTAACTCCAATGATGTTGATGATACAACACATTTCATTTTACCATCTCTCATTCTTTTTTCAATATCTAATCTGTGCTCCTTTGATAATGAACCGTGATGCGCTCCAATGTTTTCAGTATAGTTTTTTGGAAATTTATCCTTTAAATGGTGGACAACTCTTTCTGTTGCCGATCTTGTATTTGTAAAAATTAAAGTTGTTTTGTGTTTCTGAATTAAACCATCAAGTAATTCATACATTTTCTGGTGCATTAATCCAAATGGTTCTTCTATTAAATCTGAACTTGGTGACAGAACTTTTAAATCAAGCTGTTTTATTAAAGGGGTATTGATTATTTTGCAGTCTCTTTTAGAACCTGCAACAAATTTTGCTATTTCTTCTAATGGCTCAATTGTTGCACTTGCTCCAATTCTTGCCATTCCAAGAGATAAGTATTGCAGCCTTTCAAATGCCAGAGATAATTGTGTTCCTCTTTTGTTTTCTGCTAAAGAATGAACTTCATCAATTATACCAAAGTCTACATTTTTTAAATGGTCTTTAAATTTTGGTGATGCAAGTAAGATTGATAAGGACTCAGGTGTTGTAATTAAAATATGTGGTGGTGTTTTTAACATTTTTTGCCTTTCTGCTGTTGTTGTATCCCCAGTCCTTACTGAAATTCTTATTCCAAATTTCTTCCTTGCTATTTTCTCCATTTCTTCTAAAGGTCCTTTTAAATTTAGACTAATGTCTGAGTTGAGCGACTTCAAGGGACTCGTATAAACAGCATAAATCTTGTTTTGCAAAATTCCTTTTTGTGAACTATCAATTAATTCATTTAATATTGAAAGGAATAAGCAGAGAGTTTTCCCAGTTCCTGTTGGAGCAGAAACTAAAACATTCTGTCTTGAATGAATTTCAGTTATTGCAAATTTTTGAGGCGGCGAGAAAGTTTTAAACTTCTGCCTAAACCAGTCTCTTACTATCGGATTCAATAGCTCAAAGATTTCTTCTTCTTTGTCCTCTTTAGTCTTGTAAGAAATCATTTTATATTATAAGGCAATTAAATTTATAAACTCTGCGTTAATGGAACCTTTCAAATTTTATGTTTTCTTTAGAAACTCCTTCAAATATAAGAATTTCCCTTGAATTTTCAACCATTTCTGGAGGTCCGCATATGTAAAAAAAATTATTTTTTAAATCTTTTACATATTTTTTTATTAATTCAATACTAATCCTTCCTTTTTCCCCATTCCATTCTTTTTTGCTTTCATTAATTCTTGTTATTGTTGGAACATACCTGAAATTTTTATTTTTCCCCGCTAATCTTAAAAATTCTTCATGAAATATCAAATCTTCTGTCGTCTTGCATGAGGAAAATAAAACTGTATTTCTGTCTAAATTTTTTTCTTCAATAAGTTTTATCATCCCCCTTATTGGGGCTATGCCGGTTCCTGCTGATAAGAAAACAACATTTTTTCCGTCTTCTTCTTTATGAACAAACATTCCAAAGGGTCCTTTAGCTTTTATTTTATCCCCTAACTTAAGATTAAATAAAGGAGGAGTAAATCTTCCAAAAGAATAAACTCTAAAATTAATGTCAATCCAGTCTTTTTTTGCTGGAGATGAGGCAATTGAATAGGCTCTTTTAATATTTTCAACTTTTCCATGTTGGTCTGGAATGTCCATGTACATCATTACAAACTGGCCTGCCTGAAAGTCCAGAGGCTTGTCTAGCTTAAACCTCAGAGTCTTGACATCATGGGTTTCATTAAAAACTTCAATTACTTCTAAATTTAAGTCCTGGACTGCCATACTATTAGATTCTAAGAAGGTTTTTTAAAATTATCTGAGAGAAGCACAAGGATCTAAGGCTAATTCACAAATATAGAAAAATATATAAATAAGTAATTACACATAAATAAGTAAAGTGAATGAAAATGACTAATATGACTTTAGCTGTTCCAGAAGACCTGCACAAAGTGATGAAGAAACATAAGGAAATAAAATGGAGCGAGATAGCAAGACAAGCTATATCGGAAAAAGCAAGAAAATTGGAGATTATGGACAAACTTCTTGCAAAGAGCCAGCTGACTGAAGAGGATGCGGAAATAATCGGACATAAAATTAAACATAGTATGGCAAAGAAATATGGTTTAATTAGATGAAAATTCTAATAGATACAAACAGGATTATTGCAGCACTTTCAAAGCAAGGAACCACCAGGGAAATTTTATTTGATGATTTCTTTGAGTTCGTAACTCCAGACCATACTATTAGCGAAATAGAAAAACATAAGGAGGAAATTAAGAAGAAAACAAAATTAACTGATGAAGAATTTGCTGTTTTGCTTGCATTATTTTTTGAAAAAATTTCTGTTATTCCTGAATCAGAATTTAAACAATTTATTGAGTCATTTAAAGATGACATAAGCGATAAGGATGATATTCCTCATTTAGCAGCTTGTATTGCAACAAAGGCGGAGGGTATTTGGGCTCACGATTCTCATTTCAAAGAACAGACTAAAGTTAAGGTATTTACAAATATAGATATGCTGAGAATGAGCGGAAAGGCTAAATCTAATTGAATAATTTTTATGATTTTATCTACTTCTTTTGACTCTGATAGTAAACTAAATTGCTTAAGGAATATAGTCTAAAAAATAGAAATACTTATATATTAGTTCTTATATATACTTATATAATATGGCAGAAACAACAATTTTGCATAGTCCAACATTAGAATCAGTTATTATGGTAGAAAAAATTATACAAAAATATAGCCAAAAATGCGGCAAATATCAACTTTGGAAAAAATTGCCTAAAAAAATGATGTATCAAACCTTCCAGACAATACTGGACTACTTGGAGAATTCTGGAAAAATATTCATCGATAAAGATGGTTGCATTATTTGGACATACAACCCTGAAAGAATAAAAAGACTAATAAAAGAAGATTTAATTATAAGATGAATAAAAAAATCCACGTAGCTTTCATTACTCCCAAAATCAAGCACGAATGGGAATTACTCAAAGAAGACAATCTGAATTATTAATAGAAAATATCAGAAATAGCAAAAATCTCAAAAAGAAATTTAAAATTATCTACTTCTTTTGACCCCAATTTTTGGGCAGTATTTGCTAATAGGGCACTTAGAGCAGAAAGGAGATACAGGAACACAAATGTTCTGGCCAAATATGACAAAAATATCGTTGAAATCCCTCCAATACTTTTTTGGCAATGTTTTTCTTAATACAAATTCAGTTTCTTCAGGAGTCTTTGTTTTTACCCATCCCAATCTGTTTGGTATTCTGAAACAATGAATGTCAATGGCAAGCCCCTCAGGATCGTCAAATCCATATGTCCTTACAATGTTCATTGTTTTCCTGCCAACGTTCTTTAATTTTAGCAGATCTTCTTCAGAATGAGGAACTTTTCCTTTATGATTATCTAATAATTGCCTGCATAATATCTTAAGATTTTTGGCTTTGGTTTTGTAAAATCCAACAGGGTAAATCAATTTTTCAATTTCCCTTGTTTTTAATTTTAATATTTTTTTTGGGATATCTGCTTTGGAAAATAATCTTTTTGATGCCAAACCAGTCACATTGTCTTTTGTCCTTAAGCTTAAAATACACGAAATCAATACTTTAAAAGGATCTCTTTTCTTTGAAATCTTAGTTAATATAGGCTCTCTGAATTTTCTAACTTCTTTTTTTAAGATAGCCATTACAGGCTTTATCTGAGGCATACCAATAAACTTATAAACTTTCATATAAATATATTACTAATATTAAAAGGAGGTTGATTTAATGGTTGCAAAAAAAATAGTTAAGTCCGGAGCCAAATGTACTTGTAATTGGGGCACTGGTGTTTTAGCTTTGATATTATTTGCAGTTGGCTTCTGGGTATTGGTTAATGGATTTGTAACCCAGTGGATTAGTATAACAACACAATCAGGAACATCATACTGGCAGATAATGCTTTGGTATTTAGGTGGTTTTGTTCTATTGGCATTAGCTAAGATGAGCAAATGGAGTGCATACAGTGGATGTTCAGTTCACTCTATGTCTTAATTTTATTTTTTAAATATTTTGAGGAGGGTATAATGGTAGAGTATGATGCTTTTGGTCCTGAAAAAATAGTTCAAGTTTATAATCCCAAAGTTGGAATGAGGGGAGTTTTAGTCATTGATAATTCCGCTTTGGGTCCTGGAAAAGGAGGCATAAGAATGACTCCTACTGTTTCTCTTGATGAGGTTGTCAGGTTAGCAAGAGCAATGACATGGAAAACAGCTATGGCAGACCTGCCTTTTGGCGGAGCTAAATCAGGAATTATTGCTGATCCTAAAAACATGAGTTTGGAAAAGAAAAAAGAGATAATCGAAGCCTTTTCAAAAGCATTAAAAATTGTAAGCCCTGATTTGTATGTTGCAGCTCCTGATATTAATACTAGTGAAAGAGAAATGGAGTGGTATTCCAAAGCAAACGGAAGCAAAAAAAGCTGCACTGGAAAGCCTAAGAAAATGGGAGGCATACCTCATGAATTAGGAAGCACTGGCTTTGGAGTTTTTCATGCTGCTAAAATTGCCTCTGAGTATGCAAAAATAGATTTAGAAAAAGCAACTGTTGCTGTTGAGGGTTTTGGAAATGTAGGATTTTATACAGCAAAGTTTTTGTCAGAAGCTGGAGCCAAACTTGTAGCAGTGAGTGATTCAAGGGGAGTAATCTATAATAAAACAGGATTAAATTTTAAAAAATTAGACCAGGTTAAAAAGAAAACAGGAACAGTAACTAATTATAAACCAGGAAATGTAAAACCTTCAAGAGATATTCTTAAAATCAAGGCAGATATTTTAATCACAGCAGCAGTTCCTGATCTTATAAAAGGAGGAGATGTTGATGACATTAATTATAAGATGATTGTCGAAGGAAGCAATATTCCTACTACTTATGATGTGGAGGAATTATTATATAAAAAAGGAATTTTAGTTGTTCCTGATTTTGTTGCCAATGCAGGGGGAGTAATTTCAAGCTATGTTGAGTATATCGGTGGAGATGAGAAAAAAATGTTTAAGCTGGTTGAAGAAAAAGTAGTTAATAATACAAGAAAAGTCTTGGAAGACGCTTTAAATAAAGTATGCAAGCCAAGAGACAGCGCTTTATTGATAGCAAAGGATAGGGTTTTAAAGAAGTGCGATATTTGCAAGGTAGTATGAAAAAGGTTTTTATATTATTGTTTCTTATATTCATTGCAGGGTGCGACCATATGGAAAAGAAAGCCTGTTTTAAGGATAAATGCATTGATTTAGAAGTAATGGAAAGTTTAGAAGAAAAATCTACAGGGCTGATGTTCAGGGATTCTTTAGAAGAGAATAAAGGATTATTGTTTGTTTATGATTATCCTGAAAAAAGAGGATTCTGGATGAAGAATGTTAAATTTCCAATTGATATTATCTGGCTGAATCAAGAGAATAAAATTGTCCATATTGAAAGGAATGTTCCTAGATGTATTGATAACTGCAAAATCTACTATCCTGATATAGAAGCTTATAACATCATAGAAGTTAATGCTAATTTTACTTTAGAGAATGATGTTAAGGTTGGGGATATTATTGAGATAATATAAGTTTTACTTTTTGTTTTTCAGAATTTTCATTTAAGATAATTTCTAAAGCTTTATTAAAAGCAATTATCATGATTTTAACTTCCGGCAGTTCTGTATTTAGTTTATATAACTGTGCTCCGCTGACTTCCCTGCTTTTCAAAACTATTTTTCTTTTAATTAACCTTCCCATAACATTGTATGCTGTAGCTTTGTTTAAGTCTAATTCTCTGGCTATATCCCCTATGCTATGGTCTAATTCTCTTAAGGATATAAAAAATTCCAGTATTCTATTTTGAGGATTATCTCCAAAAACTTCACAAAATATTCCTGTTTCTTTTTTCATTTTTATTATTTTATTAAATTATGAATATCTTTTAATCTTCTGGGGTTTAAACTTACATGCCATTCCTTTGTCTTCTTCTGCTTCAACACCAAACCATCTTTTATTGCTTTATCCCAGTCTTTTAAAGCTAAATTTTTATCTTCAGGAGATAAATTTTTTAACCATCTTAAGACATTTTTCTCTTCAGTATGTTTGCCGCCAATCCTTCTTTTTGTGAATAATCTTCTCAAGACTGCTATAGTATTTTGATTATAATCCATACTTTAGTTTATACTCCAGATGATTTAAAGGTTTTTAAATCTTTCTATTATTTTATCCATATAGTATAATTTACTATAATCTTTTAATGCTAATTTTACTTTAGATAATGATGTTAAGGTTGGAGACATTATTGATATAGATTAATTACTCTATTAAAGTAGTAACAAATAGAAAGCTTTATAAATGAGTAAATTAGCTATGAAGTATCAAACATATTGAAAAGGAGATTAAAATGGCATTAGAAAACATTATTGGAAATTTATTGAATTACAAAGAATTAGGGCTAGGCACATTTCAGCATGTAGATGAGATTACGATTGAGCGAAGAACCAAGGATGGATTAAGACATCAACAGCTTTATACTGCTGATGGCGCACTTTATACTGTCCAAAAAGGAAAGCCTTTATGGGCTATTACTCGTAGACCACAAAATTTAGTTTTGCAAAATATTGACAAAACCTCCTGGCAATTAATTAACGGAAACTATTTTCTTGACGCTGAAGCTGCTAAAAAGTCTTTAGAGCATGAGGATAGTGTTGTCATTGATTTGGAAGAATTAAGACTCGTGATTGAAGATTATCGATATGGTCGTTTTGAAGTTGATCCTAAAGCTGTTCATAAATTAAATTCTGAACAAAGAAGGGCTGCTCAGAGAATTTATGGTCCTGATGAAGAAAATTTCGGTTTAAACATGGAAATGTTTGTAGAAGCTGGAATAACCCCATGCGTTTTCGTACTTATGCCTGATTATGTGCAAAGCACTTTAAGGGATGCGGATAAGGAATTTCTTGGGCAGGCTTCGCGGCTGTGTGATTTCAACAGCTATTCCGATTTCAGGGCCATTATTGATTTCGCTTGCTTTCTTGGCGCCCTGCGTGGGAGACATTAGGTCGTGTAATTACCGAATGCGACGCACCAAAAAAATAAGTTTTTATTAAGAGCTATTTTTCTTTTTACTTGTTTTAGTTAGCTTATGCTATGCGGGGAAATGCATATAAACTAAGAAAGAATATGCATAGAAAGATTAAAAGTCAGGGTGTTGGTATGATTAATGATATTAAAAGAGATTATGAAGAAAAAAAAGATATAATAAAAGACAGGTTAAACGATTTTAAGCAAGACAGAAATGATGAAGAACTTTTTTATGAGCTTTGTTTCTGCTTGTTAACACCGCAATCAAGCGCAAAAGCAGCTGACAAATGCATCAAAAATTTAAAGGAAAGGGATTTTTACAATGCAGAAGCATTTAATCCTGCTAAATTGATTGTAAATGTAAGATTTAACAATAATAAAGCTAAATACCTCATGGAGGCAAAAGAGAAATTTCCCCTGATTAAGAAAAAGCTAAATGAAATTAAAAACAATGAGGAATTAAGATTATGGTTGGTCAAGAATGTTAAGGGATTAGGATTAAAAGAATCCAGTCATTTTCTCAGGAATATTGGATATAGGGGATTAGCAATATTGGACAGGCATATTTTGAAGAACTTGCATAAATCTAATGTCATTAATGAACTCCCAAAAACTTTAACCCCTAAGGTATATTTTGAGATAGAAAAAAAATTTAAGGATTTCAGCAGGGAAGTTAGCATTGACATGGACGAATTGGATTTACTTTTCTGGAGCATGGAAACTGGAGAGGTTTTTAAATAACTACTTTAGAATAATAAAACTTATAAATGGCTATTTTTCTTTAAAATCAGGTTTTAAACTATGGGGGTTAAAATGAATTACTTAAGAAAAGTAGGAATTGGCTTGGGCTTGGCAGCAACTTTGGGATTAACAGGCTGTTTAGGGTCTGGTGAAAAAGAAAACCCAACTTCAAGGAGAACTTCTGAAAGGAAGCAATTAGACTTTGGACACAGCTGGGAATTTGAATATGCATCAGGCGCTGACAAAGCTATGGAAAGGCTTGTTTATCTGGTAAATTCTGTCTGCCCTGAGTTTAGGGGAGTTCATAGCCAGGATGGATTTAATCTGGCAAGAGCTATAGACAATGGAGACAGATTATTGTCAGTAAGCGAAGTTGACGGCGCAACAAGAGCATTAGACCTTGAAACAAGAGGAAGGTCAAAGATTACTTTTGAAGAAGCTGTAAACATTGTTTCATACAGGTCAGAAGAGTAGATTTTTATTTTTTTATTTAATAAAGTATTTAAACAGAAACTAATCTCTTTAAATTATGAATTGGACTAAAATTGTTTTCAGCTTGGTTGTATTATTGCTTTACATTCCTATGGTTTTTATGGGAGCAAATGTTTTCTTTCCCAAATATACTGGAGATCATTCATATTATGAAAGCAAATGCTATGGACCCAGACTATCTCCTGAATATAATGAGACTGAAGTTCAGAAATGCGCTGAAGATGAAAAAGACGAAAGGGAAAAATTTGAAGATGACAAGCAGGCTTATGAGTCCTGGAAATATTTTACAATTACCCTGTTCAATTTAATTGCACTGCTTTTTGTAATATTTATTCCTTTAGAAGGAAGCATTGTTGCCGGAATATTCTTAGGATCAATAATAACAACTTTCTTTGCAACATGGATTTATTTTGACACAAAGTCGAAATTTGGATTTGCTACAATAGTTTTAATATTCTTGCTGGTAATATACTTAATAAACAAGAAAAAAGACACTTTGTTTAAGTTTAAGAATTAAGGCTGATACCTTAACATTGTTCTTGGGAATGGAATAGCATCCTTAATATTATCCAAGCCGCAAACCCATGCAATCACTCTTTCTACACCTAATCCAAATCCGGCATGAGGAACACTTCCATACCTTCTTGTATCCAAATACCATCCATACTTTTTTGGGTCCTCACCCTGAGCTTTTAGTTTCTTTTCCAGCTCTTTAATATCTGTTTCTCTTTCACTTGCCCCAATAATTTCCCCATAACCTTCTGTCGCTATTAAGTCTGAGCCTAAAACTGCACCTTTATCTTTATCATCCTCTTTCATGTAAAAAGCCTTTATTATCTTTGGATAATGCGTTACAAAAACAGGAGTATTATAAAGTTTTGACAAAGCATCTTCTTCTACTGTCCTTAAGTCCTTTCCGTATGGAATTTTTATTTTCGCCTTTTGCTCAAGGATTTTCAAAGCTTCTTTGTAAGTTATTCTTGGAAATTTTTCCTTTACTATAGGCTCTAGTTTTTTTGTATCCCTTCCTAATATATCTAATTCTTTTTTGTTTTCTTTTAGTACTGTTTTTACTATATATTTTATTAATCCTTCTGCCAGATCTAATAGTTCAGGAAAATGCTGCCATGCAGTCTCAACTTCGGCATGCCAATATTCTGTTAGATGCCTTGATGTTTTTGATTTTTCTGACCTGAATGAAGGCGCTATTGTATATATTTTTTCCAAAGCAAAAATTCCTGCTTCTGCATATAACTGCCAGGTTTGAGTAAGATAAATCGGCTTGCCAAAATAATCCACTTTGAACAGAGTTGAGCCTCCTTCTGCTGCATTTGGAGTGAAGCAGGGAGAATGATACTCATAATATCCAAATGACCTGAAGTAATCATGTATTGCTTTAAAAACTGTTGATCTCACTTTTAAAACATTGGTTAATTTTCTTGATCTTAATGACAGATGCCTTACATCAAGCAAAAATTCCGGAGAATGGTCTTTTGAGATTGGAAATTTTTCTGCAAAATGAATAACATTCAATTTAGAAACTTGTAATTCATAGCCTGTTGGGGCTCTCTTATCCTCTTTTAAAGTTCCTTCTATTTCTAATGATGATTCAATAAGAATCTTGTTTGCGTCTTCCCATTCTTTTTTGCTAACTTTGTCTTCCTTCACTACGCACTGAATTATGTTTGAGGAATCTCTCATGACTATGAAAGCCATCTCTTTCTGCTTTCTTTCCCTGTAAACCCATCCTCTTAGAGAAACCTTTCCTTCTTTTTTATCCAATGCTTCCTGTATTGATATAAATTTCATTTTTCAAACTTTATTCCTAATTCCTTTAATTGACTTTTATCAACTTCAGATGGAGAACCCATCATCAAGTCCTTTGCATCCTGGTTTTTTGGAAAAGCTATAACTTCCCTTATATTGCTGTTTCCAGTCACTATTGCTGCTATCCTATCCAAGCCTAATGCAATGCCTCCATGAGGAGGGGCTCCATATTTAAAAGCATTCATCAAAAACCCGAACTTATCTTCAGCCTCTTTTTTAGTCATCTTAATAGCATTGAATATTTTTTCCTGCAATTCTTTTTTATGGATCCTTATCGAACCGCCGCCAATTTCCTCTCCATTTAATACTAAATCATAGGCTCTTGCCCTTGCCTTTTCAGGATTTTTGTCAAGCAATTTAACATCTTCTAATTTTGGGCTTGTAAATGGATGGTGCATTGCAACATATCTCTTTTCTTCTTCATTAAAATCCAACAATGGAAAATCTGTAACCCACAAAAATGCATATTCATCTTTGTTTTTTCTCAAATCTGGCTTGTCAGTTTTATGTTTTTTTATAGCTTCTTCATAAGTCATTCTTTGGAATGGGATTTTTATATTAATGTTCAAAACATCTTTCCAGATATCTTTCATTAACTGTTCTATTGCAAAATAAACATCTTCTTCTCCAACAAAACTCATCTCCATGTCCAATTGAGTGAATTCTGGCTGCCTGTCAGCTCTTAAATCCTCATCCCTGAAGCATCTTACTATCTGAAAGTATCTGTCAAATCCGGAAACCATCAATAACTGCTTAAATATCTGGGGCGACTGTGGAAGGGCAAAGAATTTTTTTGGATTAACTCTCGAAGGAACTAAATAATCCCTTGCACCTTCTGGAGTTGACTTTGCCAGCATAGGAGTTTCTATCTCTAAAAAATCCTGTTTGTGAAGAGAATCCCTTATTGATTTTGTAATTTTATACCTTGTTATTATATTATTCTTCATCTTTTCTGTTCTTAAATCCAGATATCTGTACTTCAATCTTGTTTCTTCTGTTGATTCAATCTCTCCAGACAAATCCAAAGGCAACTCATCTGATTCATTCAGAACTTCTATAGAAGAAACCTTAACTTCTATTTCTCCAGTTTTTAATTTTGGATTTGGAGCAGGTTTTACCTGAACAATACCTTTAGCCTGTATAACAGATTCTTTTCCTAATTTTGAAATTTGGTCATTAAATTTTTCATCTAAGAATAATTGTGTCACTCCATATCTATCTCTTAAATCAATAAAACTGAATTTTTTTTGAACTCTTGAAGAATGCAGCCAACCTGATAAAATTACTTCTTTTCCTTTGTCTTTTTTAGTTAATTCACCGCAATTATGAGTCCTTAACATTTTATCTTCCTCTTATTGCTCTTGTAAAATCCAGCATAGTCTCTTCTAATTTTTTAAGATTCCACCTTAAAGCATCTGACTTTTTTCTTAGATCAGAGCCTCTTAGGTCAAGCCCAAGAAATTCTCCGTAAAGAAGGTTTACAAATTTCTTGATTCTTTCAGCTTCCTTGTAGTTTTTTCTTATTATTTCAGCTCCTGCCCTTCTTACTAGTTCTCCTGACAAATCAGCCAATCCCAATAAATAAGACTCTGCATCCACTTTTAATTTTGACTTTGAAATTAATTTTTTATACTTGACAAAATGATGGTATGCCATTGCCTCAACATATTCTTGTAAGGCGACTCTGTTTATGTCTGTATCTAAAGCATGTTTAGGAATTTTCTTAACTTTATTTTTTATTTTGCTTATTAATGCATTTGTTCTTTTGAACTCATTTCTATGGATATAATGGATAATCTGCTTGGAAAGGTTGATTACTTCCCTAGAATCTCTTATCGCATGTTCTCTTTTTATTCCAAATTGTTTGAGCTCTTTTTTTAAAGCCTCAAAATGCTTTCTGTCAATCATAAGATAAGGGTGAAATCAGGGTTTTATAAGTTTTCTGTTCAAAAAGTTCAAAAAGATAAATATATAAATTAAGTATCTTAAACATATTTATGGGGATTGTTCAGGGCTTCAGAGACGCTAACAGAATAAGGAAGATAGTCACTGTTTTTACAAAATATGGATTTGGCCACTTTTTTGAGGACTTAAAACTGCATTCTTATCTGCCATATATGGGAAGACAGAGATTTGCTGATAAAATTCTGACTATGAAGCAAAGTGACAGCGTCAGATTAAGAAAAGCTTTTGAGGAATTAGGACCTACTTTCGTTAAACTTGGACAATTGTTAAGCTTAAGACCAGATTTAATTAATGAAGAATATTGCAAGGAATTTAGAAAATTAAGAGATGATATTGCTAGTTTTTCATTTGACAAGGTAAAAGAAATAATAAAAAAAGACCTTAAGCAGGAATTTAATGAAATATTTACATCTTTTAAAGAAATTCCCATAGCATCTGCCTCTATTGGACAGGTTCACGAGGCTATTCTGAAAAATGGAGAAAGAGTAGCTGTTAAAGTTCAAAGGCCAGACATAAAAGAGATGATAAGGGACGATATTGACATAATGTACCATTTAGAAGAACTATTTTCTGCACATAGTGAAAAGCTGAAAAATATAAATCTCAAGGAAATCATCAGGGAATTTGAGAGATATACAAAAGAAGAATTGGATTATACTGTTGAAGGAAGGCATATCTCAAGATTTTATAGAAATTTTAAAGATGATTTTGCAGTAAGGGTTCCTAAAGTTTACTGGGATTACAGCTCAAAAAGAGTTTTGACTATGAGCTTTATCGAAGGCATGAAAATAGGAGAGATTAAGGGGCAGTTTGACAGGGGGAAGATAGCAAAGACAATAGTGAACAGCTTTTTTAAACAGGTTTTTGAATTTGGCTTTTTTCATGCAGACCCTCATCCTGCAAATATTCTAGTTTTAAGGTCTGACAGAATTGCTTTTTTGGATTTTGGGATAGTTGGAAAGTTAGATGAGGAAACAAGAGAAAATCTGACTGATTTGTTCATAGCTTTGATAAGAAAAGACATGGAAGGGATTGTAAATGGGTTTGCCAGCATAGGAATAATAAGCAGGGAAGTTGATAACCATGAGTTCAGGGAAGACCTGATTGATTATCTTGGTGAGTATTATGACAGGAGATTAGAAGATATAAATCCAGGAAGACTTTTGTATAGTGTTATGAATCTTGGAGTTAAATACGGAGCAAAGATTCCTGTTGATCTAGTGTTATTAAGCAAAGGCATGATAACAGCAGAGGGATTGGGAAGGGAATTAGATCCTAAGTTTAATCTTATTGAAGAGTCAAGACCTTATGTAGAGCATCTTATCAAAAAAAGAATAAGCCCATTAAAATTATTTAAGGGAACTTTACTGGATTTACTTAACTTAAGAAAAGATTTCAGTAAACTTCCAAAGCATACATCAGAGATTCTAGAAAGATTAAAAGAAGGGCAGCTAAAGCTACAGTTAGAGCATAAGGATGTTGCTGAGCTTGAAAGGGAAGTTGGAAGAAGCAGCAATAAGATTGTTTTGGGCGTCATTACTGCTGCTTTGATTATCGGCTCTGGTTTGGTATTAAATTCTGGAAGGGCTAATTTAATAGCATACTTCGGATTTTTTATGGCATCTATTCTACTAGTAATCTTGCTTTATTCAGGGATAAGAAATAAAAAAGTTATGGTTTAATCTGGTAAAAGCTAACCTTGCAGAAATCATTATTGCATCCTGATTTGCATAAAGCAGCTTTTAATTGAAAAGAGTTTTCTTTTATTTTGCTTTGATAGCTCAGGTTATTTTTTTGACATATTTCCTTTGCTTCCAATTCCATTCTTTTTTCCTGTATTAAAACAGCTGCAATTAAAAGAACAACAACAATCGCAGTATACAAAAAAATATTAAGGTTTTTCATCTTAGTCTCTTCTAATGCATCACTTTTTTATTTTATCCTAAATCTTTATTTAAATACTTTTCCTTATTTTTCTTAACAAATGAAAGAACTAATGCTCCTGCTAAGAATAAGCCAATGACAACCAAAAGAGCCTGTCTAAAATCAATGAAAGTAGCTACATAGCCAAATAATGCCGGTCCTATTACGCCTGAAAATTTTTCAGTTAATCCCTGATATCCAAATAATTCTGCTATTTTAGCCTTTGGCGATAATTCAACCAGGATAGGCCTTGTAATTGTCCATATGCCTCCCAATAAAGCTCCTCCGAAAATGCCTGTAATTATGAATGTTGTATATGTTGTTTTTATATATAAATTCAAAATAACTAAAACCCATAAAAATAAAACCATAGTTAATGTTTTCTTATGGCCAACTTTATCTGTTATTTTTCCAAAAATCAAAGAACCAATAAAAGCAGCTATAGCCATCAAGACATAAAGGGGAAGAAACTGAACTAGGCTTAAGCCTAATTGGTCCCTGCCATATAAGAATAAAAAGATTATTGAGGTATTAGCCGCATCCATATATAAAAATGAAGCTAATAAAAATATCCCTATATGCTTAAATTGTTTGATATTCTTAATTGTAAAAATTACTCTTTTAAAAGCTTCAGAAAAATGCTCTTTTTTGATTTTAACCTTTGAAGTTATTTTAACATAAAAAAAGGTAATTAGAGAAATACTAAAAAATAATATTGCTACTAATAAAAATATTATTCTTATTCCCTGCGTAGTTTCAAAACCATAAATTAATCCGACAATATAAGCTATTGCAACGCTTAATATAGTCCCTAAATAACCAACAGCAGTTCCTATTCCAGATATCCACCCAATATTTTTTTTACTTGAGATATCAACAAGCAAAGAGTCATAAACATCCAAACTTGCATGATAAAAGAAATTTGCAAGTAAGCCTAATATTAAAATCAAAGTTAAGTCAAAAAGTCCGGTAAATAGTGTAAATATGCAGGATAATAATGTAAAAATAAACAGCAAAAGCTTCTTTCTTTGAGTAATATCCGCAATTGCCCCTAAAAAAGGAACTAGCAATCCTGCCAACAACATAGATATAGACATTGTTAGTCCTACATGAAAAGAAGTGCCTCCATTAAGAACTACAAACAAAGGAAAATAAACAGTAATAAACAAGGCAGAGAAGATGGTATTGGCAAAATCATACATGCTCCAGCCAAATATTTGTTTTTTTAACGATTTCATTTCATATGTTTTTCCAAAAATGATTTAATTCTACTAGTATATTCATCTTTGTAAAGGGCATAAGCTTGACCGTGATCACTACCATTCGCTATCCAAAGTTCTATATTAGGATTGCTTTCTTTTAATGCATATGCATTTTCAACCGGAATTTGGCTATCTTTTTCTCCATGAATAACAAACAAAGGTACATTAGTGTCTTTAATAGCCAAAGCTGGAGAAACTTCTTTAGGATGGATATTTAAAAATATTATAGAATAAAGTTCCGTAGTTTTAACGAAAGGATATTTTAAAAAACCAAATATTGAATATGTGTGCTCTATCATTCTACTCAAATCAGCATATGATGAATCAGCTATAATTGCATTGACATCTGCCTTAGACATGATCATTGCTGATGCACTAAGAGAAAATCCATATAGTGCGATAGGCTCTTTTTTACCAAATCTTTCCTTTACAAATTTTATAGTGGCCTCTATATCTTTTACTTCCTTAAAGCCAACAGTAGTTATAAATCCAGAGCTTTCACCAAAATACCTGTGATCATAAAAAACGAGATTATAATCAGGATAAAGAAATTTTGCAACATGCAGTATGTTCCCTTTATTAAAAGGATATCCATGACCGATTATTACAGTTCCACTGGCCTTCTTAGAGGTAATCAACCAAGCCTTTATCTTTATTCCGTCAGATGTCATAAAAGATATATTATCATATTTTAAGCCATAATTTGAGGGAATATCTTTATCGGAATGCTTGGGAGGATGGATACTTAAAAAAAATTGGAATGATGATAAAAATAAAATAAATCCTATGATAAAAAGAATTATTCTTAAAATAATCCATATTGAAGTAGCCATTATTGAACCTCACGAATTAAAAAAACCACACTGGCTATAGCATAATCTCCATCATGACTAATGCTTAAGTCAGAACTTGCTACGCCTTTGTCTTTTCCTAAGATAAGCAAAGGTTTGCCATTTCTTTTCTTCTTAATTTCTATATCATGCCAATTAATATCATTAAAGACTTTTTTGCAGCTTTCCTTTGCAGCAAAAATCCCTGCAAGAGTTTCTGGATTCATTTTTGATTTTTTAATTTCATTTTTGTGGAATATTCTTTCCAGAGTTTTCTTCTTGATATTATCAAATCTGCTGATTTTTACTATATCGCATCCTATTCTTATTTTCATAGTTCTTTAACCTTTTTTTCAATTAATTTAGTCGCTTTAATATAAGAAATGTTTTTTAATTTATCCTGATTTATTGGCTTTCCAAACTTTACAATAACCTTGCCTTTTTTTGGCATTGTTTTATTTATCGGAAGAATATCAAATAAGCCCGAAATCTTTACTGGAATTATCGGCAAGTTCATGGCTAAAGCAAGATATCCTATTCCCTGCATAAAAGGCTTTATTTTTCCGTCATTTGTCCTTCTGCCTTCGGGAAATATTAAAATACTGTAATTATCATCTATCATCTCTGCTGTAAACTCTAAGCTTTTTTCTGTTCCTATTTTTTCTCCAAAAGGATAGGCATTAAAGGCTAAAGATGCTAAAAAACCCCTAATTTTTCTTTTTAATTTATGCTTTTTAACTCCTATTCCGAAAATCATTGGATGTGTGGGAATCGCAGTTCTAGTTTTTATAGACTTTATTATTACAACAGGATCCCATGCACTTTGGTGATTGCTTGCAAATATTACCGGATACTTTAAATCTTTAAGATTTTCAAGGCCTTCATATGAGACTTTTGCAAAGCTAAAGACTAAAGGATATGAAATAATTACTCTTAATATGTTTCCAAAAATTCTTACTAAAGGATTTAACTGCCATTTTTTGAACTTTATTTCCTCTAACTTTTCTTTTGCCATTAATTTTCTTAGATCAGAAACTTTTGTATACTGGTTTATATCAGCTTCATTTAATCCAATCCCAAATTCATCTTCTATTTCAGAAATAAGCTCTATTCTTCTCAAAGAATCCATACCTAAGTCAGAAAGCTTTGAGTTTTCTTTAATCTTATTGGAAGGATTCAGAACATTATTTATTATTTTATGCAATTCTTCTTTATAAAAATATGATCTTGCTTTTATTTTTTCCAATTCTTCGGAAACAATGAATTTTTTTATCTTTCCAGTATTTGTTTTAGGAAAATTATTTTCATGCCATAAAGAATAAGATGAAATTTTTTGGTGTGCAAGAAGCATGGAATTTGCCCCTTTTACCAGTTTGTTTAAATCAGTTTTTTTCTTTAATATTAATACAGCATGTATTTTATCGTTTTTTTCCAGAACACAGCTTTCTTTTACTTCCGGAAATTTGTTTAAAACTTTTTCTATATCGGAAGGATAAACATTAAGGCCTGTGCCTGTTATGATAATATCTTTTTTCCTCCCTTTGAGATAAATATAATTATCCTTTAAATATCCCAAATCACCTGTTTTAAACCATTGTCCTTCAAATGAATCTTTTGTTTTTTCAGAATCTTTATAATAACAGGATGTTACATTATTACCTTTTACTAAAATTTCTCCATCTTCTGAAATTTTAACATCCACATCTTTTGCTATCTTACCAACACTTCCCACTTTTTGGGAAAATAGAGTATTTGTAGTTAGGACAGATGAAGTTTCTGTTAATCCATATCCCTGAATTACTAAAATAAGATGTCTTCTGAACCATTTTTCTAATTCATTGTCTAAAAAAGATCCTCCGACTCCAAAAAATCTGAATTGCAGTCCTAAGTTTGAGATAAATGATTTATTTTCAAGATCTTTTTTTAAAGCCCTTAAAATTCCTGGAACTAAAATAGCCCCGTTAATTTTTTTATTTCTTATAAATGAAATTATTTTTTTTGATTTTATAGAATCCATGAAATAAATCTGATTGTTTGAATGCATCAAAAGAAATAAGCCATAGATCTGGGAAAGAATATGGCTTAATGGAAGAAGATTAAGAATTTTCAGTTTAAAATTTAACTTTACTGAAGATCTAGCAGAATTTAATCCAGAGGTTATATTTTTATTTGTTAAGACAACTCCTTTTGGATCTCCTGTTGAGCCAGAAGTGTAAATTATTTCCAAAATGTCATCATCAAGTATATTCTCAGAGTATATTGCCTCATTTTTAAGTAATCTTAGACTATCATCAAGATTATCAAGATAAAATTTTTTAACAGGCTTTAATCTTACTAAATTAGAGTCCTGAAAGATGGCTTTTGCATTAACCTGTTTCTGAATTTTTTTTAGTAAAGAATGGTCTGTTAATAAATCCAATGGAATTATTATAGTCCCTGACAAAATTGAAGCAAAATAAACAGATATCCATTCTATTGAATTCTTTCCAAAAATAATTATCTTATCCCCCTTTGAGATATTTTCATTTTTAAAAAGCTCCTGAATTTTAGCTATTTTTTCTGAAAGACTTTTTCCTGTAGCATAAAATGTTCTATAGCCTATTCTTATTGCTATTACTTTCTTATTTTTATTTCTCTTTAAATAATTCAGAATTAAATTTTGAATTGACTCTTCTTTTTTGCTCATTCTTATTATTAATATTCTTTTATATTTAAATATTGCTTAACGCAAATTTTATATACTTTAGAATCTAATTAAATAAAAACAAAAGAGGTGTTGCTATGGCTGCAAAAAGAAAGAAAGCTTCAAAGAGAGTATCTTCAAGAGCAAGAACTTCAAGAAGCGCTTCTAAGAAAAAAAGAAGCTATTACGGAAAGAAAAGCAGAAGAGCTTAATTCTTCAGAAACTTAGGGACTCCTGTTTTTGAACTAAATTTTTTTGTTTTTATTGGCATTGTTTTTCTTGATACTAACGAATTTAAAGAGTAGGGCATTCTTATCAGCCTTATATATCCTCTTGAAACCCAAGGATCAATAGGAAATTTTTTAAATTTTTTATTTAATGAACTTCTTTCCTTTACAGATAATAAAGAAGCTTTTTTGTCCATAACATGAACATGGAATCCTCTTCCAGAATAAACAATCTCTATTTTTTTAAATCCCAAATCATTAATTTCCCCTTTCATTTTTAATGCAGCTTTGTAAATTTTATTCAGGCATTTTTTGCAGACACTTTTATTTTTAGGATGATCACATATTATATTATCTGCATCTACATCAAATGCCAATTCTTGAGAAATGTAATTATTAAATTTGAGCGTTTTTAGGATTTTTTTATAATCTTTGTAAATATTTCTATCATAATAAACATCCTCTGGAATATACTGCTTTATCTTTCTAGGCAATTGATTAAATGAGAAGTAAAGCAAGTTATTTTTTAACTTTTTATCCAGAATAATCTTGGTTTCACTTCCAGGGTCTAATGCGCATAACTGGGGCAAAGGAAGATTATTTGACTTAAACCATTTTTTAATTTTGCTAACAGAAAATTCTTTTTCATAAAATTCTTTTCTTTCTGACAATGTTGAATGTCTGAAGGGGAAGTTTTTCATTTATGATATTTTTTTAATATTTTCATAGCTAAACTGCCTTCTACAGAGCCTTTATAGTGTTTCATTACCATACCCATTAATGCATTTATAGAAAGTTCTTTGTTTTTCTTTACCAGTTCTTTGATATAATTTTCAAGCTCTTTTTCATCAACAGATGTGTATTTGTCTAAATTTGGTCTTTTTCCTTTTGCTATCTCTGTTAATATTTCCAAAGCAGAGTCTTTTGGGATTCTTCCATGATTTAATGCACTTAAAACAAAATCAAAATCAGATTCCTTAAATTTATAATCAAGATTAAACCTGGTTTTTATTTCCTTTGGAATTTCTACAAGTATTGAAGCTATTAAAGAAGGCAGTAATTTTTCAAACTTTGTTTTGTATAAATCAAAATTAACATTAGATTTTATCAACTCTCTCGCCAAATAAGAATTTAAATTATATTCTTTTTCTAATTTTAATGCTTTCTCATCTATTAATTCAGGAATAGAAATTTTTGCCAGTAAATCTTTTGTTATTGAAATCTCCTTTATATCAGTTTCAGGATACATCCTTGATGAACCAGGCATTGGTCTTAAAAATATAGACATAAAATTCGGCTCTACTTTTCTCACTTCAGGCTTATGGTCTTTTAATCTTGTTAATCTTTTAACTTCATTTTCAATTACTTTTGGTATTGATCTTAAATCCTGAAAACCCTTTAATTCAACTCTTGAAGAGCCTTTTATTGATAAATTAACATCCTGCCTTATAGTGCCTAAACCTCTCTTAACTTTTCCAGTTGACCTCAAAACCATCCCTAAGTAAGAAGCAACTTCTTTGCAATGCTCCGGGTCTTTTATTGAAGCATCTGTTGCAATTTCTATTAAAGGAACACCAAGTCTGTCTAAGCTATAATTTGCTGATTTTTCATCCTCATTTATTTTTTTAGCTGATTCTTCTTCTAAACAGACTGTTTCTACTTTTACCTTTCCTTTTGATGTATTTACATAACCATTTAATCCGATTAAAGCTGTTCTTTGGAATCCAGAGGTATTGCTGCCATCAATTACTGTTTTTCTCATAAATATTACTTCATCTACTAAATCACAATTTAAAATTAAAGCTACCTGCAAAGATGTTTCTAATGCATCATGATTTATTTCTTCTGGCGGTGATTCATCTAACTCAACTTGGCAGCTAGAAGTTGGTTTTGCTTCATAAACAAAGTATTTTCCTTTTTTTAATTCATGCAATGCTGCTATATCAATATGCCCTGTTTCTCCTGCCGGAGCTCTTAAATATCTCTGAATAGTTATTTTTTCTTCATTAGGATCATTTACTAGAGAAGGGCATTTGCAGAATAATTTGTGGCTTTCAATTTGTTGATGGATTTCAATACCACACTTAAAACCTAATTTTTCGTAATTGACCTTCTCCATATTATTTTACCTCTTTCTTTTACTTCTTTTATCCTACGTAAAGGTATTTCAGATTCTTCATGTATTAAAAAGTTTCCTTCTATCTTTATTTCCTTAAGCTTTAAAGGCTTTAGCTTTTTTTCTAACCTGTCTTTTATAATCTTATCATTAGGAATGGCATTGACTTTCCTCAAAGCATTATTGCTTGCCTTCACAACTTCCTCCATGCCTTCTTCGGTGTACTTGATATAGTTTGGAAGGTGCAGGCCCATGTCGAGAATTACAACTTCATCGTCAACTTTCACAGCAGTCGTATTCCTGCCTATTTCACTGTGGCCGCTTACTGCGCAGATTTTCAGAGTTATAAGCATTATAGAAAAGCGATTATATAAAAATCTATTTGTCTACATCGCCCTGAGTCTCTTTATTCTTTCATGAATCGGAGGGTGGGTTGCGAATATATGGCTGATGCCGTGTTTCTTCCTGAAGGGTGTCGAGATAAACAAATGCGCGGTTGCCTTGTTTGCCTTGTCAACCAATGGGTCCGGATCCCCGCTTATTTTTTCGAGTGCATCAGCTAAACCAGGAGGATATCTTGTCAGTACAGCCCCGCTGGCATCTGCTGCAAACTCCCTTTTCCTGCTGATTGCAGCTCTTATCATATATCCTATCAGCGGTGAGAGTATTGCCAATACTATCCCAATCAAAATTAAAATTATTCCGATAGAGCCGCTGTCCCTTCTTCTACCATGGCCACCCCAGAGGAAAGACCTCAGCAGGAAATCACTCATAAAGGTAACAACACCGATAAGCACAGTAACAAGCATCATGAAGCGGATGTCGTAGTTCTTTATGTGGCTCATCTCATGGCCGATTACCCCTTCCAATTCCTGTCTTTTTAGCTTGCTCAATAATCCTGTTGTTACTGTAATTGATGCATGCTTCGGGTCTTTTCCTGTTGCAAAAGCATTTAATGCGCTGTCCTCAATAATGTAGCATTTTGGTTTTGGCAGGCCGGCAGCAACTGCTAGACCTTCAACAGTATGGTATAAATGAGGATATTCCTGCTTGGTCACAGGCTTGGCTCCGCTCATTGAAAGAATCATATTGGAGCCGGCGTTAAAGACAAGCAATGTGTAGATTATTCCTGCAATGATTGAGAATATCAATCCAAAATAAATGCTACCATAATAAAGCCCCAGCACAGCCCCAAAAAAACCTATAAGAATTATAAAAAATGAAATAAGAATGACAGACTTAATCTTATTGTTTCTAACCTCATCAAAGGCTATTATCATCAGAACTCAACTTTTATGTTTTTCCTCTCAGAAGCTTCTGCTTCAAACATCTGTTTTTTTGTAAAGTGAAGCATTCCTGCAATCGTGTTGTTTGGGAATGTCTGCAGTTTGGTATTGAAATGCATCACCATGTCATTGTAATGCTGCCTTGCATAGGATATTTTGTTTTCTGTTCCTGTAATCTCCTCCTGCAACTGTAGGAAATTCTGCGACGCCTGCAGTTTGGGGTAGTTCTCGCTTACTGCAAACAATGATTTCAGTGCATTGCTGAGCATGTCGGATGACTTTGCTTTCTTGCCCATGTCAGCCCCTGCATTAAGGAAAGAGGTTCTTGCTTTTGTCACAGATTCAAGAACTCCTTTTTCATGCTTCATGTATCCTTTTACGGAATTTACAAGATTCGGGATAAGGTCAGCCCTTCTCTTAAGCTGGACATCTATCTGCGCCCATGAGTTTTCTATCTGGTTCTTGAGCCTTATCAGCGCATTGAAAAGGAGTATGATAAACAAAACTATGGCCCCAAGAACAATTAATGTTACTGTTAATGTGCTTAATGCCATGGTAAAGGAAAATCATTCCCGGTTTATATAATTTTCTAATATAAAATGCGGACGGCAGGATTTGAACCTGCGTAGGCACTAAGCCAACAGATGGCCCATAGAGCATTTCATCGGCCTTTGTGAAGCCTCATCACTCAAATAACTTGAGTTTAGATGTTTAGCACCTATCCTGCCAAACAATGTTTAGTTTGACCACTCCGACACGTCCGCGGTGGTGAGATGAAGAATGTCCATAATGTCCTTGTACTCCCCAATCTTTACAAAAACAGGCATCTCCGCTCTTCCGTTCATCTCGCCATCCCTCCCTCTTCAAAAATTACCCTGTCGAGATAGTTCAGTTTTCTTTCTATGTCCTCAAGCTGGGCGCACCAGTTCTCAAACTCTTTTTCTTCCTCTATTTTGAGTTTGTTGAGCCGTTTTACAATCTCCTCGCTCTCTGAAAGCTTTTCTTTTATCCTCTGGGAATTCTTCAGTATTTCCTGGTAATATTTTCCTTGTCAAACTCATTAGACCATTTGATTTTGTTTAAGAATTCTTTTATTGAAATCACCATATGATTTATATAGCTTTAGTATATAAATTTAAGGATGAATAAAATTAGTGCCAGGATGCATTCTATTTTTTTAAGGATATTTGGAAGATCTGGAAAAACCTATAAAGCTTTAAGAAGCATTCTTAATCTGGAAAAAGGCAAGGTTCTTGATTTGGGTGGCGGAGAAGGAAGAATTGCCGAATTTTTTGCTAAGAATGGCTATAAGACAGTTATTTTAGATCCTTCAAAAGAAATGTTGGATTTGGTCAGGGATAAAAGAATTGTTAAAAAGCTTGGAAAAGCAGACAAAATACCTTATGGGAATAATACATTTGATTTAGTTTATTGTGTAGCTTCTTTTCATCATTTCAGCGAAGGTTCAGAAAAAAATAAAATAAATTTATACGAAAAGGTATCTAAAGAGATGATAAGAGTTGTGAAGAAAAACAGGAAAATTATTATTATAGACTTAAATCCCAATAAATGGTTTTTAGGACGTATGGCAGAACTCTTTGAGAGGAAAAAAGGCTGTATATTTTTTCCACCAGAGGAAATTAAAAAATTATTCCGTAAATATAATGTCAACGTTTATGAACATGGATCAGGTTATGCGGTAATAATTATAAAATAATATTTTTATCTATATCATAGTTTAATAAAGCTTATATATTATTTAAACATAGCCATATTATGGCAAGCAAGGAATATAAAGTAGCAGAAAAAGTGTGCAAGGATCTGTGGGAAGTCCCTGGAGCTATAGAAGCAGAGATTAAAGGAATTGAGAATGTATTAAAAAACTCTTCTCATTTGAAAAAAGAATATATTTATTTAGGTCAGACAATTATAAAAGGATTAAAAGAAAGACTAAAAGAACTGGAAGTCAGAGTTTAATCAAAATCAGCTATGCTATTAATGTATTTTGCCATTGTTTTTATACCTTTTTCAGCCTGTTTTAATGAAAAATACTCATTTGGGGCATGATAGCCATCTGACAATAAGCTTTGGGCTATTAGTATTATTGGCTTTTTGTAAGCTTTCTGAAAATGATGAACAGATCCAATTGTCCCTCCTGTTGCAACAAATAACGGCTCTAAGTTAAATCCATACTTACAGGCTTCTTTTGCCTTAACCATAAATTTATTATTAATATCTGTTACACTTGCCTCTACACTATCCAGAGTAATAACTTTGATTTTTGGATGAATTTTTTTAACATGTTTTTGCAGTTTTTTAACTATTTCTTTTGGTTTTTGTCCAGGAACTAATCTAATAGTAACTTTAGCCTTAACTTTATTCGGAATAGAAGTCTTGATAACATTGGGCTCATACTGGATGCCTTCAAAGCCGTGAATTTCAAAACTTGGCTTATACCAGATGTTGAATAATAATTTCAGAGGATTTTCTTCATATAATTCAGCTTTAGTATCATCTTTAAATTTTTTTAGGCTGAATCTTTTTGCAACGTTTTTTAATTCCTTTAATTCTCTTCCTTTTATCTTTTTAACATTATCATAAAATCCTGGTATCAACACATTCCTTTTTTCATCCACACATTTTGACAAAGCATCAATTAAAATGTTTAAAGGGTTTTTTACTGCATTTCCCAAAACACCTGAATGAAGCTCTTTTTTGCCGGTTTCTAGTTCTAATTCTAAAACCTGAATCCCTCTCAATCTGTATGTTAAAGATGGATTTTTTCCCTGAAACAAAGTATCTGAAATTAAAATTGAGTCAGGAGTTTTTAGCTTATTTTTTTTAAGAAAAGAGCCAAAATTAGGGCTGCCAATTTCTTCTTCTGTTTCATAAATTAATTGTATGTTTGGCATTTCATAATTGTATTTTTTTAGAAAGTTTATAGCATGGATGATTGTTAAAGCAGGTCCTTTGTCATCTGTTGTACCCCTGCCTATTACTTTTCCTTGTTTTACAATTGGCTTAAAAGGATTTGTTTTCCATTCTTTTTCCTTTGCAGGCTGGACATCCAAATGATTGTATATTGTCAGCCATGGCTTTTTCTTTCCTGTTTCTAAAATTCCCACAAAAACTGGGTTCCCTTTTGTCTCTATTATTTTTGTTTTAAAGCCGTATTTTTTTGTTGTTTTTGATATTTTCTTTAGGATATTTAGAAGATCTTTTTTGTTTTTATTTCCATGGCTTATGCTTGGAATCTTAACCAAATCAATTAATTCTTTTGTGTATATTGGAATAATACTCCTTGCATAATCTTTTAAATTCTTATTAAAATTCATTTTATTCTATAAAATCAGTTTCATTTAATCTTATTGATAGTTCTCCCCTTAAATTATGGGATAGAAGTTCTTTTACTTGTGTTGGATGATTGCTTAATAACCAAGCTAATTTAATAAAAGCTGTTTCTGGAGTCATATCCAATAAATTTCCCAAAATTCCAATTTCCTGCATTAATCTTCCAGTAGAGTAAACATTCATGTTTATCTTTCCAAATATTGTCTGAGAAACTGCTAAAACAGGAATTTTTGAAGCCAATTTCTTCAATTCATTTAATATCATTTCATTTTCTGCAGTTAATTTGTCTGTTTTGTTTATAGGGAGATTTCCTGCCATTCCATATCCTTCTAAAACCAAACCGTCAAAATTTGAATACATCCTGATTTCATCAGCTTTCATATTTGGGTGGGCCTTTAGAAATCCAACCTTCAAATTTTCCTTGAATAAATTTAATTTTAATTTTCTATTCTCCTTTTTCCTGAATCTGCTGTCTAAGATTTCAACTCTGTCTTTGTAATGAACTCTTGCCCACGGCTTTACATTAACTGTCTTGAAAGCATCTCTTCTTGAAGTGTGCATCTTTCTGACTTTACATGCAGGAAAAATTAAGCATGTTTTGTCTTCCATATTTTCATGCATGCAGATTGTGACTTCTGAAAAATCTGTTTCAGCAATAAACCTAGCTGCAGAAATTAAATTTATTTTCGCGTCTGTTGAGCCCCTGTCAGAAGACCTTTGTGAGCCTACTAAAACAACTGGGATGTCTAAATTCTCAAGGATAAATGATAAAGCAGCAGAAGTATAATGCATTGTATCTGTGCCGTGAGTTATTATAATGCCATCAACTTTTTCCTTAACTTCCTTTTCAATCTCTTTTGCTAGTAAATTATAATGAGAGAAGTTCATGTCTTCAGAAGAAATATTTGCAATTAGCCTTGATTTAACATTAATAATCTCCTCTATTTCAGGAAACATTTCAATTAGTTCTTCAGGAGAGAATCTTGGCGTTACAGCACCAGTTTCATAATCAACTTCTGAAGCAATTGTCCCTCCTGTATGCAAAACTGCAACAGTTTTTAATCCTTTTTTATGCTTGATTTTTATCTTTTCTTTTTTATTTTTGGAAAGTTTTTTTAAAATTGTAATATTTTTTATTTTGTTTTTATTAATAGCTAGATTATAACCGGAAGATAACTTTACTACATTAGAATCTTTAGAATGGGAATGCATCAGAATTCCTTTTATCTTGCTATTATCTGATTTTATTACTTCTACTATATCACCTTCTTTTGACATAAAATTCAAGTAATTGCCGGATATAAAAATCTTGTGAAACAGAATTTAAAATTAATTTTTTATTAAAAGAAGAAAATATTTATTATATTCTTGAAAATAAATTTTGGAAAATATATCTTAAACTTCAATAATATTTAAATATTAATCTGTTGTAGAGAAATAAAGTAAAAACTTGTCGTTTTTGATTGGGCGTCAAAAACTTAAGTTGTGTTGAATCTAACATTGAATTGGGCGTTCTTAGTTAGACTTTTGGACTTTAAGAGCTTTAAAGTTTTTGGGCAAATTAAAACTCTTTCTAAAAAGATGTAGCTTTACTAATATATAAATCTTTTGGTAGAGCTAATGGAGACTCAATATTCAAAAAAAAACCTGAAAAGGGGGAAAAAATAAAAAAATGGAGTTTATCATCCAAGATGCGTTGAAAAGGCAGGAAGAAACAAAACAAGTTAACTTCCAAGTAGGTCAGGCAAATATAAAAGTAGTTGGTGTAGGCGGTGGTGGAGGAAATGCCACAACATGGCTATACAAGAAAGGTATTCAGGGTGCTGAAATCATAGCCGTTAATACTGATCAACAACATTTAGATGTTCATGAAGCAGACAAAAAAATTCTAATCGGAAGAGATTTAACTAAAGGACTGGGAGCAGGAGGATTTCCTAATGTTGCCAGAGATGCTGCAAAAGAAAGTATGACAGAGTTAAAAGAGACTCTTAGAGCAGCAGACATGGTATTTGTATGCGGTGGATTAGGAGGAGGAACTGCTACAGGTGCAACTCCAATTATAGCACAAGTTGCAAAAGAAATAGGAGCAATTGTAATCGGAACTGTAACAATGCCTTTTGACATTGAAAGAGCAAGAATAGACAAGGCAGAGTTTGGATTACAGCAACTAAGACAAGTTTGTGATAGCGTAATTGTAATAGATAACAATAGATTAGTCAACATTGCAGGAAATTTGCCTATTGGACAGGCATTTGCAGTAGCTAATGAATTGATTTCTACAATGATAAAAGGAATAGTAGAGACTATAGCAATTCCATCATTGGTTAACTTAGATTATGCAGATGTAAGGGCAATTATGAAGTCCGGTGGAGTATGTGCTGTCGGTGTTGGAGAATCTGACAGGCAAGATTCCAGAGTAGAGGAAGCTGTAAGAAGAGCAATGAACAATCCTTTGTTGGATGTAAGTTATGAAGGTGCAACTGGTGCATTAATTCATGTAGCAGGCGGACCAGACTTAACTTTGGATGAGGTAAGCAAGATTGGTGAATTAATAACAGAAGGCTTGGATCCAGATGCAAATGTAATCTGGGGAGCCAGAGTTGATGACTCCATGAAGGGAAGATTAAGAGTGATGACAATTGTTGCAGGCGTAAACTCACCATACATCCTGGGTAAGACAGATCCAACAAAACCAAGCCGTGAAGCTCAGGTAATGAGCAGAGACTTGGGCATTGATCTGCTTTAATTATCATGAGGGCACTTGCTAATTTTAACTAACACCCCCCCAAAATTCAACGTGCCCTTCATTGATGTGGTGGTTTGTGCTAATGCCTTAGGGCATTAGCCATTCTTCTTTCTTTTTTATTATATACTTTTGAAATCGTAAATATCTATTAAATTAAAGAATTATTTAATCTTATATAGAACACAAAGAAACTTAAAAAGATAATTATTTCTTTCCTTTTTGCGATTCATAAATTTTCTTGACTAAATCCAAATCAGAAACATCTTCTAAACCCTTGTCAAATCTTATCCTTTTGATAACTGGAAATCTCAAGCCAAAACCAGAATCATACTTTGGAGATTTTTGTATTTCTTCAAAAGCAACCTCTATTATAATAGAAGGCTTAACAGTAACTTCCTTTCCTTTCGTTGATTTTACCAAAGGCCTTAACATTTTAGTTAATTGCTCAAAGCTTAATCCTTCTTCTTTCTTTTCCTTTAATCCAGTAGAGACTTTTCCAACTTCTAAAAATTTGCCATCTTTTTGGCATGCTACTGTATAAGAAGACAACCAGTCAGATCTCTTGCCTTCCCCCCATTCAGACTTGATTATCACTAAATCCAGAGTTTCTAAAACTGGCTTTAATTTCTGCCATCCACTAACATATCTTCCTGGCCTGTATCTTGAATCAATTTTTTTGATTACAATGCCTTCTAGTCCTGATTTTAGACATTCTTTATAGAACTTTTCAGCCTCTTTTAATGAAGAAGCTATTATATAGGGGGATTTTGCGATTTTTAATTTTGAATCCTTAACAGCCTTTTCCAGAATTTTCCTTCTTTCATTTAGAGGAAGATTCATCAGGCTTTTATCATTATAATAAACAATGTCAAAAACATTTATTTCAACTGGAATTTTCTTTGCAATTTCATCAATATCATATTTTCTCTTTATTCTTTGAGAAATATTCTGGAAAGGCAGGTATTTTTTAGTTTTTGGGTCATAGCCGACTACCTCTGTATCGAGAATATAGTTTTTTCCCGAGACATGCTTTTTTAATATTGGGATTAATTCTGAGAATTGAGTTGTAACATTCTCTAATCTTCTTGTGAATAAAGAGAATTTTTTACCATCATAATGCACTTCAACCCTAAATCCATCAAATTTTTGTTCTATCTGTATTTTCCCTCCTAAGTCTTTGAAAGATTCTTCCAAATTTTCAACTCTAATTGGCAGCATAACCTGGATTGGAGTATGAACTTTAATTTTTATACCATCTAGTCCTTTAATTCCTTTTTCAACCAAAGTTTTTGTTACTAAAGAAAAATCATTGCATAGATCATAAGCTTTCTGGACTTTTTTGATAAAAAAATTATAAATTTCCCTTGCATTTTTCTCATCTTCTGTTTCTATTAATTCATAATTTTCATAATCTTTTATCTCTTCCAAAGAATTTACTTTTAACTTCTTACCATTTTTTAATTTGTCATACTCTTTGTTTGAAATCTTTTCCAGCTTAGGAAAATAGCACCATACAATGGAATCCCTTAAAGTCCCTTCTGCTACCCCAATTCTTAATTGTTCCAATACAGTTCTTGTTATGTACTTTGCCTCAATGGGAGAAGCTGATGTTAATAGTTCAGACACTAAGGAAATTTTTTTATTTACTGTTCCAATACCTTCTAAAGTTGCTAAAGTCCTTAAATTATCAAACACTTTTTTTGTTGTTAATTCTTTTGAGAATAAAGTTTTTTGTTTCCTTTGTCTGCTTAAATCTTCTGCAACTAATCCCAAATCGCCTGTCTTTTTCCATAATCCTTCTACTTCTTTTAATGATGATCCTGTTGAAGATGCTATTGCTTTCTTCATTAATTGTGTTGAGAATCCAATTTTTTTCTCTTCCCACAAAGGAAATATCAAGCCTTGTATTAAATATGTTATATGTTCAATATCTTTCTCAGAAACATTTTTTAAAAAATTAGCTATTATATAAGTTTTCTTTAATCTTTTTGAAGTTGATTCTAATTCAGAATACACTTCTGCCAGTTGTTTGTAAAGCATACTTATTTAGGGATACAAGAGTTTAAAAAATTATTGATAGCAAGCTTTATAAATATCTGATTTAAAAAATTGACATGGAAAAAATATTTTATCAAGGTATTTCTGGAAGATTTCCTTACAGGCCAAAAAGTTTTGATAGGACAATCTCTCAAATTTTTCAATTTAAAAAAGTTTCTATAGGTCTTGACAATTACCAAGAATGGGTATTTAATAACACAACCATAACATACATTTTGGATAAGCGGGAAAATGTCATTGTTAGAATCTCAGGAGAAGAAGAAAAATTTATAGACATAGAAGACCAAATAACTGATGCAGAAGAGCTTATGAGAAGCAGAATAGAATCAGAACTTGAAAGAATAAGCACTAAAATTAGACAACATGTAAAAGTTTAATTACAAAACCTTTTTATATTCTAATTGTTTTATTTATCTTATGGATGCAAGAGAAGCTATCATAACAAGAAGAAGTGTCAGAGAGTATAAAGATAAAGACATTGGATTAAGCACTATAGAAGAAATTATTGATGCCGGAAGATATGCCCCTTCTGCAGGCAATATCCAGTTATGGAGAGTTATTGTTGTTAAGGATGAAAGGGTAAAGAATAAAATAGCAAGATTAGCTATGAAGCAAAGCTGGATATCTCAAGCTCCTGCTGTTTTGGTTGTCTGCAGCAACAAGACTACTTTAAAATCATATTACGGAAAAAGAGCTGATAAGTATGCAATGCAGACTATTTCTGCTGCTGTCCAAAACATGCTGATAAGGGCAAATTCTCTTGGAGTAGGCACCTGTTGGGTAGACACATTTGAGAGCAAGGCGCTGAAAAGAGAGCTTAGAATTCCTGAAGATACGAATCCAGAAGTAATAATAACTTTGGGGTACAGCGATAAAAAAGCAAGAGCTTCTTTAAAAGTTGACCTTAATAAAATTGTTTATTTTGAAAGATGGGGAAATCTTGAAGTAGAAAATAAAATCTTAAAAGAGCTAAGCAGTAAAATTAAAAAGAAGATTAATGAGAACAAGAAAAAAAAGAAAAATTAAAACTCTAAAATAGGGATATGGATATATAAACTAAACAATAATAACATTTATATATAGGTTATGATTAGTATCCAGTAGTATCTTAAGAGGGGTGGTTTATAATTGACATAGGTTTTTGTGTTGACTCCTTTTAATAGACTGGAAAAACATGCGGGGAAGGTGCGATAAATGATTGTAAAAGAGGAGTTTTTAAATAAACTAAGGCAATATTTTCATCTAAATTTATATGAAGTCCGAATATGGACTGCGTTGTTGTCAAGAGGGGTTAGCACAGCAGGCGAACTAAGCGACATTGGCGATGTTCCTAGATCAAGAGCATACGATGTTCTGGAAAGCTTAGAAAAAAAAGGCTTTGTTGTTATGAAGTTAGGCAAGCCTATAAAATATACTGCTGTTGAGCCTCTTGAAGTTGTAGAAAGAGTAAAGAAATTAATCAGAGTAGATGCAGATGACGATGTCAAGAAGTTAGATAATCTAAGAGGGACTGATGTTTTAAAGGAATTGAATCTTCTTCACACTCAAGGAATACAGTATATAGAGCCTAGTGATTTAAGCGGAGCGTTAAGGGGAAGGCAGAATCTTTATGTTCATATGGAGACAATGATCAAGAATGCTCAAAAAAGCATCCATTTAATGACGACTTCTAAGGGATTGGCAAGAAAAGTAGATGCTTTGAAGCCTGAATTGGAAAAAGCTGCTAAAAAAGGAGTTAAAATTAAAATAGCTGCCCCAATAAACAAGGAAAGCCAGGAAGCTGCAAAAGACTTAAGCAAGATAGCAGAGATAAGGAATTTAAAGAATATCAAGGCAAGGTTTGCTTTGATTGACGGCAAGGAACTATTGTTCATGGTTTTGGATGATGATGAAGTTCATCCAAGTTATGACTTGGGAGTCTGGGTAAATACTCCATACTTTACATCTGCAATGCAGGATATGTATGAAATGGTATGGAATGGCTTATCTAAAAATTCCAAGAAATAATTTTTTTATTTTCTTTATTAAATTACTAAAAGATAAAAACAGCAGGATTCACAATGAGATTTTTAATAACTATTTCTTCTGCTAGACTATTTTTATAGTAATCTTTCTTTTAAGCTGGCAATAATTAATGGTAAAGCAATAGTAGAGTCAACTTTGACATCAACAAAATCCGCATGGCTCTGCATCTTTCCCCAGCTTATTCCTTCTTTTAATGAAGCGCCAGAGCTTCCTCCAAATTCAGCCTTGTCCATTGTTACTTGAACTCCATAAGCAGCTTCCTTGCTGAACTGCATTGCCTGCTGAATATAATTTTTAGGAACTCCGCCTCCCAAATAAAAAACACCTGATTTTTTGCTTGTCCAAGCTATGTCCAAAATGTCTTTTAGATCATCAAATGCTCCTACAGAAACTTCCTTGCCTTGTGTTAGCTGCCCCCATACCATCAATCCTAATCCAGAATCACTTAAAGCAGGACAAAATATGGGGATATTGTTTTCATAACAGGCTCTCAAAATTGAATCCTTATGTTTAACTTTGCTTCCTAAGATTTTTAAAAAATCATTTATTTTTTTTGCTTTGCTCAATTCATCAAAATTTTCTTTAATAAAATCCTCAATTTTTTGATAGGCTCTGTTGTCCATATAGCTGTTGTACATCCTATACAGCCCTTTTTTATTCAGCTCCTCATCATCAGCATTTTCATCTCCTTGGTAATGCTCATAGCCTAAAGCTTCAATTAAGTCATGAGTTAAGGTTGCCCCTGTTGTAACAAAAATATCTACCCATTTGTTTCTTATCAAGTCAAGAATCAAATTTTTCATTCCACCAGGAACTAACGCACCTGCCTGGCCGAAAAACACCTTGCAGTCTTTGTCCTTAATCATCTTTTCCAGAATATCAACCGCTTTAGCTAATTTACCAGCCTGCATTACATTGGAATTGGAAAATTCTTTAATTAAATCATTAATTTTCATTCCTTTTTCCACATTAACATGCTTTATTGCTTTCATTAGTTAATTTTTTTTAATTTCAGTTCATTGAAATATTTTTTTAAATCCATTATATCCTTTATATCTTCAATATTATCTTCTCTGTTGAAGCCTAAAATATCCTCTTTGCTTCGGAATTTAAGCTGAACTTTTCTGTCATATATCCTATTTGAAAATTTAAGAACTTTCTCTGCAGTTAAAAACTTTTTCGGCAGGAAAGCATTATAAAGATAAAAATAGCCGATATAATTTTGTTCTAAACAAGCTTTAATGTACTTTCTTAAAAGCCTGGTTTCTTTGATGTTATCCTCAAATTCTCTGTTAATCCTTACAGCATCAAAATATCCCTGCCCATTTAGTGATTCCTTTCTTCTGTTTTCTTCACAATCTTCCAATAAATCTGAAATTGGTCTTACAGCAATAATATCAGATAAGTCTAAAAATTTTCTATTCCCTAATCCGTAAACTTCTCTTGGCGAGACAAAAAAACCTTCCATTCCTCCCCAATTTTTGGGAATATGGTCAATAATATCTGTTACAACATCAGAATTTCTTGGCAGACTGTATGTTAAAATCCCCATTTTATAAAGAAACTAAAATCTTATCTCCTTCTATTTTTACTTTGTAAGAAGCTACTTTTATATTATTTCCTGCCGGAGAATTTCCGGATTTAACATCAAACTCCCATGCATGCAACGGGCATGTTACAATAGATCCAGAAAGATAACCTTCTGATAAATTGCCAGCCCTGTGAGGGCATGTGTTATTTATTGCATAAAATTCTCCATCAATGTTGAATATTGCTATAGGGATGCCTTTTACCTCAAACATTCTTCCCTGGCCATTTGGTATTCTATCTTTTGTAGTGATTTCTATAAAGCCGTCCATAAGAATAATATAAGAAAAAAAGATTTAAAAAGTTTCCCCTTCTTCCTCAGAATCATCTTTTTGCTCATCAATAAACTGATTTAATTGCTTGTTAGCCTTAAACTCTTTCCAATCCACACCGTACAATTTTGCACCTCTTTTAAGTTTTGGTAGTAAAGCTTGTTTATAAACAAATTCAATTTGGAAATTATATTTTGCAGAACGGAAAATCTTTTTCAGAACATTCAGAAGTAGTAAATTTTTTCCCTCTGTAAACTGTTTCTACTATAAGATGAAGGGGTATATAAACAAAATTTATGATTAAAAGTTTTAACTGACCAAATAGTATTCCTCATTCTTTTTTTGCTGCTCATCTACCTGGGATTGCGGCTTGTTTATTCTAGGTCTGAAAGTAGTTTTGTCTTTTCTATAAGTAATGCCCAAATTTTTTAGAACTTTATTCATGCCATCTTTTTTTGTCAAAGGCCCATAGACATTACCCTCCTTTGATGGGATTCCTTCAAAAACCAGCATTGAATCAGCAATATAATCTATGAATTGGATGTCATGATCTACAACAACAGTAGAGACTTCTTTTTTCTGAGTAAATTCTTTTATCACTTCTGCTACTTTTAATCTGTCTTCTGTATCTATAAAAGCAGAAGGCTCATCAAAAGCCATTATTTTAGAATCCCTTGATAATGTTAATGCAACGTAAAATTTTTGAAGCTCTCCTCCAGACAAGAAATTTATTTCATTTTTCATTATTGGCTTTAGATTTAATTTTTCTAAGATATTCTGCTGGTACCATCCTGAATCAAACAAGCTTCCAGATACTTTTCTCAAATGCTCTTCTATTGTGCCATCAATAACTTCTATGTATTGCGGTTTGTAAGAAATTGACAAAGGCTCTATCTTTGTGTTATCCGGACTTTCTATTCCTGCTAATATTTTTAAAAAAGTAGTTTTTCCTAATCCATTTGAACCCATTACTGCCAATACCTGGGATTTTTTAAATTCAGCTTCATTCACTTTTAATCTGAATTTTTCATAAGACTTTTCGAATCCAGGAAAAGAAGCTAAAACTTCAGATTTCAAAGCTTGTATCTGAGGTATTGAGAAATCAATTTTATAATCTCTGAATCTTATATTCTCATCAGGCAGATAGCCGTCTAAGTATTCATTTATCCCTCTTCTTACTCCTTTTGACTGTGAAAATACACCATAACATGCATGCTCTCCGTAAGCTATTTGAATCTCATCAGAAATGTAGTCTAAAGTTGCCAAGTCATGCTCAACTACCAAAGTCGATGTATTTTTTGCAAATTCCCTTATCAACTTAGCGACTTTTATCCTGTAAGTTATGTCAAGGAAAGAGGCTGGCTCATCCAAATAAATCACATCTGAATCTTTTATTAGTGAAGCAATTATTGCTACCCTTTGAAGTTCGCCTCCAGAGATTTTTGAGATATCATGGTTTTTTATTTCACTTAAATCCAATTCTTTCAATAATTCATCAGCAAGCTTTTTATCATCATGTTTTTCCAGTAAATTGATAACACTGCCTTTATACATTGAAGGTATCAACTCTACTCTTTGAGGCTTGTAAGCGACTTTTATTTTTTTATCAAATAATTTCCTGAAATAATCCTTCAGGTGGGTTTTTGCAAAATAATTTAGAATATTCTCTTCTTCAGATTCTCCTTTGAAATTTCCTAAATTAGGCTTTAAATTTCCAGAAAGAATGTTTAAGGCAGTAGATTTGCCTATACCGTTCCTTCCTATTATCCCTACAATTGTATTTTCTTTAATCAAAGGCAAGGAATATAACTCAAAAGCGTTCTGCCCGTATTTATGAAGAGGATTTTCTAATTTTTGCGGAAGCTTTACAATATGAATTGCTTCAAAAGGGCATTTGTTGGCAGATATCCTGTGGATTTCAGAAACAACTTCATCAAAAATCTCTGCTTTTCCATGAGGTCCTATATGAAAGCCTTCCCCTTTGCCAGACCTGTTTATAGGATCATATTTAATGCATTCATGCTGGCATTTGTCAGGATGGCATTTGTTTCTTTCAACTATTGCTGCAACTTTTTTAGTCATTTTACCCATTCTTCTCTTTTTTTAGCAAGACATCAAGAGATTTTAAGGCTACTTTTATCTGGCTGTTGTCAGGCTCTTTTGTGGTTATCTTCTGCAATAATAATCCAGGATAAATCAAAATTTTAAACAAAAAGAAATTTTTATACTTGTCTGCTATCCTCAAAACCTCATAAGACAATGAAGCAATTACAGGAATTAAGATTATTCTGGAGCTTATTTTTATTAAGGTAGATTCTGATAAAATAAATGAGAAAATCAGTATGCTTAATATCAAGACTATAATCAAGAAGCTTGTTCCGCATCTTGGGTGTAATGTAGAAAATTTTTTTATATTTTTTAAATTCAAGGATTTTTTATTCTCATAACAAGCTATTGTTTTGTGCTCTGCTCCATGATACTGGAAAACTCTTTTTATATCTGCAAATTTGCCTATTACCACTATATAAATAATAAAAATTACTATTCTGAACAAGCCATCTATTAAATTGAATAAAAATCCGTTTGGCAGAAATAATTTTGCAAGATAAAAAGGCGCTATTATGAACAATCCTATAGAAAAAAGAAATGCAAGCAGAATACTCAAAAAAATACCCCAGTCTGAAATTTTTTCCTCTTCTCCAGTAAATTCTTTTGTTGAATAGCTTAATGCCCTGATTCCTACAACAAGCATATCAATTAAGTAGACTATGCCTCTGATAAAAAGGGTCTTTTCATATTTTTTAATGAAAGGATTATTCTTGGTTATCTTTACTTTTATTTTATTGTTTTTTGCTGTAGCTATTGCAGTATAATTTGTAGAGCGCATTAATACTCCTTCAATTACTGCTTGTCCGCCAATTCTCATTTTAATCTGTGGATGGATCTTAAATCATCCAGCCTTTTTTCTGCTAATATTGCTGGATGAAATATATGCCAGAAAACTTTCTGCAGCCATAAAATCCATTCTTTGTCAAATATTTCATAGAATATAAAGGTAGTTTTTTTCATCTCCCCCTTTCTGTTTAATTCAGGATTTTTTACTTCTTTAAATCTTGCTAATTTATCATCAACTATAAATGCCCTTAAAGGCTGCTGGGCATGCCTTACTTTTATAGCTTCCCTGCCTATCCTTTCATTTATTGCCAAAACCTTCTCTGTATTTTCCAAGCTAGTTGCATCAACATTTGTTAATATATTTATATCTATTTTTTTCTTTGCCAGCTCCTCAAGCACATCAGCTATTGTTTCTTTGTTCTGCTTTAAATTTGCCCATGATAGATTACCAGAAAAAATAAAAATCTGTTTTTTTGCATCCCTGAATAGATTGAATAAATCCTGCCTTACTTTTTTTGCTTCATATTCCTGTTTTTCTGCAAAAGCATTTCTTTTTTTATCTTCGACATACTGATAAATGTCAAACGGAGAAAAATCCTCTTTGTTTCTGGAATTTAATATTCTCTCTAAAAGTTTTTCCTGAAATCTTGATGAGTATACTTTTTCAGAATTATTCCAAAAAACAATTTTTAAAGCACCTCTAGTTCCACCCCTGAACGTTTTGGTTAAAATTGAACCATCTTCCCTGCTTATCTGCTCAACATACCTGTCTGCTGTTCTCCAGTTTTTCTTTATGAAATTAGAAATTTCCTGGACTGTTCTTGGCTGCTCATATACAAATCTTTTTATTTTTTGTGTAGTATCATTTTTGAGAACCATCTTCCTATAGTTATTTATTGATATTTAAGACTTTCTAGAGATGTCAGAGTGTTGTACTTTTTTTGTCAGTAATGATTAACTAAAATACAACACTTAGGTATAATAAGGAGGTGCTTAGAAAAAAATGGAAATGGGGTTGGTTATGGCTGATAAGCAATTGTGTATCGAATGCGGAAGCAGAGAAATCTTAGTTAATGAAACAAGAGTCTACTGCAGAGAGTGCGGCAATTACGAAAGCCTGGAATAAACAGCATTAGAGTAAAGTTTTATATAGATAGCTTTTTCTAAATTTTTTATGGTTAAGTGCGATGCATGTAAAGAGAAGATAGAAGAAACTTTTTTGAATAAAATAAAAGGAACTTATGTTAAGGTTGACGGAAAACCTAAGGCTGTATGCATGGCTTGCCAGAAAAAGTATAAAGATTTAAAGGAAAGATTAAGCTGATTCTTTTGTGCTCCAGTAGCATAATGGCAATGCACCACTTTCGTAAAGTGGAGATTGCAGGTTCAAGTCCTGCTTGGGGCTTAAAGAAAACTTTTTAAAGGATTAATTTATAGAAAATTAGTTTTTGCAGTGATGAAAAATGGTAACTATAGGAATAATTTCAGGGAGAACGTCAACTTATAAAATAAATCCTAATTTTAAAGTAGGTATTGGTGATTATAGAGACAGATCTTTTGGCACACGTATTAGGCCTAATTATCCTGCTGGAAATATTCTTGAGAAAGTGAATAATCCTGTTTATAGAATAAAATATGATTGGTATCAACTACTTAGAAAAGAAGGCTTTAAGCTAACGCAAAGAAGCATAGAGGACGCAATTAATAAAGGTGTAGGAAAAGATTCTATATTTCAACTACAAGAAATTGCAGATACCACTGGAAGAGGAAGGCTGGATGAAGCATTTGACAACAATGATTTAGTAACAAAAATTCTTCTTTATAAAAAACTCTAATCCTCTTCATATTTAATTATTTCTTTTTGAAGTTCCAGAATCCAAGACTGCCTTTGCATGGGATATTTTTTATTCTTCTTGCATTTTTGAGAACAAAGCCGTAATTTCCGAATTTGCTTGAAGACAGATGCAGATTTCTGTCATTTTTATGCTCTTTCTCACTTTTGTATTTTTTTACATCCGTTAAGGTAGCTTTGCCGACAATGCACCCTAATAGCAGATCAGTAAAATTAAATTTCTTCATAGCATCTTTATATGGATTTTTTGAAGCATGTATCAGAAAATCCCCTCTGAATTTAGTATTCCACTTTCTTAATTCTATTCTCTTTTTGCCCTGCAGTATTAGCTCTGCGTATGGCTGCTTTAATGATAGGGTTTTCATATAGAGATTAAAATTATTGGGTATTTAAAATTTATGAAGCAAAGCTTTATAAAATATTTATTACAAAGACTGTTTTAATGTGGAGGTAGCAAAGCCTGGTCAAATGCGCAGGACTTAAGATCCTGTCGGTTAGTCCGTTCGCAGGTTCAAATCCTGTCCTCCACATTTTATTTTCATACGCTCCTGTAGCTCAGTTGGTTAGAGCATTACCTTGGTAATATATCTAAAGAGGTAAAGGTCGTGAGTTCAATTCTCACCAGGGGCTTAATTTTTTTAAACCAAAAACTTATAATCTAAAATTCCTTTGTTAAATTATGGCAAATGAAAATTTGGATGAACTTTTAGAGAGAGCAGATAATTTTAAAAAAGAAGCAGATATTGCTGAATCTAAAAATGAATTTAGGACTGCTATTAATTTACTCTTAAGAGCAGGAGAAACTTTTGAAAAGACTGCAGAAGAGTATGAGAAAAAAGGAGCACTTTTTGCAAGACGGGAAAGCAGGATGTATAAAATGGCATATGATGTGTTGAATCAGGCAGCATCTTTAGAGAAAATCCATGGAAATGCATTTTCATATGCAAGGCTGGTCATGAGATCTTATGATGCAATAATAAAAAGAACATATGCTATAGACAGAATTGGAGAATTTGCTCTTAAAATGCTTGAATAATAACCAATTGTCCATACCACAAAACATATAAATTTGATTCTTAACAAATAAAAAATGCAAGACGAAGATTTTGACTTAAAAAAGGAATATGAAGTATTAAAGAAGAGATACAATCTTCCTAGTTTTAAAGATTTGGACAGGGAATTCGATATAGCAGAAATTGAGCATGATGGTTTTCTTCTGAGAAGAATAAGAGGCAGGATTTACGACAAAGTTGATTTTTTCATCAAGATCCTT
>Ga0208375_1000225_pt1 | contig 89326 bp, 78 predicted proteins | sample RifOxyD1_FD_184038 | JGI IMG/M metagenome (GOLD analysis project Ga0208375, IMG submission 184038) | Soil microbial communities from Rifle, Colorado - Rifle Oxygen_injection D1 (SPAdes) | ecosystem: Environmental > Terrestrial > Deep subsurface > Rock core/Sediment | place: Rifle, Colorado... | reverse complement strand
TCAATCGAATACAACTTGGTTATATAATCAGTCGGGAATTTATTATTATAATCAGACAGCGGTTTCGTCTGGAACGTATAATGAGACTTACGCTGGACTGATTAACAACGCGTCTTATTTATCGACGTATAACGAAACATATACGATCTGGGCATACAATCAAACGGGGGCTGCGAATAACTATAATTACAACGAAACTCTCGCAGCTAATTTGTCTATTGTAACTAACTACGGGAAATGGTGGTACAACATGACGGGAGGAAATTATAACTATAATCAATCAAATGTAACTTGGCTACTTTACTTCTACAATCAAACCGGAGCAGCGAGTAATTATAATTATAATGAAACACTAGCTGCAAATATTTCTATTGTTACTAACTATGGTTTGTGGTTCTATAATCAGACAAACACGCTTTATTATTACAACCAATCGGGAATTTATTATTATAATCAATCGGGCGCAGCAAGCAATTATAACTATAATGAAACTCTCGCAGCCAATTTGTCTATCGTTACTAACTATGGTTTATGGTTCTATAATCAGACAAACACGCTTTATTATTACAATCAATCGAATAAAACTTGGGATTACAATATGAGTAATACATTGTATTTCTACAATATGACGGGGGGAAGTTATTTGTACAACGAGACATTAGCTGCAAATATTTCTATTGTAACTAATTACGGAAGCTGGTGGTATAATATGACTGGCGGAATTAATAATTACAATCATACATTAATTGCGAATGAATCTATCGTCGCTAACTATGGTTTGTGGTTCTACAACATGTCTGACGGCGGAAGCGTAACAAACGGATCTGTGCTGTCAATCGACAACATAACTAATTTATTGTACAATTACAATCAAACAAACACGCTTTACTACTACAATCAATCTGGAATTTATTACTACAATCAATCGAATAAAACTTGGGACTACAATCAAACTAACAATTTGTATTTCTACAACCAATCAGCAACGCTTTATTTCTACAACATGTCTGACGGCGGAAGCGTAACAAACGGATCTGTGCTGTCAATCGACAACATAACTAATTTATTGTACAATTACAACCAGACAAACACGCTTTACTACTACAACCAGTCTGGAATTTATTATTACAACCAGTCGAATAAAACTTGGGACTACAATCAAACTAACAATTTGTATTATTACAATCAGTCAGCAACGCTTTATTTCTACAATATGACTGGCGGAAGTTATTTGTACAACGAGACATTAGCCGCTAATCTATCGATAGTTACGAACTATGGCGATTGGTGGTACAATCAAACAAACACGCTTTACTATTACAACCAGTCAGCAACGCTTTATTTCTACAATATGACTGGGGGAAGTTATTTGTACAACGAGACATTAGCAGCTAATTTGTCTATTGTAACTAATTATGGCGATTGGTGGTACAATCAAACAAACACGCTTTACTATTACAACCAGTCAGCAACGCTTTATTTCTACAATATGACGGGGGGAAGTTATTTGTACAACGAGACATTAGCCGCAAATATTTCGATTGTTACAAATTACGGGAAATGGTGGTACAACATGACGGGCGGAATTAATAATTACAACCACACATTAATTGCGAACGAATCTATCGTTACAAATTACGGCTTGTGGTTTTACAACATGTCAGATGGAGCTGGAGGAGATTACAACTATAATGAGACATTAGCAACGAACGTATCGATAGTTACGAATTATGGTTTGTGGTGGTACAATCAGACAAACACGCTTTACTACTACAACCAATCTGGAATTTATTATTACAATCAATCAAACAAAACTTGGGACTACAATCAATCTGCTACGCTGTATTTCTACAATATGACGGGAAGTAGTTACAATGAAACTCTTGCTGCCAATTTGTCTATTGTAACTAATTATGGCGATTGGTGGTACAACATGACGGGCGGAATTAATAATTACAACCACACATTAATTGCGAACGAATCTATCGTTACAAATTACGGCTTGTGGTTTTACAACATGTCAGATGGAGCTGGAGGAGATTACAACTATAATGAAACTCTTGCTGCTAACTTATCGATTGTTACAAATTACGGAAGATGGTGGTACAATATGACTAGCTACAATCATACGTTGGCTGCTAATGAATCTATCGTTACTAACTATGGATTGTGGTTTTACAATATGACTGGAAGCAGTTACAATGAAACACTGGCAGCTAATTTGTCGATTGTAACGAATTACGGTTTGTGGTGGTATAATATGACTAGCTACAATCATACGTTGGCTGCGAATGAATCTATCGTTACTAATTATGGATTGTGGTTCTACAACATGTCTGACGGAGCGGGAGGAGATTATAATTACAATGAAACTCTTGCTGCTAATACTTCTATCGTGACAAACTACGGAAGTTGGTGGTACAATATGACAAACACGCTTTATTATTACAACCAGTCAGCAACGCTTTATTTCTATAACATGTCGTACGCAAAACCATGGAATTATAACCAGACATCTGGCTCAATTTATTATTACAACCATTCGACTACGATTTATTATTATAACCAAACGAAAGTTCCGAATGCTGATTTGCACACGCACAATGCCTCGAATATAACTGCGGGAACATTCAACGGGGATTATAATATCACTGCGAACTTGACATTTAACGGGAACAATGACGCTGTTGTGATGGGCGGCGCGAGGATATACTGGGACGGAAGTAAATTGGTGATAAAGGTGAGTTAAATGAAGAACAAGACTTTGATAATTTTGCTGATAATTTTGCTGATTGCTCCAGCAGCACAGGCGTCTTTTTTTAGTGATATTGCGGGAGAGTTCCTGCAGTTTCTTGGAATTATCAAGATAACGAAAGCTAATCATCTTGATTCAGATAGAAATCTCGTTTCAGATATTTATGAAGAAGTTAAAGCATTGGATGGTATTTGGTCTGAGGCAATTTCAGATGGAGAATATGTAAGAATTACTTTTGAGAAAAAATTAACCTCTTCGAATGATATTACTGTTTATCCGAGGATTGTTTCGGGGAATCCGAAGATTGAGATTTATGAAGCTGGAGAAGAAGAGATTATAGCGGAGTTTGTTTCTCTTGATTCAAATCAATACAACAAAGTTTATCTGACAAATTTGGTTGGCGAGCAGGATACTTTTGATTTGAAGATTATGGAGGGGAGCGTGGAGTTTGATCATATAATTGACCCTGAACCTGTTTGCGTTGCTGGCACATGCACAGTAACATTTACTTCTACTAATTTGTCGTGGGGCGTGCCTGCGGGAGTTACAACAATTACAGGTTTGGCTGTTGGAGGCGGAGGCGGTGGATGCCGTTCTACTTCTGCTGGCGGAGGCGGCGCAGGAGGCGATTTAAGAATTAAGACTTCAATAGGTGTTACGCCTGGACAAAGTTTAGTAATTATGGTAGGTACTGGCGGGGCTGCAGCGGCTACATCTGCTCGTTCTGGCGGCTATTCTTCAATTTCAAATAATTCAGTTATAAATGCAACAACCACTTTGCTTCTTGCTGCTGGAGGTGGAGGCGGAACAGAGGCTGCTAATGCAACAAACAATGGAACAAGCACCCCTCTCAATGGAGGAGTTACTGGCGGGACTGGCGGTGAGGGTGGTAATGGGGCTAGCAATTCTGACTGCGGAGGCGGAGGCGGAGCAGGTGGGTGGTATGGCAGAGGCGGAGCAGGCGGAAATTCCGGAGACAATAACGGTGCAGATAGTACTGGCGGAGGCGGCGGAGGCGGAGGCGGTTCTGGTACAGGCAGCGCTGTATGTGGTGGTGGCGGAGGAGTAGGAATAGTTGCTGCAGGAAACAATGGAACTGGCGGAGCATACGGCGCTCCTGCTGCTTCTCCAGGAACAAATGGCTCGTTAGGAAACAACGGAGTTGGCTCAGCAGGCGGATTATACGGGGGCGGGGGCGGAGGAGACGATAATAATGCTGGCGCGCAAGCTGGCGCAAATGGCGCTGTTGTTATTACATATTTACAACCAGACTCAATCTACCCAACTTTTTCCGGCTACTGGGATAATAATGCAACTCTTGTTGACAGCGGGATAGCTTTGTTCAACGCCACAATTGAAAATGCCAACGGAACTGCGTGGATTACTATAAATGGCGTTAATTATACTGCGACTAATTTTACAACAAATAGATATAATGTTTCTGTAACTTTAACTGGCGGAACTTATACTTACAACTGGAGCGCGTATGGAAACGGGACCCAGCATAATCTTAATCTTTCTAGAAGTGCTGGGTATTACACTGTAAATACTTCAAGCAGCTGCGCTTATTCTGGGCCGGGGAATTGGGCTTTGAATTGCGCGGATAATTGTGTTTTTTCTTCGACGACAACAATTGCAAATTATGATAATGTAACTATAACTGGTATAGGTGCTTTGAATTTCAGCAGTGGCGGGAAATGGAGTTTCACTGGAAGCAATCAATATGTTACTATAGCGTCGGGATGTACATTAAATGTTGAGCCTGGCGGGGGATGGAATTATTAAGATGACATTAAAAAAAAAGATAGTTTTTTTAATTTTTATTTTAATATTTGCGCAGGGAGTTTTTGCTACAATTGCGGAATCTGAGAATTATTCTGTCGCGAGATTTGGGACTGGAGTTCAAGCATCTAATTTTAGTTCTACTAATTTAGAAGCGCGCTCTGTTTTGCTGGCTAACGCGGGGACGCGGGCTGCGGGAAATAGTTTATTGACGACAAATGTCGGATTTTGGGGGAATACAACTTATCACGTTATTGTAAGCTTAAGCTCTTATTCAACTTCTCCGTCGTCTGCGACTGTCGGCTCAACAATCAGCTTGTCTATCTCAGCATTGAATTCTCAGGCTGTTTGGGCAAAGATAATTTCGCCGAATGCGATGGAGCAGACGCTGACTTTGACGAACGGCGGGAGCGTGACTTATCTTCCGTCCCCTTCGGTTGTCGGGAGATATAATGTTACGTTTTACGCAAATAGTTCTTCGGGTGCGATTGCGAGCGCTGTTTCATATTTTGAATTGACAGCAGCGCCGTCAACAACGCCTGCGCCGAGCGGGGGCGGAGGAGGGGGCGGAGGAACGACGAAGATAATAGAAAAAAGCTGCACATACAATTGGGACTGCACGCCGTGGAGCGTTTGCTCAGAAGGAAAACAAAGAAGAGAATGCAAGAATATTGGAACATGCAGCGGGACAGAGAGCAAACCGATAGAAGAAATGCCGTGTTCAGAAGCGTTGTTTGATATTGCTGTCAAGCTAAAAAATATAAAACTAAATGGAAATAAAAGTTTAATAATCGAGGTAGAACTAAAAGAGAAAAAAAGTATAGAAAAAATTGATGTTCATATAAAACATTCTATAATTGACAGCGAGAATAATGAAATTTTCAGCCAGATAGAAACAAAGGCGATAATCGGAGAGTTATCCTATCAAAAAGAAATAAACGAAGTTAAATTAGCAGATGAAGAATATACACTAAGAGTAGATGTTCTTTACGGGAATTTGCAGAGGGCTTTCGCTGAGCAGAGGTTTACTGTTGAAAAAGGAGAGATTGAAACCGAAAAAGAATATAAGATAATTCCGATAATTCTAATTTTTCTGGTTCTGATGATTATGATTTTGGTTTTGGTTGTTCTTATTTACAGAAGAAAAATAAAAGAAAGTTTGAGAAAAATCAAAGTTAGGCAGGCCGCAGTTGTATTTGGCTTTGTCGTAATTTTGAGTTTGATTCTTATGCGCGGCAGATTAGTTGGATTTGCTGTAGACGGCGCAAATGCTGTGAAGAACAGCTGGATAGTCTGGATTATCTTGATTATATTAGTGCTTGGGCTGTTTATTTTTATTTACAGAAGAAAAATTAAGGAGATTGCTGGAAAGATTCAGAGCGAGAAGAGTTATCCGCAGAATAATGTTAATGGAGTTTTGAACAAGCAAGTTTATACAGAAGGAGGGCAATATCTTGGAAGAGTCAGGAGTATTGTTTTAGGCAAGAATGGAATTCAAAGATTAAAGGTAAAATTTGGCGCTGGAATCGAGAGCAAAGAAAATATTGTTGATTACCAGGATGTGAAAAATGTCGGGCGGCAGGTTATTATTGTTGAGAAGGAAGAGAAAGGTTTTGGATAGAGCAATTATTATAAATGCATAACGCCTGAATATAAAATGACAAGAAAAAAGAAGGTGGTAATCGGAAGCGTGCTGGTTGTCCTGGTTTTAATTAGCTTGGCGATTTTTGTCAAGATGCTGCCTGATAAGGATTCTTTTTCAATAGGTGTTCTTTCGATTGAACCAAAGATTAAAGTCGGGGAATCCTTGAGAAATAGCATTGCGATAAAAAATATTGGAGAGAGCGGAAATTTTGAAGCGGGTTTGTCTGGTTTGGACGGGCTTGCTGAAATTTCTGAGAGTAATTTTTATTTGGAGTCTGGCGATTCTAAACATATTGAATTGTTTTTTGAGGATTCAAAACTTATTCCCGGCTCTTACGTCGGATATTTGAGAATTAAAAACCAATTTGATGAAAGGAAAATTCCGATTATTTTGTCGATAGACAGCGAAAACACTTTATTCGCGATTAATCTTGATGTCGCTCCTGCAAATCAAGAGATTAGCAAAGGAGAAGCAACTAAAACTAATTTGAAATTTTTCAGTTTAATCGACACCAAACCGCATACTGTGCTGGTGAATTATGAAATTAGAAATCTTGAAGGAAAATCTGTTGTTTCAGAGCAAAACGAGATAATAGTTACTCTTACTTCGTCAATTACTGAGATAATTAATTTGCCGGAAAAGATAGACTCGGGAGAATATGTTTTTACAGCTATTTTGACTTCTGAAGAAAGTCTTACTTCTGCAAGCTATGTTTTTAGCGTCGACGCCGGGAAAAAAACAGATTTGTTTTTTAGCATCTGGACATTGTTATTTTTTATTTTAGTTTTTGTGATTATTGTATTCGTTTTAATAGGGTATATGTTTTACGAGAGAAACAAGCTCTTTTCTAAATTAAAGAATCAACAAGTTCACCAGATTAGCTTTTATTCTAATCAGATAAACAAGCAACAAAAAAAATCTTTGGCAGGAGCAAAAACAGAAAAAGAGAGGCAAAAAATTCTTGCAGAGTTTAAAGAGGGGAAAGAGAAAATTCTCGACGAAATTAGAAATGAGCAGATTAAACAGAAAAAAGAATTTGAAAAAATTAGAAGGGAAAAAGGGAACGGGGCGGTAGAAAAGAAAATTGGTTATTGGAAAAAAAATATTTACCCTCGCGCTATTAAACGGGCGGAAATCAGCCAGGAGTTAAAAGTAAAACTGGGGGTTTTGAAGAGAGCATATGACGAAGGATATATCAGCAAAGAATCTTACGCTAAAGGGAAAGAAAGAATCAATACAGCTAAAAGAAATGTTTATAAATAACTTTAACGTAAATCGAACATGAAAAAGAAGTGGATTGTATGGAAAAAAGATTCTAACCCGAAAACTAACCAGAAGGGAATGATTAAAGAGGCGCTTTCGGATATTAACAGAGAAATTTCGAATATCAACCGCGAGAAGAAAAATCTTAACGCGCAAATTAAACGCGCTGATACGGATTTGAATAATTCAAGAGAATCTGAGAAAACTTTGCAGCAGAAGATCGCAAAGCTTCTGGAAATGGAAGCTGTTTTGAAAGAAAAGAAAAAAGTAATTTCCCAGAAAGAAGACAAGCTTGTTGACAGGCTGTCGAAGATAGAAAAAGTCAAGTCTGAACTTAATGAATTGTAAGTATTTAAAATATAATTGTTTGGCACGCAATTGGACTTGCCCGTTCTTGCGGCTGGCAAGTCTTATCGTTAATAGCTCACTCCGTTCGCTGGTGCGCACCGAGTAATTGTTTCGCTGACAATCGCGAATCTTATCTGAAAAATTCACTTTTGATGCGTCGCAATTGGACTCGTTGACAATTGCGAGTCTTATCTGTAAAATTCGCTCCGCGAATTTGACGACGCATCAACTCCGTGAATTTGACGACGCATCAGATCTGCAAATTTTCTACACGCTGAAACTAGATTGAATTATTTTTTCAAACCGATTTTTTGCCAGAAAGATTTTTTCTTTTGAGAGTTTAACCGATACGCAATTAAAATTAACAAGATTAATGCAATGAGCAGAAGAAGGAATCTCCAAATTTCTGTGAAGTTGCGCCAGTTGATTAATGTGCCGTAGAATATTGCCCAGATACCAGAACCAAGAAGAGCAGAGCCTACTGGTTCGATTGAAAGAATTGCGTAACCGAAGATTATTGCAATGAAAGCGACGATAATTGAAATAACAAAAACTATTTTTGAATGGGCATCTCTTGCTGATTCGTATTCTTTGTTGCAGTAATCGCATTCCTTTATTGAGATTTGACAGCCATTATCGTCGTATTCGTACACTGGCTGTCCTTTATCTTGATAACATTGCTGTTCTTGAGCTTGAAGCTGCTGTGAAGATGCGCACTGAATTCCTGATGGAATAATTTTTGGATAATCAAATCTATTTACACTGCAGAAATCGTCGTATTTTGGCGAAGGATAGAATGCTTCGATTCCCTGCCAGAGAACTAATGCAAACACTACGACTATTCCAATTCCCAAAACGAGATTTTTTATGTTCATAATTTTCCGAAGAGAGTGATATTTATAAACTATAGTTTTTGTTTAGTTTTATGGAATATGAACAATTATTAAAAAAAGCGTATGAGAAAGTCAAGGTAGTTGAGCACAACGGCGAGAGATTTGAGATTCCGCGCGCTGCGGGGGAAGTTTCAGGGAATAATACTTTTATCACGAACATAATTTCGATTGCAGATTATCTACGCCGTGATTCTATGCATCTGGCGAAATTTTTGCAGAAAGAACTGGCGACTATCGGGAGAATGCAGGGGAGCAGATTATGCCTGAAAGGTAAATTAAATTCTTCAATTGTCAACGAGAAAATTGAGAAGTATGCGCGGGAATTTGTTATCTGCAATGTCTGCGGGAAGCCGGATACAGAAGTTGTTTCAGAGAAGGGAATTAAATACAAGCATTGTTTGGCTTGCGGGGCTAAGTCGCCTGTTAAGTATCATATGTAAAATGTTAATTAAAATTCATGATTCATACAGAAAAGTTATTGCTGTTTGCGACTCTGAATTAATTGGAAAGAAATTTGAAGAGGGGAAAATGCAGCTGGATGTTCGGGAGAATTTTTTTAAGGGGGAAGAGATTAGCGACGGGGAAGCTATTAGACTTTTTCAGAAGGAGAGAGAGAATTACGCGACTTTCAATATTGTCGGGGTTCATTCTGTAAAGATTGCTTTGGGCGCGGGAATTATTTCTAAGGGGAATGTTGGGGAAGTTGACGGCGTGCCTTTTGCTTTGTTATTTTGATTTTTTTTGAGAAATTAATTTTTGTTAATTGGGGAGATAATTAGTGTGATAGAATCGAGAAATTAGCCTTCGGCTAATTTCCGAGAATTTTTGATAATTCCTTTTGGCATTTTTACAGAGATATAATTAACCAATAATTTAAAAAGCCAGACTTGACTAATTTTAGTATATAAAATATATGCGTTTCGGCACGCAATTGGATTTTGCTTCGCAAAATCTTATCATTAAAATTCGCTCCGCGAATTTATCGCATGCTGAATTAACTTATACATGGAAGAAATATATGTTTCAGATACGAGAGAAGTTGTCAAGAATAAAGACAAGTTAGAGAGAGAGCTGGGCGTCAAGATTTTTGTCGACGGGAAAAAGATTCTGATTGAAGGCAGCGGCGTGGCTGAATACGAATCTGTGATGGTTTTTGGAGCGATTGACTTTGGTTTTACTGTCAAGCAGGCGCTGAGTTTGAAAGATGAAGAAAAATTGTTCAGAAAAATTCATATTAAAGAGCATACGAAGAGAAACTTGAAAGATGTTTTGTCCAGAGTAATCGGAATTAAAGGGAAAGCGAAAAGGACGATGGAATCTATTTCCAACTGCAGGATTTTAATTAAGGAAAAAGAGATTGGGGTGCTTGGAGATGTTGAAGATGTTGACAATGTTATCACTGCGATTATTCATATCATCAAAGGTTCGAAGCAGTCAAATATGTATTCTTATCTCGAGAGGATGAATCGGATGAAGAAAGTAGAGATAAACCAGAGATAATTTTTTGAAGGATATAGCAAGTTTTAAATAACGAATTTATTTTGAGTCTTTATGTCTCGGTAGCTCAGTTGGCAGAGCACATGGCTGTGGACGGAGTTTGGTGTGAAGAAAGATATTTTAATAATATCGTCGATACTTTACATCGAACTAAATAAAGTAGCAGCTTCCGCAGGAAACCGCGGAATGAAAAGCGAGTAAATTCAGGGAAACCCTACGATAACGCCGAGGGCAATCCTGAGCCAAGCCCGAAAGGGAAGGTGCAGAGACTAGACACTCGCCACCTAAAGCTTAGAAATAAGCAATGGTGAAGGTATAGTCCTACCCTCCAAGAGATTGGAAAAGGTCGTAACCATGGGGTCGGAGGTTCGAGTCCTCCCCGAGACGTTTTGTTTGAACCTGATACTCGCTTCGCTCGCATAGAGGTTCGAGTCCTCCCCGAGACGTTTTAATTAATCGCCCAATCTTCGATTCGCTCTTGCTCGAGTACTCGCTGCGGCGAACGAAGAAGGTTCGAGTCCTCCCCGAGACGTCATCCTAAATGGGAAATTTGATGAGCGCTACTAAAGATTATAATTTAAAAGATAAAAATAATTAAAAATTTATGCTTCAGGTTCTGTTGCTAAAAATGCCCACCAAGGTTTTTTAGCTCGTATTATTTCTCCGTTTTCTGCATCAACTTGCGCCTGAACTTGCATCTTTGCTTGGAATAATCCTAAAACCTTTGATTGCTTTTGAGTTTTAATTTCATAAGCTGCCTTTACTTGATTGCCTGTTCCAACTTCTTTAAGTTCAATTGTGCATTCACCTTCGCATTTTGCTTTAAGTCTTGCTAATGCTGTTTCAGAAGCAGTATCTGGCATAACTTTGACTTCTGCATTCAATCCATTTGAAAGCTTAACTTGCAGCTTTGTCCTGTTTTGAACTTGGTCTCTTTCTTGAGTCATAGTCATAGTAGTTTTTGCCTCAACATTTCCAGATTGGAGTTTTACTTCATTTCCTGCTCCTGTTTGAACTTGCATTTGCTTACCATCTTGATTCATATAAGTTCCAGACTGAACTTGAGTTTGAACCTGATTTTGCAATTGAGTATTTTCTCCTTGATTTTGTGTTTGCAATTCTGTGTTTGTTTGAGTTCCATCACCTGTTCCTTGTCCTATCTGGGTTGTATCTGGACCTGCATTAGCAGAACCAGTATCAGTTGCGCCTGTTCCGGCATTTCCTTGAGCTGCTAAAACCAGCGAAATTGCCATTAAAGAAACTACGAGAAACAAAAATATCTTTTTCATTGCTTTTTACCTCCTTTCAAGATTAAACATTTTATATTAATTAATGGTAGTTGACTTATTTAAAGTTTAACATAACTGGGCTGCGCTTTCGTTTCCCAAAACTTTTTTATCGTCGGTGCTGGAAGGGCACACATATGAGATGTTTGTTATTTAGAAAATTAAAAAAGCAAAGATTATTATCAACAGCAGAAGAAGTATTGATACTATTAGAATAATTTTATTTCTCTTCTCTCTGCGTTTTCTTTCGTCGGCTTTTTGGTACGCCTTTTCGATTTCTTTTCTTTCTCTTTCATCTAGTTTTGACTGAGAAGATTTATTGTAATCAAATGTTTTTGTTCCGCCGGTTTGGACTTTTTCTACCATGTTAAATATTCTCTTTTTGAGGCGCAATTGGATTCGCTGACAATTGCGAATCTTATCGGAAAAATTCACTTCGTGAATTTCTGGCGACGCATCAACTCCGCGAATTTATTGCTAATAGAAGAATTTTAAAGGTTATAAAAATTGTTATTCTTATGAAAAACAAAAAAGTTATTTTGGGAATGTCTGGCGGAGTTGATTCTTCGGTGGCTGCGCTTTTGCTGCAAAAGCAGGGCTATGAAGTTGTTGGAGTTTTTATGAAGGCTGGGGCGGGGAGAAAATTTGGGTGGGAATCGTCGATAAACTGGAACGAAGATGAAAGGATTTTAAAAAAAATCTGCAGGAAATTGGGGGTTAAACTTATTGTTAAAGATGTTGAAGAAGGCTACGAGAAGAAAATTATTCAGCCGATGTTTTCAGATTATGCGCGAGGGTTGACGCCGAATCCTGACACTTTGTGCAACACTTTGGGGAAATTTGTTTTGTTCTGGAAAATTGCCTCGGAGATTGGAGCTGATTGGATTGCGACGGGACATTATGCGCGGATAAAGAGGACGAAAAATGGAATTGAGTTATTAAGGGGAAAAGATAAGACGAAAGATCAGTCTTATTTTTTATGCGGATTGACTCAGAAAGATTTGTCGCATTCTCTATTTCCCATTGGAGATTATACAAAGGAAGAAGTCAGGAAAATTGCGCGGCGCGCTGGCTTTCCGAATTGGGACAAGCACGGTTCGCGCGGAGTTTGTTATCTTGGGAAGATTGACATGAAGAGATTATTACGACGAAGAATTCCGGAGAAACGCGGGGTTGTTTTGAATTCTTCCGGCGAAATTGTTGGGACGCATCCCGGGCAGATGTTTTTTACGATTGGGGAAAGAGTTAAGGATAAAGATGGATTCGAAATTGCGCGAGGGAAATTTGGGTGGGCGGGAAAGAAATTGTATATTGCTGAAAAGCTGGCGGGAAATAAAATTGTTGTTGCTGAAGAAGGAGATTCTCTGTTGAGGAAAAGATTTGTGTTCGTTAAAAAAATGCATTGGATAAATGACGAAGTAAAAAATAAATTAAAAGCAAGAGTGAGGCATTTGGGGGAATTGTATTCTGGCAAGCTGAAGAAAGAACGAAGGCGGTGGATTTTTATTTTTGACAAAGGAGTTTTTGGGTTGGCAGAAGGACAATATATTGTTTTATATTCGGGGGAGAAATTGGTTGGGGGCGGGGAGATTCGATTGCGATAATTGTTTTAGAGAAAAGATTGGGGGGATTAGTTAGTGTGGTAAAATCCTGAAGGGTTGTGAGTTTTCCAGATAACTTTTCTGTGCACTCCAAATTTGATAAAGATAATTTTATATAATTAGATTTCTTGGAGTTTTTATGGAATTTGACAAAGTCGTGAGAAAGAGAAAATCTTCAAACCAATTTAGCGGCAAGAAGGTTTCGTGGAAAGATGTTTTAGAGGCGATTGATTTGGCGAATCAGGGACCATTCGCAGGGAATCATAATAATCTACATTTTTTGATTGTCGAGGAGCTGAATACGATAAAAGATTTAGCTAATTGTTGCGAGCAAAGCTGGATTAGCAATTCAAACATTTTGATTGTTGTTTGTTCTGACGACACGCATTTGGAAGATTTGTATGGGGAGCGGGGGAGGATTTATTCAAGACAGCAGGCTGGCGCTGCGATTCAGACTTTACTTTTAGCTTTGACAGATTTAGGGATTAGCTCGTGCTGGGTTGGCGCTTATACTGACGAGTTTGTCAAACAAAAACTAAAAATTCCGCAGCATATTAATATTGAAGCAATTATTCCCGTTGGCTACGAGAAGAAGATGCCGGGAGATGAGAAGAAAAAGAAAAAAGAACTAGAAAGTGTTTTGTATTGGGAAGAATGGAAGAATAGCAGAAGAGCGACGCTATTTGAGGAGAGCAAAGAGGATTATAATCCTCCAAGCCAATAATATTTATAAATTTCATTAGAAAGGGAATGGGATGAAAAAATCAAGATTTGCAGCGGCTGGGCTTGCGTTGGCTTTGTCTGGCTGCGGAAATTCTTTTCCATTTGAGGATTCTTCAATTCCTGGCTACATAAAATCTGCCTGCTGGGATGCGCCAGATGCAACGATTCAACTTGCAATAGATGAAGTTCGAGAAGCAAGAGACCAGGGATATTCTTATTCTGATATAAGAGAATGGGAAATAGATTCTTGTCTTGCAGTAACTGGCACTGACGAACCGGTATTAGTCAATTATTGCAATGAATGCCTTGGAGATATAGTTGATTATTACTGGTATCATTAATTCTGAAGAAAAAATAAAATAAAAAAATAAAATTGATTAGATTATTCAGCGGAAGACTTCTATTCCTAAGTCTGACATTTGCGATTTGACGTTGGTGGCTTCTTCTTTTTCCTGATGTCTGCCGAGGACGTAAGGCGATTTAACTCCTGTCATTATTGTAATAACACGGACTTTGTTCGCGAATTCTTTGTTGACTCTTGCGCCGATAATTACCTGCGCTTCTGGATTAATGTTTTCTGTTACTAATTCACCGACTCCTGCAAATTCTTCCAACTTGAAGTCTGGTCCGCAGGTTATGTGAATTAATGCGCCTGTTGCTCCTCTGTAATCTACGTCGAGTAATGGCTGTGTCAGCGCTTGCCTGACTGCTTCATCAACTCTTGTTGACGCGTCTGATTCTCCGACGCCAATAACTGCAACATCTCCGCCTTTCATGATTGCTGAAACGTCTGCATAGTCCAAGTTAATTAATGACGGTAAGGTGATAGTTTCGACTATGCCTTTAATCATTGTACTAACCAGTTCATTTGCTACGGCGAATGCCTGCTCCATCGGCAGATTTCCTGCAATGTCTACAAGCCTGTTGTTGTCAATCAAGATTGCTGTGTCCACGACTTCTGTTATTTCCTGCAATCCGAATTCTGCTTTGTCCTGTCTTATTTTTTCGCATTCGAATGGCATTGTTGCTACTGCAATTACTACTGCGCCTGATTCTTTTGCCAACTGCGCTACTACTGGTGCTGCGCCTGTTCCTGTTCCTCCGCCTAAACCTACAAGAATGAAAACCATGTCTGCGCCGCTTGTTGCTTTTTTCAATTCAGACAAGGATTCTTTTGCTGCTTCTCTTCCAATTGTCGGACGTCCGCCTGCGCCTAATCCTCTTGTTAATTCCTTTCCGATTAAAACTTTCTCGTCGGATTTTGTTATAGAAAGATGGAGAGCGTCGGTGTTGATTCCGTAAATTGTTGCGCCGTTGATTCCTTTGTTGAAAAGCCAAGTTGCTGCGTTGCATCCCATTCCGCCGACTCCGAAGACTTTGATGTTTGCTTTTCCAGCTCGAAGTTCGTCAAAATTTATGCTGTGGGTTTCTGCGTTTTTTATCGCTTCTTTTGTAAAGTCAAGTACCATATAAGTGTACCTCCTTTCAGTGTAATAATGTTTTTTTGAAATGGTTTTAGTTTATATATTTGATTGTTGTAGAAATTAGATGTTTGGGATGGGAATTTTTAGTTTGTTTTGAAGAGTATATAAAATTTTATAAGTCTGATTAGTTATCTAAATTGATGGTAATTAGTTTTGATGAAGCTGTTAAGAAAAAGACTTTGTGCGGGCCTGAGTTTTATGAAGCCTTGACAGGAGAGAATACTGGAATGTGGGCTGCGGATAGCACAACTTTACCTGCTAGTACTCGCAAGCAGCTTAGGGAAGATAACATGGAGCAAATTTTGGGATTAGCTGAGAAAATGGTTGAGTTTTATGGCGGGACAAGGCATAGCTCGCGAGTTAAGGATATGAAACGAGCTTATGACGGGAGAAATTTTGGCGAGTTTCACCAGCAGACTCTTGAATTATTATTAGATATTAGAACGGATTAGGTTTTCGGGTATTGGGAATTGCTCGAATTCTTTGAAAAGTGATTTTCCGTAGAGAATTCTTGAGAGACATTCTGCTTCTAGTTTCGCGTCTTCTAACGCATTGTGCGGAGTTCCTTCTTTGATTACTTTTCCTTCCTTTAATTGAATTCTTTTTTCTTCCAAACCACAAAACTCCTGAACTTTTGGAAGGTTCATTGTGCTTTTTCCTTCTTCAATGGGAAAAGAATTATTTATCTGGAAATATTTCTGAAATGCTATCGCATGTATGTCAAGTGTTCGGCGATTCATAGGATTTTCTAGACTATATTTTATCGCCTTCGCTGTTAAGAATCCATAATCAAATGGAGTGTTATGCGCTATCATAATTTTATTTTTTATTTTTGAAGTCCATTCAAAAAAATTTTTTATTAATTGATTTTGGGATTGTTTTTCTGAGTCGCGGAGTTGCTCCTCTGTTTTTCCAATAATTTTTAGTGCTTCTTCTGCTATCTCGTCTTCGTCGTCAATTCTCGCTTCTTCCAAGAAAATGTTTTTTGGATTATTGAATTCAACTGCTCCGATTTGCCAGATGCCGTACTTTTTCGGGTCAAATGGGCCGCTGGTTTCGATATCAACCACTATCATATTAATTCTCTTTGAAGAAAGTATATAAATTTTTATTAACTAAGATATTCGGAAGAAATTATGGAATCGAGTATTTTAAACATTATCTTGGGTTTGTTGACAATTCTTTCTTTTCTTTGGTCTTATTTTTCTGAAGAAAACAGAATTATCGCAATGATTATTGGATTTTTGTTAATTGTTTTAATAATGGTTTCTGAAAAAAATGCAAGGATTGATGAATTGGAAATTAGACAGAAAAAACTTGAGGAAAGACTTAAAATATATGAGAGATTAAATAAACTGGAATTGGAGGTTGAAATTTTGAAAAATGCGAAGAGGAAATAACACGAGCGATTTGATTATTGATATCATAAAAATAGCAGCAATAATAATACTTGGATTTGTTATAATAAAAGGATTATTACAGGCGCTGAGTTAGATTTTCTCCAGAATCTGCGCATGGACATTCAACTCTCTGCATTTTTCTAAAAATCTCTGCGCGTCTTCGATTGTTCCTGCGACTCCGGCGCCGTAATGCATCGGGATTGCGAGAGTTGGATTCAATAGCGAGGCTGTTTCTGCGGCCTGCTCTGCGTCCATTGTGAATTCTCCTGAAACTGGAAGCAGTGTAATAAATTGATTGTCTTTTTTTGCGTAGCCTGTCAGGTTTTTCATTTCAGGAATTACGTCGGTGTCGCCTGCGTGATAAATTATTACGTCCTGGAATTTTATTATGTAACCGAGCCAGCCTTCTCTTTTCGGATGGAAATCTTTGGTTTTGTTGTACGCTGGGACTGCTTGTATTTTTATATCCTGTATTTCCAGATTGTCTCCGGATTCAATTAATTCCAAATGAAGATTTTCTATTTTCGTTATTTTCGACTGGGCGTCTGCAGGGATTATTACTACGGAATTTGGTTTTGCTATTTTTTGGATGTCTTTGATTGAGCAGTGGTCGTAATGCGGGTGAGTTATAAGAATTAAATCTGCCTGCGGTACGTTTTGAGAAAGATTATACGGGTCGATTATTATTATTTTTGCTTCTGTTTTTATGAGGAAACCTGAGTGTCCTAAATATTCTATTTCTATGTCTTTTATTTTTACCATGATAATAGAATTAAGAGGAGGATTATAAAGTTATTTGTTCGAGAAAAAAATAAAAGAAATGTCAATTAACAAGTTGTTGTGTGCGTTAAGAGAGCCAATGTATTGCTGACTATTTTCCCTAGTGTAAAAATTATTATATAGGTGATTTATCTTAGTAGGGCATGGGAATTTGGTCATTTCTAACCAGGGGAAGGAGAATAGAAAAGGAAGACCCTAAGGTAGTAGAAGAAAGGATAGCAGCTAGAAAAGCCCGAGATGAGATTGAAAGAAGAAGGGTAAAACAGGTGGAGTTGGAGGCTAAGAATGAATTAGAGGCGCTTATTACATCCTGTGGATTTAAAATTGAAGAGGGGTTTTTATACGGGAATGTAAATTATTCGGATTTATTTATTACTGATGGTTTTAAAGCGGTGCAACGAGAAATCGAATCTAATAAAATAAATAGAAGGCAGTATTCCCTGGAAGGATTTATTAGTGAGAAATCTCTGGGCCCCCATACTGTCATATTTGGAAGAAAATCTGATGAATATGAACGAGATTACATGCGTTACAAAGAACGTCGAGATAAAGTAGTTCAGGAGAATCCTGGATATTACGTGATAAATTTTGATTTCCCTCTTGATTGGGAAAATTTGAAGGATGTGTGTCTACCTCTAGGATCACGTTTAAATGATAGAGAAATATTAGTTGTAGGACCTGATAAACCTGGCTGGCCTGAAAAACAACCATGGTTCAAAAAGCTACAAGAAAGATTAATTGATTTCAAATTAGATAATCTATTGTCACATGGAGTTGAAGTGACTTGTCCGAGGTGCAACGGTTCTGGTAGATATGAAGAATTTCAGTTTGATTATAATATCAATTGGGAAAGATATGTAACAGTTGATTGTGGTTGCGGAGGAACCCAAGTAGATATGGTGAAACCTACAGAAGAAGAAAAAAAGAGATATTTAGAGCAAAATCCTATGCCTATTGATTTACTAAGGATTAGTTATAAACATGGTTTAAGCAAAAATACGATTGAGGACATCTTAAAATCTAGAGGAATTAATGAACCTACACTGAAAAATGTATTTTTTAATGTTAGAGTGAAGCGAGCAAGCGATTCTTAGGTTTTGAGATATTATAACTGTTCGATTTGCTTTGCAATAGATAACATTTTTTCATCTTGGCCCTTTGCGCAGAGAATCTGAAGTCCTACAGGGCAATTATCTACTTTTCCTATTGGAAGCGAGAGCGCTGGGATTTCTGCAAGGTTTGCAGGGCAAGTCAGGGCGTCTTCAGCGTAGATTTCTTCTGGGGATAGTTTGGAGATTTCGCCGAGGTTTCTTGGCAATATCGGAACTGTGGCGAGCATGATGCAGTCTACTTTCTTGAACGCCGAGGCAAATTCTTCTTTTATTATCTCTTTAATCTGCAGGGCTTTGTTGTAGTATCTTCCTTTATGCTCTGCTTTTGTTATTTCAGCGCCGCCGAGAATTCTTCTGAGGACTTCTTCTCCGCAGGCGTCTTCGATTTTTTTGCCGTATCTTCTGCCGTCGTATTTTCTTGTTGCTGAGAAGAATTCTACGTAGACTAGAGGATAATAGGTTTGAACCGCCAAATCAATGTGTTCTATTTGAATTTCTGTAATTGAGAAACCGAGCGCTGTGCTTATTTGTTTTATTTTATTGTCTATTAGATTTTGGATTTTTGGATTGACGCCTTTGAGTTTTAGCGTGCCGATTTTTATTTTAGCTTGGGGCAGCAAGCGGAGAGGTTTGGAGTCAAAAGTTGTTGTGTCGCTTTCGTCTTTGCCTTTTATTATATCCAGAATTAGGACGGCGTCGTCTATATTTTTTGTTACTGGACTGATTTGGTCTAATGACATTGAGAGGTCGAGGAGGCCGTGTCGTGAAACTAATCCGTAAGAAGGTTTTACTCCGACGACTCCGCAGTGGCTTGCTGGGTTTCTTATGCTTCCTCCGGTGTCAGAGCCTAATGCGATGTCGCAGAAATCAGCTGCTACTGCTGCTGCGCTTCCTGAAGATGAGCCGCCCGGAATTTTATTTTGGGCAATTGGATTTTTTGTCGAGTTGAAAGCTGATGATTCTCCGGAATTTCCTGCTGCGAATTCGTCCATGTTTGTCATTCCGATAATTAAGCCGTCTTCTTCTTTTATTTTTTTGATTACTGTTGCGTCGTATGTTCCTTTGTAGTCTTGGAGAGTTTTTGAGGCGCAGGTTATCGGCAGATTTTTTACAGAAATGTTTGATTTTATTGCTATGACTTTTCCTGCGAGGCGGCCTTTATTTTTTTTTGAGTCTATTTGTTTTGCTTCTTGGAGAACATTTGGGTTGAGATGAAGAAATGCGTTTATTTTCTTGTCTTGGGATTTTATTTTTTCCAGGTAGTATTTTGCTTTTTGCTCTGTGTTCATGGGTATTTGAGAAGAGAGAGGTTAATAAAATTTGTTATGAAGAGTACCGACTCAGAAGATAGTTATAAACACTATCGGAATTTTATTATCATAAATTCGATATTTCGTTAGTTTATTCATAACCCGCCATGAACTTTTATGTGCGCCGAAATTACCATTCAATCTTCTGGCATTCAACTTTGTTGTAAATAATTTCGTCCAATTCGTAGAATTCAATTGTTCTTTCGACTTGGTCGGAGAAATATCTTATCTGGTAGTCCTTATCTGTTTTGGGGTCAAAGCATTCGATTGCCATTTCTTTTGTTGAGCCGTGGTCGATTAAAATTATGTGGGCGTCGACTTCTAAATTTAATGAATCAACTTTTATCTTGTCTCCTTTTTTTATTTTTGCAATTGGCTTTGAAGATTTTACTTTAATTTGGGATTCTTCGTTATCTGTCGTTTGTTTCAGGATGTTTTTCGAGAGTTTTTTATTTACTTTTGACTCTGCGTATTCTACGTCTTCGTCGTCGCCAAATGCGTCGTCTAAGGATAATCCTTCATCTTTTTTCTTTACCATTTTTTCTTTTCAGCGACTAAAAAATCGCCTTCTGTTTCAATGGCATTGGAGAAAATTCTCTTTTTAAATTCTTCGTTAACTGGATTTGGATTTTGAGATTCTTCCCTGAATCCGCTGGTTTCTTGTTTTGTTTTTACGGGAGAGATTTTTACTTTCTCGAGGGATTTTGCGAAATTGTCCAGGATTTTTTTTGCTTCTTTGGTTATTGATTCTTTGTTCATGAGAATATGGGGGAGATTTAGTTAATAAATTTTACTTTAAAGAGTGTGCTAGATTTAAAAAAATATTGGCTCAAATCCCGACCATGTCAGGAATTTTCGCATTTGAGAAACAATTAATGGGAAGAAAAATCCTCGAGAGTTTATGAAATTAATTTGTTAAGAAGAAAAGTTATTTTGAATAGATTGTTATCGGATTTTAATAACTGAAGATTTAGCGAATAAATTATGCGGTTATTTCTTGGGGACGAGTGACTTGTTCGTAGAGTTTTCTTGGTTCTATATCGTCGTGATAGAGTTCTTCGAATCTTTGGGCGTGTCCGCGTCCAACCCAGATTTGCATAGCAGTATTCCAGCCGATATCTCTTTGCTGAGCTGAACTTTCTTCGTATTTTAATATATCAATGCACATCATTTGAGCAAGAGTTCTTTCAGAGTGGCCGATGTGCCTTGCGAATTCTTTTAGAAGGCAGTGGTCTCCTTTGCAATTGCTGTTGCAATATCTTTCAATAGTTTTGTCGTCTAACATTTTAGGGAGTTAACCTATCCCTGTCTCTTGGGAAGAGAACAGCTTCGCGGATATTTTTCAGATTGAGAATCAGCATTGTTAATCTTTCCAGTCCGATTCCCCATCCTGCGTGAGGCGGCGCGCCGTAGCGGAATGAATCTATATAATGTTCGAAGTCTTTTGGATTTAGTCCCTTGATTTTGAGTCTTTCTGCGAGAAGTTCAGGAAGATGAATTCTCTGCCCGCCTGACGAGATTTCCATTCCATTGTAAATTGCGTCGAAACCAGCTGAAAGCTCTTTTCCTTTTGGCATTATGTAAAATGGCTTGCCTGCAAGAGGCCAGTCGTGGACAAAAATAATTGTATTCGGATATAATTCATTTAGTTTTTCTTCTACTTCTCCGGACAAGTCGGTTTTTCCGATATGGACTTTTTCTTTTTTCATTATTTCTGTGACTTGAGCGAAGGTTAGATATTTTATAGACGGGATTTTTAGCTTGACTTCAAGAGTCTCAAGTTCGTTTTTGTTTTCTTCCATTACTTTTTTTATTATGAACTGAACGCATCTTGCCAGGACATCCATGACGACGAATTCGTCTGCGAACGCCATTTCAAAATCAAACTGCCGTGATTCGTTTAGATGCCTGACTGTGTTGTGCTTTTCAGCTCTCCAAACTGTGAAGACTGCGAAAACTTTTTCCATTGAACAGGCGAGCATTTGCTTGTAAAGCTGGCAGGACTGCGAGAGGAATGCTTTTTTCTCGAAGTATTGCGCCGGGAAAAGTTCTGTTCCGCCCTCGCTTGACGAGGATATAATTGAAGGGAACATTGCTTCGATTGCTTTTTCTTCTTTTGTCATGAACTCGCGATAGCTTTGAAGAATTGTTGACTGGACTTTGAAGATTGCCTGGATTTTTTTTCTGTGCAAATCTAGAAATCTATAATCTAATCTTTTTGGGAGTTCTGTTTTTGAGAAATCTGAGACGTCGATTGGAATTGGCTGTTCTGCTTCTGCCAAAATCTCAAATGACTCTGGGATTAATTCTCTCCCGTCTGGAGCCTTGTCTGATTTTTTAACTGTGCCTTTTATTATTACAACACTTTCCCTCGGTGTTTTTGCCATTGCTTCGAAGATTTCTTTTGAGGTTTTGTCTTTGAAAGCTGTTACTTGCATTTTTCCAGTTATGTCTCTTAGAACTATGAATCTGATTTTACTTAAATCTCTTGAATCGTAAATCCAGCCGGCGATTGTGACTTTTTTCCCGTCGTCTTTTGGAGTTATGGTTTCTATGTATTTTCTTTCTTTGTTGAGTTTTACGAGGTCCATATTTAGAGGAGATTAAATGGGTTTTTATTTTTATTGATTGTGGCTTTGGGAGAGAATTATTTGGATAGAATATCGGAGGAGATAGTTAGTGTGATAATATCGAGAAATTGCTCTTCGAGCAATTTCCGAGAATTTTTACTAATGATAATGAATGGTTGTTTTATGAGATAATTAATTTTTGGGAGATAATTATCTGGATAGAATTTTTAGATAGAGATAGTTAGTGCGATAATATTTTTAGGAAGGGGATAATTATCTGGATAGAATCGAGAAATTGCTCTTCGAGCAATTTCCGAGAACTTTACGATAATAGAAATTTCCGTAATTTTGAGATAACGATGAGAGTTTTGATAATGGGGAGGTGATTGTTTTAATTTCTATTGACTGCAGAAACTCTCATTGTTTTCTATTTTTGGGGAGTTGATTCTGGAGATATTTGAAACTGGTTTTATCGAGATGACTTCTTTGTTATTACATTCGACTAAAACGTCGAGGCAGGAATTTTGATTGCAGACTGCTTTCGTGTATGTGTAAACATTCGGCGATTCTTTTATTGTTTCGCCGGTGATGTTTTTTTCCAGGAGATTTGAAGAGAGATATCCTATCATGAAAGAGAGAATTGATATTGAAATGATCAAGATGATTAGTGATATTGTTTTCATTTTTCCCCGAGGATTTTATTTATTATTTCCATTGCTTTTTTTGCGTCTAATTTCCCCTTGAATTTTGCCATGACTAATCCCATATATGCATTCGCTCTTAATCCTGGTTTTGATTTTATTATTTTTCTGATTTCTTCTTCAACTTCGTCGGTTGAGACTTTTTCTATTTTCAATGCTTCATCTATCGGCGTGCCTTTCGATATAGATTCCATGACTGATTTCACGTCGCCAGATTGAATTTGATTTTGTTTCAATGCTTCAAGGATTTTTTCCAATTCAGCTTCTGTTAATTTTTTTGCGAGGGATTTTTGCCAAAGTGTTATCATCTTCGCGATTAGATTTGAATCTTTTGGATAGACTTTTAATAATGTGTTGAATTCGTCAATTGTATCTGGAGAAGAATTGACCAGGTTCACGAGTTCTTCTGTCAGGCCTTTTCTTTTTAGTTCTTCTTTAATTTCTGTTTTTAATTTAGGAAGTGATTTTTTTATTTTGTTAATTTGTTCTCTTGAGATTTTTAATAATGGGAGGTCTGTTTCAGGGTACATTCTTGAGCCACCAGGCATTGGGCGGAGGAATTTTGTCGAGCTGTCTGGCTGGGAATTTCTCACTTGACTTTCTGCCTTGTTGTTTTTTACATTTTCCTGCTGTCTTTCAATTTCTTTGTCTATTGTTTGAATCATTATTCTCGGCTCCTGAAATCCTTTTATTTCAACTCTCGGGTGTTTTGACGTCGAGATGTTCACATCCTGGCGAATTGTTCCGATTCCTCTCTTGACTTTTGCTGCTCTTAATATTTCTCCGATTTTCAGAGCTGTTTCTTTTATCTGCTCTGGTGTTTTCATGTCTGGTTTTGTGACTATTTCTATCAGAGGAATTCCTAATCTGTCCAGCCTGTATGTTGCGGAGGATTCTTCTTTTTCTATTATTCTTGCTGCGTCTTCCTCCAACGCAATTGTTTCTATTCCTATTTTGCCGAATGAAGTTTCCAAGAATCCGTCGTGCGCGATTAAAACTGTTCTTTGAAAGCCGGATGTGTTTGAGCCGTCTATTACTATTTTTCTCATTATCTGGCTTGTCTGGTAAATTTCGCAGTTTAGCAGTTCTGCTATTTGGAGAGTTATTTCCAATGCTTCGTGATTAATTTCTAATGGAGGGGATTCGTCCAGTTCTACTAAACAAGTTGTGTCGTTGTATCCTTGGTAAATGAATTCTTTGTCTAAAGATGCTTCGTGTTCTACTGCGACGTCTATTTCGCCTGTTTCTCCTGCTACCCGGTGGAGTTTTCTTTTTATTTCAAAATCAGGGGGATCTTTTCTCAGGAAGGAAGGGCAATTGCAGAATAATTTATTTGTGTCTAATTGCTGGTGAATTTCCAGTCCTGCTTTTAGTTTTAGTTTTGCGTAGTCCATTGTTATTTGGGGGGAGGGGAGTTATTAAATTTTGTTTATAGGTAAATTGATAGGAAGATTTAATAGGTTTTGGTTATATTAATTTTGATGAGGAAAGAGGGATTAATTTTTTTTGGAGTTTTTGTTTTGGTTTGCTTGAATTTTGTGAGCGCTGCGGGTTTAACGCCGATTGCGCGCTGGGATGTTGTGCCGTATCAGAGAATAAATTTTGGAGAGACTTTGAATTTGGGAGTTGTTGCGTTTTCTAGGGAGGGAATTGACAGAGTTGAATTTATAATTTCAGGGCAGGGATATTCTGGCGGAATTAAAATAGCGACGGAAATGACTTTGAATTCGCAGACAAGTGTTTGGGAATATTGGGTGCCTTTGTCTGCTTCGGAATTTTCTTCTGACGGAGTGATAAATGTTGAGGCGGTTGTTTATGGGGAGGATGGGGGAATGAGAGATAAGAATTCATTTAGCGGAGGTGTTAATTTAGATCCTGGATTAAACACTTTGGTCTTAAATGTTAATCCTCAGATGACATTAATGCAAAGCGAGGTGTGGGTTAATGCATCTGGCGGCAACGATAATAATCCCGGAACTCGAGATCAGCCTTTGGCAACGATTGGAAGAGCGGTCAGAAATTTGAGAGATATGGGGAATAATGGAAACGGGGGAATTGTCTGGCTTAGTCCAGGAATTCACAATATGAATTCTTCTGGTTCAGGAAACGTGTATAACGATAATGAGTGGATTACTATTAAACCCGTTGTTCTTGGGAGGGATAAGACTATTCTGCAAACATCTGACAAAACTTTAAGTCATGTCAAAAAAATTAAGGTTGAAGGAATCAAAATAAAGAGAATGGATTTTGGGGACTATGCAATGCTTTTTCAACCTCCTAGTTTATTTCAGAATGTAAGTGTATGGATAGACAATTGTGAAATTGAGGGTCTTGGAAGAGAGGTTCAGGAGCAAAGAATAATGGGGAATGTTAAAGCGTATTATACAAATTCTCATATTCATGATACTCGATTTCCTACGGACATGGGGATATTAGCAAGAAGTTTAAACCTTACTCAGGTAGGTGAAGATGCTTTTAGAAATATGCCTTTAATTGTTAACTGCAATGTGGATGATATAGACAGGGGAAACAATACAGCAAGACATCCTGATGTGTGGCAGTGGGTATATAGTCCAGAAATGAATGAAGAAAATATTATTGCCTATAATTTAAGAGCATCAAACTGTACGTATCAGGGGATAAGCAATAATAATGCTATTGTTGGCGGGCAACCTTCTCTAATAGGAAAAAATATCGCATTTGTCAACGTGCATTTGAACTGCACAGCTGGAGGGTACTGGGCGCGATGGACAGACCATTTATTGCTATGGCATGTTTCTGAAATTGGAGGAAATTTCTTTTTTCAGCAAGACTATTTTAAACCCGGGCTTCAATGGTTCTGGAGTCCTGTAACAAATTTAAGCATGAAAGGGTGCATCTTTTCAAAACTAAAAAATTATTATAATCCTACATATGGCTATGTAGATTGGTCTGATACTGAAAATAATCATTATGCTGTTCCTCAAGGTTTTAGCGGAGATGATTTATATGTTATAGCTCCCGGAAAGAATGCAACAAACGGAACAATTGAAATTGATTCTTATGGAAGGCCTCTTTTTGGTTCGCCATTGATTGACAGATTAGATGAAAATCTTGTGCCGATTGACGCCGACGGAAATTTACGAGATTCAATGGGAGATATCGGCGCGTATGAATTTATTTCTGGAACTCAGCCGCAGGGAAATTGCATGATAACGAAAGCGTACTGGCGAATTGTTTGAAAAGATTTATTAATTAGCATTTACTAAATTGTAGATGAGAAAAGGGGCGGTGATTTTCATTTTAGCGATTGTTTTGTTTAGCGCGGGTGTTAGTGCTGTCGACAAATATTATGCTGACGAGGCGTTTATGGCTGCGGCGGAATGCGACAGCGGCGGATATTCGAAGATTTTTTCTCTGAATGGCACAGACGGCAACCAATATTATTACTGCTTGAGAAGCGCTCCTTATAGTTCAAGCGAGGAATTTCTTGTTGATTCTTACATTGCGTTCGGTGTTGAGTTGTGCATGACTGGCTATGAAACTAAAGAAATTTCTTTTGAAGTTTACAGGACTGCTGCTGACAGGACAAATGGCAAAGCGAGCGCGATTAGTTTGTGCAAAAAAAGACAGTCGAGAAGCAACGAAGGAGAATTGAAACAAGTGGGCTACAAGCCGTTTAGTGTTACTGTTTGTTCTGGATTGAGAGATAGTTTTATTGATAGAAACGGAAAGGTTTTTTATCATTGCCAGCACTGGGAGCCTGGAATTGTTTCTTCAGCCAGCGGAGAATGCGAAGATACAGATGGGAGAGATGTTAAAACTGCCGACGAGATAGAATCGCAGTACGGGGTTGTTTTAGACGGAGACGCTTATGGTTTTGACCCGCCGATTCAGGGTTTTACTTTCCCCAGCGGAAAAACGCCTGCTGAAATTAAACAAGGAAAGAATTTTGTTAATGTGTATAAAGATTATTGCGCGGGCACATACAAATTGCACGAATATTACTGCGATGTTTCTACGAAGACAGAAAAGGGATTTGAAATCAATTGTCCTGGGGGCGGGGAATGCAGCAACGGCGAATGCCTGAATCCGGGGATTGGAAGGCCTGACCAAGATGACGTGGAGGGATGCTCCGACGCTGACAGCGGAACAGGCAATTTTTCTGTTCAGAGTTATATTGATTTTTTTAATGGTGCTGGAACTGGATTTAGATATTACGATGTCTGCGCTGATGGGGCAGGAAATTTATTTGAATATTTTTGCAAGAACAGCGAGAGTTCTTTGGAATTAAAATCAAAATATTTGGGAGAGGAATCTGTTTCGTGCGCTTGCAGCGGCGGTGTTTGCATTGGTGATGTTACTCCGGGAGAGAGCTGTGCTGATGAGGGAGGATGCAGGGACGGGGAAGCTTGCAGAGAAACTGACGATTGTGCGGCGTGGTTGTTTTGTTTAGACGGAATTTGCACTGAAAAATATGATGAAGAAAATGACTGTGACGATACAGATAGCAAGGGTCCTGGTTTTGAAGATGATTCTATTTTCGCCGCAGGCAAAGTAACAAAAGGAAAAGCTGTGGTTGTTGACAGATGCCAGGACGGAAATTTGAGAGAAGCGATATGCGACGGCAGCGAGAGCACAGAACCACAAGACTTGGTAGCGAGATACAAATTTGTCAGCTGTCCGCAAGATGACTGCAAAGATGAAGGCGACGGAGGGCGTTGCGGCGAGCGCGCGGAGAAAATATGCGAGAGATTGACTTTTAACGTCGATAGCGGAGATGACGGAAATGATACTTGCAAAGACAAATATGGAGAAGATGCCTGGTGCGAGGGCTTGCCGGAAGTTGAGGGAAGCGCTGGATGCGCGAGGGCTAAGGAGGTTACTTGCTCGGATGAAGCTCCTCAGGATTTGAGAGCAGATATAACTTGCTGCTGGAATCCTGCGTATGAAGAAGATGAGGACGACAGAAAATTAGGGGAAGATGAAGATGCGCCGGAAAAATCGTCGGGCTTGTTTGGCTCGGGGGACTTTGGGGAGCTGATGGATTTGCTTCCTTTGCTGATTCCTTTGTTTACTGCGTTTTGCTAGGATGCTGTCAAGTTAGCGAGACATAATAAATGCTCATTTCATTAGGTAATATTTAATTAAAAATAATTATCTTGGATTTGATTAATCGCCGATGTTGTTTTTATTTGTGTTGCATATTTTTAGAAATTTAATGGTGGCGGACAATTCGGTGCTTATCCTGATAAATTTACAATGTCGTTTTGCTAGAAATATTTATATATCGGAATAAATTAGTGTTTAGAGAAAAAGATGGCTGATAAGAAGTTAGTTTTTTTGTGTCTTGGAATTTTATTATTGAGCATGACTTTTGTTTCTGCGTCGTGGCTGGGGGATTTTTGGAACAGGGTTACTGGAAAAGAAGCTATGTTATCTGCTTGCACGTGTACCACCTATACTCCCAGTCGATCTTTAAAATATTGCGGAAACCCTTTTACTCAAACGAGAAGTTGCACTCCAGATAGGTGTGCTCCAGAATCCTACGCTACAACTGGAACTTATTGTCCAGAGGGAACTTGTATTAAAGATACAAATAATATTTTTAGTTGTTGTGTTTCAAATTGCACTTGTGCATCTACTACTTGTATTGGGCAGATATGTTCGAATGGATGCGGAGGAACATGCGCTGGAACAAAGAGCTGTACAACGCCTTGTGTTTCAAATTGCACTTGTGCATCTAATACTTGCGCAGGTTCAACTTGCTCGAATGGATGCGGGGGAACATGCGCTGGAACAAAGAGCTGTACAACGCCTTGTGTTTCAAATTGCACTTGTGCATCTAATACTTGCGCAGGTTCAACTTGCTCGAATGGATGCGCGGGAACATGCGCTGGAACAAAGAGCTGTACAACTACTCCTACACCTGTAGAAACTCCAAAAGAAACTTCGGTCGAAGTTCCTGACAAAACTCCAGACGAAACTCCAGATGAAGTTCCGGTCGAAGTTCCTGACAATATCTCTCCATGCACGTCCGAGTCAGACGAAGAATTATGCAGAGGATACGACGATGGGAGCGGATATAATTATCAAGTTTGCGGATTAAGCATTAATGCAGAAGACAGATGCGGAAATACTCATGAAATTTCTTGCGGAAAAAATGTTTGCGAATCTAACGAAATATGCAAGAATGAAGTTTGTCAAGTTCAATGCGGCGGCAATAATCAGCCCGTTTGTTTAAGGCGTTACGATTCTGAAACTAAGAAAAGTATTGGATTCAATTGCGATAATAACTACTATAAATCTTGCACCAAAATTAAACTATATATCGGTTCTACTTATGATTGCAAATGCTACCGCAAACCATTTTGGTGCTTATGGTGCCGAAGGTAAGTAAATATTTTCTACTCTAGAAATATTTATATACTAAATTCTTTTTGATTATAGACGATGAAAGCGGTGATGATTTTTGTTTTGGGGATTTTATTAGCGGCGAGTGTGATTGCTGCTGATACTTATGTTTCTGACGAGGGCTTCAAGACCAGCGCGGAATGCGACGCTGTTGGTTATGAAAAGATTTTTTCTTTGAAGGGCGCTAATGGAGAAGATTATTCTTATTGCGTGAAGAAAGAAGCTTTTGATTCTTCCAAATCTTTTCTTATTGATTCGTATCTTGCGTTTGGAGTAGAGATTTGCGATTCAGGAAGAGGATATGACCAAGAGGCAGTGCTCCCATTCAGTGTTTATAAAAATTTAGAAGATTACAACAGAAAAAGAGGCAGCACAAGCGCGAAATTGTGCATGAAAAAACAATCACGAACTGCAGAAACGATTTCGAAAATTGATTACCAGCTTTTTGGTTTGAGCGCCTGCGCCAGCGAGAATAATTTAATTGAGAGTTTTGTCGACGGCGCTGGAAAGCCAATTTATCACTGCGCTTCAATTTTGAATGGCTGTGCAGCATGGGGAGCTGCTTCGGTTTTGACAGAACATCCTGATTGTAAATATCTTATTTCAGGAAGCGAAACAATCGGCACAATTAGAATTAGAACTGCTGTTTCTTCAGGCGAAGGAGCTGATTGCCCTGAAGCGTCTTGCACTTGCACTGCAGACAAGAAGAAAGGAGCGGGAACTGGATGGGATTGTTCTAGTAAATCAAAAGGGTGCGGGGCGTGGGGAAATTTTCAAAATTACAATGACTCTCCTAATTGCAAATATGCTATAGACGATGGTGATTTTGGCGCTGTAAAAGATTCGAGATTTTTTGAAGGAGCTAATTCATCTGGCTGTCCTGCTCCGCCATCTTGCGCTTGCACTGGTGATTCTTCGAAAGGCGCTGGGAGTGGATGGGATTGTATAAACGGCTGCGGAGCTTTAATTGGCAGTTCTGTTTTAACAGAATATCCTAATTGCAAATACCTTGTTGCTGGTGGCAAAGCTCTTGGCGCGAAGGAAGATGCTGTGTTTAAAGAAGGAACAGGATGCCCCGATGTTTCATGCAAATGCATTGCTGATTCTTCGAAATCATCTGGAGGAAAATGGGATTGTTCTGTTGATTCTTCTGCTTCCTGCAAAACCTGGGAAAACGCCCAAATTTTAGAAAATTATCACGGTTGCAATTATACTATTTCAAGTGTCAAGGAAATTGGCAGTGTTAAGAATGCTGTGCTCAAAGCTGGGAGCGGCTGCCCTGCGGCAACTTGCAAATGCACTGCTGATTCTTCGAAAGGCGCTGGGACTGGATGGGATTGCAGCAGGATTCCAGTAAAGTTGGATTGCAAGAAAGTAACGCTTTCCGTCGGCAAACTCTTAGGAGCTAGAGAAAGCCCAAATGACATTTGCAAGGGATTATATGGAGAAGAATATGGCTGCAGTAGTGAAGAGCTGCCTGCTTGCGAGAGAGGATTTGGTCTTAAGTCGTGGCTGAACAGAGGAAGATGCAAAAAACCTTCGTGCGATGCAAAGTATTCGGGAGTTAAGATGAAGATTAATTGCTGTAATTCTACTGTAACTGCAAGAATAAATGTATATTAAGTTGTAATTTTCTAGTAAATCTCTATATAAACTTTGTGAAGGTTTTATTTTGTAACTCTAAAGTACATTCTTATATAAATTCTATTGGCTTGAAATATCGGCTTTTGAGTTGGTAGTATGTATATAAATGAAAGTATATATTGCAGGATATGACAGAGCAAATGTTCATGCTTCCGGCGCAATGCAAGAAATGCGGGGCTATATTTGACCTGCGTTACGATCTTGAGGATTACGACGGAGATTTGCAGATATTTTCTAAAGACGTGATGGAGAGAGAATCTCTTTGCTGGCATTGCAGGAAAAATGAATTAACTGAAGAGAGCGAGGAGAATGAGAGTGATGAGATTGGGGAGTTTTTGCTGGAGTTTGAATAATAACTATTAAAAAATATTTGTGTTCGGCACGCATTGGACTCACTAAATTAATCTTTTCGGTGCGCAAATTGGACTTGCCCGTTCTTGCGGCTGGCAAGTCTTATTGTTAATAGCTCACTTCGTTCGCTGATGCGCACCGAATAATTGCTTCGCTGACAATCGCGAGTCTTATCTGTAAAATTCGCTGTTGATGCGTCGCAATTGGACGCACAATTGCGTTCGGCTGTGCGTCTTATCTGTAAAATTCGCTCCGCGAATTTGGCGACGCATCAACTCCGCGAATTTGGCGTGCCGAAAGAGAGAATAATTTTAGAGAAAAGATTTAGTCGGGATTAATTAGTTTGGTAAAATCCTGAAGGGATGTGAGATAATTTATTTGCGTATTGGAAGATTTAACGAATAATTTATTAACTAATTCTTTCAGCAGAATAGATGAACGAATTGATTTCAGCGCTGATTATCGCGGTTGTGCAGGGCTTGACAGAGTGGATGCCGATTAGTTCTTCGGGGCATTTGATTTTGTTTGAGAAATTACTTGATTATTCGGGGGGACTGATGTTTGACGTCGCGCTGCATTTTGGAACTTTAATGGCTGTGTTTGTTTATTTTGGCGGAGATATTGTTGATATTGTGAAGGATTTTACTTCTTTAAACTGGAGCTCTGAGAATGGGCGCTTGGGCTTGCTGATTTTGATAGCGACTTTACCGGCTGTTATCGTGGGTTTTTTATTTAAGAATATTTTTTTGAATGCGTTTGATTCTTTGGGAATTGTTGCATTGGGTTTTGGGATTACCGGCTTGATTCTTTTGATTGCTTCTTTTCAGCGGCGGATTAAAAGAAAGAAATTAGACGGCAGGACGCTTGAAGTTGGGGAAAAGAGATTTGGCTATTTTGATGGATTTCTCGTCGGGTGCGCGCAGATTTTGTCTTTGTTTCCAGGGATTTCGCGTTCGGGTGCGACGCTTTCTTCCGGGCTTTTGCTTGGGCTGGATGAAAAATCAGCTATGAAATTTTCTTTTTTGATGTCTATTCCAATTACATTTGGGGCGAATATTTTGGTTATTGGAAATAATACTCTGCCTTCTAATCTAATTTGGGCTACGCTTGTCAGTTTTGGCGTTGGCTTGCTTGCTATTCATCTGCTGTTCAAACATATTTTGACTTCCCGGCGCAATTTGAAGTGGTTTGCGATTTACGCGCTTTTATTGGCAGGGATTTTGGGGATTTGGGTTGGGATGAGTTAGAGGGGTTTTGGGCAGTGGAGGATTGGTTGGTTTTGGAGGGATGAATTAGTAGAGAATAATTTGATTCAATGTTTAGTTAAGTTATATTTAAATAGAATATGCAGTTTAATTAATAATGAAAAAGATGCGGGTGAATCAGAAGAGATTTTTTATTATCTTGATATTTACTGCTGCAATAATTGCGGCAATTTTATTATTAATTTATTCTAAACAAAATGTTCCGTTTTCTCCTGCTGATTCTTACAGAGTTTTTGCAACAAACCAAACATTCGACGGAAAATTGGGGGGAGTTGAAGGGGCGGATGCAAAATGTCAAGAATCTGCGAATACTGCCGGGCTTATTGGAAGTTGGAAAGCGTATATTGGAAAAACAGGAGCTGTTCCAGAATCAAGAATTTTTCAATCTTCTTTGCCTTACAAAAGATTAGACGGAGCGTTAATAGCCAATAATTGGAATGATTTAACAGATGGAGGCATAGCAGTACAGATTGATATCGATGAATATGGACAGAAGGTAACTGCAGAACAATATTCAACATTTCTTTTTGCTTGGACAGGAGATACTGACTCGGATGGAAAAATAAGCGCCTGCAGGGATTGGACAGCAAATAATCTTGTGTATTCCAATGGAAAATGGATTTTGCCGGCGCTGTGGAAAGAGTATGGGGGTGCGGGAATAATAAATTGGAAAGACACTAATCGAAATAATGCCCAATGGTATCATGGAGCTAGTTCTGGATGCCATGTTAAAAATAGATTGTATTGTGTTGAGCAGCCCATGTGCGGAGATGGGATGTGCGATGTTGGGGCTGGAGAGGATTGTTCAAGTTGTGAGAGTGATTGCGGGGCTTGTGCGCCTGTTTGTGGAGACGAAATATGCAGTGGAAATTTAGATGAAGATTGCGACGGTTTAATTGATTGTGCAGATACTGATTGTTCAGAAGAATCTATTTGTATTGCTCCTTCTTTTCCAGAAGATTATGTTTCTTATTGGAGATTTCAAACTGAGACAGATGGAATAACTCCTGATGAAACGGGAGCAAATCCTGGGACTTTTCATGGAAACGCAGCAATAATTTATGATGCAGAAAAAGGAAAGGTCCTTAGTTTAGATGGAGATGATGATTATGTTGATTTCGGAGATCCTAATATTGGAACAGGAGGAACTGAACTTTCAGTTTGTGCATGGATAAAAGTTCCCACAAATGAAATATCAAGTATACAAACTATAATAGGACAATCTGGCGATGGCAATGATCCTTTTTCTTTTTTTATAGACGCTAACGAAGATATTGCATTTAATGTTAATAATAATGCTCATTTAGATTTTGTTGGGAAATTTCAGGATGGCATATTAAATAAAGCAAGTATTTGGCGTTTTGTTTGCGGGGTTCTTGATGGAACGAACGTAATGGTTTATTTAAATGCTAGGAAGAGTGCAACTGTTGTGCCTTGGGGAGGGGGAGTAATTGATGATAGCAGTCAACCATATGTTCACTTAGCTATTGGATCTGTTACTGATGATGCAAATCCTCCTTCAACTGAGTTCAGCGGAGCAATTGACGACGTAATTATTTATAACAGAGCTTTGAGCGTAGAAGAAATTCAAGCAATCTACAACACTCAAAATCCAGGAATTCTTCTAGATTGTTCAGAGCAAGAGGGAGTTATTTGTTCAGTGCTAGAATCCTGTCCTGGAAACCATTTACTTGCTTCTGATACGACTGAATGCTGCGATAGTGCTTGTGTCGAGATTCCAGATACATGCAATGAGTGCGGGGTTGACCCGCTTAATCCGTGTGATATAGAAGAATGCCAGTCAATAGCAGGATGCCACTATACCTTGTTTAATGGATGCAAATCATGCAAAGGCACAACTTGTATAGCCTCCTATGGCATTGATGAAGCAGCATGCGATGCAAATGTTTGTGGTATTGCGGGGGGATGCAGTTGGCAGATTGACTCAGGCAGCTGCATCATGGGCTCTCCTGAACCTGAATGTTTTACTGACGACGACTGCAATTCTGGTAGTTGGTGCGGCGGCGGAAAATGTTTGACAGACTATTGTGAATCTGAACATGGCTGTGTTTATTATGTTGATAATGACGGGGGAGACGGATTGCAGAGCGGATGCAGCGATAGCAATGATGGACGGACATTAAACACGCCATTTTGCACAATTCAAAAAGCCGCTGATATGACGGGGCCCGGAGATACTGTAATGGTAAGAGGCGGGACTTATATAGTCGAATGTCCTAAAAAGTTATGTGAGATCCTTCACATCATTAGACCTGGAACTTCAGAGAAGCCAATAACTTACACAAATTATAATTATCCAAATGAGAAAGTAATTTTGCAAGGACATGGGTTTGAGGATAGAGACTTGAATGGAGACGGTAAAGCTGACGGTATAGCTCTTACATTGCCTGATCAAGAGAAACTGATTTGGATACAGGCAAATCATATTCATATAAAGGGATTTGAACTAAAAGAATCCAGCGCGGGAGGAATAGTAATTTCCGGCAGTTTTAATCTTATTGAAGAATGCATTGTTCATGACAATTGGCTAACTGCGGTGGGAATTGGATATTCTACTTCGGAGACGACAATTGTTGAAAGTAACATAGTAAGGAATACAGAAACTTATGGAAATCGCCACGGTTATGGAATCACTATAGGAAGAAACTCTCCGGGCAGCAAGGATTCTTATTTGAACTACGTAAGAAATAATAAAATAGAAAACTGTCTAAGTTATAATAATGGTTATGAATCGGGGGGATTTAATAATGTTTTGCCTATAGGAGGAGATGGGGACGGAGGAGGAAATAGCGACGGCATGGGAGCATCTAAGCTGTGCAGTTATTATCATACTCTTAATGGCGTAACATGGGATGATTTTAATTGGTGTCCTAATAATTCAATAATAAGCAATATTATTTTTGGCAATGCAGATGATGGTATGGATGTCTCCTTTTCAGATTCCCTTTTAAGCCGAAACATAATGTTTAGCAACGGACCTGACGGAGGAGTAGGAATTAAGGTGTTCGCTCCCGCTGAAAATTTGTTCTTTGATTCAAATGTAGCTTTTGATAATCATATCGGATATGAATTCAGGCAAGATTTAGGAAGAACTCCATTTACATTATACCACAATCTGGACTTGCGGAATGTTAAACCAACGCTAATTATCCCGCCAAATAGTGCAAACATAAACAATAAATGGGGCGGCGGTGAAGGTCTTGTCAATCCTTCTTTTGCTTTTGAAGGAGACTTTTATGTGAGCAGATTACTAAGAAATCAGGATAGCTGCTTTTGCCGCGCAGGGATTCTATTTGTACCTTGTACTTGTCCGGATTCTTATAGTTTGAACTTCCCAGAATTATATACGGTGGAGATGAAGATTGCATATATGATGGATAAATTTAGGGCCGCGTTCAGCCCTGCTTCTGACAGTTTATTAATTGATGAAGGAATGTTTGTTCAAGGACACCATTGTTCAGCTGCAGGAGAGCGCTCTGAAGAAGACTGCAGAGAATGGTATGGTTCTTATCCAGATACGGGGGCGTTTGAATTTAGCACCCCTATTAGTTCTCCTCTTAGTTTATGGCAAATAATTTTGGAGTGGTTTAAATAGAATTTATTAATGCAAATACGGCAGGATATCAAAATCTAAATCTTCTTAAACAAAATTTCTGATTTTTTAATTGGTTTTATTGTTAATGGCTTGTTTAATTCAGAGAGAGATAATTTGAAATTAAATGTCTTTGCGATTTTTTCTGAAGTTTCTGGGAGAAAGGGGCTTAGCAAAATTGTGAAATCTTTGATTGCTTTTACTAAATCATAGAGAACTTTTTTATCATAAGTTACCCAGGGCTTTTTGTTTTGGATGTATTCATTTGTTTTATCGACGAATGCGAAGATTTCACTTAATGCTTTGTCTGTTTCGTAATTCTCGAAGAAGGATTCTAATTTCTTTAGCGTTGGTTTTATGTCGAGAGATTTATCTTCTGATTTTTCCAAGCCATATTTTTCTGCCAATGTTGAAACTCTTGAAATGAGATTTCCTAATTTGTTTGCCAGTTCGTTGTTGTGTCTTTCTATCAAGATTTCTTCGCTGTAATCAGAATCATCGAAGACAGAGCATTTTAACAGCGAGTATCTTACTGAATCTATTCCGTATTTTTCTGCAAGTTCGACGGGATTGATTGTGTTGCCAAGTGATTTGGATATTTTCTGTCCTTTGAGATTGAGATAGCCGTGGACTAATAATTTTTTTGGGAGTTTTTGTTTTGTCGAGATTAGCATTGCAGGCCAGATTACTGAATGAAACCAGTTAATTCCTTTTCCGATTACATGAACGTCTGCAGGCCAGTTTCCCTTGGCTCCGGAAATATAATTTATTAACGCGTCGAACCAGACGTAGATTTTGAATTTTTCGTCTATTGGTGAATCTATTCCCCAGTCGAGATTTGTTCTTGAGACGCATAAATCTTTCAGTTCTTCGTCTTTTAATCTGGAGAGAATTTCGTTTTTTCTTTTATTTGGAATTATGTAATCTTGATTGAATTTGATTATTTGCGATTTGTATTTGCTTAATCTAAAGAAGTACGCTTCTTCTGAAATCCATTTTGGAGCTGTGTTGTGCTCGGGGCATTTGCCGTCGACTAAATCTCTTTCTGTTTTGTAAGCTTCGCAGCCCTCGCAGTATAATCCTTCGTATTTTCCTTTGTAGATGTCTTTGTTTTTGTAAGCTTCGAGGAAAAGTTCTTTTGATTTGTTGACGTGTTCTTTTGAAGTTGTTCTTATGAAGAAATCGTTTGAGATGGAAAGTTTTTTGCATAGTTCTTCAAATATTTTCGAGTTTTTGTCGACGAATTTTTGCGTCGGGATTCCTGCTGTTTTCGCGGCTTGCGCGTTTTTTTGGGCGTTTTCGTCTGTGCCTGTTAGGAAGAAAACTTTTTCGTTTTGGAGGCGATGCCATCTTGCGAGAGCGTCGGCTAAAACTTTCTCGAACGCGTGCCCGATGTGGGGGGATGCGTTTACGTAGTCAATTGCTGTTGTTATGTAAAATGTTTTTTTCATAAGGATTAGAAAGGCGGGAGGTATAAAAAACTAACTGCCTCGGCACGCAATTGCTGTTTGACAATTTTGTGCGGCTGTCAAACAGTTATTTATTTACAAAATTCCTTCGTTTTCGGCGCGAATTGTCGTGACAATTCGCTATCGGTTTGAAAATTTGCTTCGCAAATTTTCTGCGCGCCGAAAATAATTTTGTTGGCGTGCCGAATTAACTAAGAAAGATTTTCTGGATTGGAGAAATAAGAATCAACGTAATTTGTTAATCCTTCTGGAGACTGCCTTTCTGTGAGATTTGGGTCTCGGGTTATTTTTCCCCGGTAAACATTTAATAAATTTGTCCTTAGAGGGTTTGGAGTGTAAGAATCAAATGAAAAAAGAGTGTATTTTATTTTTGTTCCCTTTACTGCGCCCGAAGTGCGAATTCTTACTTCGTCTACTGGGGCAAAAATTTCCTGTACTTTCTGCTCGATTTTGTCAGATTGCCTGGTTTCGTTGATGATAACAAAATTCATATGATGCACTATCGGGTCTGATTCTGAACGGAATTCGTATCTTATTTGCCTTTGGATTTTTTTTGCCATCGGATTTTTATTTTATTCAGATATATAAATTATATTGTTTTTGCCCGCCAATTGTCGTGACAGTTCGTTATCTTTTTGAAAAGATTTAAAAACCGAATTTTGTAAGAGTTAAGATGGTTAACGGACTAAATTATTATCTAAGACAGGCGTGGAAAAAGCCGGACAAGGAAACTTTGAGAAACAGAATGGTTGAATGGAGAGCTGACGACGCTATTGTCAAAGTTGAGAAACCTTTGAGATTAGACAGGGCTCGCGCTTTGGGATATAAGGCGAAAAAAGGATTTGTTGTTTTGAGAGTCCGCCTGAACAGAGGAGGACGCAAGAGAGTCAGATTTGGCGTTAAAGGACGAAAGTCAAAAAATCAGACTATTAGAAAAACATTAAAGATGAGCTATCAGTGGGTTGCTGAAATTCGGGCTGCGCGGAAATACAAAAATCTGGAAGTTTTGAATTCTTACCCAATTGGAAAAGACGGGAATCATTATTTCTTTGAAGTTATTATGGTTGATTCTTCGAAGCCAGAGATTCGAAATGACAGGACTTTGAAATGGCTTTCTGTCGGAACGAATAAAAAAAGAGCTGAACGAGGATTGACCTCTGCTGGGAAAAAATCGCGAGGATTGAGAAGCAAATCGCCGAGGATGAAAGTTCGTCCTTCATTAAGAAGTTGGGACAGAAAAGGAAAATAAAATGAATGTTATAACTGTTCCTTTTTTTCGAGATAGAAATTTGAGGATTGAAAGTTATAATTCTGCTTATGTTTTGCAGAGCGCTGTTGATATATTTTACTCAGAAGGCAATCAAAAGGGAGATGAGGATGTTAAACCTGTTGAGAGAAAAGTTGAGATGATTGCTGAGATTAGCGACGATAAATTAGATTTGACTGGTTGATAAAAGGAATTCTAGTTAATTCTTTTTCTTTTTGGAACTTTTTCCGTATTTAATTATTAGATACAATACAGAAGATGCCAATACAAGATTTATAGAATTAATTAAAATCATCGGACCATTGACTAATACAATGCCATAAATTAACCAAAGCAAAACGCCAGTTATATAAATAATATATCTAGAAAGAGATAAATCTTTAGCTGACTTTGTTCTCCAACTTTTAAGGATTTGTGGAATGATTGAAATTAAAATTAAGAATCCTGCTGCATAACCTATCAAGTCTATTAATGGCATAATTATCTGGAGAGTTGATGGATATAAAATACTTTGGATTTGATTTTTATTTAATTTCTTCGTCGGTGTTTTGTTGAGTATCTGGAGATTTGTTTCCCCATTTTGCTTTCTTCGCTTCCCATTCTTCCCGATTTTTTTTCACAATTTCGCAGTCTTTGTTGAAGCAAAATTCCCAGGGGCGCTTGCCTTTTCTTATTGCCAGCAATTTGGGCCAGCCGCAGGATTCGCAGATTTTTTCTGATTTTTTTATCAAGGCGTTTGGCGGGAGATAGTATGTGTTTTTGCATTCAGGATAACTTGAACAGCCGATGAAAGAACGCCTGATTTTTGGAGAATACATTATCCTCAGATTTCCTTTTTTGCAGACAGGACACTGGTTGAGCGTGTTATTTTCTCTTTCTATTTCTCTTTGGGATTCAATTCCTTTCATGATGTCTTTTCCGATTTGGATTTCTTTTGCCTTGAATTCTTTTGAAATATCTGTGATTAATCTTTCTGCTTTTTGGATGACTTGTGTTTCCTGCTTCAAGAAATCTGATTTTGAAGTTTGGATTTTCTCCATTTCTTCTTCCAACTGCCTTGTCAAGTTTTCGTCTATAATTATAGGAGAGTATTTTTCCAAAGATTCGATTAACTGCATCCCTAAATGTGTTGCCTGAATTGATTTGCCGTCGAGGTATCCCCTGTCAAATAAAGTGTCAACGATTGATGAGCGGGTTGCTTTTGTTCCGAGATTTTTCTTTTCAAGAATTGTTATCAAGGATGTTGGAGTAAATCTTTTTGGCGGCTGAGTTTCTTTTTCGATTATTTTTATTTCGTCTATGTTCACATCGCCGTTTAATGTCGGACAGTCTTTTTCTTCTAATGCCGCGGGATAAACTTGAGTCCATCCTTTATCTATTACCTTTAATCCAGATGATGTGAATGTTATTTTTGGATTTTCTTTTGCAGTTATTTTTACCCTTTTATTTTGTGTGACTGCATCCGGAGAAAAAACCGAGATGAATCTTCTTGCTATGATGTTATAGATTTTTTCTTCCTGTTCTTTTAATTCTTTTTGAGGGAGCTCTCCAGTTGGGTAAATTGAAGGATGCGCTGGGTCTGACTTTTGACCTTCAATTGGATTTTTTCTTGTTGCTAATTTTATCAAACCGGGGAATTGTTTTTCCAAAGACTTGAGAATTTCTTTTGGAGCAATTGCCTCTGGAATTTTTTGAGAAGATGTTCTCGGATAAGAGATTAATCCGTCTAAGTATAGTTTTTGGGCTGTGGCTAATGTTTGAGAAGGGGAGATTCTGTGGAGCCGGTATGCTTCTCTCTGGAGGGAAGTAAGATCAAACGGAACAGGAGGAGAAATATTTTCTTTTGTTTCTTTTGTAACTGCTGTGCCTTTTTTGATGTTCTTGAATTTTTCTAATTCTTCTTTTTTGAAAATATCTTCGGGATGCTTGAACTCGTGTCCGTTGGCTAACGCAAAAACCTGCCAAAACGGCTCTGGCTTGAAGATTGCAATTTCGTGCTCTCTATCGACGATTATTTTAAGCGCGGGGCCCTGAACTCTTCCAATTGACAAAATTTTGAAAGAGCCGGTTGTTTTTATTGCTGACATTAGCGCTCTTGAAAGATTTATTCCATAAAGCCAATCTAGAATGTGCCTTGTTTCTCCGGCGTACGCCTGCCCCCAATCCGGCTCTGGCATGAGATTTTCGTAGGCACTTACTAATTCTTTTTTTGTCAGCGTGGAATATTTCATTCGTTTTGCTGTTTGTTTTCCGCAGATAAATCTTAAAACATTCCAGCCGATGACTTCTCCTTCTATATCGTAGTCTGTTGCTATGACAAATTGCTCTGATTTTCTCGCGAGTTTTTTTAACACGTCAAGATATTTTTTTGTGAATGTTGCTGATTTTTTGTTGTAGGATGGTTCCCATTCTATTTTGAAAATTGGCCATCCTTTCTGCCCTTTTGAATATGTCAGATTGAAAAGATGCCCTACTGCTGACGCGACTATTATTTTTTTCCCGTCGTGAACTAATTCAAAATAAGAAACTCTGTCTGGCGAGGTGATTTTTTTTGAAGAGCCGAGTGCTTCGGCAATTTTTTGGGCTGCCTGCGGTTTTTCAGTTATTATCAGAATTGAGTCTTTGATGGGTTTTGAAATTTTTATTGGCTCAATTGTTGCTTTTTTTGATTTTCTCGGACGTTTTTTTTCTGCTGGAGATTCAAGATTTATTGGGACTGGCCTGCCCGGAGATTCAATTGTTGTTAATTCCTGGGTTGTTGGTTTTGGCCTTACTAGTTTTTCAACTGTTTGTTTTGATTCTGATATGGGGATGAAATTCTCAACTGCCATTTTATCGATAGAAATGGGAGGTTTTTAAAGGTTATAGATTTTTGGGGTTTAGCGCAAGAACAAGCAATTTACTTTTTGATGTGCTGTTTGAAATCATTAGCTAAACTTTTGAACTGATTAGATAAATGATTATGTGAAGAAATTAATCTTGCCAAAGACAGCCCGATGGTAAAAACGCAGCCGAGATTAAAAATTAAAAGCGAAATAATAATGTCTTCTGTAGTCCATGAACCGCCGAGTATTCTTTTTATTATTTGGTAGACGATGAAAAATCCGAAGAGAATTAATATTGTTATTAGGATATTTTCAACTGTCTTTTTCATTGTTATTTAACTAAGAGCCAAACTATAAGCGCGATTATAACCAAGGCAATTATCCAGAGAAGATATTTGAGATTGTTTTTCATTTATTAAATAGGAGAAGATTGTATAAAAGCTTTTCTTTTCGGCACGCGATTGCTGTTTGACAATTTTGTGCGGCTGTCAAACAGTTATTTATTTACAAAATTACTTCGTTTTCGGCGCGAATTGTCGTGACAATTCGTTATCGGTTTGAAAATTTGCTTCGCAAATTTTCTGCGCGCCGAAAATAATTTTGTTGGCGTGCCTAATTCAGATTTCAATAATTTTTCCTTTTCTGCCGACGTTAATCACTTTTGTTTCGTTGATTTTTTCTTCAATGCCTTCGCCTTCGTGGATGTGCCCGTGGATTAGAATTTCCGGCTTGAATTTTTTAATTGCTTTTCTGACTGATTCTGAACCTGGAATTCCTGAGAATTCTGAATAGCTTTCTGCTGGATGCTGGTGCGTTACCATAATTTTTTTTTCTATTCCCTTTAATCCGTCGTGCGCTTTTTTTAATGTTTCAAATAATTCTTTTTCTGTTATCCTTCCGGGGCCGGGGCCTTCTGCTCCGCCTGCTCCGAAAAATCCGACGTTTTCATAAATTGCGGAATAGCCGTGTATGTTTTTCACACCGTATAAATTTGCGAGAAAGTCGGTTGTTGCGAACGAGTCCCAGTTTCCGGGGATTATCAAAACTCTTTTTTTCTTGTCTTTGAACGGCTTGATTATATTTTTTGTTTCTGTCCAGCCGGTGTTGTCGCCGCATAAAACTACTAAATCGACGTTTTCTTTTTCTGCTTTTTCTGCGAGTTTCTTGACTGTTTTTGAGTCGCCGTGCGTGTCTGATGCTGCGAGAATTTTCAGTTTCTTTGCCATGTTCTTTACTAGAGAATCAGATTTATAAGTGTTGGTTTTTTAATTAGAGAATGAAAAAGAGAGGGATGTCAGCTTTTGGCGTTGTTTTAATTATTTTGATTTTTGTTCTTGCTGGATTAATTGTTATGGGGATAGTTTTATATTCTTCTTCTAAGGAAAAAGATTATACTGAGATTTATTCTGAAAGAAATGCTTCGGGAAATTTTGTTAATCCTGCGGCGAGTTTGACGAATGAAGAAGCGATTGCAGCGTTTGACGAGAGTTTTGTTTATTACCTTCTTGTGAATATTAAAGCTTATAATTTGCATGAACCTTTGGCAAGTTCGGACACGCCGAAAATTGAACTTTACATTGGAGAAGATATTTTTAATGCAGAAGTGAAAGACGGAGAAATTGATGTTAATGGCGGTGAAATTGAAGGAGAGGATATAATTATTCGAACTTCGAAGGAAGAAGCTGTTGAGATGACGAGAGAAAAAAATTATATCAAGAGTTCTTTTGAGAACGGCAAGTCCAGCATAGAACTTGTTTCTGGGAAGACCGAGCTCTTTTCAAAAGGTTATTTGAAACTTTATACTGAATTGACCGGAAAGAGTTTTACCGGGAGCGCTATTAAAAGATTTTTTTCTTAGTTAGGCTTTGTTGAAAATTTTTTGTTTGGAGTTATCTTGCCCCCACCCACTCGCGATCACGTTCGTCATTTGCTTTTTTTTACTCGAACGTGATGCGCTCGCCCCGCCCTGCTTGTCCAAATATTCTTCGTTGTCGCTCAGAATATTTGGCAATTTAGTGCAAGATAACTTATTCGTTTTTAACTTTTTCAACAAAAATTCTTAGTTGTCTCTTTGAAAGAGAGGCGGGCTTTTGCTACTTTTTTGGATGACAGGAGTGGAGAAAGATTTAAAAGTCATGCATGAAGTGTAATATATAGGTTGGAAAATATAACATGATAGGAGAAAAAACAAAAGAAAATTTTGACATCTTTTTCAGAAGAAAGCCGGCGCTGATGCTGGTTGCTTTGAAGAAGATTGCACGCGCCCGTTATGGCTCGATTTTAGCAAAGGAAGTTGACTGCACTTATTCTCATGCTGTTAAGATTTTGCAGAGCTTGGAAAGACTGGGGCTGGTTGTTTTTGAGAAGAAAGGGAGAATTAAGCTGATTAAATTGACTAAGAAAGGACAGGAAATTGCAGAGAATATTGAGAATATTAAGAAGTTGATTGCTAGTTAATTCTTTTTTTGAATAATTTTTCGTATATAAAATATATTTGTTTTCTGGCCGAATTGGACGCCAATTGCGGAGGCTGGCGTCTTATTTGTTTGAAAATTCACTTCGTGAATTTTCCGCGCGCCGAATTAACTTGTTAAAAAATCTCATTGACTCACTCTTGTTGCGACGAGCAATGATCCCGCTAATCGAATTCTTTCTGAATTCTCAAACAAACGCTGCAATAACATCGTTCGAGGGATTTGAAGCTCACTGCGGTGCTCCTCGCTACGGCAGGCGATGATCCCGCTGGGATTTGAACCCAGGACCTCTGCCTTTCTGATAATTTTTATGTAATATCAGAGCAGCGCTCTAACCAGGCTGAGCTACGGAATCTTGAGACTCTAAGCGAAGCGTGGTTTTGAGTCCTTTCTTTCTTGGACGATTAACCAGGCTGAGCTACGGAATCTTAGAGTTCTAACAAAATCTGCTTTTATAAAATTATCCCAAACAATTATTAATCTTAAAATTTAACAAATAACGGGCGTCGTTAGTCTAGTGGTTAAGATACGAGCTTCCCAAGCTTGTGACGCGAGTTCAATTCTCGCACGGCGCATTTTCTTTCACCGCAGAAAATTTTCATACAGAAAAACTTTATAACCCTTTTCGCTTAATAATGTCATGGAAAAAAGAGCTCTAAGTCAAGTCATCGCAACTCTCCTTCTGGTATCTGTGTCTCTTACCCTCGCTGTGATAATTATCGCTTGGGCAAGAAGTGATATTTTTTCATTAAGTCCGCAAATCGACGCGGAATGCAGCGAAATTTATTTTGAATCGGAAATCCTTAAAATAGACGGAACAGATTATCTTTTTGCCGTTAACCTCGGCAACGTCAATATAATCGGCTTCCAAATCAATGTGATAGAAACAGATATGATTGAAAATAAAGAGAGTGTAGAAACAGAACTTCCTCCCGGAAAATCTCGCGAAATAAAGCTAAATTCAGTTTATTTAGAAGACAAGGAATTTTTGGTAGTGCCAATTATCGCAGCAAAAAAAATTGACAAAGAAATTCCTCTGACTTGTCCTGAAACTTACGGCCAAACAATTGAGACGCCACATTCCTAATCTTTAAAAATGCATTTTTCCTAAAACTAAGATGGACTCGCTAAAAAAATTTTGGAAATTTTTGAATGAAGACAGCTGGCAATCCTGGCTGGTTTCTTTGGTGTTAATAGTCGTAATAATAAAATTTATCTTTTTTCCGGCGCTTTCTTTCATAACGCAAACGCCGCTGCCTCTTGTCGTCGTGGAATCCTGCTCAATGTACCACGAATCAAATTTTGAAGATTGGTGGGAAAAAAATTCCGGCTGGTACGAATCTAAAGAAATTGCTTACGAAGAATTTAAAGAATTTCCTTTTAGGTCTGGGCTGAACAAGGGAGATATAATTTTTGTCTGGGGCAGAAGCGAATATAATTTAGGAGATATAATAATTTTTGATGCAGGGGGAGAATATGCCAAGCCGATAATTCACAGATTAATAAGCACGAATCCTTATTCAACAAAAGGAGACCACAATCCTTCTCAGGCGTCTTTTGAGACAAATATTCCTGATGAGAATTTACTTGGAAAGTCTTTATTTAAAATTCCTTTGGCTGGATGGGTAAAACTAATTTTCTTTGAACCGTTTCAGCCGCCGCAAAATAGAGGTCTTTGCAATTAGTCGCTAATTCATATCGCTCGATATTTTTCGAAAGAGGACGCCAGCAATTTTCTGCGCAATGAGCAATTGCCTTAACAAACAGTTACTATTAAAAAGTGTTACAAGAATATAAATAATCTTGTTTCCATTAAGCCCTAAATAATTTAAAATGGAATTTTGTGAGCGATGCGGTGGAATGATTCTGGTAAAAAATGATAAGGCGACTTGTGTTAGTTGCGGTCATAAACAAAAAAAGAAACCGCATATTAAAGCGGCGGAAAAAATAACGCAGCAGGAAACAGTGGCTGTTATTAAAGAAGAGCAAGGCAATACAAACCCGATAGTTGAAATGAAATGCCCTAAATGCGGGCACAAAAAAGCATATTTCTGGACGATGCAAACTCGGTCGAGCGACGAGTCGGAAACTAAGTTCTATAAGTGCACGGCGTGCAAGCATACTTGGAGAAAATACAGGTAATGAAAAGAAAGACTAAAGTTAAAGCGAAGAGATTTCTTATCAACTGGAAAGGAAAATTAATTATATTAATTTATTCTGTCTTATTTTTTGCAGGCATAATTAATTATATTCTTCTTAATCAGCCTTATTTTCCAGCAGATACACTAATAGGACTTTTGTTATTGGTTCTTCTTTTTGCTTCATTAATTTTTTGCATAATCGCGATAATCTGGCTTTGTTTAAGAAAGGGTTCTGAAAGAGCCCCAAGGTATTTTTCAGGGACAAGTGTTCCATCATAATTTTGATTTACCAATCTTTAAAAACCATTTCAATCTTCTTTACTTGTCGAATGGCCTCGTAGCTCAGTCTGGTAATCGTCCAGGAAGGAAAGGACTCAAACCAGTCTTCGCTATTGTGCCGTCAACATGGCCTCGTAGCTCAGTCTGGTAGAGCACTGGACTCTTAATCCAGGTGTCGTGGGTTCAAATCCCATCGGGGTCATATGATATTGAGTGAAACGAAATATTATTAATCCAAAAATGATTTGTTCAAATCCCTCACTCGACCACACTTGGGCGAGTGAATGAGAATTCTGAAGGAATTCACTTATCGGGGTCACTGAACCAATGTCGCCCAAGCGTGGTCAGTCTGGTGGTCGACATATGGGTCACTCACTTAAAGAACATTCTGACAAAGAGAAAAGTTTAAAATGCCTTTGCAAGTAAAATTTATATGGGAGAACCACCAAAAATAGATTGGCTCTTGGTTTTAACGAGAGTATTCATTTTTATAATAATAGCTCCACTTATTTATTTGTCTTTCGATACAATATTAGGTAAATTTTTTCTTATGCTATATATAATTTCTCTGATTTTCTTTGTTATCTTTTTAGTTTCTTCGAGATATCGAGATTGGGGGGAGAGGAATAAAAGTTCTAACTACTTTGTTGTATACTTTGTAATAATCTCGGTAATTGCAGGAGTTATTTCATATTCCGGAAAAAATTTTAATTTTTTTAGTGTATTAGAATTTATTTTTTTTGTTCTTGTTTTTATTTTACTCCACTTTCTTTTCATTTTATTATTAAAAAACCAAATAAAAAATTAAATGTTCCGAAAAGATAATGGTGGCTTTTTATTACTTATCTGAGGGGTACTTTGTTGTATTAGAATCCCTGCTGGAAACCAGAATTGAATTCGACGAATAATTTATTGTCTAAGACAGAATACTTTGTGATTGGGAGATTTACGGGGATTGAATTTACGTAAACTTTCTTGCTGCCAAGGGCTTTGACTTCGTAGCCTGATTCCAGCTTTGAAATAAATATATCGTCGACGGATTGGACGCCGGGGGTGTTGAGTTCATAAACAACTTTGTCGCCTAATCTTTTTACATTTGTTCTTGCCTCTGCTTTAGGCAAGGAAGATATTTTTTCTATTTGTTCTGGTGTTATTGGTTTTCTTGGCTGGACTTTCTTTTTTTGTTTTGCCTGAATTATTCTAGGGCCTGCAATTTTTATCCTGATTCCATTTGGAAATGTTTTTATTTCCGCATCTTGAAATTCTTTTTCCATTTCTTTGAATTGGTTTTGGAATTGCTTGTCGAGGTTTTTTATCAAGCTATTGAAGACAGAGCTGATTAATCTGTCTGTTATGCCGAAACCCTGCGCTGGGGGTTCTTGAAAATTTGAATTGATTGAATCATTTCTTCCTAAGAGTCCAAAGTCTGCTTCTTCTTTTCTTGGGTCTAGGAAAGAGCTTCCGCAAGAGGGACAGAAATTAGAATTGGGATTAGATTTGTGACCGCAATTTTCGCATTTCTTTTTGTCTTTTTTATTGAAGAACATTGTTATTTTAGTTTTAGGGAGGTTTTAAATCTTATTATTATGGCGCGCTACCGTCGCCTACTTTGCAATTAATGGTTTCGGTTATTACAGCGCGCTCGCATAAGATTATTTTTTGTTTTGAAATTAAAGCTGGCTGGATTTCTACGGTGTAGTCTGCATCTTTTGTAACGATTGAGACGTCTTCTTCTTCATTTTTTACAGTTCTTACGCCGCCTTCCCATCTTTTTGTTCCTCCGGGAGGAATTTGCGGCAAAAGAATTTCGTCACCTTTATTTATCTGCGTTCTGGTTGTTCTGGCAGAATCTGCCATTCTTATGTAAAGCGCTGAAATGTTGAACAGCCCTTGGTTTTTTAGTTCTAAGATTAAATAGCTGTTTTTACAAGTTGCGCTTTGAATTATCATGCTGACTTCTTCCGGGCAAGTCTGTCTTTCTGACGGGAGGTAGAGTTTTAATGCTGAGTAGACAAGAATGCTGATACCGACGGCAATTACTATTAATATCGAGTATGAGATTATTTCTGACACCGCTTTTTTATTCATTGTCAATTATAGAAATGGAGATACTTAAATTTAACTCCTAAAAATAAATGATTAACAAGAAAGTTTAATAATCTCTTTGGATATTGAATTAGATGAAAGAGAAGGTGTTAATTATTTTTGGAATTTTTATTTTGTTAGTTGGGGGAGTTTTTGCTGCAGAGTGCAACGATGGAATTGACAACGACGGCGACGGGCTTGTGGATTCAGCAGATAGAGGCTGCAGAAGTATCGGCGATATAAATGAGGGCGATGATGTGATGATTGGAACAAATTTGAATTGGGTTAATGATTGGTCCACTGAATGGGTCTTTGTTGATGTTATGAAAACTGCGCGAATGTGGTTTACCCAGAATTTTAATTCGACAAATCCTTTTTCTACGGGTTTAATTGATAAAATTCCTTTGAGGGAGGATGGTTATCCTATAAAAATACCTGCGGAAGTCCCAGGTGTTCCTACTCCGCAGGTTGTTGGAACATTATTACTGCGCGATAACGGAGGGCATCATCCGGACGGAAATTATACTGTTCTTTATGAGGGTGATGGAGAGTTAAGATTCGATTATAATGCGATAGTTGTCAAGCAAGAACCCCATAAAATTATTATTTATGTTTCTAATAAATCTAGCTCAGGTATTTTTCTCAGGATAATGAGATCAAATGAGTCAGATCCTGTCAGAAATATTAGGGTAATAATGCCGGGATTTGAAGACAACTATAGTGAGCAGATTTTTCATCCTCTATTTCTTGAGAGATACAAGCCATATAAAATCTTTAGATTTATGCAGTGGATGAATATTAATGATGGCAATGATATTTCCTCTTGGGATGAAAGAAATAAGCCGACGGATTTTTCACAAGCGAGAGTTCATATTAAAAACGGGAATATTTCTTCAATAGTTAATACATCTATTATTCAGTATCATAGTTGTTCGTGGAATCCCTTATATAGCGTATTGGTGACAACTTCGGAACCACACGGTTTATTTACAGGACAAGAGATTACCCTTAACGTAACAAATGATACATATTTTTATAGAGATTCAAGCGGTGTAGAAAGAAGCGCTTCAATTAATGGAAGAAGATTTGTGTATGTGGCTGATGAAACTCATTTTTATATAGGATTTGGTGACTGGCGCAATTCAAATCTCACTAGTTTTCCTACGGGCAGTTTTGGGACTTGGAAAAATGTTGTTGCTCCAGGGGTATCAGTTGAATACATGGTTGAATTATCCAATAGATTAGATGTAGATCCTTGGTTTAATGTCCCTTATGCTGCTAGAGACGAATATATAAGAAATTTTGCACAATATGTTAAGGATAATTTAGATAAGAATAAAACGATTTATGTTGAGTATGCAAATGAGGTTTGGAATTCAGCAGCACCATATTACCCGCAGTTTTCATATTCTTGCGGTTATGCAGGCATTAAGAATATTGCTCAGCCAGCTTCAACTGCAGATCTTGCAAAATTCTCGTGGGATATTTGGAGAGATGTTTTTGGAAATGAAAGTTATAGGATAAAACGAGTAGTTGCTGGACAGAGGGTGAATTCATGGGTTGTATCAACTATGACTAATAGATTAAATCAAACTAGTTCTGATGGCGGTTTTGACGTAATTTCTGTCGCCCCGTATTTCTATCCCGATAATTTATCGGCGCTTAATGAAAATTCCAGTACTGAAGATGTAAAAAATGAGACTATCGCGTATTTAAAAAAAGTTACAATGCCTAAAATCGAAGAACATCTTGCGTTGCGAGATAAATGGGAAAAAGAGCTTGGACGCGAAATTGACTTTGTAGGCTATGAAGGAGGATCTGCTTTTGTGCCTGAATTAAATACCCCTTATTATAATGCATATCTGGAGATACAAAATAGTTCGGCTATGTATGACTTGTACAAAATTGTTTTACGTTGGGCGCGTAATAAAAGTATTGAGGGCATAGTGTTTTATAATTCAGGAGGTCTTTGGTCCTGGGGGCATTTACATTATCAAGACCAACCAATTGAAGAAGCACCAAAATTTAGAGCATTGATGGATGGTGCATCTGGAAAGATTTATTTGGATGAATCTTTTGGGAACTGCACGATAAAGAAAGCGTATTGGCGAATAGCATAAAGATAATTTGTTTCTGGCCGCAATTGCTGTTTGACAATTTGTGTGGCTGTCAAACTTAACCAAGAAGCGTTTTTAACAAATTAATTTCAGAATGAACTGATTTTATGGGATGAAGCAAACTGACTTTCAAATCAGGAAGGGGGCGGACTTTTCTTTTGTCTTTTAAGCGGGGGAGGAAGATTATTCCGACGAGAAGCCTTGCGGCTGCCGCGAGCGCGAAGACAAATAAAAATTTGTTTGTGAACGCCAAATATTTTAGAAGTATTCCGCCGATAATTGAGCCGATGAAAACTCCTATTCCGGTGAATAGATTATTATAGGCGACGCAGATTCCCCGACGCTGCTGGGAGACTGAAGCGTATGTAAAATTAGTTGATGAAATTAAAAGAGCTGCATTGCCGATGCCTGGAATTATCTGGGCGAAGACTAATGCAATAGGATTTTTTATGAAGAGCCACGGAATCGGGGAGAGAAAGAAAAATAAATTCGCGATGTAAAAAAGCCTGACGTTGCCGTATTTGTCTGAGAATTTTCCGGCGAGCGGAGCGAAAATAAGATAGAAGACTGTTCCGCTTATTGACACTATGATGAAAGTTGTATAGGAGAATTCTAATTCCTGAAGCATGTAGACTGCGAAGAACGGGCTTGCTATCATGACAGCTATGTTGAAAAATAAATTGTAGGTTGCGAACTTGCCGTAGTTGTCAAATGTTTTTATGAAATTCCAGAGCGTGAAGTAGGATTTTTTGTTTACTTTGAATTTTGGAGAATATTCTTTTTTGAATATCTTGTAAGAAACGAATCTAAATGTGAACGCAAGAGCGAATAGGATTGCGAATCCCAAGAAAACGAATCCTTTTGTTTTGAATGTGTCGAGGAGAAATGCGCCGAAAAGCATTGCTGCGAGGCCTAAAAGAGTTATTATTCTGTCTCTTATTCCGAGATATTTTCCCCTGTCTTTTTCAGGTATCAAGTCGCCGAGCCAGGAAAACCAGGCAGGGTATGCGCAGCTGCCGAGCGCGAGAAGAATTGTGTAGAGAATTATCAGGATGTAAGGGGCGAAATTTTGAAAATAGCCTTTCCAAAATAAAATTCCGAGGAGCGCGATTGGAAACCAGACCAACGCTTCTAAAAGAACAAATTCCACGACTATTCTTTTTCTTGATTCGTGAGACATGAGCTTGCTGCCGAAGAGCTGGGAAATTGGAGAAGCGAGCCCGGATAATGAACTGAGAATTCCGATTTGGAAAGGAGTTGATTTCAGAGCGAGAGCAAAGGGAGTTATAAATTGGGAGCCTAAGTTAGTGGAGATGCTTGAAGCTATCCCTTCATTGATACTTTGCTTGAGGGCTTTTTGCTTTGAACGGATGATTCTATCTGTCGGGCCGTCAACATCTTTCTGCACTCTTTTTATATTTGTGAGTTTATTGTAAGTTAATTCCACATGATAAGAAATTAATTTTGATTAATAAATGTTTTCGTGGGGTTTAAGCAGGACGAAATGAATTTTTGCAACCTTTCCAAATTTTTCCCATTATTTTTAGCGCTTGTTCTTCTGCTTTTCCTATTACCTTATACGTTCTTCCTTCTTCTTGGGCTGCCAGCGAGAGAGAAACTGAAATCGCTGTTTGTTTATCGTCGTGGCTGTAGCTTCTAAATCTCGCTGTGAGTTTTCCGCATTTTTCGATTATTTCTTCCTGCTGGTAAAGTTGTTCTCTGAATTCCGGGGAGATTAGCGCGTTGTCAATTGCAAATTTTTCATTGGGCGCGTATTTTTTGAGAAGGAGCTCGAATGTTCTTGATTGATAAACTGATTCGCCCTGCGCTGAGTAGATAGCTACCGGAGCTTTTTTTGTTTTTCTTGAAGTTTGAGAATAAAGAGTTATGACGTCTGCAAACGCGTTTGCCTGCAGCTCTAAAACTTTTGCTTCGAGTCTTGAAATATCCTGCTGCATTTCTTCCAGATTAGCTGCGTGAAATTTTTTTTCTTCTTTAAGCGAGCGGCATTCTTTTATAATATTTTTTGCTGCTTCAAATTCATTAAATTTAGAAAACTCTTCCAAGTCAAATAATCTAGTGGATTGCTTGGAAGCAACAAGAGCAGCCATAACTCTTCTACTCGCGAGCTCGTTTGCTTCTTGGATATTTTGCATCGCTCTTTCAAGAATTTCTTTTTTTTCTTTTTGTGTTTTTAGAATTTGCTGTTCGTATGCTTGCATTTGTCCCTGGCTAATTTGTTTTTCTTGGTTGCGGGAGGTTTTTTCTGATTCCAGAATTTGTTCCATCTGGCTTTTTTGCAGACGCAGCTCTTCGTTTTCGGTTTGGACTTTTTTATAACTCGAACTGCGAGAGGCGAGATAATTTAAGATTCTTTTTAGCATTTCCACGTATATATTTCAGAAGAGAAAAATTTAAATAGATGTGTATACGTATTGTGTATACGATGAGGAGATACAATGGACATATTTGATGCTGCGATTATTTGCAAGGAATGCAATAAAGAAATGAAACCGATAGTTGTTGAAAAATTAGGATTTCATCTTCGGGCTGTTAAATGCGAGAAATGCGGCGAGAAAATAATTCATCCTGCTGATTTGGAAAGATTTAAACATTACGATAATATGAGGGGAAAGACTTATAATGTCAAGCTTCGAGTTGTCGGGAACAGCCATGCGGTAAGTATCCCGAAAGAAATTTTTGATTTTATGAACGAGATGCACGGAAAAATGAATAAAGACATGAATGACATGGTCAGATTATGCTTTGAAGATTTTGGAAAGCTCAGCATGAATTTTATGGGGGAGAATGAATATGGCAAAGAATAACGAATTAAAATTAAAAGTTGTTGAATCGCTGCAGGATGATTTGTATAAAGGAATTGCCAGAATTGATCCTGGACTGATGAGAAATCTTGGCTTGCTCAGAGGAGATATTATTCTGATTAAAGGAGGCAAGGAAACTTTTGCAATTGTTGACAGGGCTTATCCAGCAGATGTCGGGGAAAATATAATTAGAATTGACGGCTTGATTAGAAAGAATGCAAGAACAGGCGTCGGAGAACACATTGTCGTCGGAAAAGCAAATATCAGGCCTGCTACTAGAATTACAATCGCGCCGGTTCAGCAGGGGATAACTGTTCACGGCGATCCAGAAGGATTGAAAAACGGATTGCTTGGAAGACCGGTTGTCAAGGGAGATATTATTTCTTTAGGCGGAGTGCACAGAAGAAGAGACATGATGGGCGAGGGAATGCCGGATATTTTTGGAGATTTGCAGGATTTATTTGGCGGCGGGGGTTTCGCTGGTTTTCAGCAAATAAGATTTATGATTGTTTCTACTTCGCCTGCACAGGGCGGTTTTATCAACGAGAGCACTGAAATTGTTTTGAGCCCAAAATCTGTTGATATTTCTGAAGAGGCGCTGCCGGAAGTTGCTTACGAAGATATTGGGGGATTGAAAGAAGAGATTAAAAAAATAAGAGAGATGGTTGAACTGCCGTTGAAGCATCCGGAAATTTTTGAGAAATTGGGGATTGACCCGCCGAAGGGAGTCTTGCTTCATGGAACTCCTGGAACAGGAAAAACTTTGCTGGCGAAAGCTGTCGCGAACGAAACAGAAGCGAATTTTATTTTATTGAATGGCCCTGAAGTAATGTCTAAATTTTATGGAGAATCAGAGAAAAAAATCCGGGATATTTTTGAAGACGCTGAGAAAAACGCGCCGACAATTATTTTCTTCGACGAGATTGACGCGATTGCTCCAAAGAGGGAAGAAGTTCAGGGAGAAGTTGAGAGAAGAGTTGTTTCGCAGTTATTGACGATGATGGACGGCTTGAAATCAAGAGGGAAAGTTATTGTTATCGGCGCTACAAATAGAATTAATTCTGTTGATCCTGCTCTTAGAAGACCTGGAAGATTTGACAGGGAGATTGAACTCAGTGTTCCTGGAAAGGAAGCGAGACTGGATATTTTGAAAATTCATACGAGAAATATGCCCTTGAGCAAGAATGTTGATTTGCTTGAATTAGCCGGGAAGACGCACGGTTTTGTCGGTGCTGATTTGTCTGCCTTGGCGAAGGAAGCTGCGATGAGTGTTCTTCGGAAAATGTTGCCTGCTTTGAAAATGGAAGAGGACGAGCCGATTCCTCCGGAAGTTTTGGACAAGGCGATTATTAAGATGAGTGACTTTGAAGATTCCTTGAAAGTTGTCCGTCCGTCGGCAATGCGGGAAGTTTTTATCGAGACGCCGAATATCGGGTGGAAAGATATTGGGGGCTTGGAAAAAACAAAACAAGAATTGAAGGAAGCTGTTGAGTGGCCGATTAGCAATCCTGAAGCGTTTACGCGGCTGGGAATAAAAGCTCCGAAGGGAATTTTATTGTACGGGCCTCCGGGAACAGGAAAAACTTTGCTGGCGAAAGCTGTCGCGAAAGAATCAGAGGCGAATTTTATTCAGGTTAAGGGGCCGTCGCTGCTGAGCATGTGGGTCGGAAAATCATTGCCTTATGATGAAGAATTGATTGTGAAAGACAAAGGAATTGTTAAGAGAATGAAAATTGGGGAGATTGTTGAGAAGAGAGAAAATGTCAAGGTTCTCGCATTCGATAAAGACAAAAGAATTAGATTTACAAAAATCGGGGATTATATAAAACATAAGCTTGATACTAAATTAATGGAAGTTACAACAAGAACAGGCAGAAAAATAAAAGTAACAGATTATCATTCTTTGTTTTCTTTTGTGAATGGCGAGTTTGTAGATGTTCCGACTAATCATCTTATTCCGAACGAAAGCTATATTGCAATTCCAAAGAATCTAAATCTTCCTAGGGAGGAAATGGAACAAATTAATCTTTATGAATATTTTAAAGAAGACGAGGAAATATTTGCTGGAAATGTCAAGCCTTATCTGGAGAGAGCAAAGAAAATTTTGGGCTTAGAAAAGACTGCTGAAATTTTAAAGATTTCTAAAAAATATCTTGCTGATATAATTTTAAAAAATCTTCCGGTTAGTATTTCAAGATTTGACGAAATAATAAAGGAAGCAAAGTTAAGCATTGACTTTAACGAAATTAATCTTAAGTTCAAAGGCAGCAAGCATAATTATCCTGCTGTGTTAAAAATTAATGCTAATCTTTGGAGATTAATTGGGCTGTGGATTGCAGAAGGAGATTTCAACAGTGATACGGTAAGAATTCATAATCAGAATCCTGAAATCAGAGAAGATATAAGAAAAATCTGCCGGGAATATGGATTTAAACTTTCTGAAATGGAAAGCTGTGCGACAATAAATAGTTATTTTCTGCAGAAAGTGTTTAAAGAAGTGTTTGGGCTTGAGGGAGGAGCTGACAAAAAAAGACTGCCCGCATTATTGTTTGGTTTAGACAAGGAAAGCAAAGCTAATCTGCTTAAAGGATATTTCAGCGGAGATGGTTCTATATACGCTCATGAAAGAGGAAAGTTCGTGATAGAGGCTTCAACAATCAGCAAGGAACTGGCGAATGATCTTCTTTATTTATTTTTAGATTTTGGAATTGTAGCAACATGCTATGCAAAGAAAAATGAATTTGGCGATGTTTACAGAATAAGCATCCTGGGAGTTAAAAACTTTGAGAGGTTTAAAGAAATTGGATTTATTGACGAGATTAGGAATGGACGGATAATCAATTATATAGAATCGAGAAAATGGGCGAGATCTGATTTAATTCCTTTGTCTGGAGAATTATATGAATTAGCATCAAACTCGAATAAAGTTTATAGTACAAATAATTCAATTGGAAAAGAAGCGCTCAAGAGCATGCTTGTCTTGATTGATAAGGATAAATCAAAATATAAAGAATACTGGGATTTGGTTGAAGGAGATATATATCTTGATTTAGTTAAAGAAATTAAAGTTATAGAAAGCGAGGAATATGTATATGATATTTCTGTTCCCGGAGAGCAGAATTTTATTGGAGGATTTGGAGGAGTAATTGCGCATAACAGCGAAGAAGGAGTCAGGAAAGTTTTTGAGAGAGCAAGGCAAGTTGCTCCTTGTGTTATTTTCTTCGACGAGGTTGACGCTTTGGCTGGGAAGAGGGGAATTGAAACAGGCACGAAAGTTACAGAAAGAGTTTTGAATCAGCTATTGGCTGAGATGGACGGCTTGGAGGATTTGAATGACGTTACTGTTATTGCCGCGACTAACCGTCCTGACATGATTGATCCTGCTTTACTTCGTCCGGGGAGATTTGACAGAATTATTTTAGTTGACGTGCCTGACGAGGAATCCCGGAAAAATATTTTTGAAGTGCACACGCGAAATGTTCCTTTAACTAAAGATTTTAATTTGACTCATTTGGTTAAAATGACAGAAGGTTTTGTCGGCGCTGATATTGAGTCTGTTGTGAGAGAAGCTGCTTTGAATGCTTTACGGAAAGATATGAATGTTCAAGAAGTTGGGATGGAAGATTTTGAAGAGGTTGTGAAAAGAATGACTCCTTCTGTTTCTAAAGATTCTGCGGATAGGTATAAGAAAATTGAAGAATATTATTTGAAGAAAGCGAAGGCGGGCTTGGAGACGGGGCCTGTTTATGCGGGATAGAAAATAACAATAAGATTTAATAATGTCTTTTGATATTGGATTGGATGAAGAAAAAGGGGATAGTTCTTTTTGCGATTTTTATTTTATTTAGTTTGAACTTTGTTTTTGCTGCGCCAATTATTATTGACCATAATGCTGTCGACGATTTTGAAAATATTCCTGATGAATATATTATTCAAGCAAAAAAAATGTGGCTGAATTTTCCAGGAGAGTCGCATTCGAGCGGCTATAGGATTGGAGTGCAGCTGCTTGCGCAGCAAAACCCAGAATATGCTGCTGTGATTTCGACGAGTTCGCCTACTCCGTATCGGGAAGATGCGCTGCGTGTCAGCGGATTAGTTAGAACGCAGTATAGTTCGTGGGGCAGCGGGGCTGGCGAGGCGATATGGTATGCTAATGGAAGCTTGAGAAGCCGTATAAAAAATCATATTGATTACTGCAACAACAACAACTTAATTATTTCTGCGATAGGATTCGGCTGGTGCTGGGATATGACTTGGCAGAATGCTCCTGGCGGCGGGTTGGATACAATTTTTGATGTTCATTGGGCTGGTTCGTCTGACGGAGGACCTCAAGGCAATCTGCGCTGGGGACTTGATGCAGAGGATACAGCGCTTACGGGAAATACAGTAAACATGGACACGTATCTTGGCGCAACAGAAGAATATTCTAACCACGCAGAATCGCAAGGATATGGAACGAAAGTAATGTTTACAACTGGGCCTGTCGACGGTTATACTGGCGAGAATGGATACCAGAGGGAGATAAAGCACGAGTACATCAGAAATTTTGTCGAAAATTCCGAAGACAGAATTCTTTTTGATTATGCAGATATTCTTTCGTATAATGATTCTGGAAATGAAAATAGATTGGTTTGGAATGGAAATAATTATCAGCAGATACATCCAGATAACATGAAAGATTTGAATGGCGGATATGTTGAAGATGGAGACCATATTGGACAGATTGGGGCTGTTCGGCTGGCGAAAGCAGAATGGTATTTGGCGGCGCGGTTGGCGGGGTGGGATGGAGGGATTGCTGCAGAGGAAAATTGCTCGGACGGGATTCAAAACGGGGATGAAGTGGGGGTTGATTGCGGGGGGAGCTGTCTGGATGCATGCTTTTCTAATATATCTAATAATATCTTGCTCAGTGTTTGGTGGCAAAGTGCAGATACAGAAACAATTATAAAATGGAAAAATAGGGGAGTAGACTATTATGTCGGACCGCCTTCAATAAATGGCGTATGGAATATATCGAGATTCACATCTAATTTGAATGCTCAAGGAATGAGGACATTTACTCATGCATCTGATTTTAGTGCTGCATGGACTGCAGAAGGGAATGATGTTTACAAAACAAAAAGGCCTGATTATCCCGGATATCCTACAGCAAAAGATGATCCTGACTATGAAGGTTTTTCAGGATGGTTAGTAGAACCAGATGAACCGGATCTTGATACGCACATGATTGGTTATACAGACAGTGCTCATCCTGAAACAATTGATGAAAAAGCGACAGTAGATGAATATGTAAGAAGAGTTGAATATCTGGAAAATTTGAGTCATGCTACATTAAAAGTAGGCGGATTTGCAGGGAATGACCTTAGTTACTGTTATAATAATGGTTCTAAGAACAGAAGGACATTCACAAACTTAAGTTGGAACGACTTTGAGAACATGGCTGCACAATTAGATGTTGTTTATTCTGATTATTACCCAGTTAACATTGGCCAGAATCTTGATAGTTTGATTTCAAGAATTGTTGCTACTTCTGCAGTTGCCAATGGAAAACCATTTGTAATTGCCATTGAAACTAGCGACCAGCATATTAATATTAATGGCAGAGCGCCAACTCCTGGAGAGGTTCGGGCTGAGACCTGGTTAGCTTTGATTTATGGAGCTAAAGCAATTTTGTATTTTCCTCAAGCGCCTGGAGGGCAGAGATTGCCGATTGAAATAATCAGAGATGATAATACACCCGCTGATGTTTCTGCTGAGTTAGCCATACAAAATGAGTTAATCAAAGAACATGAATTAGATTTATCCCTGTCGGGAATAGTTGAAAATTATGGGAAATTCCATTGCAGGAAAATTCCTCTTTTAGATGGAACTGGAGATGTAAAAAAAATTTGCCTTAATCTAGATAATTCAACTAATATTTTAGATGGAAAATCTTATGACGCTTATGAAGTGAAAATTTTTATGGAAAGTCCGACGATGCCTTGTGTGATAACGAAAGCGTATTGGAGAGTGTTGTAAATATCGGATTAGGGGGAGTTATATTTAGGATAAGACGGCTGGAAATTCTGCTTATCTCTTTTTATTTTTATTGCCAAGAAAATAATTGCTGTTAACAACAAGAAGGATGCGATTCCCGCTGTAATCAAGACGGTGATTGTTGTTTTAGATAATTTTCCTTTTGTTGGCATTCTTTCTAGGGCTTTTCTTTCAGGAGGGCTTTCGATTATTTTTAGCGGGAAAGAAACAGTCATCGCGGGGGAGAATTGAACCATTCCTTCTTCTGCCGCGAGCTGCTTGAATTTCACGCTTATAGTCTGCTCGCTGGTTTTCGCGTTTTTTGGAATTTGTATTTTGACTGGAATTTTGACTGATTTTTCTCCCTGCGGAATTGTAAACTCTGTTTTTCCGACGATTTCGGCGAGATTTTCTGGGTTGTCGGTTATACTTGCTGTTATTATTGTATCAGATTCTTTTGCAGGCGCCTGGACTGTGAAGTTTATTATTTGGTTTTCATTTGGCCTGAGAACTAAAGGATTGTCTTTGTAGTAGGGGAATGAGACGCCTATTGCCGTCGCTATCGGAGTTATTAATAAGAAGATTAGAGAGAGGAGAAGAATATTCTTTTTCATTATTCTTAATAATTCTTTTAGTATATAAATTATATTACTTTTCTGGCCGCAATTGGATTTTGCTTCGCAAATTCTTATCGGTAAAAATTGCTTTTGATGCGTCGCAATTGGACTCGCTGACAATCGCGAGTCTTATCGGTAAAATTCGCTCCGCGAATTTGGCGACGCATCAACTCCTCTCCGTGAATTTAGCGTGCCGAATTAATTTTATACTTGGCGGTTTGTTAGTTTAGATTCGCAGGTAAATATTAATTGGATAGGTTGTTGTTTACAAGTTAGCAGGGTTTGTTCAGACAAAAGAATTATCTCTTTTTATTTTGGGCTGGCTGTTGTTTCTTGCTTTTTATGACGAGCCAGAGGATTATTATTATTACTGCTATTATTGCTAAGGACAAGATAACTGCTATTGCTGAGATTCCTGGCTTGGTTTTTTCTGTCTCTTCTGGCTGGGCTTTTACAACATTTAGATTAATCTCTCTCCTGTAACTAAACGCAAAAGCTACACTAGTTCCTCCGGATTCAACCTCGTTTCCGCCGACGTTTCCAGAGACAACTTTAAACAATATTTTTACAGGATAACTATCTCCTACTTTTGCGTTTGTAGGAATTTTAATTTGAATAGGAACAGCAGCATTACTGTTTGCAGAGACGTCAAATCGGTTTCCTTCTGGGAAAGTTACATATTCTCCTCCTTCTTCAAGAGTTGCTTCGACAGTTATATCAGTACAACCGCTTCCATAATTTTGCAAGGAAAACGCACTATCATAAACTTCTCCTGGGAGTAACTGCAAATTATCGCTTTGAAACCCAACAGCGAATGCACTAACTGCCGCGCTCAAAAAAATAAATACTATTCCGCTTAGTAAAAATTGCAAGTTGTTGATTTTTATTGTTTTAAATTTCATTTTAACCTATTGTTAACTCCCATTGTTCACCGTCAGCATCGCAAGTTGCACCGCACGCGTTATTCGCGCTGTACGCAGAGTCAGTTGTGCCTCCGCTTAAGCAAGGTCCAGCTGCGCAACCAGTTAATGAATCTAAACGCTGCCAAATGCAGAAGTATAATTCGTCTTGATTAGTTCCTGAAACATAAGTGTTATCAGCATTAAAGTTTATTGTGAAACCTAAAGCATCGACGTCAGTTACAGTATTTCCAGCTAGTGTAGCAGCAAAAGGCGCGCTTCCTCCACCAGCAGCTGCATTGCAAGCTCCTGTGTTTCCAAGTCCAACAACATCGTCAGCGCTCATTGATTCTACTTCTAAATTTGCTGCTGAAAGTACGTCACCTGTTAAATCTTGCGGCTTAAGACTAAATTGTGTTAATGCTTGATTTCCTCTATTTCTAAAACTTAAACCTGTATCTGTTTCAGTAAGATCATTATCGTTACCAGGTGTATCGGTTGCTGTGACAGATACTCCAGTCCATACAAGTCTTTCAGAGGGTCTAATATCTATTCCTTGCACAGTCAAATAATCCATAAAATATGCTTCGTCAGCTGCATCCCAAGGTGCTGTAACAAAACTCGCACTAGTTCTAGATGCAGAATTTCCAGTACTATCTTCTATATATAGACTGAAACTCCAAAAATCACCTTGAAGTGTTTTTGTTCCTGCGGATGGCTCGTCATAAAATTGCATTTGCACATAGCATCTGTATTTTCTTTGTCTTTCAGAAATTAATCCTCCGTAAGGAGAAACTCCAGCACCATTATTGCATCCTGCAACAACAGGTCCGGCTGCTCCGCCACAGTCGATTGCATAACAAGCTGCAGTAGCTCCTGTTGGCATAGTGCCTGTAACAGCATCTCTTGTTCTGCAAGTGCTAGCACACCTAACACCATTTGCAGGTGAAGTGGATCTAACGGCAATTTGAAAGTTAGATGCGGTTGGGCTTCCAAAAGGAATAATAGCAGGACAACTGCTTGCAGCACCACAAGTGCCTGGCAAGCCAGGTAATTCGTTTGGTGTACCAGGACTTAGATTAGGGTCTTCTACTATAAATTCAATAACAGAATAAACAAGACCGGCAGCGCCGTCAGCAGCAGAAAGAGGCTGAACGTCACGCACAGGGCTCGATACTATCGGAGCGTTTGATGGATCAACGTCAGTTACTTCAAGCAGACCGACAATAGTCGGCGGAGTGTTTGCCAATTGAACGCTGGCATCGAAAGGACTCAAGTCAGGCTCTTCTCCTGTAACTGCGCTTTTGATTTTATCAACAATTCCCGCAGATGCAAATGAAACTGACAATAGAAATAAAACTGCAAGAATTGACGCCGCAAAAATAAATCGTGTTTTCATTTTCCCCTTTTGATTTTAATAAGTAAATGTTTAACTATTTAAATATTTCTTTTTTGGAGTGCTCTCTTGAAAATTGTATAAATGTTTCTTGAGTCTTTGTTCAAGAGATTTGCGACTGCTGAATTTGTCATGCCGGAGTTTCTTAAATTAGCGACGAGAGATTCTGAAATACTGAGATTTCTATTTGAGAAGATTTTTATTGAAATGAATATTGCTTTTGCGGATATTTGGAATTTGGATTGTTTTTTGATGGAAGCGTTTCTGTAATTTATCCAAATTGTTCTTTGGTTTCTGTTCAGCAGTTGGGCGATTTGGCTATATGAAAGGTTTTGGTTTTCTTTCAAATATTTTGTCAGGGCTTCTGCAGGACTTATTCCTTGCGCGAAAATTTCTGCAGGTATTTTGATTTCTTCTCTTGCTGCCTGGTATTCTTCTTTTAATCTTTCTTCGACTAATTCAAGAATTTCTTCTTTTTGCTTCTTCAATTTTTCTTCGACTAATTCAAGAATTTCTTTCTTTGATTTTTTCTTTTTACGCCGCGGAATTACGACAAGCGCGAGCGCGAAGTAAATGTCGATTTCCCACGCAGTGCCTCCAACTGACGGCGAGGTGGAGAAACTTTCAGCTGGAAGTCCGGATGGAACTTGGTTCAAGCAAAAATAAATATCCTTTTCTGTTATCGTTGGGGATGGGGGGCCTGTTGGAAGCAATTGGAATGATTGTACTGATTGCACACTACTGTGTGCTAATACTGTGTCGTCTTCTACATCGCATGCTGTTGTTTCTGATTTGGCTGAAAAACTATCTGCCGGAATATTTTCTGATTGAGCTAAGTCGTAGCGAAGATTAAATGCTTCTATCGATAAACTGTTCAGTTCTATGTTTCCGGTATTTCTTACTTGAAGAGGAGATTCAGAAGGAACTGGCGTTGTTTGCCCGGAAACTACGTTTTGCCAGTTTAATGATTGCGGAGGAAGAATTTCAAAACTATAGAAAGGAAGCACTTCGAATTGTTCAAAGTATTCATCGCTTACGGAATTTTCTGAGAGCATAAGATGTACATTCCAGTCTATTGCAGGCTCGTCCCAGTATTTCATAAATACTGTGCAGGTGTATACTAAGTAATCTGTCATATCAGTTTCAAAATTGCATGAACCTGCTCTTACGGTTTGTTCTGTTCTATCCAGTGTGAAGCCGGCGAAAAGAACTGCTGAGGGGGAAGCAACGACGTCAACTTGGAAATTTACTTCAACGTCTTCTTCGGCAATATTTTTTTCTGCAAAATCCACTGGGTTGAGATTTCTGACGCGAAGTATGAACGGGTCGGTTTCTTTTCCTATTTTATATACAGAGTATCCTGGAGATGCAGGTATAGTGAAATTTATATTTTCTGTAGTTTCGTTAAAAGTTTCTGGCTGGATGTTTGTGCAGTCTGTGCAGTTCCTTCCGTTTCTTAAGATTTGAAAAGGAGATGTTAGATTTACAGCAGGATAATTGTAGAGAGAAATTCTTGCTGATTTGCCTAAGCCGGAGTTGGCTTCTGCGTCGATTGAAATTCTGTTGTGCCTAATATTAACTTCTCTGCTTAGTTCGTTTCCTTCTCCAGAGATTCCTTCTAAGAATCGGATTTTTCCTTCGTTTGTATCTTCAAATATAACTTTGTTTCCTGCGAAACTGTATTTTTTCAGAATCATGTCGATTAATGTTGTGTTTTCAAGGGCTGATGACGAGGACAAAACAATATCTTTAGAGAAAGCGCCCGTTACACTAATGTTTTTGAATACATTCTTGCTTGAGTCATCTTCAGTTGAACTTCCACTCATATAAATTGCATTTAGTGAAGAACTTTCGATTCTTCCCTGCGAGAAAAGATTGTTTGCACTATGGTCAACATTTATTCCATCGTAATTATTATTTGCTGTGATATTTGTGAACGTGTTATTTGGACTAAAATAAATATACATTCCGAAAAGGGAGTTGTCATTTGCCGTGATGTCTGCGAGGAAATTATTAGAACTGCCGACAAAATAAATTCCATCGTAATTATTATTTGCTGTGATATTTGAAAGAGTATTGTTCGAGCTAGAATGAAAGTACAGACCGAAAAAATAATTATCGTTCGCTGTGACGTCTATAAGCGTGTTGTTGCTAGAACTGCTTGAAAGGTAAATTCCGTCGAGATTATTAGAAACATTGACAGATTGTATGGCGGAATTGTTCACGCTTTCAAAATAAATTCCTGCGCTATTGTAGATGCTTCCAAAATCAGATATTGTTGTGTTTAGGATAATTATATTTACGCGTCCTGTTGCATATATTCCGTAATCTGTTCCGGAACTATCGCCTTTAATTGCGTATTTGTTTCCGTTTAATGTAATATTGTCTGCTTCAATAGTCAAACATGTTCCTGTTGTTTGAATGTCATTGGCTAAGTAATAGCATCTGTTTGGCAGAGTTATTTGTGATGCGCCTTGGTCGCATTGAGTTATTGGGATGCAAGGAGGTAAAATTGTTACTGTTCTTTGTTCTGTTGAATTTAGATTTCCTATTGCGTCAACTGCGTATGCTTTGAATGTGTGCGCTCTCTCTGGTAATTCTGTGAATTCATTATAATATTGGTATTTTGTCGCGTTGTAGAGAGATTGGATTTCTGGTCCTGAGAGAGAACGATTGAATACCATTAATTCATCAAGGATGCCGTTGAATTCATGCTGATGATCGCTTCCTCCGCATCTGCCTATTAAAAAGCCATAACCTTCAGTGATTAGATTATTTGAAGTTCCATCTTCTATACCGTCTAGATATAATGTTTGTCTGGAATTTTCATAAGTAAAAGTAGCGTGGTACCATACTCCGGGCTGCAGAGTTGTGGCGCCAGCAAGGTAATTACCGCTCATCTGAGCAACTAATCTTCGGTTCAAAACATAAAACTGTCTGCCGCCGCTATTAAAAATTTGGTCTTCGGTTGTGTCGTCAACTGCTCTTTTTATCCACGCAGAATATGTAAATTGCGGAGAACTAGTCAGGCTTTGTTTAGGATTCCCAATTCGAATAACATTATTCATTCCTAAAAATTCAAAACCACCTCCGAATTTTCCTTCTTTTACAGGTCCGATTTTAGAAGAATCTACGATAACAACTGTTCCGTTATTTTCATTTCCGCTCCAGTCATATACAAATGTGTCATTTTCTTTGACAGAAGAATCGTTGTCGAGTCTCCACCAGCCGACTAATGACTTATCAAAATCATTCAAGACGTAATGCTCTCCGTTGTTGTCTGCTGAAGAAACATTTATGATAATGGAGTTTGTGTTTCGCGCTGAAGCGTTTGCAGGAGTATCTCCGACGAAAGAGATATTTGGAGCAGTTACATCGGGTGTTGTTACTGTTCTTTGTTCTGTTGAATTTAGATTTCCTGCCAAATCAACAGCATAAGACTTGAATGTGTGCGCTCCCTCTGGCAAGTTTGTGAAGGTATTGTAATACTGGTGTGCCGAAGCGCTATATAATGTTGCAATCTCATCTGCTGATAATATTCTGTTGAAAATTAGGACTTCGTCAATTGAGCCATTGAAGTAATATCTACTTCCGTCGTCTTCGCTTCCTATTGAATTGCTTGTTGATGTTGTTGCAGGTGTTCTTTGCTGACCGAACTCTACAATGCTACTTCCGATTATTTGACCGTCTAAGTATATGCTTATGTTTCCTGTAGCATAATTTATTGTTCCGACGATGTGTTGCCATTTGTTTTCAACTGCGCCGTTTGTTTGAAAGCTAAGCAGGCCGCCACCATCTATTGCTCGTGCGGCAACTTTTATATCATCTGTATTTCCTACTTCTATTGATGCTCTTGTGGATTTTGTCGGTAAAACAGAATTAATCGAAATTGCTACAATGACATTACCCTCTGTTGAATGGATTTTTTTAGGATATACCCATGCAGATAATGTTGCACTACTGACATTAGATAGTATGTCGAGTCCTGTTCCAAGCCCGACATAGTCTCCATTTCCGTAGAATTCAAATGCTTTGCCGAACTTTCCGTTAGGAGTTTGCGCAGAGTTGCCCATTGCTGTTCCATTGTTGCTCTTGTTGCTTAGGTCTATTATTTTGGTTCCATCAATGTCATCCATTCTCCACCAGCCGACTAATGATTTATCAAAATCATTCAAGACATAATGCTCTCCGTTGTCGTCGGCTGAAGAAACATTTACGACGAAAGAATTTGTTGATAATAAGGAGTTGTTTGCAGGAGTATCTCCGACGAAAGAGATATTTGGAGCTATAGGGTCTTCTCCGATGCTATAATTGCTCCAGCTCGTTACATTGAATATAACTGTATCTGCGTTTAATGGCGTGAAAGCGTAACAGTCTGTGCAGGGCATTCCATCTCTTAATATTGTCGGTCCTTTGAAATTTGCTCCGGGAGAATTGTAGAGAGTTATGTTTGCTGTTCTGTTTAAGCCAGGCGTAATTAAAGATTCAACTGTGACTGAATTATTTTCGATTCTTATATCGTTGCTTAAATTTGAATTACTGCCTGTTACGTCCTGATAAAAATAAACTTCTCCATATTCAGATTTCTTGACACTTATAGTGCCTGTTAAATAATATCCTGCTATTGAACTGTCTATTACATTCGTTCCATTTACATAACTCCAAATACCGCCAGGGCTAATTCCAGTGACATTTTTTAGAGTGATGTTGTTTGAATATATGTAAATACGATTATTTGTTATAGTATTTTCTATTAAATTATTTGGAGAACCAGAAAGCCAAAATGCTCCGTACGCATCATTCATAATAATATTGCCGGAAAAATTATTATTTTGCGAGTTGTCTGTCCAGATTGCTTTGTGTACGTTGCTGTACATGCGATTGTTTTTTACAACAGTATAATCTACACCGTTAAAATACATGCCAGTGTACTGCCTGCTAATTGAATTATTAAATATAAAAGAATAGTCAGCTCCTTGGAGATAAATTCCTCTGCCGCTGGATGCGATGCCCATAGTAATGTTGCAATTCTTTACTGTAGTATTCGGCTGGTTTGAATAAACTCCTGCAACCGGGTTCGTGCTTTTGATTGAATATCCTTTGCAATCCAATGTAATATTTTGCGCGGAAATAGTAATACAAGGAGCGGTTAAACCGTTGTTTATAATATTCGCATTCATCTCGTATGTGGTGTTTGATTCAGAGAGCGTGTCGCATTCGAATACAGATGATTTGTTTATTGTGACAAATCTCTGCTCTGTTGAATTTAGATTTCCTGCTGTGTCAACGGCGTATGCTTTGAATGTATGGTTTCTTCCTTGTAAACTTGTAAATTCATTGTAATACTTATTTGTAGACGCTTCATACAACGCCGAGATTTCACTGACAGATAATGTTCTATTAAATAACGAAACATCGTCAATTATGCCGTTGAAGTATGCTGTGGACCAAGAGGAATCGTAAATGCCTGCTTCACCAATATAAAAGTTTCCTGTTTCTGTTGCTCCGCAAGAAGCAACCATATCAAATAGAGGTTCTGTTTTATCAAATACTCCATTTATATAAAGCGACATAGCTTCAGAACTAGGTACGTAAACAAAAGTAATAAGTGTCCATTCGTTTAGAGGAATATTTTGGGTGCTTGTAATTCTGCTTGTGCCATCATACTGAGGTTCGCCGAGTCCGCTAAGAAAATTCAGTTTATTGTTGCCGTCTAAGTAAATTGAATGCATTCCGCAATCGTAGCTGTCTAATTCTGAATAATAATTAATTATTCCGCCCTCACTTTCAGGATAAATCCACATTGCCCATGTAAAAGCAGAAATACTAAACGGATAAGGCGCATTTTCTGTTGTTATATAATCTCCACTGCCATCAAAACTAAATCCTTTTCCGAACTTACCTTCGTTAGTCTGCGCAGCATCACCGCCTTTAGTTCCGTTATTGCTCCAGATACTTAGGTCAACAATGTCCCCAAAACTATTGAGGTCGTCCATTCTCCACCACCCCGCTAATGATTTATCAAAATCATTCAAGACGTAATGCTCTCCGTTGTCATCTGCAGAGGAAACATTAACTATAATTGAACCTGTTCTTTGTGTTGAATTATTAACTGGCGTATCTCCTACGAAAGAAATATTTGGAGAAGTTGTATCAGAAGTATTAACAGGGTCCACAATATAATCGATTTGAATTTCTCCGTCGAGGATTTTCAAATCAAATGTGTCCTGCTGGTTTTGAAGAGAGGTTAGCAGGACTTTGTTGTATTCGTCGCTGTTTATCGAGGCAAATTCAGCGATTAGTTCATTGCTGTTTATTTCATAGATTTCGATTCTTGGGCTGCCGGAAATTATTCTTGGGAAAATTGTTATATCTTTTGTGCTGTCTAATTTTTGCTCGAATGTGACTCTGACGTAGTGAGCTGAAGGGATGGCGCTTGTCCAGTTGTTGTCCTGTGATTTTACCTGCTCGTAAATGTCCTCGATAAAAGTCCGGTTAGAATCAAGATGCTCTGCTTTTGTTATGAAGATTATTTCGTAGATTTGCTCGCTTAGATATGGGACTGTCCACTCTATGTAATCTATGAATTTGTCTTCGTCTAAATCGTAGGCGGTAAATTGGACTTGCTCTCTTCCTTCTGTTGTTCTGTAAAGCCGCATTTTATTTTGCTGAGTTACTGGAATGATGTTTGGCAGTTCTGTGTACGCTAAAACATCCTGATAATGAATTTCATCAGGGCCTGTAATTGTAATTTTTTTTCCGTTCGGAATTTCCTGCTCAACTGCCTGCGGAGCTTCGGTTGTGTATTCAACTGCAATTTCTTTTTCTCCGGACTCTACTAGATTTTTCAAATCTATTACTTTCTCGGTTTCTGTTTGGATTGTATTATTTTGGATTTCGTCTTCGTAAATAGCTGAGCCGGTTACCGAAGATTTTGTGAAGACACTAAAGATTTTTGCTAAGATGAGTAGAATTTTTTTCAAGAAGGATTGTTTTTCTGCTTGGGGAGAAAACTGGATTTGCGGTTCGAGAAATTCTTTTCTGTCTGCTTGAGTTATTGATTTTTCGTATTGCTCTTTTTGGGCGAAGGCTTGATTGACTTCTTCGCCTGTTTTTATTGAGATGTCCTGAGATTGCAGAGGAATTTCTACTGTTAGATTTTGGGAAGGGTCTTTCACGTCGATAGTTTTTATCCATTTTACCGGGCGGTTGATTACTGCCTTGTATTGGATTGCTGTTGTGTTTGGCTGGATTTTTTGTTCTGGGATTGATTCGGGGAGGGAAATATTTTCTTCTGGCTGTTTTTCGGTTGTTTGATTTGGAATTGCTTCTGGGATTGTGATGTTTATTTCAGTAATGTTTTTTTCTGGAATTGTGATATTTTCTTCTAGAGAGGGTTCTGGGGCAGTGGCATTTTCTTCTACTGTTGGTTCTGGAACTGTGATGTTTTCTTCTAGACTTGGAATTTGTTCTTCAATTGTTTGATTTGGAATTGTCTCATTTTCTTCTGGGCTGAAAAATAATTTTGTTTGAGGAGAACTAAGAAATATTGCGGATAGGATAATGACGGCGAGAATAGGAAGGAATATCAGCGCGATTTTTTTGACTGCTCGTTTTTTTGACTGCTCGTTCAATTTTTCAAGGAGAGTTTGACTTTGCTGAATATATTTGTCGTAATAATTAACCCATTGTTCAGGAGTTTTTGTTTGAAATACTTTTTTTATTTCTTCGTTGTATTGACTGTAGGAAAGTTCGCCGATTTGATATTTGACGACGAGCTTTTGAACTATGCTTTCTGTTTTTTTCTTGTTTTGTTCTGCTGTCTGAATTCTTCTTAGAAGCTCTTCTTTTTTCGCCTTTGATTCGTTTATTTTTTTTACCATTTCATTTCATAAAATAAAGAAAAGGGTTGTCTCGGGAGAAAGATTCTCCAGGGTGTGTTGAGACAACCCTTTTCTTTGAAAATTAATTGCGAGAATGATACATGCGGAGCTATGGAGATGACTACTAACAGAAGAATTATTTCGTTCATTTTCTTTCTCCCTTACACACCCTGTAAGTTACTTAATATGTGTGAGATATTGTTTATAAATGTTGGTATTTTTAGTATTTTTAATACTTAATATGTATGATTGGTTTAAACGCGATTGGACTAGAAAATTTTATTAATTCGGTTTGTTTCAGGAAAAGATGGATGACTGGACAATTGTCGGAATAATCTTGATTGTTTTGGTTGTGACAGCTGGCGGACTGATGATTCTTAGATGGGATGAAGATGGTTGGATTCAGGATTCGCGAGGAGTTTGGATTAAACACGGACAGCCTTCTAAAATTCCAGAATATGTTTTGGAGCAACGGGAATTAATTGATTCTGCTTTGCGATTGTATTCGGATTTGATACTGGCTGGAACTGAAATTAACAGCCAATGCCTCGGAGTTATTGGAGATTACGCTGTTGATATTGTGCATGTTCCGCGTTCAGAGGGAGATGATTTAGTTGAGAACCAGTGTTCTGCTTTTAGAAATGGAGAGGTTTCGCATTTTATTGAGATGGATAAAAAAGGGAATATTGTCAGGGTTGTTTAAAATTTGATTTTTATGCGTCGCAATTGGACTCGCTAAATTAATCTTCTCGGTGCGCAAATTGGACTTGCCTGTTCTTGCGGCTGGCAAGTCTTATCGTTAACAGCTCACTCCGTTCGCTGGTGCGCACCGAGTAATTGCTTCGCTGACAATTGCGAGTCTTATCTGTAAAATTTGCTCTTGATGCGTCGCAATTGGACTCGCTGACAATTGCGAGTCTTATCTGTAAAATTTGCTCTTGATGCGTCGCAATTGGACTCGCTGACAATTGCGAGTCTTATCTGTAAAATTCGCTCCGCGAATTTAGCGACGCATCAATTTAGCGACGCATCAATTTAGCGACGCACAGAATCTATTTCGCAAATTTTCCGCGTCGTTGAACTTAACGAATATACTTCTTAAACCTTTTAGATTTTTTTATCCTTTTGGCGATTAAGATAATTATGGCTAGGATTATTACAAACAAGATTATCTTGATTATGCTGTATTCCTTGTCTTCTTCGTCGAAGACATCCATGCCGGTCAGTATTGAATTCAAGGATTCTTCATCTTCTGGATTTACTTTTGATACGTTTAAGCCGAAGGAATTTAGAAAAGCGGTGGTGTCTTCTCCCGACGAGAGAGTAAGAACATAATTCATTTGGTTGTTTAATATCTCGTGGTTTGAACTCATCGTTATATTTTCTTCTTTGATTTTTTCGTATGTTTTCTTGAATATATCCTCGCTGTATTTTTTCGATAAGGAATCTACAATGTTATAGCTTTGCGCGTATCCTATTGAAATAGGGCTCATGTTTTTTCCGCTGCAATCAATTTCTTTAAACTCTTCTTCGGAAAGAAAAATATTTGGGCTCCAGCCAGACATAAATGAAAAATCTGTATTTTTACATTCGTTTAAGACAGAGAATGTTTCTGTTTTTAGTTCCGAGGAATCATATTCCAAAGATTCCAGGACTTTGTAGGAGAGATACTGGGCTGTGCCTTCTTCCCACCAGAAGTTAGGAACATTATCTTTGAAATAAACTGAATTGAATCCGTGAACTGTTTCGTGAAGCAAAATATACAATATTTCTTTTTCTGTTTTTTGAAGATTTGTCGACTTGATTTTTATTTTTCCCTCGCCTAAATAAATTCCGTTTGTCTGCTCTTCAAAGCCAATGTCGTCTTGCGTTACGAGCTCTATTTTCCATTTTTTTGGGGACTTGAATCCGTAGATTTGTTCGATAACAGAAATTCCTTGGTCTGCTTTAGAAAGAATTTTTGAAAATTCTTCTGCGTATCTTTGAGGGATTTCGGCTGTGTAATAGTTCGAATTAACCTCGGTTAAGTCCGGCGAGAGCAGAATGTTTTTTTCAGACAGGACAAAATCTATTTCAATGTTTACTGTTTCTGATTCTTTTAAATCGTAATTTAGAATTATTGGATTTTGATATTCATTTGACGCCGGTTTTTTTGGCAAGGAAGTTATACTTGCGTCTTTTGGGAGGCGTATTGAAATATTAAAAGAAGTGTCGGGCGGATTTTTTGTGAATGTTCTCCTGTAATAATAGTTCGGCTCGATTACCAGAGGATTTTTTTCTACGACGTAAGAAATGTTAAAAAAATAATCGGTTATGTAATAAATATTTTTTGTGTTCTTAAAAGTTAAGAGAGAATATTTGTCGTTGATTTCCCGGATTTCAAATTCTACATTTCCCTCTGAATCACGCACTTTAATTTCCCTGCTTTCTTTTGGAATGTAAATGCCCCAGTTTTCTTTGGCGAGATAGTCAGAGAATTTTGACAGTTTTATTTTCCAGAAAATAAATTCGCTGGATGTTCCGTCTTGATTTATAACTACTCTTATTTCTTTTTCCTGGATTATTTTATCTGTTTGCTCGGGGCTGAGAAAGGGTTTATTTGAGAAAAGAAAATAAGACAGTGCTAATATAACTATTAGGACGAGGGCAATTAATATCCAGTACCTCTTTTTCATAAAAAGATTTATGCTTGGAATTATATAAATTTATGTTCGCTGTCTTTTGTATAAAGATTTAAATATATTAAAATATTAGACTCTTGCATGAGAAAAGAGGATAAGAAAAGTTCTAAGGGATTATATTTAATTTTGATTTTAGTGGGAATACTAATTATTGGGCTGTTTTTCGTCGGTATTTCTATAAATGGGAATGTTATAAATGGTTTTGGAAGCAAGATAGTTGGTTTTACATTGTTTGATTTAATTCGAGATTTTATATTCGGGGGCAAGGTGATGCTGGGGCCTACGACAGGAGATACTGTTGAGCTTGTTGTTGAGGGAATTAACTGCACTGGAAAAATTGTTTCATTTGAATATTATGAAGTTGATTCTGACGGGAATGATTTGATTACTGGATTGTATGGTTTGCCGACGAGCGGGACTGTTCTTGGAAGCAACGTGACTGCGACTTGGCTTGTCCAGTGGTTTGATGATGCAGATGGCGACGATGGAGATAATAATCCTGAAATTATTTTTGTTGCTAGTTGCGACGGAAGCAGTGCTACTTCTGATATTTTAGAACTTTCTCCTGCCCCAATTCAAATTACAGCGGGAAATAATATCAACCTCGTTGTCGAGGGAATTAACTGCACTGGAAAAACTATTTCATTTGAATATTATGAATTAGATGACAATGGAAATGATACTATCACCGGATTGTATGGTTTGCCGACGAGCGGGACTGTTCTTGGAAGCAATGTGACTGCGACTTGGCTTGTTCAGTGGTTTGCTGACGACGAGATTGACAACGGAAACGATGATCCTGAAATTGTTTTTGTAGCTAGCTGCGACGGAAGCAGTGCTGTTTCTGATATTCTGGAAATTTTACCTGCTTCAGTTTTAACATGCGCTTTGAATTCCGAGTGCAATGATTTCAATCTTTGCACAACTGATAGTTGCAATCCTTCTAATCCTTTGGCTAATGGATTTGGCTGTGTTTTTGCAAATAATGCTTTGTCTTGTGATGACGGCGTATTTTGCAATGGTGCTGATATTTGCAATAGCGGAGTGTGCGGGCATGCCGGAGATCCGTGCGTTGCTGGAGAAACGTGCTTCGAACCTAATATTTGCGCGCCTTTAACATGCAAGGATATCGACGGAGATGGAATTCCTGATTACAATGCTACTTATTGTCCTCCTTCTTCTGGCGGCGGCGGTGGAGGCGGCGGAAGGGATTATTGTGCATGGACTAACAAGAGTTATTTAATTGGAAATAATACGGCGATAAATAGTTACCTTCCAGATACAAACGCGGGCGGATTGAATATTTCGCAAATTGACAGCTCTAATTTGGTCGAGCATTCGAATTTCATGATTGAGAAAGCAAATCTTGCGCGAATCAGGTTTAGAGAAAATTTGATGCTGGTGAGAGTGAATGAAACAGGATGCTTTGAGAAGATTAATTTCTCTGAGAAGCTGATAAAAATAGAAGACAAGAAAGTGTTTGTGAATTCAAGTTATTTTGTTGAAATGAAAAAGCCAGCTGTGATTGAGTTTTACGGCGTTAATTTTGTTACTCCGAAGGTTTTGAAAGACGGTTCTGACTGCGGAGTTGATTGCTCCTTGAATTCTTATATTTCTGGAGTAAGTTATTCTGTGAATGTAAGCGGGTTCTCGACGTATGAAGTTGTTGAAGGTTACGTTGCTCCTGGCACGACTCCTTCTGGAGGCAGTGGCGGGGGTGGAGGCGGAGGCGGCGGAGGTGGAACAACTCCAAAGTTGTGCACTCAATCAATAAAATGCGACGCGTGGAGCAGCGAGTGCGTTGATGGAAGCCAGAAAAGATATTGCTACGATGCAAATGCCTGCAACAAGACGAAGAGTTATTACGAATATAAAGATTGCAGAGCAAGTGTTGAAGGAACTGAAACTGGCGAGGGAGGAATTTTAGGAGGAATAACAAATCCAACAACTAGAGCAATTTGGAAGATAGTTATTTTTGTTTTTGTTGGGGTTATGATTGCGGGATTAGTTGTCTTCATTGTGCTATATCTTGCTAGGAGAGCGAAATCTGGCAACAAGGAAGTTAAAATGGGAAAGGTTTTGGAAGATTCGAAGAAGTTTTTAGGAAAGTAAATTAAATTAAGTTGTAATAATTTTTTCTTTTTTTGTAATAAGGATTGTATCTTCGGCTTGCGCGACTTTTCCTGAATTTTTTTCTATCAACTGCGGATACTGGTGAATTATGCTGGCTTCTTCAATGCGCTTTAATGCTATCAGCGCTCTTGTGCCGAATTTTTTTACCAACCATCTTGAACAGAACGGAAGAGTTTGATATTCTTTTTTTATGAACTGGAGGACTTCTCTTGCGAAGTGGTCTCTTACCTGGTTTTCGTTTTCTAATTTGTAAATTCCTGACGGTTTTCCGTCCCTGACTGCGCCGTGCCCTGATGTTGCAAATGGCTCTATTGCGTATGCTCCTTCTTCTATTTCTATTTCCTGACTGTTGTTGTAATTTGGAATCGTTACACCTGCGTGAAGATTGTATTCGTCTAAAAGGTGCCCTGACAAGTTTCTGATTGGCTCTGCGTTTTTTTCAGTAATTGCTTTTTCTATTTCTTCTCCTACTTCGCTTATTGAAGTTTTTAGAGAGATTTTTTCCAAGGCTTTTTTTAATGCTGTTTCTGCTGCTTCGATTAGATTTTTGTTTTCTTCTGAGTTTTCCAAGTCTAGTGAGAAAGCTGTGTCTGCAATGTATCCGTCTATCTGCACTCCGATGTCGACTTTTAGGAGCCCTTGCGCTTCTTCGTCGTCATTGTAGGCTGGAGTTACGTGGGCTGCCTGCTCGTTGATTGAGAGATTTGTCGGGAATGCCGGCTTTCCTCCGAGTTCTGCGATTTTATTTTCTATTTTTTCCGCGATTTCTAATAAAGGCATTTGAGGTTTTATTATTGTTCTTGCATAGGACTTTACTTGCTTGGCTATTTCTCCGGCTTGCTTGTATTTTTCTATTTGTTCTGATTCCATTTGCATTCGAGAAAATTAGAGTTATTAAAGTTTTGTTATCTTTGCGGAGAGAGTTAGTTTTAGGAGATAGAAAATTTGGTAAGAGGAGAGAGTTAGTGTGATAATATCGAGAAATTAGGAGAGAGATAATTATCCGAGTAGGATTTTGGGAAAGAGATAGTTAGTGCGATAGAATCGAGAAATTAGCCTTCGGCTAATTTCCGAGAATTTTGTGATAACAAGAGAGATTTTTATAGGAGAATAATTAGTGTGATAATATCGAGAAATTAGCCTTCGGCTAATTTCCGAGAATTTTGAATATTTAATTGAATTGATTAAATTATACCATATCATTATACATAGAAATTTCCGAGAATTCAGATTTTCCTTTAACAAAGTTTAAAAACGAATTTTTTCTAGATAGATTCTTCTTGGTGAAATTATGGCGGAGGAATATAGTCTTGATAAATGCTGGAAAATTGACGGGCATCGCTTAGTGGAACGACTGATTTCTGTGGACATGAAAAAAGCAAGATTTCCAGAGATTTGTGAAACTGGGCTCGCGTATTCTCATGTTCTTGGATGCGAGGATTGTTTTGACAGGTTTGCAGACGCTTATGAAGAATACGGATGTGGAAACACTTCTTTTAGCTATAGAGATTTTCATGCGAATTTAACCTTGCTAGAAGTTCTTCTCAAGAAATTTTAGTTTTTAACTTTCTTTCTTTCGGGACGTAATTGAATATTTTTTCTGTGTTTGATTTGCCTATTCCTACGAAGTCTTCTTGGTGTTTTAGGATTATGATTCCGCGCGGCGCCCTAATTTCTAGATCATATCCTCTCAGCCAAAGCTGCAACTGCTGGTTATTTATTTCAATAATATTTTTTGTTATTTTCTCTTTGAATAATTGGATTGCGTCGAATGAGATTCTCGCTTCTTCGTCTTTTTTGTTTATCAAATAAGCGCCGATTATTTCGACGTTTGTTAATCTTGTCAGCTGGACGATTTCTTCCTTGCTTAGGTGTCCTGAGAATCCTCTTATTTTTTGTTTTCCGGTTTCTAGAAGAAGGTAAGGAAGTTCTGTGATTCCGTAGATTTTTTCTAGTTCTTCTATTAGATTTCGTTTTTCTTTGGATTTTAGGAAATGGAGTTTCATTTCACTTCCTCCAATAAAGTCATTTTTGCGACGAAGAAACCTTCGGAATTGTTGTCTTGGGGATAGATTCTGCAGGAATGTTTAACATCATTGTGATAACTTTTATTGTTCCAAGATGTTATCCCCTGTCTTGTTTTAAGAGGAAGGGAGATTTTTTCGATTTTAACTGGGAAATTTTTTAATGCAAAATCAACGACTTCTTCGTTTTCTTCGGGGGCGTGGGTGCAGGTGCTGTAGACTAATGTTCCGCCTTTTTTTAGGCATTTTAATGCGAAAGCCACGAAAGTTTTTTGCTGTCTTGAGAATTTTTTTATTAGTTTTGGATTCCACATCAAAAAAGTTTTTGGAGATGAGCGGAGAGTTCCTTCGCCAGAACAGGGGGCGTCGACGAGAATTTTGTCGAATTTTGGAAATGTTGATTTTGACAGAGATGCGCAGAGCCCGATTGCGTCTTTTCTTGTTATTATTGCATTTGTAACACCGCATTTTTCCAGATTTGTTGAAAGAATTTTTATTCTTCCGATGTTCAAGTCGTTGGCTATAATTGTTCCCTGATTTTGCATGTACATTGCTATTTGCGATGTTTTGCTTCCGGGAGAGGCGCACAAGTCTAGGATTAACTCATTTGGTTTTGGATCGAGAGCTAGCGGCGGGAGCATTGAAGAAATTTCCTGAATGTAATAATAGCCGAGAGTGTGCTCTAAGGAGTTGCCTAATTCTCCAGGTTCGAGGTTTTGATTTACGAGCATTATTTCCGGATAATTTGAGAATGGCTGGACGACATTCCATTTCTTTTTTAATTTCGAAAGGAGTTTTTCTATGGGAATTTTTATGGTGTTGCATCTTATGAAACTTTCCGGGCCGATGTGAATTATTTTATTGTATTTTTCAAAGTCTTCTTTATCCGGCAGAAGGGTTTCCATTCGCTGTTTGAAGAGGGGTTTCATTTCGTATCTCATGGGATTATTTGGGAAGAAGAGGTTAAAAGAGTTGCGGAGTAATGAAAAATAAAGAGTATTCAAAATTTTTTTAAAGACATATTAAATCACGACTAATTGATAACGATAATCCTTAAATAACTACGTCTTAATTTTTGGAAGATAATAAAATGGAAACAAAGATAGTACTATTGTTCTTGCTTACAGCAGTTTTATTTTTAGTAATTGTTGATGCTGACAATTCAATAACGACCCAGGAAGCGGTAATTAAATTTGATTCTAACACTAATGATTTAGTAGTTTTCGGGATAAATGAAAATATCCAAGTTAGTTATACTGAAGAATGCGCGGGGAGAACTAAAGAATGTTTGAGAAAAACAAGAACATATACTTTAACTGAAGATGTAAATACTTTAGTTTTAAAATTAGACTATCGGAAGTCTGCAAATAAAATTTCTGTGAAAATCTTAGGATTGAAATATAATGATAAACCTGAAATTAAACCTCAAGATAATCAATTCGCCATAAAGATTTTCGAAAAGTCTGGAAACTTAAATCAAAATCTTTATGTAAAAAAACAGTTTAATGTAGATGCTAGTTATAACAAAAAGAAAGATGAGACGAAAATTTTGATTACGGAAAATAGAAAGAGAAATAAGTATGCAGAAGAAGGATTGGTTTTTGTTAAGATGATGACAGATAATGGGATCTTGAAATATGGAATTGATGAAAAACTTTCTAACAAAATTAATGAAAAACCAGACAATAAAATTGATGAAATTCCGTCTACAGAATCTGAAATTTCTTATCTTCTTTCTGTAAAAAAATCTGATTCTGAAACTCAAGAAAAGTCTGAGATAACAGTTAATGAAAACAAAGTTACTATTGATTATATTTTTGAAAAGCCTACTCCCTGTACGTCTCTAAATTACACTATTCTCAAAAATGGCAATACAATAAAGATAATTCCTAAAGTTATTTATGGAAAGGGCATTTGTATAGAGGTAATTGCCTACGATGAGGCAATAATAGAATTTACATTAGATGAGGGAACATATACAATTAATATTTATTCTGTATGGGACAAAAGCAATCCTCTTTTGTCTAAAGAGATTATAATAAAATAGTTGATTAGAATTCCATTTCAATTCTTAGCTCCATGAGGCAGAAAATGAATTTGCTGATTTGCATCAAATGGCGGCTGATGCTTTGCCCGTCTTTATTCGAGGATTCTTTCCATTTGAAGTGGTCGTTGTATATCCTGAAATCGTTTTCTCCGAATTCTATTGCTGTTTTTCTGTCGAATTTGTAAAACAAACGGTAATACATTTCAAAATGTTCTTTTACACGTTCTGCGAATGGAAGGATTTCATTTACATTTTTCTTTGATTTTGCCAGATGCGCTCCGATGTATTTGAATTCGTCTCCAAGGAGTTCAAGAAGAAAAAGAGTTGCGAACATTGAGGGCTTATTTTTCTGGAATGTTGAATCGTTTATTCTGTTGTTTATCCTGCAGCAATAGTCGATAAATCTATCAACGTTTATATCCATTTGGTGAATTGTTTTGCAAATCTTTATGTCTCCGACTTCGTTGTTTTTTATTAATCCATTTATTTTTTCAAATAGCTCAAGAAGTAGGAGAAAAATTCTTCTTAGTGAATTATCGAATTCTTTGCTGGAAACTTCACCCATTTCCCTTACGATGCAATAGTTTTCTTTGCTGTCGATAATTTCTATTCCAATAAATCTGTTCACGAGCTCCTGGAACATTTCGAGCGCTGCTCTTTTCGGGGGTTTTTCTCCCATTCTTCTGTATTCAAACTGAGAAGTGTAATATGCATAAACTCCCTCGTAATCTTTTTGGTTTTTATCGTATACTAATTTTATTTCATCATATCCTTCCCTGTATGCTGACTGAAAAAAACGCCAAATCATCGGCACGCTGAATCCTGTGATGTCAATTACTGCTGATTTGTGCTCTCCATTTTGTTTTCCGTTTATTATCAAAGAGCCCTGATTTTCAACAACGTCTACTTCGTCGCCCTGCTTAAGATTTAGTTTCTGAACCCATTCGCTTGGGAGAGTCATTGTAAGGGTTTTATGCCCCTGCTTGATTATTCTTCGTTTCATATATTCTTTATTGGAATTATATATTTAAATCCTTTTAGTATATCTAGAATATATTCTATACTGATAAATATATTCCTAAGTGAAGTATATAGGTTCATGCCAGAAATTGAAAGAATGAGAAGGTATATTTTAATTTATGACGGCGAGAAATATATTGACAAGATGTAAATTCTTTCTGCTTTTTTTCCATATAACTAAATTTTGGAGACAAAATGGAAACAAGAAAAACCAATCGATTGAGAAAGTCTTTAGTTGGCTTGCTTCTTGCTGGAACAATTGGCGCTGCTTACTGCAATCCCGGATGTTCTATTCTTCCTTACTCTGCTCCCTCTGCAAGTTCTGCTGAAGGAAGAGAAATGGATTTGGAAAGAAGCTATTCTGACAGCAAAACTCTGGAGTCAAAAGCATAATGATTCAAGTTTTGCCGGGCGGAGATGTTTCGAATGAAACGAAATTTGTTGATTTTTTAACGAGAGGTTCTCCGCCTGAAGATTATGAGGCGCAGCTTTTGAGAGAGCATTCTTCCAGAGTGAAGGCGATTTTTGAAGGAAAGATTGTTCCTCCCTACGAATTGGAAATTCAGCCGACGGCAAAATGCAATTTAAAATGCAGACATTGTTTTGGGAGAGATTATTGCAAGTTGGGAGATAAAATTGGATTGGAGGAGATGAAAGTTATTGCTGAAAGAGTTGATGAATTCAGGGAGAATGGATTTTCGATTGACGTTGTCAAGTTTTGCGGCGCGACAGGAGAGCCTTTGTTAAATCCAGTGACTGCGGTTTCTGTGCCGATGTTTAAGGAAATGGGGAAGAAAGTTATTGTTTTTTCAAATGGTGTGAATTTGGATAGAAGAGATGATGTGGGGAGGAGTTATTATGAAGATGTTGCTTTAGCTGACAAGTTTAATTTAAGTCTTGACGCTGGCTCGAGAAAAACTTTTTTTAAACTGAAGGGAAGAGATGAGTTTAAGAGAATTATTTCTAACTTGGAAAAACTTGTCGGCGCGCGAGGAAAAAACGGAGACGCGGTGAATGTTGTTGTAAGTTATGTTATTGGGCGGGAAAATTATGGAGAAACAGCTGGAACTGCAAAACTGGTTAAGGAAATCGGCGCTGATGAAATAAGATACAGAGTTGATTTTACCGACGCTGATGGAATTGCGGCGATTGCTCCTGAAATAATTGAACAACTTGGGAAGGCTGATGGATTGAAGGATGAAAAATTTAGAGTTGTTTCTGTTTATTCTGATGGGGAAATTAGCGAGGGGAAAGGAGTTTTTGAATCAGACGGGAGAAAATGTTTTAATCATCATTTTTGGGCGAGCATAGGACCTGACTGCGAGCTTTACGCCTGCGGGCACAGGACTCACGGAGGAGTAAAATCTTACGGAAATGTTTTGGAAAAACCCTTGAAAGAGTTGTGGGCGTCTGAAGAAAGAATTAATTCAGTTAAATGCCTGCCGGACAAGCACTGCGAACATTGCTCTCCTTCTTCCACGAGGAGAAATGAGTTCATGACATTTCTTGAGGGTTTAGGCAGGGAAAATACATACGAGCTTCTGGAAAAATATGGGCGGCGAGATTATTGCAAGAGATAGATTCAATATTGAAATCAGTGAGATATATATTCCCAATTGGCAAATAATATAATTGATTAATTCTTTTTTAGATAATGCCTGAGTTAGAATCAATTGAAGAAACTGAACGAAATTGCCCGCGTTGTTTAGGCGGAAAATTGCTTGCGGTTGTTGAAAGCTGGCAGGACGATGATTCTAGAATTGAGATAACTGAATCTGACTGGTGCAGGGAATGCGGGTATGATTTTGTCAAGAGGGATGACGGCAATCGCGGGGATGTGCCATATGAAAGAGTTGTTCTTGAAAGAAGCTACAGAAATTTGCCTGAGGTGTTGAGAGCAAAGAATTGCATTGTGCTGGTTTAGAATAATTTCGTCTGCTTGGAAGTTTGTATTATCTCGTCGAAATCTTTGTCGAATAACAAGAGAATTTGATTTGCAATCGGCTTGATTTGTTTTTCTATGTAATGCTCGTAGTCAATTTTGTTTTTTTGGAGCTGAATTGGCTGGGGGCCCTTTACAGTAACTACATATTCAATTATGCTGGATTCTAAATTCGGAAGAAGTCTTGCGGCTTTGACGTGCGGCGGAGTTGTTTTTGTATACTGCTCCAGCGATTTTCTTATTGACTTCCTGTAAACTAATTTGTCGTCGAGCTTTCCTTCTTTTATTCTTGTTACGTAGGATTTAATATATGGTTCAATCGGCTGGTCGTGGAAAATTTTGTTCAGCAATTCTTTTTGAAATTCCTGCGCTGCGTCTGTCCAGTCTCCCCTGATTGCTTCCAAGCCGACTATTTCCAATTCTTCTTTTCCGTTTACCTCTTTCAAGCCAGCGTATCTTTTTTTTGCAGCTGCTGTTTCTTTTCCGCGCAGTTTTGGAATCATTAATGCTAGGTATTGCTTTTCAAATTCTAGTTCCAGATAAGAATGACGAGCATAATTTTTCTTGACGTAATTTTGGTAGAATTGATTTATGTATTCCTGAATTTCTTTTCCGAGGAAATTTGCTTTTGTTTTTTCCAGAGAGGTGTTGACAAATACAGAGTCTGTGTCGGAGTAAATTACTTTTGTCTTGAATTTTTTTTCAATTTCTTCGGCGGTCAGCTTGATGATTTGCTGGCCGAAATGTGTTATCGCGTTTGCAATGTCCAAGTTGAAATAACGACAATTTGGACTCGCCAGAACACCGAAGAAAGAGTTCATTATTATTTTAATCGCGTAGCTTGATAGCTCTCTTTTTTCTTTTTTGGCTTTTTCTCGGGCTTGATGCAATGTGTGAATTATTTCCGGGAGGATTCCTTCGCGGTTTTTGAAGCAGGCATTGTTTGGAGCTTTGACTGAATCTTTTTCGCAGTGCTCTTGAAATGACGCTGGATCGATGTTGAATGTTTTTATTATCGACGGATACAGAGATTTGAAATCTAATATTAATACATTTTTGTAAATGCCGGGCTTTAGAGAAGAGACATATCCTCCCTTTATTCTCTCTTCTTTTTTTTGGTAGACTAATGTCGGCGAGGCGAATCCTTTTTTGTGGGCTTCGCGAATGTACAAAGAGTCAAATGCCGAGATTGAGCCGCTGATTCTGTCTAAAGGCAGGCCTGTTAATTGCGAGCGTTCTATCGCCAAGTCGATTATTTTATTTTTTTCCAGAATTTCGTAGGGGAGTTCGCAGTCTAATAAATTATAATCTGCCAGCTTTTGCTGATTTGTTTTGTAGAGATTTTCTATTTCTTTGTGTCTCCCGGGGCCTTTGAGAATTTTTCCTCTTTTCAGAATTGCCTGGGCGACGTCTTCGAGAGTGTAAGTTTCAAACTTTATGTTTTTCATCTGCGGAGAATTTGCCACGAAGGGATCTCTTATGAGATTTAGCGCGTCGAGAACTTGTCTTCCCGGAACGCTTACGGATGAAGAACGGAAGAAGCTGGATTCTAATCTTAATCTTGGCTCTTGGTTTGTTCTGCCGATGTCGAACGATAGATTGTTTTTTTCGAAGAGAGATTTTAGATATGCGAAGTCAAAATCGATTACGTTCCAGCCGGTGATTATGTCGGGGTCTAATTTTATTATTTGGGCTTTGAATTTTTCTAGGGCTTCTGCTTCGGTTTTGCAGGGGATGACGTCTTTTAGATTTTGATTTGTAGTTACCATAAATGTTTTGTTGAAGTTATCTGAATGAATTCCAATGCAAAATAAAGTATTGAGAGTTTTGTCTGATTCTATGTCTATCGACGCTATTTTTAGATTTGGCTTGTAATCTGCCGGCGTTAATTTTGGGTTGCTGTAAACTCTGTCGATTTTTTCTGCTGTTTCGTATTCTCCCTCAATATCGACTGTTCCGAGGATATTTTTTTCTATCAGGAATTGCTGGTGCGGTTTTAGGTCTGCTTCAAAAGTTGGGAGAGTTTTTCTTATTGCCTTGTAGAGCTTGTTTAATTCTGTTGAATTTTCTGCGGAGATTTTTAGCAGGGGTTCGTCTTGGAATGTTTTTAATTTTGTTTCTTCGACGGTGTAATTTTTCAGGTATTTATTTATGATTTTTTTATCTTTGGTTTTTATGAAAAAATATGGGGAGAATTTATTTAAGGATACGAATGACTGGTTGTTTTCGAGCCGTCCGAATAGTTGGATGTAGGTTTGGTTTTCGATTGTTGTGTGGGTTGGATAAACGATGTATGCTTTCATGATTATTTGAGGAGTTGGAGGATTATAAGTTTGGCGGTTTGTTAATTGATTTAATTTTTAGACGGGCAAGATAATTAGTGTGATAGAATTTTTAGGTGGGAGATAATTAATGTGATAATATCGAGAAATTAGCCTTCGGCTAATTTCCGAATATTTATTGATAACGAGAGAGATTTGGGGGAATAATTATCTGGATAGAATTGAGAAATTAGCCTTTTTCGGCGCGCATTTGGACGCACAATTGCGTTCGGCTGTGCGTCTTATCATTAACCAAATTCACTTCGTGAATTTGGAGAGCGCGCCGAGCAATTTCCGAGAATTTTGTGATAATGAGAGAGATTTTGAGTGTTATCTTCGGAAGTAGTGATAATGGGAAAGTTTAAATATCTGAGATTTGGGAGAGATTTATGGCTACTAAAAGAAAGTCACTCAAGAAAGCGAAAAAACAATTGTATTTTGTTAGGCTTCCTAATGATAACTTGGGTGTTGCTGGTTATAACGGGGCGGGAAGAGAAGGCGTGACAGAAGCTTCAAATGAGATTGACGCTGTTGGGCATGTTGTTGCAAGATTCACTAGGGGCGGGCGAGTAGGGCTTGTTTCGTATGCTTTGGATAAAGCTAGCAAAAATGGCAGAGCTGAATACGCCTGCATGATTCCTGAAGTTGATGATAGAGATTCTGAGGGAATTAGATTTCATCCTGCGGATTTGAGGATGTTGAGGGAAATGGCATTTGCAGAGTCGCTTGCTACGCTTGCTGGAAATGGAGAGCATCCGATTAATTATGTTAAGGAAGCAAGAAGGATTTTTAGTGACTTTGGGATTTGATTAGATTTATTAATTTGATATTCTTAGAAAATTCATGGGATTGCAGATAGGAGAGATTGTTCCGAGGAAGGCGATTTCGTTTTCGGAGTTGAAGGGGAAGATTGTAGCTGTGGACGCATACAACGCGATTTATCAGTTTCTTAGTTCAGTGAGACAGCCGGACGGGATGCCTTTAATGGACGACAAGAAAAGAGTGACGTCGCATTTAAGCGGATTATTTTACAGGAATATTTCTTTGATGGCGGAGGGAATAAAATTAGTCTATGTTTTTGACGGCGAGTATCATGAGTTGAAGGGGAGGACGCATTCTATTCGGGGAGAGGCGAAAGAACTCGCGCGGGAAAAATACGAGAAGGCGCGCGATGAAGAAGATATCGAGGGGATGGGGAAATATGCGCGGGGAAATATTCGGCTGACAAAAGAAATGGCTGAAGAGTCAAAGGAATTATTAGAGGCGATGGGAATTGGAATTGTGCAGGCGCCGGGCGAGGGAGAAATGCAGTGCGCTCAGTTGGTTAAAGACGGCGCTGCTTTTGCAGTCGGCTCGCAGGATTACGATGCTCTTGTTGTCGGCGGGACTCGATTGATTCAAAATTTAACTTTAGCGCGAAAGAGGAAATTAGCGACGGGTTATGTTTATATTTCTCCGGAAATTCTTGAATATTCGCGCGTACTTGGCGATTTGGGGATTGACCCTGACCAGTTTATCAGCTTGGCTATTTTAGTAGGGACTGATTTTAATCCTGGTGGGGTTCATGGAATTGGGCCGAAAAAAGCATTGGCTTTAGTCAAGCAAAAGAAATATCCTGTTGAGATTTTTAGAGAAGTTGAACATTTATTGGAATTTAATTGGCAGGAAGTTTTTGAAATTTTTAAGAAGCCGAATGTTCATGCTGGTTTGAAGGTTAGTTTTCCTAAACGAGATAGTTTGAGGATTAAGAAGATTCTTGTTGACGAGCATGATTTTAACTTGGAGAGAGTTGAGAGGCAATTGGAGAAACTTGAAGAGGGGAAAAGAAAATCTTCCCAGCAAACTTTATTCTAATCTAGACATATAAAATAAGGCTTGTTTCGGCACGCATTTGCTGTTTGACAATTTTGTGCGGCTGTCAAACAGTTATTTATTTACAAAATTACTTCGTAATTTTGTTGGCGTGCCGAATTAATTTTCTGCGTCGCTGAAAAATAAAAAGAAGAAAGCGAGCCAGCAGACGCTGTTTTAATTATAGAAAAGGATTTATAGTTTGATTTATTTGAAGAAGAATGGAAAGAAAAATCAGCGATAGGACTATAATAGATAAATTTGCAGAGGACTTTTGCGAGGTTGTAGAGAAGCATGTCAAATATATTGTAGTCTCGGGTTATGTTGCTATTGCGCATGGAATTGGACGAGGAACAATTGATATTGATATGATTATTGAAAGAATGCCTGTTGAAAATTTTAGGAAAATGCATGAGGAATTAGTTAGCAACAGGTTCGAGTGCCTGCAATCTTCAAAAGCCGAGGATGTTTACGAGTATTTAGATTCTGGAGTTAGTGTAAGATATATAAGAATTGGCGAAGATTTGCCTGAAATGGAAATTAAATTTGCTAAAGATGAAATTGATGATATGCAATTATCAACACGACAAAAGTTTCCATTTACTGGTTTAGACATCTGGTTTTCTTCGATTGAAATAAATATCGCGTTTAAGGAAGAATTTTTAAAAACACCTAAAGACATGGAGGATGCCAGACATTTGAGAATAATTTATAGAGATACAATTAATGAGACTTTTATTAATGATGTTAAGAAAATGATAAGAAAATTGAGGATGAAAAATGAGAGATAAAAGTCATATGGAGCAAGTTGAGAGATGGGCAGAGTATGTAAGAATTGTTCCTCGGGAGGAATGGAAGGCAAAACTGAAAGAGTTTATTGACGCGCAGATAATTATTGGATTAAGATTTAGGGAACGGCTGTCTGGGACTGAAGAGGGGCGGGAAATTTTGAAGAGATTGAGAGAGGAGAGAATTAAGAGATAGGTTGAAGGCGAGTCAGCAGACGCTGTTTTAAATTCCTGCCCCCCGTTCATAAGATTCTAATTCTTTTTGCGAGACTTTTCCATGAGTTTGAATTATTTTTTGGGAGCGCGCGGTTTTTTCTTTTTCGCTTTCTTCTTTTTGTTTTTGTATTTTTTTCTTTAGTTTCATGCCGAGTCGTTCTATAACTAATCCAAGAATAATTGTAATTACTAATGCAAGCACTGCTATCCATTTATTTTGAAGGACAAAGGAAAGCATGTCTGTTGCTTTTCTAATTAATCCAGAGGTGCCGCAGATAGAAGCGATTATAAAAGCAACTATTACTGCTAATGGCGTGCTGTTAAAAATTGCTTTTGCTGGATGAATTAGAAATAAGAAGAGAGTGAGCCAAATAGCTAATGCAAAGAAGAAAGCCCAAGAGATTACGTCAACTCCTAAAATTACTTTGAAAACAGGACTTAGTATGTCGAATATTTTGAAGAAAACTTTTCCGATTGTGTTTTTTTCGAGGAGCGCGCGCCATTCTTTTTGGAGGTATTCGCTTCGATTTTCATCTGTGAATTGCTGGTATTTTTCCTGCCCTTCGACGATTTCATTAACGAGCGGGGCTTCGTCCATTCCAGGGACGTCTGAATTTTGCGCTGAGATTATTGCGAGATTTAGAATAGATAGAAACAGCAAGAGGATAATTAATGTCTCTTTTTTCATGGAATATAAAGGATTATCTGTTTTTTAAAATTAGTGTTTAACTATCCATAGCCTTTTTGTAATTCTTCAGACTGCAGCCTGTGTAATAAATTTGCTTTATCTGCAGTTTTAATTCCTTTTTCTTCTATGTCTTTTAATTTTCCTTTAAACCAAAATCTTCGTATGTCTTTAAGAGTAATTATAATTATAATTCCTCCGAGAATAGATATTCCGTAAGGTATGTATTCAAACCATTTTGCGGCTGCTGCTTGGAGTGTTCCTATTTTATACGCAAATATTCCAAGGTAATAAAGTACATAAAATACCCAAATAAGCCGCGCTATAAGCAAACTGTTAGTTACAGCGATGGAAAAATAAAGAAGAATTATAAATGGAATTGTCACGAGAATCGCTGCGCCCATCGCGCCATATTGGAGGACAATTGCTTCGACAAATCCTTGCGGGAGAGAAATAAAAGTAAGGATTACTACAATTACTGAAACTGCAAAGGCAAAGAGAGTTCCTGTTTTTGTTGTGCTCTTAAATAATTGCACGACGATAGAATAAACTATAATCCAGAGAAGGATTCCAAGCAATATAACAGACATATTTGTAGGATTTAATCTTAGCTGTTCCATAAATGCAGATAAACCACGAGCAGCTTCTCTGCCAAAATCTTCTGCTAGTGTCTGCGCTGAAACCAAATGAACAGAAAAAAGGAATAGACTAGTTACTAATCCAGCAAAAATAACTGATTGCGCCAACCCTTTTTTCATTTTCAATTAAACATAAAACAGTTTATAAATATTTCTATGAATTGGCTCTATTGTCTTATCCAGAAATAATGTCCTCTCGGTAAATAAGATAAGACCTGCTGTAAAGCAGGTTCTTATGAAAAAACTAAACACCAAGAAAATAAAATGGATTG